>Ga0210043_1000314_pt1 | contig 51579 bp, 45 predicted proteins | sample CryGeymet201501t_FD_183990 | JGI IMG/M metagenome (GOLD analysis project Ga0210043, IMG submission 183990) | Groundwater microbial communities from Crystal Geyser aquifers in Utah, USA - Crystal Geyser metaG 2015-01t (SPAdes) (version 2) | ecosystem: Environmental > Aquatic > Deep subsurface >... | reverse complement strand
AACGAACTGAAACGGATGGAATATGAAAAGCAGATTGATAGCATTGGCCGCGATATTGACGATATCGCTCGCCGTTTTAGCGATTAGCGGCGGCTGCGCGCACATGCCCTCGTGGGCACTCAAGGCGCATGTCGATGGCTATAACAAGCTGCACCCGGATACGCCGGTGGAAGTGGAGAAATGATGCTACCCATGGTGCTGACAGAACAGGGTTTCTATGTGATGGGCGAGGATGGCCGCTGGGAACGTTCAGCCGACGTGCCGGTGCGGCACTTCTCGACCTCGCGCTATGCCGTGCTGCTGGCGGATGTCGCGTACCGCACGGCGGCGGGCGAACTGCTGCTGGCGCGCAAGGGCCTTGTATTCGACGGCGGCAGCAAGCCGAAACTCACCTGGCCGCTGTTCGGTAATCCCTGGGGCGATTACCTGGCCGCCTACACCATCCACGACGCCGAGTGCGCCACGGTGGAACGGCTGTTCGCCGAGGGGTATCTCCCGCTCTCCGAGGTGCAGCGCATACGCAAGGCCGCCGACCGGCATTTCCGCGAGTCGATGGACTTCATACAGGATTCGATCCTCGGAAAGAGCCGCAGCGCTTGCGAATCGCTGAAAAGCAAACTCAAATACAAGGCGGTGCGGTTGCACGCCTGGTGGACGCTGACACGCAAACGCAAAAAGCACAAGGCGGGAGTATGACCATGGGCACCGAACGATTGACAGAGGAACAAGTCGGGCAGATCGTGACCGCCTTCCTGACTGCGACGCCCCATAAATGCCGGTTCGACGAGATCGAGGCGCGGCGGGTGCATTCGCTGTCCGAATCGCTGCAAGGCGAGGGGATGGAGAATTTCCGGGCGGTGCTGGAGTTCGGCGCGATGCTGCGGAACATCCGCAAGTGGGGCGTGGCGGCAATCGTGGCCGCCGTGATCGCGGCACTTGGCACCTGGATATGGACGGGATTCATGGCTGCAATAAAGAAAGGCGGCTGATCTATGAAGTACAGTGCGATTACAAACAGTGTCAAGCAGGCCCTCGGGCTCCCGGATGCCGACGATGCGCGGCTCTTGAGCGAATTGAACATGGTGCGGCTGGAAGTCTGCGCCCGCACGGACTGGGATTTCCTGCGCCTGGCGGTCTCGGCGGCGGTTTCTGATGGTACACCGCTGGCGGTGGATGGCTCGGTGCTGGGAGTGACGCTGGTGACCGATTCGGCGGGCCGCGTCTATTACCACACGTCCGGTATGGTCCCGGCGAATACCGGGCGGCGGTTCTGGACCTGGCAGCGGCGGGCGGCGGCGGCGGAATTCGCCCGCGCGATCGTGGCCTATGACGATACCGGCACGGCGGCGGCGACGACGCTGACGGCGCATTACTGGACCGCCCCGGCGGAACTGACCAGCGCGACGCTGGCGACCACCGAGGTGGAGTTCCCCGGCGTGGCGGCGTTTATTTCGGGATTGCACGGGCGATGGCTACGGTACCAGGAGCTTAAGGCTGAGGCGGCCGGACCGTATGAACAGCAGTTCGCGGCGGACCTTGGGCAGATGGCACAGGTTAACCCGCGCGGGATCGAGCCCCCGCCCTTCACGGTGGGCGGCGTCCTTTACTCGACCGGCGACCGGACGCATTAACCGGGAGGATCCACGATGGCACAGAACTACAGCGAAACGGAGATGGCGGCCCATTTGACGCAGGTGCGCTGCAAGCGGTTCGATATGCAGACCGCCCCCGGCACCGGCGACAAGGAAATGACGGTTTACTGGGAGGTCTCGCACAACAAGGTAGCCGAGGCCGTCGCCTTCCTGGACAAGTACGGCGTACCCGAGAACCATACCGCCGGCACGGTGACCCAGCTCCTGACCGATCCGGTGGTCGACAACGAGCCCTATGCGGGGAAATGGCGAGTGGTGCGCAACTGGTTCGATCCGCAGATCAGCGGCAAGGTGTTCCAGACGCGGCGCTACGGCTGGCTGACGACCCTGCTGGGCACCGGCGGCGCGATCGACTGGACGGAGGCGAAGATCGTTTCCGGGCGCGATCACCTGGTATACTCCACGGCTACCGCCGTGACGGACGATTACCTGGTACTCGAATGGCGCAACATCAAGCCGGGAAGCGGTCCCGCGCTGGCCAAGGAGTTGGTGACGCTGGCGGCCACCACCACGACGCTGACATTCACCCCCCTGGGCGACGAGACCACCTGCGGCACGGGCTGGCGGGTTCTGCCTGTCTCGCACCAGACCGCCCAGGACGGGAGCAGCGTGCTGATGGCCACTTTCGTCAAGCTGGGCATTACCGAAACCGGCTATGGGAATATAGGCGGGGACCAGACGGAAGAAGTCATTACCGAGCGCGTGACCGATGATGCCATGCAGGCGCGCGTGGAGACACTCAAGGTCAAGGCGGCAACCTCGAACAGCACCAGTCATATCCGGATTACCGATGTGACCCCCTCGCGCGGGAGCGATGGGATCGCGACCATCCGCTACACGAAACGCACCGCGAAACTGGGCGTTGTCGAAACAGCCTACGGGAATATCGGCAGCGAGGTGGAAACTGAGACCTACACCGAGCGCGTGCTTGAAAGTGAAATGACGGCGCGCGTGACGACGCTCAAGGACGCCGGGACTTATTCCGATGTTGTCCCTTCACGCGGGAGCGATGGGGTCGCGACCATCCGTTACACGAAAATCGTACCGAAACCCGGCGCGGTCTATTACATGACCATCCCGGAAACCGGTCAAACCGAATACCACAAGATCGCCTGGGAACAGACTAGCGCGGATCTTGACTGGGACGGTACCGCCGACTGGGACAACAATCCCTTAACCCCCGCCACCACGCCGGCGATCACCTACCGTTTGCGCCGTGTGGCCGGCGTGCGGCGAAACCCCCAGACGAATAAGTTGAGCTATCATGTGGTGATCAGCGATGGCGGCGAGCAGATACCGACTGCGGACCACGCCACCGCTCCCACGAATGCCCTGGTGACGTACCGCTCGCAGTTCTTTGAGCGGCGGATGTGGTCGATCCTGAATAACATGTACTGGGACCAGCGCAAGATTACCGTATGGAAGTACGAAACGCTGATCTTCACGACCTACGCGGCGGCGAATGCGTGGATGGGGGCAAATACAGCCACGAATCCATCCTATTTCTATGACGGCGAACCCGTCTGGACCGGGACCGCCCCGAACCTGCCCCCGCAGGAAGGCACGGCCCCGCCCCGGTTGATCGGCGTGAACAAGTGGCTGGCGCAGCGGCGGACCGTATCCTGGGACAGCGGTTACTATCCGCCGGAACCGACATAACAAGGGGAATCCGCGATGCTCGACCTTAAACAACTTGATAAACGGCTCTCCGGGGTGGATCCCGCCCTAGCCGATGCCGTGCGCTTTGTCTACATCGACACCAACCTCGGGCTGGAGGATACCCGGCGGACGCTTTCGGACCGGCTGCAGGCGGGCTTGACGGATGGCGCACTGGACGCATTCGAACAGGATTCGGCGCTCTCGGAGCTTCGCCAGCAGGTAAACGCCCAGCGCTCCAATGAGTTTGCCCCGCCGGGGATTACCGATGCGGAAGCGATGGACGCGGCTGGCACGGCGGCCCTGCCCGCGGTTATCCAGGAACTCACGGTCGAGTCAGGCGTGCTGAAGTACAAGGCCCGGCGCGAGCGGCATACGATGGGCTCGCTCACGCAGCGCGACGCGGATGCCACCTTGACGGCGCTTGCCGGACTGGAGGCGACAGATACGCGGCTAGCCAGCGGCGTGAGCGAATGGCAGCTTGCACGCTGGAACAATACCGCGACACAGTGGCAGCCGTTCGTCCTGGGGGCGGATGGTACGTTCCTCAAGAGCAAGGGAGCGGGCGTGGCACCGGAATGGATCAGCTTCCTACATGCCGCCAGCCATATCACCGGCGGAACTGATGTTATCCCCGTGGCCACCGCCAGCGCAACCGGGCTCTTGCCCATGTTGCCAGGCACCAATCAATACAGCAGTTTCCTCAATGGCCTTGGCAACTGGCGCGCGCTTTCGATGGCAGACTGGTATCTGGGCACCGCCCTCAATTACGACATGCTGCGCGTTCTTCCTGTTTATGGTCCTGACAATCCCGAAACCGGCGAGCCGACAATCTCGGGCTGGGACTGGCAGCCATTCGCCCCGGATATGGACGATATGGCCGTCTGGTTCAGTGGCGCGCCCGCCGTGGATGCCGATGATCCCTGGCAAATGCTCATCGCCCGCCCGGTCTCCAACGGCGACACCCCCGAGACATTCACCTACCAGGGCGAGACCGTATCCATTGCCGATGCGATCATGGGTATTCAGGCCGCCAACGTGACCGATGGCTGGCCGAAGTATTTGAGGCAGATCTCCGACGGGGCAGGGGGATTCACGCTCGAATGGGAGGACTTGTGCGATTCCGATCCGGTCACGAACGGAATGTTGCCCTACTGGTATCTCAATGAAAACGAGGTCCGGTTGAAAACAATAGGCAGCGGCGTAGCAGGATTCGTGCTGACGAGCGCCGGGGAAAACTCCCCCCCCACCTTTACGTCTCTCCCGGCAGCCACCACCAGCGCGGCGGGCGTGATCGGCCCGCTACCTACCGAAGTCGCGAATACCAAGTTCCTCGACGGCACCGGCGCGTTCGTCGTGCCCCCGTTTTCCGCCGACGGACATTTGCACACTGGCGTTTATGCCCCGGTCCACTCGCACCCCTACGTCCCGCTCGATTACGATTACCCGCTGGCCGAAGTCTTGAGCTGGCTGACCGAGGCGGCCACGGCGGCGGATGATCCCTGGCAACTGCTGGTGCTCAAGCCCGTCTCCAACGGCGAGCCAATCAACGAGACCTTTAGCTACCGCACGTCCAAGGAGACCATTGCCGATGCGATCATGGGTATTCAGGCCGCCAACGTGACCGATGGCTGGCCGAAGTATTTGAGGCAGATCTCCGACGGGGCAGGGGGATTCACGCTCGAATGGGAGGACTTGTGCGATTCCGATCCGGTCACGAACGGAATGTTGCCCTACTGGTATCTCAATGAAAACGAGGTCCGGTTGAAAACAATAGGCAGCGGCGTAGCAGGATTCGTGCTGACGAGCGCCGGGGAAAACTCCCCCCCCACCTTTACGTCTCTCCCGGCAGCCACCACCAGCGCGGCGGGCGTGATCCAGCTTGAACCAAGCGGGACCGCTACCACTTACCTCAACGGGGCTGGGCAGTGGACCACCCCGCCAAACACGGATACATGGCCGTTTGGGGGTACTCCTGGGCAAGTGTGGACATCTGACGGCGGTGCGGGAGGGTGGGCTGACGGCAGCGACAGCGGTTTGCCAGCCTATTCCGGCGATGATTTCCCGCAGATGCTAATCGGGGCCAGTTCCGGCGCGTCGGCCGCCTGGGTAAACGTGATGGAGCAGCTCACCAGTGGAATCCTCTCTGACAACGCCGTGATGACATACAATTCAACAGACAAAACATTCGAGCCATTCCATGGCGGCACAGCCATTGCAGGCCTATTCTGGAACGCAAACGCAGGCTTAAAAACGGTTTCCAGCGCTGGGGTAGTCGATAAGTCTTTCCTGCGTTGGAATGCGGGCGGAGAACCCACATGGTCGGCTATGGAGCTGGGCGTGCCTACCGAGTCCGCCAGTGTGACAACGCTTGGCTCAAATGCAGAAGGTACGGAAACCGCACTAACCGACACGTTTGCCGCATCCGGTGACCCCGGTCTTGATTTGTGGATTGTCTCGCGCGTTGTCTACAACCACGCTGGCGACAAGGTCCTGTATGCCATGATGCGCAAAATGCGTTTCACAAATCGAGGACAGCTTTTCTCGGTCGGTGGCGAAACCCGCGTAAACGTGGATGATGCCGTAAGCATGTTCGGGTAAGGAGTCCTGTAATGGCGATATTAAAACCAGGTAGACTTTGCCACCACCACGACGGGCATCTCGTGTTTCGCGAGGATTACCCCTCCACAGTCTACCTGGAACGAAAATCGACGGTTGGCACTACTCTCGTCGGCAACTGCGTCGGCATCGGCGATTTCGGTCTGGACAAAAGCAGTTGGGCACAGCGCACGTTGACCCGAGCGGGAACACAAAACCTATTCACCTTCCGCGATATTACGCAGACTAACGGCGACAAGTATGCCGGAGCGCTTCTGCTCGGGGCAGATGGCTACTGGTATTTCTATTACTATGTAGGCATCGAAACCCAATTCTCGCGCGTCAAGGCGTTAAGTAACGTTACCTCATGGGATACCGGCGGTGCCAACCGCATTTATCAAGTCGGCGGGCTTGATACGTCGTGGGCGATGGTAGGTATTCGATTCCGCTCCCCAACGCTGTTCGGGACCTATGATCTGACCGGACGGGTTGCCAGTTCAAACGTTAGCTGGACGTATTACTGGGGAAGCGGCGACCAACCGTGGATACGCATCAGCCGCACAACAACAAGGGTATGGTAAATCATGGCCGAAGGAAACCTAATCTATCATTCCGGCACGGACTGGACCACGGGGACACTCACCTGGCCCTATCCGACTGATCCTGAATATGTGAAAGTAACTGCCTTGACAATCCCCATGCCCGATCAATCGGCTCCGAGCCCTGCTTATGTCAGCCCTGATCCAAGGGCAGGCCTTTATCATGGTGCCATGCTTAATCCTCTATACGGCTTCAATCAATTCGAGTTCCAGCCGAATATGTCATGGTCTGATAATCCTTCCGTCCGTATGTCTATCCGCGCACCTGCAATACCGATCAATACCGCTGAAACACGCTATAAGCTCTGGTTCCGGCGAGCTTATTACGCCCACCCCTGGAGCACATACCCAGGCGGCATCACGCCCTGGTGGCGTGCATTCAACAAGGGATATGTGGCCTTGATCCATGAAGGTTCGGCTTGGACCGTCTTGTTCATTGCTTTGTCGCAAGGATATTACGATGAATTCCCGCCGTCCTACCCAAATGAAACCTACATGATGAACTCGTATTTTGACGATACATGGTCGCGCACCTATATCAACAAGTGCTATACGCAAATGACTGACCCGAGCGTATCGCATGACTGGCCTTATATTCCATACACCGTATCGTGCCCGGCGACCACCAGCAATACCCCTTACACGGTATCGAGATGGACATCCAATGTCGCCAATGGCTTCTACGAGAACGTCGGCACCTTCCGCCGCAATGCGGTTCGTGTTCCCTGGATCACCCACTGTTATGTTGAAACAGGGGATTTCGCCGGGATTGACAGCGACTCTCCATTGGGCATTGACGATGTGAATGCTCCCCCGGACCCAGCTAATTTCTATCCCGTAGATGAACCGATATATGTCACCGCCTCCGACGACTACCCGCAAGTCTTGGTATTCACCCAGCAGCCATCGGCCAGCACGGAGGAAGACGTAGCGTTCGCGCAGCAGCCGGTGGTCGAGATCCGCGATAGCGATGACAACCTGATTGCCGTCGCCACAGACGAGGTAACGCTGGTTTTGTGGGAAGGCGACGGCACGCTGTCGGGCACGGCTACCGTGGCGGCCGTCGCTGGCGTGGCAACATTCTCGGGCCTTTCGATAGATACCCCCGGTGCCGATAAAGTGTTGGCCGCGTTTGCGGATGACACTCATGCTGGCGCGTCCGACACGTTTGCAATCACATACGCGAAAAAGCTGGTCTTCACGCAGCAACCATCCGCCAGCACGGAGGAAGACGTAGCGTTCGCGCAGCAGCCGGTGGTCGAGATCCGGGATAGTTCCGACGACCTGATTGCCGACGCCACAGACGAGGTTACACTGGCATTGACAACCGGCGACGGCACGCTGTCGGGCACGGCTACCGTGGCGGCCGTCGCTGGCGTGGCGACATTTACAGGCCTTTCGATAGATACCCCCGGCACCGACAAAGTGCTGACAGCTACGGCAACAGGAATTGAATCGGCGGATACCAGTGCATTTACAATCACATAAACCAACCGGCGCGCAAGCGCCACAACCGAAAGAGGTAGACGAAATGGCGACAGACAAGAAGACAACAGCCGCAAAACCGCAACTGACGATTGCCCCCAATGTCAAGCAGCTCCCGCCCCTGGAGTTCACGGCGGCGGAACTCTCGATCTGCTACCGGGCGATCATGGATATGCCCATCAAACGCACCGATCCGGCATTCGCCGTGGCCGATGGCGTGCTGCGCAAGATCGGCATGTATGCCCAGGCGCAGGCGGCGGCACAGTCCGGACCGGCGGCAGGCAACCAGGGTTGACCGTGATTTGACCGTGAATTCTTTGGCAGTCGCGCGCGGGTTTGTGTTAAGGACTGTTTACAAGTGAGGTGATGTTATGGCACTCAAATTCTTTGGACCCAACCGTATGGCCGCCCAGCAGGGCGTGGAGGACTCGGGCAGCTCGCTGGTGCGCCAGCGTCCCTCCTGGGGTATGGGGCCGCAGGGAATGCCCGGATCGTTCGATTATGATTCATCCGGCATGGAAAGCAAGCGCGGCGGGCAGGGCGGCTGGGGCGTCAAGGAACCCAACGCCTACGAGCGCGGCGGCTTCTTCTGGAATGGCTCTGGCGTCTCGCAGGGAACGCCCATCGCCCACCAGGACCAGCGGATGCGCCTGGCGGAGAATGAGGATGTGCGCCGCTATGCCCAGCAGGCCCTCGACGACAAGAAGCACAACCTCAATGTGCGCGACGTGGACAGCCGTATCCGTATGGCCGACCGGTCATTCGATGAGAGCGTGCGCCAGGGCGACCGGCGTTTCGGGCTGGATGAACGCAAGCTGGGCGAGGATGTGCGTATTGCCGACCGTGGTTTCGATGAGAACGTGCGCCAGGCGGACAAGGGATTCGGCTTGAAGGAACGCGAACTGGACGACAGGAAGCAGGAGCGCGAGCATGATCTGGGCGTACGCAACCAACAGGAGCGCAAGAAGGGGATTGCCAGCAGCAACCCGGAGCGGTTCATTTCGTTTTTCGATCAGGCCACCGGCGGCAAGGCTTATGCGGAAGGGTTCGGAGCCCTGAACGGAAAGCCGAATCTTTCGATGGAAGCCACGCAGTTTGTCAACCGGGTTGATCAGTTGGCGATGCACCCGCGTTTGCAGGGGCTTGGCGAGGAAGCACTGGCCCAACTGGCCTTGCAGAAGGAATTGCGCTGGAATGGTGATCAACTGTTCGCCCTTAGCGAGCAAGGATGGCGTCCCGTGAATATACCGGCACCGGCGCGACAACCCGCCGGCGTCCGTTAACCGATAGATACCAGGGGAATACGATATGGCCGCGTTCAACGACGATGGTGGGCTTTTCGGTGCACCGCTTGACTTCGATCCGTTCACCCCGGCGGACACGCCCGCCCCGGCCGCCCCGCAAAAGCGGCGCTTGTGGGGCCTGATGGGGCCGAAGGAACCGGAAACCGTAACTCCCGCGCCACCTTCCGCGCGGTCGATCATGGAAAAAGACGGCGGGCTTTTCGGCGATCCCCTGGATCACGACCCGTTCGCCCCCGCGCAAACTCCCGATACCGCGCGCCCGTCCGGTGTGCGGATGCCGGAGGCCGAACCGCCCCGCGATGGATTCTTCGATAAACTGGGCCACACATTCAAAGGGCATTCAAAGGGCATGGATAACGCCGTGCTTGGTAGTGCTGATCTTGCGCTTGGCGGCGCTCTCTCCCGCCCGAAAATCGGTGATTTCGAGGATGCGCAGCGACGTTTTGAACAAGGCGAAACCACTTACCGCGATGTTGCACGTCGGATGTCTGAACGCGACCGGCAGCGCGGCCGCATTGAACACGAGTTGCCGGAAGAACTTGAAGCCCGCCGGACCCAGGCAACCAAAGGCCGCGAAAACTTATCCGTGGCCGGTTTCCTGAATGAGGATCCAGTCAGTGCCGATCTGATGTTCCCCGGTATGAGCGAGGACCAGATCGCGCAGGAATTGCGCGGCATGGATGACCGCCTGATCCGTGAGCATGTCACCAACCGGAACAAGGGCGCTGGCGAAATGACCAGACTCGGTAAAGTCGGTGCCGGTATGGGTGGACTGATCGAGGGTGTTTCAAAGTTCAATACCATTGGAATGGGGCAGACGCTGCTGCTTGACCCGCTTGTGACCACAAAGAGCGAGCGCGGCCCACAGTTCGACATCGGCGATGATGGTCGACTTATGCTCATCGAGGCAGGCAAGGATATTTCCACGGGCGATTACCTCAAGGAATACGGTGCCACGGGCGTTGAAGTGGCCGCCGAGTATCTCACTGGCAGGGCTATTGCCGGTATCTTTAGCGGCTTGGGCTCTCTCGTGCCGCAATCTGTCAAGGGTGCGGCAGGCCGTTCCGTCTCTCGAGCACTAAATATGCCTTTGTTGAAAGCGGTTCGTAGCGGCAAAGTGGCCACAGCGTTGCGCGCCGTGCGTTCGTCCGACATCTACAAGGCCACCGGACGTTTCACCGGCGTGGGCAACATGTGGGAGGAAGTCAGCGAGGAACTTGTACAGGACATCAACCGCGATCTATGGAACGTGGCTGGCGACAAGACCCCGCTTTCCACGCGGATGCTGGACACGACAATCGATTTCGGTCTGAACGCGCCTTATCTGATAGCCGCCATGGCCCTTGGTAACGTGATCAAGATGGGGGCCGTTGCCCCGGTCGAGCGTTCCGCCCGCCGGACGGCCGCTAAAGAGGATGCCAACCTGCTACACATGACGCTGGCCGCCAATGGAGCGAAAGCCGATGCGCGCGAGGTCGAGTCGTTCCTGTTCAACCTTTACGGCGATACGAATCTCAAGGACGGCTTACAGAAGGTCAGCCGCTTTCTTGACAGACACGGCATCACCCCGGATTCAGACAGTCCCTACGTTGCCGCCATGCACCAGGCATTCGCCGAACAGGACAAGGAAATGCACCCCCGGCAGCGGTTCCTGCGCGGTTTGCAGGAAGGCTGGCACAAGGAGCGCCAGCAGAAACGCGCGGGCGTGCAGATGCCGGAAGATGCAACCACGGGAGAAGAATCTAAACCGGCGTTGATTGACCAGGTGGCCCCGGAACATGCCGAGATCGGCAAATTCGTCAAGCAGCAGGCCGCCCGCCCCCTCGATATGGCTACCGGTAAACCCCTGGCCGGACCGGACGAGCAGGCCGAACTGGCACGGTTCAAGGCCATGCCCCAGTGGCAGGCGTATCTCAAGGAGGCCGACGGCGACGAGATGCTCGCCATGTTCGCCCTCCGGCATGACCAGCAGGCAGACGCCGAGGCCGAGCAGGCGGCGGCAGAACAGGGGGCACGGGCACAACAGGAGGTGGCAGGTGAGCAGGACGTACAGGCGGGACAGCCAGGACCGGAAGACGTTGCGGCACAAGGGGACGGAACACCAATTCAGGCACAAATGCCGCTGCAAGGGATGCCAGGACAGTCGGCGGATCAGCAGCCGGCGGGGATTGCCCCCGGGTCAACAGCCGATGCGGCTCAAGATGCGGTAGATCCACAATACCCGAACTATCGCCCGATGGAACCAAACATGACGCCAAAGGAGCGGCGCTTCTACGAGGCCGAGGCGGAAGCGCGTATCACTGGAAACAGCGAATTGCCGTCATACAAGAAAGAGGAGCAACTGGTGCGCCTCCAGAATATCAGGAACGGTCTGCAAGAAATCCGCGCGGAAATCGAGGAAAACGAACAGGCCGGCAACGGGTCGGCCGCACTCAAGGCGGAACAACAGGATCTTGAGGATGCGCTCTATACGCTCGCCACCGGCCAGAAACGGGAACGGAAGGATCCGCCAATCCTTGTTACTCGCAAGGGACTCCAGGCCACTGTAGACCAGATGAACGAGCAGGAAGCCCAGAAACCCAATCCGCAGGACCGGCAGCACTATGAAATTGCCAGCCAAGCAGGCGCTGCGGTTGATCCGACTGATCGGACCGATCCGACCGATCAACAGGCAGCCACCCCGGCGGCCACCCCGCAGGAAACCCCCGTCGGCAAGATGACCCCGGCGGCGGTGCGGGCGGAGTTGCACAGATTCGGCGTGCATGAGTTGCGCGGGGATGACGGGAAGATGCAGGATATTGACGCGATCAAGAGCCCGATCACCCTACGCCGGGCACTGGCGGCGGAGCGCGGCAACCTGGAGAACCGGCAGAAGATCGAGGCGGCGGCGGCGGAGAATGCCGCGAAGAAGACCGAGCGGCGGCGGAAGTCCCTGGAAAAATCCCCGGCAAAAGGTCAATTCAAGAGCAATGTTACCTACACGCAGGATGACCGCGTTACCCCCCTGATCAACGAGATCAACAGTCGCGGCGGGATGCGCTCGCCCCAGTTTACCAAGCCCGGAAAGCTGGCAGGCCCCGCCAAGCTGGTGGACGGCAATTACGACGGGATTGTCGAGGATGGCAAGAAACTGGCCGTGCCCGCCTTCATGGGGGTGTTCTCCAAGACCGGCACCAACTCCCCGGACCAGATGCTTGCCGCCCTATCCTCCACCGGCGGACGCGGCGGCGAGGCCGGTTTCCTGCCCGAGGGGGCCAGCATTGACGATATGTGGGACGCGATCCGCGAGGAAGTCGCCGACTACCAGCACTGGAAGGCTACCAAACAGTTTCCTACCCGTGCGCGCAACATGGATCAGGACCAGCAGGCCGAATTGCTCGACCAGCAGGAAAACGAATTCCGTGGTAAACAAAACGAGGCATTTGACGCCGCGAACGCTGAACTGGCGCAGGCGATTGAATCCGGTCGTATATTCCCGCCACAGACCGATGTAGTTGCCGACGGGGTGGGGGACAAAGGGTCAACCTTCCGAGTGGAATCCGCCTATGTCGGCGATGATATGCGCCTCTACTACGACCTGACTGACAACCTGACCTTTCAGAAATTCACTGTTCCCGTAGGTCAGGTGACGGGGCTCGCCCCGGCAGTAGAGGATGATCTTGACTTTGATGTGGCGGCATTTGACAATGAAGGCAAACCGGAGGCAGACGATGAGCAGCAAAGGCGCGATAGAGATGGGCAGGAAGTCGGCACGGCTCCAGGCGGAGTACCAGCAGAAGGGCTATTCGCTGGCGACAGCGATCGAGGCGGCCGGGATGCAGTGCAACGCGGAGAACGAGCGCCTGACGCCGGCGGAACGCGCACAGGCACGGCAGCAACTCAAGGCCAGGCTGGAACGGGGAGCCTCTTTGGTAAAGACGAACCGTTCAACCTAGCAGGCGGCGCCGCCAGGAACGATGCAGCCATCCAGGCCGAACGCGACGCCCAGCGCGAGAAAGAGCGCAAAGCCAAGGCAGCGGCGGCGGATATGTCCCTGCTGGGCGACGACCCCACCGGCACCGAGCAAGCCGTATTCTACAAGGATGCCAAGGGCGAGCGCGTAAAGGTCACCGACACCAAGGGCTGGCGCATCTGGATCAAGCAGCAGCCATTCACCATGAAGCAGCGCGCCGAGCGTCTCAAGATGTTCGATGCCCTCCGCGACGGTCCCGGCGGCGAACAGGCCGCGATCACCTTTGCCGCGAAACTGGCAGGGATCGAGACACCGAAGGCGGCGGAAGCCAAAGCAGCAGAGCAACAACGACGCATCGGCCAAGCACCCGTTCCATATACGCCTGTTCGTGGCATGGTTCTGCAAGACGCAGACGGATTCATCGGACCCGTGGTAAAGATCGACGGAGACAAGATCACGCTGGCCGGCGAAGGCGAAAACGGCGTGTCGGACCTGATCGAGTATGACCGCAATGCTTTAGAGTTTGATCCACAGTTCCAGATGGACGCCGCTGAACTGGCAAAGACGTACCCCGATGAGTTTGGCGAGGACGTTCCGACATTCAAACAACAATCTTCCCCCGTTGCCGCACCCGAAGTCTACAAGCCAGTCATGACGGCCAACTCACCGATTCCCGCCGGGCTGACCTACGAGCAGTTCAAGGCCGAGTACGAGAATGCCCTGCAGCAGGGATTCAAGTACACCCCGAAGAATGCCGGCTTCAACATGTGGTCCGAGCAAATGGCCAACCTGGCCGACGCCTACCCCGAGTACGAGAAACGCATCGACGCCGAGGCCGACGCCCCGAGACCTTTGCGCTTTGGCGGTGATCTTCTGGGGCCAATGGAGCTACCACAAGGCGACAACTGGACCGAATCCCGACCGGGCGGGCTTGCAACAAGCAACAACCCTGTACGCGGCGGCATCGTGGATCAGGCGATCGCCTCAAAGAAATGGTTCGCGATCCCGTCAAGCGAGAACCCCAATTTCGAGAAAATCAAGCAGGCTCTCGGGGAAAACGAGTTTGATTCCCGCGGCGAAGCGTTCCAGGCATTGTATGCGGCCGTCGAGCAAGCTGGCGCCGCGCCCACCCAGGCGGCGGCGGGCGAACAGTCCAACATCCGCACGATGGACGAGGACGGCAGGGTATCCGACGGCAAGGGCGGGATCAAGCCCGGTGACGTGTTCCGTACCTCGTCAGGCCGCACCACGACGCCCTATCCGAAATACTCGACAAAGCGCACCACGAAACCCGACCAGATCAAGATGAACAACTGGCTGATCGAGAATGCCAAAGCGGAGGCGGCGGCGCGCGGGGATGATTTTAACGTGACGCAGTTCTCCGCCATGTCCGCCCTGAACTTCCCGCCCGCCGCTGGCGATGCCGCCAACATGTATCTATTCGGTGAGCAGCCAGCGGTACAAAAACCCATTCTCAAGCCGCTGGCCAACCAGCAGCAGAACGCCAAGGCCGCCGGCGCGCGCATCTTCCAGCCGTGGCAGGATGTGCTTGAACTCATAGTCGAGAAGGATATTGTCCAGAATACGCAGAAGAACAGCCCGCACAATTTGAGAATCACCTTGCTTTCCGAGATCCGGACCGCGTGGGGGCATTGGCTTGGTAACATCGCCCCGCACCTGATGAAACCCGACTATGCTCAAGCACGGGTGTTTGTAAACTCCACCAACGAGGACCCGGAGACGAATTACAACCAGTGGACCGACTGGGCCATGAAGTACATGGGCGCGGATAAGGCCGAGGCCACCCCCGCCGCCCCGGCACCAAACACCCCGGCGCTAGCCGCTGACGCGCTGACGACAGAACAGGAAGAACGGTATTTCGCTCATTATTTCATCCAGAACTGGGTGAAGAATCAATCCAGTTCGCTTAGAGACCGCGAAGCAGTCATCGGGAAACCGTTTTTCTATACGAAAGACGAAAAAGGAAAGGCGATCGACAAGACGCCGCGATTCGCCACAGCCAGCGAGGCGTTTGCATGGCTCGAACAGAACCGGCCCGCCCAGTCGCCCGCCCCGGCACCCAAGGCGCGCGCCAAGGTGGAAGTCAAGAGCGCGAAGCTGAACCTTTCCGACGAGAAGCAGGCGCAGCTCAAGGCGATCCAGGACAAACTCCGGGCGAACCTGTCAAAGAACAACGGCACCTTGAGCATGAACCCGCTTCAGATACCGCCAGTGATGGACCCCGAGAACGTATCGCTGGCGGCGCAGATGGCCGCGCTCTATGCCGAGGGTGGCGTCAAGACCTTCAAGCAGTTCGCGCATAACGTATCGGTCGATATGGCCGACTTCTGGGACGCGATCAAGGTATTCCTGCACGGGGCCTGGCAGAGCGCCGGCGCGGTGGATGACACCCTCGACGACATCTCCCGGACCGACGCGCGGGAAGTGATTTCGGCTATTGACAAAGCCGCGGCGGAAAACGTGAATACAGCCGTCAAGCCTGATCTGGCCCTTCGCGAGCTAATCAACTCACGAGACAGCAACCAGGCGAAAGCAGTGCGGATGCGCCAGATGGCCAGCGCCGAGGGAATCACCCTCAAGCAGCTACAGGAGCGCATCGAGTTTGAACTGGTCAAGATCGCCGACGAGATCGCCAGCCGCGCGAATCTGGATACGGCCGCCAAATACAAGGCACTGGTCGAACTCTACGAGAATCAGCCCCTGCTTACCGCCCGCACTTCCACCAGTATCGAGAACCAGGCCTACAGCACCCCGGCACCGCTGGCGTTTATTTCCTCCTATATGGCGGCGGCGGATCTGGCCGCCAGCGTCTACGAGCCCACCGGCGGCAACGGGATGCTCCTGATCGGCCTGGACAAGGCGAAAGTCACCGCGAACGAACTGGATCCCGCCCGCGCGTCCAATCTGCGCACACTAGGGGTGCCCACCGTCACGACCGATGACGCCACGGCCCGCGAGCCCGGCGGCCCGCACGCCACGATTGTGATGAATCCGCCGTTTGCTTCCTATCCGACCACCAATGTGGACGGGTACGCGATCAAGAAGATCGAGCATGTCATCGCCTTGCAGGCCTTGCGCGGTCTGGCCGCCGATGGCCGTGCCGTCATGATCCTGGGTGCGAACCGCGAACCCGGCGAAATAGGGCAGGGGGCCGACCGCACGTTCCTCAACTACCTGCATAACCACTTCAATGTGGCCGACCATTTCGAGATCGACGGCGAGCTGTACGGCAAGCAGGGGGCCAAATGGCCGCTCCGGGTGATCGTCCTTGACGGGCGGCGGCAGGACGTGCCTTCCGTGCCGCAGGATCTGGCTCCAAAAAGTGTTGACAGATTAACGTCGTGGGATGATATTTATACCAGAGCCAAGGAGGTGCGTGATGCAGTTGAAAAAAGACGAGACAGTTTGGATGCCGATCGGAAGATCGGACCTGATGTGCGTCCTGAAGCGCAACAGCCCGCCCCCGAAGACACTGGAGCAGTTCCTGGGCAACCAGGCAGCAATCCTGCAAAGGCTGGTGGACGAGGCGGACGAAGCGGATCTACGAGAGGAACAATCCCGCCTCGTAGAAAACCTGCCATACGAAGTTCGGATGATTCTGCCGCCGGAACCCCTGACGAACAAGACCTTTTCAGTCCACGCACTAATGACAGAACTTCTGCCCCAGGCGGACGCGGGTCATCCGATAAGGGAATGGATAACCAGCGCGAGGGACGCGATGAACAGCCCGCAGACGCCGATGGAAGATCCGGAGACCGCGCTGGAACTGGCGACCGAGTTGAACCTCGGGACCTACCTAGAGGCACTTCTCTACTAGGGCAGCCGCAGAACGCCGGTCAGCACCGTTATGTTCCGGCCTCCGACGCGACCAGCCTCGAAACCCTTGTCCCCTCGAATATGGCCCCCGGCATTGCCTCCGCCCTGGAGAAGCTGCGTGACAAGGTGGGCGGCGACATTGACGAGTGGGTGCGGTACAAGCTCGGTTACGATACGATCGCGGATCTGCACCGGGCGATGGCCGCCGAGCAGGTGGACGGCGTGGCGCTGGCGATCGACCAGATCGAGAACGGCGGCGCGCTGATCATTGCCGACGAGACCGGCATAGGCAAGGGCCGCCAGGCCGCCGGGATCATGCGCTATGCCCAGCAGAACGGGATCATCCCCATATTCTTCACAAAGGATGCCAAGCTCTTTTCCGACTTGCAGCGCGACGCCAATGATGTCGGCTATTCCTTCAATCCGTTCATCCTGGGCTCCACGGACGGCGGCGCGGATGTGGTTGACGAGACCGGGCGCGTGCTTTTCAAGGCCCCGAAGTCGGCCGGTGCCAGGCGCACGGCGATCAACAGCATTATCGACAAGGGTATCGCGTCGCAGAAGTTCGACACGGTTATTGCCACCTATCCGCAGATCAACGTGCAGAATGACCAGCAGCGCCTGCTCACGCACCTTTCCCGCAATGAGCGCGTCATGATCATCATGGACGAGGCGCACGAGGCCAGCGGTAGCGATTCGATGCAGGGCGCATTCTTTCGCGGCGGCGAGGTCAAGAGAGGCAGCGGGGCCAACCGGACAACGACCGTCCTTTCAGGAATCCTCAACGGCAAAGGCGTAAAAGGCGTGGTTTACCTTTCGGCCACCTACGCCAAGCGGCCCGATAACGCCCCGCTCTATTTCCGCACACTCCTGGGGAGGGCGGCGGATAATATCAACGATCTGGTAGAGGCCATGAGCCGCGGCGGCGTCGCCTTGCAGCAGGCCGTCGCCGAAGCCCTTTCTTCGGTCGGTCAACTTGTCCGCCGTGAACGCGATTTCTCCGGCGTTGTATTCGAGCGTAAGATCGTCCAGCAGGAACGGGCGGATGAACTGGCGTCGAAGGTTGACGACACGACCTCGATATTCCGCGAGATCAAGATGTTCAGCAATCTTGTCAGGACTTCCATTAAACGGGACAATGGCCCCGGAGCCCGCGCAACCGCCATGACCGACGCCCAGGTGGATTACACCCCCTTCGCCTCGATCGCGCATAATTACATCTCCCAGATGCTGCTGGCCACCAAGGTCGACGCCGTAGTGGAAGAAGCCGTCGCCGCCCACCAGCGCGGGGAAAAGCCAGTCATCGCCCTGATGAACACGCAGGAAGCCATGATGGATCAGTTTGCCGAGCAGAACGGCTGGCGCGTCGGCGATCCGGTCTCGATGGATTTCAGGGATATGCTCCGGCGTGCGCTGGACCGCACGCTTCGTTTTTCCGTCAAGGACCCGCAAGGTAACGCGGAAACCTTCACGACCACCGCCGGCGAACTCGGGTTGCAGGATTTCTATGACAGGATCATCGAGCAGATCAATGATCTTGAAGTCGATATTCCCACTTCCCCGATTGATGCGATCCTACAGGGGCTACGGTCCAAGGGGCTCCGTGTCGGCGAGCTTACCGGACGGCAAAGCGGGATCCGCTATGCGGACTCATCCTATAAGTCGGGCATCTACGAGCGGCGGCAGAAGGCGGACAAGAATGCCCTGGTCAATGGATTCAATAACGGCGACCTCGACGCACTGATCCTCAACGCCTCCGGTTCAACGGGCCTTTCGATCCACGCCTCCCCGAAGTTCAAGGAACGCCCGATCAAGACCCGCAATATGATCATCGCCCAGCCTCACGGGGATATTAACGTCATGGTCCAGACCCTGGGCCGGATCAAGCGCACCGGTATGATTCCAGGCGGCGCCAAGTATTCGATGCCGGTATTGCCGCTGGAAGCCGAGCGGCGTCCGGCCATGGTGCTTGAACGCAAGATGAAAAGCCTCAACGCCAACACGACGGCAGCGCAGGAAGGCGGCGTCTCGCTCGACCAGGTTGACTTCATGAACCGCTACGGCGACCAGATCGTCGCCCAGTATATGTTCGAGGATAACCCGGCGTTGCAGGATATGCTGGATATGTCGCCAGAGGTCAACGAGCGCACCGGGACAGTCACTCCCGACCGGGAAGACTTCGCCAACGTGTTTGCCGGTCGAATGGCCCTGATGCCGAACCGTATCCAGAAAGAGGCCTATGCGGCGATCATCCAGAAATACACGGATTATATCGCCTACTTGAAAGCCACGGACCAGTACGAACTTGAAATTGCCGTGCATGACGACTGGGACGGCGTGATGATCAGCGAGGAAACACTCCGGCCAGGAACCAGCGAGGCCAACATCTTCGAGGCCGACACCAAGATCCAGCGCTGGGAGATCAAGGATACACGGCATGTGCCAACCGCCAAGGAAATGCAGAAGGATTTCGAGGAGCGTTCCGGCAGTGCCGAGGCCATGCAGGAGCGCATTGTCGGTTTTGTGGAACAGATTGAAACGGCTTATAGTAAGATCATCGACGAAAGCGAAACCACCGTTGCGAATCCCGACATCACGCTTGGTGAACTATCCACTGTCCGTAAGCGGCTCGATCATGCGCGTAATGCCTCTGCCATATTCCAGAGCCGCGTGGCACCGGTACTGTTGTCGCTCCAGCGTATGGCTGGTGAGTATGCGAGCATCACCAACGAGCAGGAAGGTATCGACGCGATCGGCATGATCACCGGTATCACCCTGCCCGAACAGACCGCCGATCGTGTCAAGGCGTCTCCCGGTAGTATCGTGCTGCATATCATGACCAACCAGCCCGGCGGCCATTCGCTGCGCGTGCCGTTGTCGCAGGTTGGTAATGGCGGTTTCTCCATCGGGCGGGCTTATGCCGACGAAAGCCAGGTCGATGTCAACCAGACCGGCGGACGATTCGAGCGCCAGATCATTTCAGGCAATCCAATCCGGGCGATCAACGCGGCAGGCAACCGCGGGCGGCTGGTCTCGTTCAAGACGCGCGAAGGCAAAACCATCACGGGCCTGCTTATGCCCATGACCTGGACTCCCAGCCAGCTTGCCCGCGATCCCCGCCGGGATCTGGTGGACGGCGCGGCGGTCCGCTTATGGCTCGATACCGAGCGATCCGGCGTTGAAAGCGATGTTGTCCGCCTTACGCCGCGAGGCTACACCGGGCAGATCAACATTTCCGTACCGGCAGCGCGCGCGACCGGCAGTAAGTATTTCCTCGACGACCAGATCCGCGCGATTACCGGCGACTTCAACCGCGTCGGCAACCGAATGATCGCCAGGGTGGACGTTAACCAGATCCCGGCGATAGCCGCCCGCCTGTCCGTTCTATCCAAGGCAAGGTTCCGCCCGAGCCCAGGCAATATGTCCGATAATATGGCCATCGAACGGGTGCGCGACATCAACGGACAGGTTTCAGGCACCACCGCCCAAGCCGCGCGCGGGGCCACCACGGCGGCGGCGGCGGGGATCGCCCGCACCGCGTTCGAGAAGACAATGCAGGCCGAAGCCGACAAAACCCCGTGGGCCGGCGAGAACGCCAGCGCCGTCGAAAGCCTGGACGCTCTACCCGCCCCGGTCCGCCAGGCAATCGCCCGCGGCGAGGGCCGGGCCGCCAGATCGGAAGTCAACCAGGATAAACTCGGGTTCTACTCCGCCCTCGGGCGAGCAGTGGAACGGATGGATTTCAAGGCTATGCCCGCCAAGTATCTTGTTGCCCGCCTTGAAGGCGCGCAGAAGAATGGCGCGTTCAAGCTCGACGAGTACGAGGAGATCGGCCTGGCCGACTGGCTCAAGGGCATCGAGGGCAAGGTCACCAAGGATCAGGTGCTGGACTTCATCGAGCAGGGCGGACCGAAGCTGGAAGAAGTCGTTAAGGAAGACGCCAGCGTTATGAGCAAAGCCGAGCAGGCAGAGCAGCGCCTTCGCCAAATCGGGATAGAGTTGGGCGTGCCTACAGGGTTCATGCCGTACATGTCTGGACGCCCGCTGCGCTGGCTGTATCAGGACCAGGATGGAGCACGGAAAGACATTCCCGAGCGGTATGTTTCTGAAATCGAAGACATTGAGGACGCGAGAAGGGCAACCGATGTCGAAGATACACCCCACGGAGACCAGGTGCTTGTGGGAGCAAACACCAAGTTCGGCCAGTACCAGCTACCCGGCGGCGAGAACTACCGCGAGGTGTTGATCAGGCTGCCGGTTGTTCGCACGCGGATAACCGAGCTACCCGGAGAGTATCGGGCCGTTAAATCTCCTAACGACGGGAAATACTATGTCATTCACAAAGCCGGGCAAACGGCGCTAACCAAGGGGCATTCTTCGGAAGAAGCCGCAACAAAAGCCGCGATTGATACGCTAAACAAGCAGAAAAGCATTCGCAACGCAGGCGTTTTCACATCCTCCCACTGGCCCGAGGATCCGAACATCCTTGTCCACATGCGGCTGAATGACCGCGTGACGAGCGCGGACGGAACCTCGTACACGCCCCCTCGCAAGACCCTGTTCATCGAGGAAATACAGAGCGACTGGCACCAGCGCGGACGCGAGGAAGGTTACAAAAAAGAACCCGACGACTTCTCTCCCGGCGGTTCTGGATACGGCAAGGGCGTCCCCGCCGCCCCGTTCAAACGCACTCCGGCGTGGTCGATGCTGGCGTTCAAGCGCGTGCTGCGCATGGCCGCCGAGCAGGGCTATGACGCCGTGGCCTGGACGCCGGGCGAGGTGCAGAATGAGCGGTACAGCCTAGCCAAGCAGGTGGACACGGTTTCGAGTACCCGCAAAGAAGACGGGCAGTATCGCATAGAAGCCCGCAAAGACGGTGTTTCGGTGCTCGATACTACAACAACGGCGGAAAAATTGCCGGACGTGATTGGGAAGGAACTAGCCGCCAAGATCGTCGCCGCCCCTGACGGAATGCAGGACTGGTCCGGCCTTGACCTCGAAATCGGCGGCGATGGGATGAAGGGATTCTACGACAAGATCCTCCCGACCGAGGTGGCCAAGTATCTCAAGAAGCTTGACAAGGACGCGGCGGTGGGCAAGACGAGCATTGATCCGTCACTGAAAGGCGATACCACCGGAATTGAGGCAACAAAGGCGAAAGACCAATACGGCTGGATCGTAACGCAGTGGCCTAATACCTGGCGGAAACGTACCGAGGCCGAAGCCGATGCTCTGATTGAGAAGCTGGCGGCGGAGATCCGGCCCACACAGCAGGTCTGGAGCATCCCGGTCACGGAGAAGATGCGCGCGACGATCCTCAACGAGGGCCAGGCCCGCTATATGCGCGATGGGGCAGGGCAGGTGCGGGCGGTGACGATGGGCGACAAGTCCTGGTTCATCCTGGACCGCTACAACAATGCCGGCGAACTGGCCGGCGACATTCGCGAGGAAGCCTTCCACCGGATCGAGAACGAGTTTGCCGATCCCGTCCGCACCCGGCGGCTTGGAATCGCCACCTACGGCGGCAAGTGGCAGTCAATCGCCCGCGAGATCGAAAAGAATTACGGCTTCAAACCCGGATCGGTCGAGTTCTTCCGTGAACTGGCCGCCAAGGCCTACCGCGACGGCCAGACCAACCGCTCCCTCTGGGGTCGGTTTGTCGACGCCATTGTCGCCACCATCCGCCGGATCGGCCGCGCCGCCGGCATGAAGCTCTCCGCCACCGATTCAGAGTTGCGGGATTATGTCAATTCGGTTATACAGGCCCGCATGGATAAACAGAACAACACTGATGCGCCAATGATGAATCAACTGGCGGCGGCGCGGGGAGATAAGGCACAGGGCGTCACCGCCGAGCAGGATGCCGCCTACCTGGCGGCGGTGGAGACAGAAGATTGGGAAAAAGCGCAGCGCATGGTTAATCGCGCATGGATAAAAACAAATAATATTCCACAGCCAGAAATGACCACCAAGGCGCTGGAATCCTTGGCGCAGTTTTATGACAACAATGGTGTTCTGGGATATGATGAAGATTCAATGTCCTTTATGATGCGTGAGTTGAGAAGGCTTACAGACGCGAAAGAAGTTGACGCTTATCATGTCACAGATGCACCAAAAGAAAAGTTTGCAAGCGGCATAAACGGAACAGAGCTAAGCTCGTCAGGCAGAACGGGAAATGCAAGGGATTCGTCTGTTTATGTGTTTTTGGATCCTGATGACATCGCGATGGGATATGATGGGATATTGAGCGCGCTAAATGACGCGCATACTGTTATTCATCTTAAAATCCCTATAAAAAAGACGCTAGAAAGGTTTTCGTGGGACGGGAACTTTAACGTGACGTATGGCACCTATTCAGGCATACAGATCCACGGCAATGTTCCGGCTGAATGGATTAAGGGATTCTATAGTATGCCGACATTAGCTACCGAGCTACGCGACGACTCGGGTCGCGTGAAGACGCTTTCCGAGCGGTTCGACAGGGCCACCGACGAACCCCGCTTTGCCCTCGCCGATGCTGGCGACCAGTCCGGCCCGGTGGAGGTCCGCCCCGGCGTGTTCCGTACAGAGGATCCCAACGACGTGCCCGATGGCGCGCCATTCCTGCAGGCCGTCAAGACCGAGAATGGCGACACCGCCTGGGAGTTCAAGCCCCCGGCCCACCTGGACAAGCCCCCGGCAGAAGCCGAGTTCGAGAAGGAAAAGGCGGAAACGATGTGGAATCAGGCCATGGATATGACAATGGCATCTATCGGTGGACTCCAGCGCCACGGATCCCGTTGGAAGGCGACAGACAAGCAAATCGCCGAATACCGCAGAAACAACCCGAAATCCTCGTGGGATGATGTGTATGCCAACGTTCCCAGCCGCTACAAGAGTGCGGCGGCAATGGCCGAAGCACATATCCGGGATTCCAACCAGCGCCCGAATATCACATGGGTTGACCTGCTGGCGTCAACGATTCACCATTACGGCGAGAAAGTCCCCGGCCTGCGCAACATGGTCGAGTCCGCGTCTCGCTGGATGGACAATAAATTCAAATTTGAAAGCCTGGTCTTCAATCAGGGTGATGACGGGCGAGGGGATAGCGACCTGGAAGCCGTGCGCAAGTTCACAACCAAGGGCCGCCCAGCGCTCAAGGCCATATCTTCCTGGCAGAATCCCGAGTGGGTACGCCTGGAGAAATACCTCTGGACCCGCGATATGAACGCCAAGGGCTACCGGGCGGTAGAGGATGACCGCAACGGCGGCTGGATGGTCTTCGGCCTGGATGGAAAACCCGTCAAGCAGGGTGGGGCACTTCAGGATAACTTCACCTACGAGAGCCAGGCATGGGAAGCCGCGCACCAGTTGGAAGCGAACGACCTGCGCAAGGAAGGCTACAGCGCCGAGGCCGCAGAGATGCTGCTGGCGGTCCGCCGGATCAACGACCGGGCGTATGAACAGATTCGCGGCGAGGTGCAGACGGCGCAGGACGAGCTTGACGACCTGGGCTTGCCGATGCCGAAGATCAAGAAGGCCGACGGGGAAATGGGCGACCTGTGGGAGGCCTTGCGCGAGATGGGCGACCGGCGGGGCTATTACATGCCGCGTATGCGCCGCAGCGGCAAGTTCAAGCTATCGGCCGTCCGCACAAGTGATGGGGCGCGATTCCTGCAACTGTTCGACACGGGCTTGATGCGCTGGGCCAAGATGCGCGAACTTCGCCGCCAGGGATACGACCAGTTCAGCCAGTCCGTATCCGATCGCCCGAGCGAGACCTCCTATATGGATGTTTCCGTGCTCGCCCTTAACGATCAACTGCAGAAAGCACTCGACAAGATCAAGAAGACTGAAAAAGAGTCACGCGGGCTTGAATCCATCAATATTTCCAGCCGGTGGGAGGATTACAAGACGCTCAACGGGAAAATCGAGAAGCACTTTGTTATTGAGGGCGGCGTGACAAGCAAGCATCAGCACCGCATCCTGAAGGATGCAGGCGGCAAATACATGACGCTGGACGATTCGCCGAAGGAATGGCGGTTCATCAATCCGAAAGGGGATATTGAAAAACGCCTTGTCAATGCACTGCTACGCCACGAGATCACCAAGATGCAGGTTTCGTCCTTTGCCGAGACGATTACCGAAAACATCGCCGACCTGATCCACCAGCGCGGTAGCCGGTCCCACAAGATCGCCCGCGACGGTTCCACCGGCAAGGAGGTCTGGCAGGGATACGAGACCGACGCGCTCAAGGCGATCACGCTTTCCGGCAAGAGCATTGCCGGCGGCACCGCCAAACGGCTGCTCGCCAAGGAGTTCATGCGGTCCATTACCGGGCAGACCGAGACGTGGCGGCAATACCGGATGCGCAGAATGACTGCATTCATTGCCGAGAATACAGCCAGCAGGGTCACGGCAGAGGACATTGATGCAGCCGCTGTAGACTGGTATCACGATTACGCCGACGAGGTTGCCAAAAACAGGATCGACAGCGCCACACAGGGCAACGCCTACGATGAGGCGGTCTCATACGCACGGGAGATGCTGCGCAACGAGACACGTTCGGAGCGGGTAATCGGGACACTCAAGGGACTTACGGCCACAAAGTATATGTCCAGTCTGTTTTCAGGACTGGTCAACTTCACCTCGCTGGTCACGCATAGCGGCCCGGCCATGAGCGCCTTTGCTGATATTCCGATGCTCAAGACGGCAAAGCTGCTGACACGTTCAGCCTCCGACTATGTGCGCTGGCAGATTCACCAGAAGACCGGCAAAGGGCAGGGGCTCGACACTGCCGGCGCGGAACTGTTCAACGAGATCCACGCCCGCGGGTGGGACAGCAGCCAGATACACCACGAGGCACTGGCCGTGCTACAGCGCCGCAGCGGTATGGTGATGCAGAAGTTCACGGAATCGCACTTGCTGGCCTACTCTGTTGTGGAACGGCTCGTTCGAATGTCCACGATTGCCGCCACTTACCGGGGTATCAGGGAGCAGCACAAAGGGGAGTGGACCGCAAAAGACAACGAGGCGGCATTGAATAAAGGCTTGTATGTGTCCAACAAGGCCAACTCGGTATTCGGCAAGACCAATCTTCCGGCATGGACGCGCGGCCCGTCCGTTGGTGCGCAGACCTTGCGGTCCATGTATATGTTCCAGGGATTCGCCCACAACACATACCTGCTGATGAAGGAAATCGCTGTCGATAAGAAAAACTTCCGCGCGCTGGCCTGGATGCTGGTCGCCCCGGCGCTTTTGGCCGGTCCGCAGGCGTTCATTCCTCGCCAGTTTGTCGTCCTGCTGGCGAAAATGGTATTTAAGGCGTTCGGCGTGGAGCCGCCGGAAGACCCGGAGGAGGAATACTATCAATGGATCGAGGAATACTTCAGCGAACAGCTTGGCGGCTTTGCCGGGCGCACCGCTGGACGCACCGCCCGTTACGGGCTGCTGGGTGCCGCCAACATCAATCTTTCAGGCTCGCTCGGTGTGCGGACCTTTGAACTCGATAAGTGGTATGACTGGTTCGGTGCCCCCGGATCGGCCGTCCTCGATTATATCAAAGCCGGGGAGTACGCTGCCGAGGGGAATGCACTCAAGGCGGCGGAGACGCTATTGCCGCGATTCGAGGCTAACTTTGTCAAAGCCTACCGCGAAGCCAGCGAAGGTCTCACTGGCGAAAACAATATGCCGCTGTTCGATGGCGACAAGCCGCGCAAGGCCACCACCGGGGAAACGATTCTCCGGGCCGCCGGCGCGAACCCGGCCTCAATCGCGGCCATGCGCGAGACACAATGGGCCGACCGCAAGATCGAATCCGAATATGCCGCCATGCGCAGCGAGATCTCCGCCCGCTACCGGAAATGGCTGCTGGCCCCGCAAGAACAGCGATCCGAAAAGGAAAAAGACAAAATCGCCGAGGAAATCAAGGCGTACAACAAACGGGTGACAGACAAGGGGCTGGGAGCCTACGGGAATGTACCGTATTACGACAACCGATCAATCAACGCCGTTGAACGCAGTATGGTTCGCCCTCCGAAGCGCGAACTCATCAGGGCCGCCCGCCGGGCAGCCGCCGAGGCTGACCGGTGAAAAACGCCCGTCACGGCGATCAGTCCGTCTTTATTCCATATTGATAATAAACGACGTCCCGAACAGAAAGCCAAGCATCCAAATCATGCAGGAATGCGGCGGCGGTTCCAAAGTTAACATTATTGTCTTTGGCGATTCTAACAACCATTGAGTATGTATCGGCATCGACCAGTCGGTTTCCTAAGAAATCAACTAAATAATTCACGCCGTCTTTTGTTACGTAAGCAATCGCCATTCGTTTGGCAGCATCCTGGGGGATCTGATACCTAATCGAAAGAAGCCCCGCCAGATCAGAAGTCAACAACTCCGCGCAAGCAATATATTCTCGTCTGTGCGACTCAGTTCGCATGGCCTCAATACGCGTGTTGCGCTCCCTTGCTTTGTGAACGCCAAAGATAATAAGAATCATGCCCGCCAGCACTGCCGCCCATATTAATAGTTTTTTCATACAGAATCATCCCTGTACGCATTTTCTATCTGTCGTTCAGTTCTTATCCATACATCAAGGTCATAGATGAACGCGGCCGCATCTTGCAGATTCACGTCCATGCCCTGCACGCAGTTTGAAAAAGCTGTCATAACAAGATGATCCCCGTAAGACCATTCTTCATCAAAAAGCCACCGTGTATCGCTATCCGTCTGAATCAGGTAATTGGTGGCAATCGTGGTCGCTGTGTCAGCGTCAAGTCCGTGCTTCATGCCGAGCAGCACAGCCTTGTGAGAGATCTCTTGAATTGCCAAATCCCGCCAACGGTCTTCAACATGGTTACTTACTGCCTTCCTATTTTCTGGTTGCTTGTTCGCGAAATACACAACCCCGACCATGCTCCCGAGCACCAGGCACACCATTGTTGTTGTAATCTTCATAACCAGCTCCCTTTGTTAAGACACCAGTATTTTCCGCCTGATTTCCGCCTACGTCAAATTAAAAAGAAAAAAAGTTGAAAAAGAGCTTGCAACGAAAACCCGCTCCAGTTATAAAGGCACCGAAATGAGATCACGTCGTATAATATATATTATGAGCCGCGCGGCTGAAATTAATGCACTAGGGGTTGTGGATTATTCCGTCCTGGGTGCAATGCGGCACTATGATCGTTTTTGGCGCTCCCTGGCTTTTTTTCGCCGGGGAGCGCCTTTTTGTTGCCTAGAAGCATCTCGGTTGGTTTATTGCATTTTTGCACATTATTACAATCAACCAGTTCGGAGTATCAAATGCCGGTGACCGCCAGACCTCTATATTCGTATTTCCGCCAGTCCGCTACGGCGACAATCAATTTCATTGGTGATGAGTTCACCACGCGGATCGAGACCGATGACGGATGGTATATCGAACCCCCGCCCACGCTTTCGCTGATGGAGGCGGTCCGCAATGTTCGGCTGTGGGCCGGGGAACAGTATGACGTGGCGGTGATCGAGGATCTGGACAATAGCGAGCTTACCCCCGTGCCGATGTCGCGCAAGGAGCGCGGGCACGGGCGGGTGCCGCGGGTGGAGGTGGCGAAGGCGCGGAAGGAACTGGCGACGTCGGATCGGGCAGGGGATGCGGCGCGGCGCATGAGGAGGGTGGGATGAGTGTGAGTGTGGTTGAGAAGCGTAAACGGGCGTTCAAGGTGCGGCTGGCACTGCTGGGGATGACGGCGAATGAGGCGGCGAACCAGTCCGGGATGAGCAAGAGCTACTTCTCGCGGATCATGAACGGGAAGTGGGCGGCGACGGACAAGATGGCGGCGCGGCTGGTAAAGGTGCTGGAGGCGTCGCGGGAGGAGCTTTTCGTATGACGACGGATGCGCTCAAGGTCGAGGTTGTGCGGCTGGCGATGGCGGCGGGGCCGGATCGGCTGCGGGCGGCGGCGGCGCCGCTCTCGGGCAAGGCGCAGGATGGGCATACGGTGACGGTGACGGCGGCGGCGGCGCTGCTGGGGGTTTCCCGGCAGACGGTCTATGGCTGGATCCAGGCGGGCAGGTTGCAGCGGGTGCCGCACACGAACCGACTGCGGCGGGCGGATGTTTCGATGCTGGCGCAAGCGTTGACGTTTTTAAAGGAGACATGATGTTCCTGGCGGTTGTGGTTCTTCTCTGTTGTGTGCTGGCGGTGGCGGGGGCGGCGCTGGCGCTCTCGGATGCGCGGCAGGCGCTGGACCGGTGCGACCAGATGCAGCGGGAGATCGCGGCGGCAACGCTGGATTACCGGCGAAAAACGGCGGCGGCCAGGCGGAAGGGATGGAAGACGAGGCGGCGGAAGGCGGCGGAACTGGAGGCGCGGCAGTTGGTGTTCGTGACGGATATTCGGGGCACGAGTGCCCCTGCTGATCTAGGAAAGGATGGTGGGGTATGAGCGTGGAACGGGTTGTGCGGGTTTCTGTGGCTCGGCGGTGTGTGCGCTGGCGCAAGCTGGCGGTGGACGGTATCGGGGCGGCGGCGGCGGTGGTTTGTATGTTCGCGGGGGTGCGGGTGTGGCACGGCGGCGTGGCACTCGAGATCGCGGGGGCGGCGCTGGTGTGTCTGTGCCTGGCGGTGGCGGCGGTGTTGTTGAAGGCGGGGGATATGTGAATGAGCTGGCATTATTTGCGGGGGCCGGCGGGGGAATCCTCGGAGGATTGTTGCACGGGTGGCACCCCGTTGCCGCCGTTGAAATCGAAGATTACCCACGCCGAGTTCTGCTGCAACGGCAGGCTGACGGATGTTTACCTCGATTCCCTATCTGGGACGATGTGCGTACGTTCGACGGCCGGCCGTGGCCGTGGCGGGTCGATGTCATCAGCGGGGGTTTCCCTTGCCAAGACATTTCATGCGCCGGAAAAGGGGCAGGAATCACAGGCGAGCGCAGCGGACTCTGGAAAGAGTTTGCAAGGATCATTCGCGAAGTGGGACCGCGATTCGTGTTCGTGGAAAACTCACCAATGCTCACTGTTCGGGGGCTTGGAGTTGTTCTCGGAGACCTGGCCGCGATGGGGTTTGATGCAAGGTGGTGTGTGCTGGGGGCTTGCGACGCCGGAGCGCCACACAAGCGGGAGCGGATATGGATCGCGGCAGAACTGGCCGACGCCTCAGGCGAGTGCGAACGAGAACCGGCAGACGAGGCTGACGCCCTCGCAGTTGGCGGGAAAGCACGGGCTAAGTCTCTGTGTGGCGGTGAATATGTGGCCGACGCCGATTGCCCATGCGGGAAGCAACCGGCGCAAGAAGCCGACTCCGCCGCAGGCGGCAGGGAAAGCAGGGATGCAGCTTGCGGCGGCTGTGAATATGCGTTTCCCAACTCCTCGGGCGGAAGACAGCCAGTGCGCGGGCGGGCACCGGGAGAAGGACGACACCCTTTACGGGGCGATATGCCGACCGAAGGAATCGAACAAATTCGGAACCCCGAGAGCATCGGACGCGAAAGGTTTGGGGCCGATCGGGAGCAAGAGCCATTCACACATGCTGGAGAAGGGGCTTCTGTGTGCGCAGACGGCAACAATAGAGACTGGTGGGAGTCTGAACCCGACGTGGGTCGAGTGGCTAATGGGGTGGCCGCTCGGGTGGACCGACTTAAAGCCCTTGGCAACGGGCAAGTTCCGGCAGTGGCTGCGCTCGCATGGCGGGTGTTGATGGCCGGCAGGAATGCCGGGGCGGGACTGGATTGAGTGGGTAACGGTGAAACAGGAAAGGAAGGTGCAGGATGGCTAAGGAGCAGCAGGTTGCGAATGCGGATGAAATGAATATGGATGCGGTTGTCTTCCTCAAGGAACTCGCGAAAGGGGATTGCGTGTTCGACCTGGGGAAGGGGATCGAGAAGATCGTTAAGGGGGTGCGGGATACGCGTAAGAAGGGGCGGCTGGAACTCAATGTGAATTTTGAACCGTTCAAGGGCGACGTGAATCGCATTATCGTGGGGTACAACCTGAAAGTCGTGCCTCCGCCTGAACCGCGCGCGGTGAGCATGTTCTTCTCGACGGTGAAGAATACGCTGCAGCGGCGCGATCCCAACCAGGTGGAGTTCGGCAAGGATGCCGGATTCCCGGAGTGATGTTGTTTGAATGACCACGGGAGTGAGTCATTCAGGAGAGGGTAAAAGAATGAAAACGGTGAAAACAGAAAGAGCGAGGTGTGAGATGGCTGACATAATTAGCGAGTACCAGGTACAGGAGATCGCGAAGCTGGCACAGGCGGCATCGGCGTTGAAGATTGTGGAACTGGGGCACGAGGGACACGGGAAAATCCCGCTGGCGCTGGTGCCGGGTGATCAATCGGTGATGAATCTGTCGGATTGGCAGCCGAAGATGCCGGACCGGATCCGCGCGGCGACGACGCATAACAGCGTTTCGAGCTTCTGCGAGTATCTGAACCGGTACAAGACGGCGCAGACGACGGTATTCGCCTCGGTGCTGGAATCGCCGTATGTGTTCCTGGCAATCATCGACTACCACGACCCGCTGAAGGCGGACTGGTGCACGCATACGGCCAAGCTGGTTCTGACGGAAACGGACGAATGGAAGGTCTGGACCGGAAGCAACGGCAACATGTTTGACCATGTGGCGTTCGCGCTGTTCATCGAGGACCACCTGAACGACATCGTTAACCCGGACGGCTCGACGATGCTGGAACTGGCCCTGAACCTGAACGCGACGCAGGATTGCGGCTTCAAGGGTAAGTTGAACCTGCAGAATGGCGACGTGGGCCTGGTGGTTGACCAGAAAACCGATGCCGTTGCGCTTGGTAAAAATGGCGAGATCGCGATCCCCAAGGAATTGACGATCAAGCTGGCCCCGTTCCGGGGGATCGAGCAGATGAACATCCAGGCGCGGTTCCGCTACAACCTGCGGCCGCCTCGCCTGACGCTGGGTTACCAGCTTATCCGCCCGAAAGCGTTTGTTGATGCGGTTGTGGGGGCGGCCTACGACACGATCAAGACGGAAACCGGCGTGGCGGTGTATTCGGGCGACTTCAAGAACATGGTCTGATTCGATTGGTGGCCGGGGCACGAGTGCCCCGGCTGACCTACACGGTGACCCGCCGTGAACGGCGGGGCAGGACTGGATGAAAAGAGGTGAGAAATGGCAAAACCGATGCGTGCTCCGGCAAACCTGGTGCTGACTGCGGGCGTTATCTCGATGGCTACAGACACGCGAATGACGGTGCAGGATTATCTCTAGCAGTGGCAGGAACGCCTGGGACTGGAAGACGGTTCAGAAGTGTGCGTGATTTCACGGAGGCACTTGCAGGATTTGTATGACCGGATTTATGAGCAGCAGCATCTTACGATGTGTGCATGAAAGGCAAGGCGAGCATGTTCCATATTCTGCCAATTGATGACTTGAAGCCGCATGAGGAAGAAGGGACGCAGTGCCCTTGCTCGCCGCGAGTCTTCTTCAATGACCCGGATACTGGCGAGGCATTTGCGGAAGCGATTGTGGTTCATCGGTCCTTTGATGGCCGTGAGTTGGTCGAGGAAGCCGAGGCGATTATTAAAGCAATGGGAGAGAGAAGATCATGAAAGAGCGGATTGGATTCTTGATGCAGGCGACTAAACCAAGAAACGCCTCTGGTCCTTGTGACTGGTTGTTGCAGGTTGTTGAGGACGAAAAAGGCCAGGGGCCAGTGTTCATTAAGGGTACATTCAGAACCTACCAGGAGGCGAGGGGGCTGACCAGTCGAATCGACAAGGCGCTTATGCGGGCCTATCGGCTGGGCGTGAAGCATGGCCGCAAGCCACTGCCAGTTAAGAACGTGATTCCTTTTAAAGGGAAGGATGGTGGGGGCGTGAGGGTGATTTTGTTCCAGGATCAGTTTGCGGAGAAGGTGCGGGAGGGGAGTAAGCGGCAGACGATCCGCCAGACGGCCAGGTGCAAGGTGGGCGATTGGGTGAGTCTGCGGCGTTGGACTGGGAAACCCTACCGGAGCAAGCAGGAAGTGCTGCGCACGGATGTCTGCACGGCGGTGATGCCGGTGCGGGTTGATTACGGCGTTGCGTCTGTTGGCGGCGTGGTGGTCGATGGACAGGATCTGGCCGCGCTGGACGGGTTCAAGGATTGTGAGGAAATGCGCGACTGGTTCGGCGCTACGCATGGGTTGCCGTTCCTGGGGTGGCTGATCGAGTGGTCGGGGGTGGATGATGTGTGATGCTGGACCACTGCCCGCGAGCGGCCAGGGTGAGCTAGGGCAGGACCATGAAACGCTGGCGGTGTTGCGGCAGGTGGCGCGGCTTAGCGAGGCGCGGATTCCGGCGCATATTGCCCCGGCCCAGCTTGACCGTATCCGGGACCTGGTGGGGGCGGAGTTGTGGCGGTTGCCGCGGTTGTCGCGGGCTAGGAATGAATCTCTTAAATCCGGGGTCGTGTGATCCCGGTGCGGCGGGGCGTGGATCGTTAAGAACAATTAATGAACCCTGCAAAGCGCCCCGCCGCCTGTCTTCTTTTCCTGGCCGCGAGTGGCCAGGGTGAGCTAGGGGGTTGATGATGGACGAGATGAAGATGCTGGGGCTGTCGCTGGATGAGTGTTGCGAGCTGGCGGAGCGAGTGGGGCGGACACCGGCCTTGCGGGAGAACCATAATGCGAACCGGGTGCCGAACGCGCTGCGGATGCACCGGATTTACCTGATCCACCAGGTGGAGGCCTTCCGGGTTAAGCCGGACGGCAGCAATATTCCCGAGGTGGCCGCGCTGTGCGCGCTCTACAAGAAGGCCGACAAAGCGCTGGCGGTTTATTACGGGGTGGATGATGTTCTGTGACATGTTGACCAGGCTGGACAATGGATACCAGGCCTACTGGCAGGAACACAATGTCGCGCCGAACGCGCTTCTGCTTGGTGTTCGCGAGCTAGAGGACCTCCGGTGGTGTATAGCTGCCCGAACGGTCCCGATCGGCCAGTGGCCTGTTACTTCGGCCCGTCTTCTCCAGGTTATGGGGTGCAACCTGATTGTGACGGAGGCCGATGGGATGCGCTTTGCTCGTGTGGGCGTGAGGATGCAGGGAGCTGACCGGCCAGCAAAAGCCGGGGAAATAGGTGAGATATGAGAAAATGGGTGATGGGTTGTGCTGCGGTCCGCCGCTTTGTTCGCTTGGTCTTCCGTCCTTACGGAAGCTGCCGAGTGATTCTGACGAAGATCGACGCGTACAATGATGATGGTGCCGCGTACGGTTGCGACACGGATCATGACTTCGGGTGTGTTCTGCACAACGCCTTGCATGAACCTGCGAGGGAGAAAGGATTGGATACATGAAAACGACTATTCGAGCTAGGTTCCATGCGGTTGTTCGGGCCTGCATCTCAAGATATGAAGGCGAGATTGATTCAATCTTCAGGAAATATCCTGCGTTTGGCATGTTCCCTCCGGTGGGGTTCTTCCTCTACACGTTTAGCGGCGATTCGCAGAGATTCCACAAACTACAGCGGCGCATTGAATGGATGAAACGTATTTGCCCGAACGCCAGCGTGAGCATTTCGGGCGGCGAGCCCGGATATGCTCCACGCGAATGTTAGATTTATCGCACCAGAAGGAATAGTTATGACGAAGATCAAAACGACCAAAGAATACCAAAAAGAATTTGACCGCTGGCAAAAGAAATACGGATGCACGCTTGGTGGAGCCAACGGGTATTGCGACGGGAAAAATGCTCGGCGGTGCCCGAGTGCGATTAGTACAGGAAAATTGTGGATTTGTGAAATACCAATCTAAAGAATCTAACGCTGACTTGACCGGCAGGAGGAAGTGCGATGTATCAGCTTGATCTGTTCTCTAACCGTGATCGCACTTCCGCCTGTACGGTCCAAGTTGATGTTCGGCCCGCCACTGCTGATGACAACAAGACTACTTGTGGTGATGACCTGATCCAATGGGTTTGGGATTGCCCCGTTTGCGGAGACAGAACCATTGCCACTAAAAGCGAGCGAGCGACGCAGGAAACCATCAAGGCGGATGCTCGGTGTCATTATTGCCGCAAACGAAATTGTCAGGTGCCGAACAAGTGATTATGAAGTTTTGTAGATACTTGCGAGCAACATACGGGGTGTAAGGTGGCTAGTAATTGGTATTTGCGGCGGCGGGCGTGGGCGGCTTCGGAACGGGGACGGAAGATGGGGCTGGCGAGCGGGGAGGCAAGGCAGCGGCGAGCCTTGGAATCTGATGAGCCGCGACGGGCGGAGCGGGTTATTCGGATCACGGTGGAGGATTCGCTGCGGCCAACGCGGGTGATCGTGGCACGGCAGTTCGAGCAGGATGAGGGGCGCTGGTCGCGCTTCCATGTGCAGGGGCGGTTCCCGGCGTCGGCGAGTGGGCTGGGGGCGCTGGTGGCGGTGGTTATTGAGTCGGGGTGCGGGCGGCAGTGCTGATGGAGATTCGGGGCAGAGATTCGGGGCACTAGTGCCCCTGCTGATGGAGATTCGTGGCGCAAGCGCCACTGCTGATCTAGGAAAGGATGGTTGTTATGCGCGAGACGGGTGGGGAACGGTTGTCGGCGGGGATGTGGTGGGACCGGGCTTGGTCGCTGGTGGAGGGGTGCGCGCATGTGTCGGCCGGGTGCGCGAATTGCTGGGCGGCGAGCGCGACGCATGTTCGCCGCCGCCAGGCTAATGATCTGATCCGGGAGCGCTATGACGGGCTGACCGATGATGGCGGGCGGTTCTCGGGGCAGTGCCGCTTCATGGAACGGGATTTAATGAACCCGCTGACGACGCGCAAGCCGCTGGTCTGGGCGGTCTGGAATGATCTGTTCTTCGAGGGGGTGGCGGATGCGGACATTGCGGCGGCCTTCGGGGTGATGTCCGCCGCCGCCCGCCATACCTTTATTGTCTGCACGAAGCGGCCGGAGCGTCTGGCGCGGTTCTTCGCGGAGTTCTCGCCGCCGCTGTGCCGGGCGATGGCAGGCGATCGGCTGGGGGCGCGCTTCTCGCTGGCGGCGGATTCGCTCTTTGATAGCGTGCCGCGCTGGCCCGTGCCGAATGTGATCCTGATGACGAGCGCGGAGAACCAGGCGGCGGCGGAGGGGCGAATCCCTTTCCTTATAGACGCACCCGCGCACGTGAGGGCGATTTCCGCCGAACCGCTGCTGGGGCCGTTGGACCTTTCGCCGTGGCTGGACCGCCTGGGCTGGGTGGTGGCCGGCTGCGAGAGCGGGGCAAACCGGCGTTTTGCGCGCCGCGAGTGGTTCGAGTCGCTGCGGGACCAGTGCGCCGCCGCCAGCGTGCCCTTTTTCCTTAAACAGATGGAGGCCAATATGCGGGTGGCGAAAATGCCGATGCTCAAGGGCCGCTACCATGCGCAAATGCCGGGAGGGCCGGGACGTGGCTGATAACGCGACTTACAGGGGCTACCGATTCCAGATGCTGGATCATAACTGGATCGCGGGGCATGAGGCGTTCCGGCTGCTTCCGGTCCAGGACCACGGCGTTTATTTTAATCTACGGCTGCAGGCGGGGCGCACGCGCCAGGAGTACGGCACGTCCGATGGGGTTATCGGCCTGGGCGGCGCGAAGCGGGCGAAGAAGGCGGCGGTTGCCAAATGGATCGGGGCGATGCCGGGAATGTCCGCGGCGGGGGCTACGGGCAGCCTGGACCGCCTGCGCGATGCGGGCTTGATCACGATTACGCGCGGCGGGATCGTGGCGGTGGCCCGCTGGGCGGAAGAACAGGGCGCGCCGCCCTCGGATGTGGCCGAACGCCAGCGCAAGAGCCGCGAGGCGAAGGCGCGGCAGGTTTTCTTTGATGTTCTGAACGATAAGCGCGGGCTTTATGTGACGCGCGATGAGATTTGCGAGGTGTTGAAAGTAAAGGTTAATGGCGGTCGTAAATTTGCACAGGATTTTATTCGGCGTTCCGTCGCCGATGGTTTCCTGCGTGATGTCGATGGTGTCACCTTCTATGTGGAGGTGGTTGGGTCTGGCGAAAACGCCAGTAATGGCGGGGGTTCCGTTCCCCTGCCTCCCCCTTCGATTTCGATCTCCGAGGGAGTGACCAGTCACAAATCGGAATTTGTGACTAGTCACCATAGTCATATCGAAAAAGATATGAATATATCATCGAAGCATCGGAATGCTTCTCCGAGGTTTCCGAACGGGGGAGGCAGGGGAACGGAACCAACTTCCTGTTGCTCTGTCACTCGTGAGGAAATCTTTTCCAAATCCCCGCTGGATGTCTGCGCCGTTCTGACCGGCGCGACTGGAGAATGGGACCGCAACGGCTTCGCCAAGGCGTTGAGGGAGATGCGGGCGGAAATGGGCGAGGAACGCGGCACGGCCAAGTTCCGGGAGGCGATGGACATGTTGCGGGCGGACCTGGCGGAGCCGAACTGCAATATCCGGTCGAGGCCACGGGTGTTCATCAAGAAACTCAAGATTGTGCGGGGTATCGCGGATTAACGCGGAAAGGAGACATGGTGCAGATGGTGCGGATCACGGCGAAATTACCAGAGGACGGGAGCCCGTCGGTGGAGTTCAGGCAGTGTACGGCCTGCGGGATGATGATCGATCACGCCAGCGACCACCGGCCCGGCTGCCGGTGTCGCAAGACGGTGATGGTGCGCCGGGCGGCGGAGGGTGCCCCGCCGACGAATGCGGACTGGTGCCAGATCCAGGTGAATGGGCTGGTTTCCGTCGGGATCGAGGCGCGGGTTGGCGGGGTTGGCAGCGGCTGGGTGTGGGTGGAACGGCGGGCGGTGGGAACAACAGAGTCGGGGCGCGAGTGCCCCTGCTGAACTAGGAAAGGATGGTGGGGTTGTGAAGTGTTTGTATCATCGGGGGGATTTTGACGGGAAGTGCTCGGCGGCGATCGTGGCGATGTGGCACCTGGAGTGTGAGCTTATTGGGCTGGATTACCAGGATGAGGTGGATTTCGATAAGCTGGGGATTGAACGGGGCGAGCATGTTGTGATGGTGGATTTCTGCCTGGAACCGTTTTCGCGGATGGCGGACCTGCATCGGCGTGCCGCGCTGGTCTGGATTGATCATCACGCCAGCGCGATCAAGCAGCATGGCGAGTGCCCGTTCCTGGATATTGCAGGGGTTCGGGAAGTGGGGCGTGCGGCGTGCGAACTGACCTATGCGTATTTTGCGGGGGTGACCATTCCCTGGGCGGTGCATCTGATCGGGCGGTATGATGTTTGGGACCACCGGAACCCGGACGTGATGGCGTTCCAGTACGGGATGCGGGCTCGCGGTGACTGGGACCCGCGCGACATTTGTGCCTGGGTGCATCTGTTCGAGGATCCGGCACTGGTGCGGGAGCTGATCGAGCACGGGCGGGACGTGCTGCGCTACGAGGATGCAGAGAGTGCGCGGTACGCGCGGGAGTTCGCCTGGCGTGGGCGGTTGGTTTCGCCGGCGGGCGAGGACTTGCAACTGCATACGCTGTGCATGAATCGCGGGCTTATCGGCAGCAAAGCGTTTGATTCTTTGGGTTGCCAGCCAGATTTCGTAGGTACAGACCTTTTGGCCGCCTATGTGCAGTTGCCCGATGGCCGTCTCAAGGTTTCTCTCTATGTTCCCGAACACGCCATAAATGCGGTTGATGCTGGATCGGTGGCGGAAATGTTTGGCGGGGGCGGGCACGCGGGGGCGGCCGGGTTTGTGTGTGATGTGTTGCCGTTTGTGCGCGGGTGGGATGATGAAACGGAAGGGGGCGGAAGTGGGGGCTGTTGATACGGATGGGGTGATGGCGACAAGGAGGGGCTGACCGTGAATGAGCCTTTAATACCTCCCGTGCTGCTGACGCCGGAAATAGTAAAGATATGGGTGCGTTCACTGCTGGAAATGTCGCCTATGTTCCGTTTTGCGCATAGCCTCGCCAGACGGCCTGACTTAGTTCAGGTTCGGTTCCCGCAAAGTAAGCGCAAGCGTATTCGCCGCAAGTGGGCCAAGAACCCCACGAACTGGCAGAACCGGCAAACAAACCGCTTGCCTGAACCACAAACGTTTAAACACTTTGAGTTGCAGGAGCGTATTGAGGTGATGACGACTCGTTCCACGCCACCGCCTTTATTTGATCCTGATTGGCATAAAAAACAGGTGCAGCTTGCGTATGAATCCAGGTGCTACTCCATTGACCGTGAATTGACCGTGAATTCTTTAGACGTTGGGCAGATCAAGGCGTATGTTGAAACGCATATTATCAGTTGTGGGTGAAGGCCCGAAACAAACAGGAGCAAAAGAACATGAAGAAGATGCTGGCAATGGTGGCGGTGGTCGCGGTTGTGGCCGTGTGCTCCGGGTGGGATGAGGTGAAACGCTCGATCTATGAGCTGTCGACGCACACGCTGACGGCCGAGACGGCGACGGTTACAACGCTGTCGGCCACGACAATCGGCGGGACGGCGCAAGCGACGGTTCTGGCCGGGGCCGCTGTAGGCGCGACGGCGTTGCAGGGGGCGACGGTTCGCCCAGGCGGATACGAATACGACCACGACCGACACCACGGGCTACACGCCCGCCTTTGTGGGGCAGGTACTCCTTGGCGGGGCAGGCACCGGCACGAATGGTGTCTGGGTGGCCAATGGATTAACGACGAACTCATGGGTTCAGGTGCATTGATTTAGGATATGGCCGAGTGCGGGAGTTTCTGATCCTTTCGCCCGCGCCTGGCTGATACCGGAAGCCCCGGCAGGTTCATTCCTGCCGGGGCTTTTTTGTGCCATGAAACGGCAAAAAGAAACAAAGTTGCTTTTTGGGTGTTTGGGGTTTTGCCGGGGGCGGGCGTATTGTGTCAACCATGACAGCGAAAAGGACGGTAAAACGTAAGCAGTCCGCACAGGCACGCGAGGTGCGCGCAGGGGCACCGCAAACCCCGCCCGCGCGTGCGAGCGCGAAAGCGGCCACGAAGCAGCCTGTAGCCAAAGGCAAGGCGCGCGCGCTCCCGTTGACAGATAAAGTGTCAAAGGCCGTCAAGAAAGCGCCACGCGCGGCGGCAAAGGCCAGCAAGCCCAAGGGCAAGGCAAACACACGCGCGGCGGAGCCGAAAGACCCTGGGCGGCATAGCGCGTATTCCTCGCAGCTTCGGGACCAGATATGCGACCAGGTTTCCGCGGGCGTCTCGTGGCGCGAGATCGAGAAGGCGGGCCTGGCGACCCAGCGGCAGCTTTCGACCTGGCTACGGACAATCCCCGAGTTCCATGAGCATTATGCCCGTGCCCGCGAGGCTAGGGCGGAATCCATCGTGGCCGACATCGAGGCGGAGCTGGCCGACCTTCCGCTAGAGCCTTCTTTCCAGCAGGCCAATGCCGCCAGAATCAAAATCGACACGCTCAAGTGGCAGGTGTCCTGCTACTACCCGCGCATGTACGGGACCAAGGTGCAGGTGGATGCAACGGTTTCGAGCAAGACCGTGGCCCAATATGATTACGCCAAGCTGACGGACGCGGAAGCCAAGGTGCTGCGCGATCTGCTACTCAAGTGCAGGGTAGGTGGCGAGGATGAGCTTATCTAACAAGGCGGCGCTGACGACAATCCCCGACGCGGACCTCCACGGCCTGCTGGGGGAAATCTGCAAGCGGGACTTCTATGAGTTCGTTCAAACGTTCTGGCATGTGGTGATCAAGGAGAAAGCGGTCTGGAACTGGCATATCCAATTCTTGTGCGATGAACTGCAAACAGCCATGGAACGGGTTATCCGGCGCGAGCCGAAGGAATACGACCTGATTATCAATGTGCCGCCCGGTTCCTCGAAATCAACGGTGTGCTCGCAGATGCTGCCCGCCTGGGCCTGGACGCGCGACCCTACGCTGCGGTTCATTACGGGCTCATACGCCTATGACCTGGCGACCGAACACGCGGAATACCAGCGCCAGATCGTCACCAGCGAGCTTTACCGGCGGCTTTACCCGTATGTGCAGCTTCACGCCACGCGCAACGCCCGCCACAATTACCGGACCACGGAGGGCGGCCAGCGGTTCAGTTGCGGCACGGGCGGTGCGGTGCTGGGTGTGCATGCCCATGTACTGATACCGGATGACCCAATCAACCCGAAGGAGGCGGCCAGCGAGGCGGACTTGAAGGCGGCCAACCGGTGGATGAATGAAACGCTTTCCGGACGGAAGGTGGACCGGAACATCACGCTTACGATCCTGATCCAGCAGCGCCTGCACGAGGATGACCCCAGCGGGCATGACTTGCGTATCCGGCCCGGCGAGATCCGGCATATCTGCCTGCCGGCAGAGGATACCGCCGACGTGAGGCCGCCGGAACTGCGGGGCATGTACAAGGACGGGCTCCTGGATCCGGTCCGGCTTTCGCGCGCGGTGCTGGACCGGGAGAAGATCAAGCTGGGCAGCTTCGGGTATTCGGCCCAGATGCTACAGCGGCCCGTACCCGAGGAAGGCGGCATTCTCAAGAAAGGCTGGTTCAAGGTGCTTTCGATGGAGGATGTGCTGGGAATGGCCCGCCAGTGGCTACCCGGTGCGCCTTCCTGGAACTTCACGGCCGATCTGGCCTATACGTCCAAGGAGATCAACGACCCGAGCGGGATCCTGGCCTATTCGCGGATAGGGCCGTATGTGGCGATTCGCTGCGCGGAGCGGTTCAGACTGGAACAACCTGACCTGGAACGGCGGTTGCCGACCTGGACCATGGCCAATGGCTACAGCGACCGGTCCATGCTGATGATCGAACCGAAGGCCAACGGCATATCCACGGTGCAGAACCTGCGGGCGCGTACCAAGCTCAATGTGATCGCCTCGAAGGCCCCAACCAAGGACAAGGTGAGCCGGACGCGGGATGTCTCGCCACTGATCGAGAGTGGCCGGGTGATCCTGGTGGACGGCGAATGGGTGGAAACATTCCTGGATGAGGTCTGCAACTTCCCGTTCGCGCGGCATGATGAGTTCGTGGACTGCCTGACGATGGCGCTGGACCGGGAGAGCGCCGCGGGACTGGGAAGCGCCTCGATGGACCGGACCCGATCAACGGACGGATTCGCCGTCACCGGCAAGGCGGCCAGGACAGCCGCGGAGGTGTGGGATGGACTTGTCTAAGCTGATGCCGATACCGGAGCACTTGCGCAGGCGTGGCGGGCCTACGCATTGTCTGCCACAACAACAGCCTCCACCGCCAGCAGCACCACCACGCAGTGATGTTGCCAGTGAGAGTAAAAAGCAGCCGGAGGCGAACGCGACCGAAGGCGAGGCGGCGCGCGTGCTGCGGTTGCCCGAAGCGATGCTGTTCGAGGGGCGTTCTTTCGATGTGCTGGCCGGTACGCATTCCTACACGCCGGACTGGTGGGTTGAGGACAGCCGCACCGCCGTGGAGGTCAAGGGCGAGCATATCCATAGCCGGGATTCGCGGATCCTGTTCGATGCGGCGCGCGCGGAATACCCCTCCATCACCTGGATCTGGGCACGCAAGCGGACCCGCGGACGCAAGGGGCCGCGCTGGGAGATCGAGGTCTATCCGGCGCGTTAGCAACTTTGTTTCATTTCAGAACTTTGCAATTTAGCGATTACCGAGCTTATGCTTGCCCCATCGTTAACCCCGATTAGCTACCGGGGCGTTTGAAGCCGATACCGTCGACGGCGGTATCGGCTTTTTTTGTGGGGTGATCATGCCGCTGGTAAACGTTAAATCGAACGCGGAACTGGACCAGGCGAAAGCGCAGCAGGATAGCGCCGCCGAGGCCGAGCGCGCCGCGCTTGCCCCGCCGATGCTGGCAATCGCCTCGCACATCCAATCGCAGTATGCCGTCGCCCGGCAGCACAAGGACATGTACATCACCCCCAGGCTGATCGCCTGCCGCAAACAGAAGGCGGGCGAATACGACGGGCTTACGCTGGAAAAGATCAAGGCGGCGGGCGGGTGCGCTGACTTCTTCAACATCACCGAGACCAAGACCGACGCACTGGAGGCCTGGATCAGCGATGCCGTCAACACCGGCGGCGATATTCCCTTCGCGCTGATGCCCACGCCCGTGCCCGATCTACCCGAGGACCGCAAGAGCGCGATTGTCGATGAAGTGGCCCGCGCCTATCAAGAAGCGATTGCCAGCGGTTTCCCGATGACGCCCAAGGATGTCTATGAGGCGGCCAGCAACATGTTCGACATGGCCCAGGAGGAAGAATACCAGCAGGCGAAGGCCCGCGCGAACGCCATGGAACAGAAGATGCGCGACCAGATGCTCGAAGGCGGCTACTCCGAGGCGTTCGACGAGTGCATCCGCGATTACGCGATGTATCCGACCTGCATCCTCAAGGGGCCGATCCTGAAACGGGAGAAGACGCTCGAATGGATCGACGGGGCGGTACAGGTGACCGATACGATCCGGCATACCTGGCAGCGGGTGGACCCGTTCAAGTTCTTCCCTGGTCCGAATATCGCCAATGCCAACGAGGGCTATGTGTGCGAACTGATGCAGATCGAACGCTCGACGCTTCAGGCGCAGATCGGGAACCCCGGCTGGAACGCGGGGCAGATCGAGGCGGTACTGGCGGCGGAGGCCGGTATGCTGACCGTGGCCCAGAGCGATTCCGCCAGCGAGCAGGCGCTACTGGAGAACCGCGACACGATGATCAACGAGGGCGCTTCGGCCTCCGCCGTGTGGGCCGTGGAATACTGGGGCAAGGTAAACGGGGCAGCTCTCAAGCAGTGGGGCCTGGGCAAGAAGGCCAATGAGGAGGATATTCTCGCCAGCCACCACTACGATGTGCAGGCCGTGCTGATCGGGCGCTATTGTGTCCGCTGTATCCTCAATCCGCACCCGCTCGGACACCGGCCCTACCACACCAGCAGCTTTGTGACGGTCTCCGGCTCCATCTGGGGGCGGGCCATGGTCGAGAAGATGTCCGACGCCCAGCGCGGCTACAACTCGGTATCGCGGCAGATGATGAACGCGATGGCCGAAGCCAGCCGCCCGCGCTCGATCGTGGACGTGGACGCGCTGGACCCGAATTGCACCAAGGACGACTATCCCGGAAAGCAGTGGCTCTACTCCGGACAACGGATGCAGGCCAACAGCACCCGCAAGCCGGTGGACTACTACCAGCCCCAGGTGAATGTCTCGCAGTACCTCAAGATGCTTGAGCATTACGAGACGGCGGCGGATAACCGCACGCTGGTGCCGCGCTACATCCAAGGCGAGACGAACATCGGCGGGGCGGGGGATACGGCCGCCGGGCTCTCGATGCTGATGAGCGCCTCGCACAAGGGGATCAAGCGTAGCCTGGGCAACATCGACCGCGGCATGATCCGTTCCACGGTGCAGGACCTTTACGCGCATAACCTGGTGTATCTACCTGACGACAAGTGGAAGCACATCAAGGGGGATTGCCGGATCGAGGCGCGCGGGGCGCTCCACCTGATCCAAAAGGAAACCGTGATGATGCGGCGGCAGAACTTCCTGAACAGCACCAACAACCCGACCGACGTGGATATTATCGGGGCGGATGGCCGCGCCGAAGTGCTCCGGGCCGTGGCCGACGAGCTTTCCCTCTCTACTTCCGACATCGTGCCAGACAAGAGCGTGCTGCAACGGCGGGCGCGCGAGGCGATGAAACAACGCCAGATCGAGCAGGACGCGACATTGGCCGGCGCACCGTTGCCGACCGACCAGCAGCCGCCACCGGCAGCAGGCGAACCACAACCCCCAATCGAGGACGGACAGCAATGAGCCAGAACCTACACAGGAAACTACGGCGAGCAGGCGTACAGCGGGCCGAACACAACGCGCGGCGGATGTTCCAGGTGGCCTTATCGAAGATGCAGGCGCTTGAGGTGACCTTCATCGAGACGCTGAACGAATTGCCGCTGGGACACCGGTTGATCATGGCGGTCCGGCTGGTATTCGCCCGGATGCGCCCGATTGCCACGGTGGACCGGGATCCAGAAAAGGACGGTGCCAGATGATCACTCCCCAGGACAACGAGATCGAGGCGGCGGCGATGGTGCAGATGCGCATGGGCAAGGAGTTCAACGCCCTGCTGGTGATGGTGGCCACGAATGCCGACAACGACCGCAAGGTGGCGATTGCGCGCGGGGCGGCCGAGAACCGGGAGGAGAACTGCGGGCGCGCCCAGGTGTGGCTGGAACTCCAGGACTTTCTGGCCGGGGCTGCGGACCGCTGGGAGCAGATCCAGAAGCAGCGCAAGGACAAGCACCGGCAGGCCAGCGCAGCGCACCCGGCAAGTTTCGCGGACCCCTACGAGGAAAACTTTAACTGATTTTGCGCGTGGGGCTGGTGCCCCCGCATACAAAAAGAGAACGGCGAAGACCGGCGGATACGGCCCTCCAGCAAGAGGACACCTAAAAACGCGACTGGCTCGCAAACAAGGAGAGACGAGTAATGGCAGCAGACACAAGCCTGAATGTACCGGCAAGGCTACGGGATGAGGAAGCGGCGGCGGAAGCGGAGTTCCTGGCAGGCGGGGTGAATCCCGACGAGACAGGCGCAACGGCGGACGGCGTTACCGATCCAGCCCCGAAGCCCCCGACGGACCCGGCACCGGATGCGCAACCGCCCCAGGGCGACACTGCGACACCCGCAGATGCACGGACACCCGGCCCCGGCACAGACGATGAAGGCGACCTGGCGACACGACTGGCGGCAGCGGAGCAACGGGCAACGACCGCAGAACAGCAATACCGCACGCTCCTGGGCAAGTACAACGCGGAGGTGCCGCGCGAGCAGCACCGCGCAGCGGACCTGCAACAGGAGTTGACGGCGCTGAAAGCCGAGATTGCCACCCTGAAAGCCGGGAAACCGGCGGACAAGGCCGATGCGAAGCCGGCAGAACTGGAGATCCCGACCGCGACCGACCCCGCCAATCCTTTCGGGTTGACGGCGGAAGAACTCGAGTACGGCGGTGAGATGATCGGACTGGCGGAGAAGATCGCCAAGAAGATCATTGACCGGGAAGTGGGCGACATACGCGGCAAGACCGAGACGGTCACCCAGGAACTGGCCCAGCGCAAGCAGGAACAGTTCTATGGCGAACTCGACGGACTGGCCCCGGACTGGCGCACGATCAACTCCGATCCCGGATTCCATGCGTTCTGCCAGGAGGTCGAACCGAACAGCGGTCTGCGTTGGCAGAAAATCATAGACGACGGACAAGACACGCTGGATGCACAGCTCGTGTCAAATGCGTTCAATACGTTCCGCCAGAAGGGTGGCGGGACGAAACCGGCCCCGAAGTCGGCGGCCGTTACCCCCGTGGATGCGCAGGTTGCTCCCGATGCGGCTCCCTCTCCCGCCCCAGGCGGAAAGAAGGTCTATACGCTCAAGGAGTACGACGCGCTGATGAACAACATCATCCATGGGCGGTACCCGAGAGAGAAGGCAGTGAAAATCGAGGCTGAACTGGATGCCGCGATCAACGAAGGGCGCGTCAAGTAGATGCGCACCGGGGATTGGTGTACGCGCGGTGGCTGGTATGGCCGATGAATAGAGGAAGGTAGGTGGAATAATGGCATTCCCAGTAGCTCAAGGCTCGCAGAGCCATAGCGGTACCCTGATCCCGACGATCTGGGCGAAGAAGTTCCTGAAGCACTTCTACATGTCCACGGTGCTGGCAGCGATCAGCAACACGGATTATGAGGGGGAGATCAAGGAGCATGGCGACAAGGTGGAGGTGAATGTGCTGGTGGGCGGCGAGTCCCACGAGTATGTCAAGGGCCAGAAACTGAACTACACGGAGCTGTCGAGCGCCACGCGCACGCTGATGATCGACCGTGGCCGTTCGTTCCAGTTCCCGGCCAGCTACATCGACAAGGCCCAGGCGATGAAAAGCCTGAACTTTGTCGAACAGTGGTCCAGCCACTTGAGCCAGATCACGAAACGCGACATCGAGCACATCGTGCTTAGTGAAGTGTTCACGTCGGCGGCGGCTGAAAACAGCGGCGCGACGGCCGGTGCGGATACGGGCGATTACAACCTCGGTGTGGCCGGTGCCCCCAAGGCGCTGACCGCCACCACCATCATCGACGATATTGTCAACTGGGGCGACGTGCTCGACCAGAAGAACATCCCCGATGATGGCCGCTGGATCGTGCTGCCCACCTGGGCGTGCGCGATGATCAAGAAGTCCGAGCTGCGTGATGCTTCCATCACCGGCGACGACAAGAGCCTGCTGCGCACCAATGGCCGGATCGGCATGATCGACCGCTTCGAGATCTTCTCGAGCCGTAATCTGCTCTCCGTGGCCGATGGCGGCGGCGCGACGGCCTGGAACGCGATGGCGGGGCACAAGTCCGCGATCACGTTCGCGACGCAGTTGACCGCCAACGAGCGGCTCAAGAACCCGGATGACTACGGCGACCTGATCCGCTCGCTGCAGAGCTTCGGCTTTGCCGTGATGCAGCCGGACGCCCTGGCGCATCTGTATATCCGCAAGGGATAAACCGCCCGGAACGGGTGCCGCCTCCCGACTGACCGGGGGGCGGCACACCACCGGTTTTGAATACAACGAGTAAAGAAGGAGTAGAGAATATGGCTATCAAATCACATCTGGTGACCACCACCGTGGCTCACCTTAACGTCCATGCGCAGCGCCCGCCCCACATCGTGGAGACGATTCTGGACGCGGCTGCCGTGGCCATGGCCCAGAACGACGTGGCGCTGCTGTTCTATGTGCCGCCCCGTCACCGCGTGGTGAACCTGAAGCTCGAAGTGCTGACGGTCGAGGGTGCTGCGGCTACCGTGAATGTCGGCCCGTTCAGCGATGCCGGCACCACGGCGGTGGATGCCGACGGCCTGCTGGCCGCGACTGACGTGAACGCGCTGACCCACGCCAACAGCGTGACCGGCGCGGCTGCCCTGGGACAGAAGGGCTATGCCACCGACGCGACCGGCGGCTACATCTGCCTGACGGCACTAGCTGTTACCGGACTGACGGCCGCCAAGATCAAGGCGCAGTGCGAGATGATCCCCTACAACGGGTAAGGGATGCTGACACCCCGCTCCCTTCCCGCCATACGGGCTTAATACCCGGCGGGAGGGGGGCTTTAACTCCAAAGGAAAAGGACGGGAATAGACCATGAGCAAGGATGTCAAGACTATCAATATTTTAAGGCGCGAGGATGGCCGCGAGTTCACCTACAGCCCCGAACTGGAAGGACTGGTCCGCAAGGGGATGCTGCGGCTGATCGAGAAGAAGTTCGAGGGCGGCGTTTTCGTGGATGAGGTCGATTTGACGAAACTCGACGACGACAACAGCGATGCCATGCTGCGCGAGGCGATCGCCCGCAAGTGGCCGCACCTGGTGTCCCTGATCGACCAACCCGCCGTCGCCATGATGGCGGTGAAGATGGCGGGCGGCGATGATGGCAAGCCCAGCAAGATCCTGGCCCTGTCAGGCGTCAAGGCCGGCAGCACGGAGATTGTGCCGGAACCGGACGAGACACAGGAGCCGGCCGAGACCGCGCCGCCCGAAGGCGAGCCGGTCGAGACGCCGGAACCGGTGAACCCGCTGGCCGTGAAGATTGCCGATTTCGCGGACGCGATCCGCAAGACGCCCGGACGCGATGGCAAGCAGGCCTTTGCCGCCAAGCACGGGATCGAGATCGAGCAGGCCAACGCGGGCGCGATGGTGGCCGAGGCGGTCGCCAAGTTCGAGGCCAAACTGAAGGCCGATAAACCGGAGGCGTAAGCCATGGGTGCCTTGTACGATCTTCTCCCGCAGGTGGCCCCCTTCGTGGTTGATTGCCCCGAGGGGGTGCAGACGTTCGCCCTCCGGCGGGCGGCGGCGCGGTTCCTGGCGGATTCCCACGCCTGGACCCTGCCACTGGCCGCCGATGCGGACGGCACGCAGGTGATGGCGCTCTCCGCGTTCACGCCCGCGCTACAGGCGGGGACGGTCGTACTTTCGGCACTTTCGCTGACGATCGACGCGGTGGTGGAACCCTCGCTCTCGCCGCGCTGGATCGTCAATCAGGGCAGCATCTACTTTGATCCGGCCCCGGCCCTGGGGGCGGAACTGGTATTGACCGTGGCGCTGGGCGCGAGCCAGCAGTCGATTACCGAACTGCCGGACCTGATCCTCTCGCGCTATGGCGATGCGATTGCGGATCTGGCCTTGCATTACATCTATGTGACCACCGGGCGGCCCTACTATGACCGCGAGGCGGCGGAAACGGCGTATGTGCGCTACCGCCAGGGATTGCACGAGGCCAACGTGGACCGGCTGACCGGCGGACGTGCCGGGGTGGCCGCGCTTACCAACCCGATGCCGGACTATTTCTAGGAGACCGTTATGCAGGCAAATACAATCCTGATCCCGGCCCGGCGCGAACTGCAGGACGAGTTCGCGGGCAAGTGGCCCGATAACGTGCTCTTTGGCTACATTGCCGACGGACTGGCCGAAATGCTGCGCCTGCGCCCAGACCTGCTGCTGTCCAATGATGGCGATATGCAGCCGGGCGGGATGGACGGCGGCGGCCTGGGCGGCTCCTATGTGCGGATCCGGCGCGGGCGGCTGGAAATCTGGGATAGCGGGCTCTCCGCCTGGGTGGCCGTCTCGATGGAGAACGGCACCTTCGTGCCCCTGCTGCCCGATGACCAGGCCGAGACCGCGCTTTCCCCCGACGGGGTGACGCTCGACGGGGAAACCGAGATCGCGATCAATGACAATTCGATGGTGGCCCCGCTGGTGCAGTATGTGGTCTACCGATCAAAGATGCAGTTCGCCGAGGGCGCGGAAGCGCAGAACGCGGCCACGATCCATTACCAGGCTTACCGCTCACGGCTGGGCGTGGACAGGAGGGGATGATGATGACCAACCGCTGGCTTTTCCCGGTGTTTGCCTTGTTGATGATGTTTGCCATGTGCTTGTGGACGCCGGCGGAGGTTTACGGGCAGGCCGGATATTCGCGCCTGGGCACGACGGTACTGGTGGGCACCAATGGCGTTGTGAGCCGTCCGTCCACCTTCTGGCTGGATAACGTGGTTGCCGCCGGCGATCTTGCGGTGGACCTGGATTCCCTCGGGCGGCTGCGCCTTTCTTTACAGTTGGACACCAACTCGGCGCTCTCGGTCTACTGGGATGCGCTGCTGGATATTCCCACGTCAATAACGCAGATTGCCGACGGCTTGCGCTTGCCGGTGATGCGCTCGTCGACGGTCGAGGCCTGGACCGATGCGGGCGGCACGCAGACGAATGAGGGCGTGATTGCGACTTCCCCTCTGCTGACCAATGGCGTGGCGGCGGTCGAGTACGATGCCAGCGGCCTGCTACCGGTGATTGTGCAAATGAGTCCGGACGGATCGGTGTGGAGTGACCTGGCGGCGACCAATACGGCGATGATGGTGCGGCTGCTGGCGACCAATACCGTGCCCGCCCCCGGAGAGGCGACCGTGACAGTCTCGAATATCGTGGCGACAAGCTGGACGCACCCGGCCCTTTTCGGCACGCAGAACGACACAGCCGGACAGGTTTTGCTGGTGGATACCCCGGCGGATGACCGCGCGGCGGTGAACCTGGCGACGATGCAGGCGGCGATAGCGGCCGGCGTGGTGGCGGCCAGTCCCGATCAGTGGGCGGCCTACCCGGCCAGCGAACCCGTGAAGGCGGACCGGATCGTGCTGGGCGGGGCCTGGGCGGTGGAGGCGACAACCAATGGCCTGGTGATCAGCGGCGGCGGGATCGAGTTACTGACCTTTACCGATGGCGACGGCACCGAGACGGGCCTGAATGTCGCGGCGCTGACGCTGGACGGGCTGGTGGCCACGATCGACATATCCACCAATGGCGTGGCCGGGCGGCCGCTGGCGCAGTGGAGCGCCTTGCTTGAGCCCGCCGACTGGCAGACGCTGACGCCCACCAGCGAGACCTACCCGGACCTGGAGACCAACGGGTATTACCGGATTGTGGCCACGCTCCCGGATGATAGCGGGTTTGTGCGGGCGGTGTATGAGGCGGCGAAGGCCAGCGCGAGCGTGCGGGCGCATGTGCTACCGGCCGCCAGCGGCCTGTATGATCTAGGCAGCGGGGCGGCTCCCTGGCGGGCGGCCTACCTGGACGCACTGATCGTGGGCGGCACAAACGTGATGACGGCGCTGGCCGGGAAACAACCAGCAGGCAGCTATGTGACTACGGCCGATACGAACGGCTGGGAAACGGGCAGCCATGCGGACTTTGTGACCGATGCGGACACGAACGGCTGGGAAACTGGAAGCCACACCAATTTCCCGACGCTCAACGCCCCGACCAACACCTACAGTGGAACCCAGGTTTTCCCGGCAATCTCCCTGGGCGGCGAAACCCGTACCAACTGGCCGACCGGCGGCTGGTCTTCCGCAACCCGCGATCCCTACCTGATCCCATGCACCACCAACATCACCATAAGCGCGGCAAACGGCATTCAGCAGGCGGTAACGGGCGCGGTGCCAGCCTCGGTGACGCTCAACTTCCCGACCGGATCGGCAACCAGCGAGCTAATAATATCGCTGACATTCCCGCCCGCTGGCACCAACGAGGTGCTGCTGGCATCAGGGCCGACGTACTACTACGTATCGCCGCTTGCCAGTGACGCGACGGCCTCGA
>Ga0210043_1000312_pt1 | contig 51881 bp, 65 predicted proteins | sample CryGeymet201501t_FD_183990 | JGI IMG/M metagenome (GOLD analysis project Ga0210043, IMG submission 183990) | Groundwater microbial communities from Crystal Geyser aquifers in Utah, USA - Crystal Geyser metaG 2015-01t (SPAdes) (version 2) | ecosystem: Environmental > Aquatic > Deep subsurface >... | reverse complement strand
AGATGTAGTGAGCTGGGACGACGTCCCAGAAGAGGCACGCGCAGCATTCCGCACGCTGTGCCGCAAAACCACAGAGCGGCTTGACGCTCTAGGAGTAAAACGTGAACAAGCCAGTGATTCTTAAATATTTTGCTTACGCACATCTACCAGCTCGGCTGCAAGAAATCAGCCGGCCGTTCGGCGAGCTCGCAGAGCTCGTCGTAGCCCAAACCGAGAGCTCTACCGAGCAGTCTGCGTGTCTCCGCAAACTGCTCGAAGCTAAAGACGCTGCCGTCCGAGCTCTCCTCTCCTCGGATAGCTAGCGGTCGCGCGCTGTGCCGCAAAACCACAGAGCGGCTTGACGCTAAAGACGCTGCCCTCAGAACTGGGTGTGACCTTGGAAAGGGTGGGACAGGACAACCTGGATAAGCTCCAGTCACGCGCACAGCGAGACTGTATCCGTGGGAGTGGGGATTCTCGGTAAAACGTCTCTGCCCTGGTTACTTTGACGCGATGCGTGGGTATAGTAGAAGCGGAGGGGAGCTACTCCTGTACAGGTCACTACAATCCCCCTCCTTCTCCTGGGCGTGTTCCCGCGCCTGTTTCGTGACCAGGGAAGGCAACTACCACCCGAGGACTGGACTGCTTACTGGACCCCTGAATCCGGTAGGTGGGTTGAAGGTCCAAAGACATGTAGTTGTCGGTTGGGGTGAAGGCCCCCCAGGTATCCTGGGGGGTTCTTCTTAGTCTGCGATGCGGATGTAGGCGCACCCCAGAAATGTCTTTTCAGACAAAACTGAACCATCGTTCAGGATGCGCACCTCGTACACCTTCTCCGATGTTTTCAAATTCCCCGCTGCCGTGCCCAAGATGAGAGCAGAGGACTCCACTTTGGCAGGGTTCAGGTTGGAAGTGCTCAGTGTTCCTGTTGTGACGGTCTCCCCATCGCTGAGGTTGTGCAACTCCACGGCACCCGTGCGAAGAGCATCGTTTACGCTGAGGATAGCTCCAAAGAAGAATTGCTTCCCCGGGGGCCAGTCACTGGGGTTGAATGCGAATTGGCAGGAGACCTTGTTTAGGGTTACTCCATCCACCTCATCTAGCCCTACGAGGAACATTTGGAGCTGCGTGATGATGGCTCCACGGCCGGCAGCTCTCTCGAAGAATAGCGGGGAGGTTCCTATGATGAGGGGTAGCGTATCGGTGGAAAGCTGCCATTGACTATCCTGGTATATGGCCCCTTCCCGGACAGTCACAAGTAGTCCCGATCCCACAGAGAAGTCAGTGAGGAAGTCACGAGACCTGCTTAGAAGTTGTGTCCCGGATTCCCACACATAGATCCCATTGTCCTGGAGTGATGCCTGATTTTTCAGGAGGACTCTGTCTTGATCTAGGAGAGTCACCCCGTCCATCGTTGTGACAGGGACACCGAGATTGAGAGTAGCCGTGCTTGTCAAGCGCACGGTTGCCTTGAGGGCCTTCCGTAGGGCTTGTTGTTCCGCGTGAGGTGACAAATAGCTCATGTTTCTTCCTCGGTGATGCTACACTACGCATCTACCCGTGGAAAGAGCATAGAAGGTCTACCAAGCGCTACGCTTCCACTAGCTGCATGGCAGCTAGACACGCTGTGCAGGTCGTTCTTGCGGGATCAAAGGTGTAAAGCTCGTAGTTGTCCCCCACGTAGATACCACTTTCGCGCAGAATTGGATCTACGGGTTCATAGGTCCCTGTGTATGCCGGAACCACCCAGACACCGCAGGCATACAGAATGTTTGGCTGCGACGCATACTGACAGCAGTGAATGATATCTGTGTTGACCTTCTGCATCAGGCACCTGGGTTCATGATGAACAACTACTGCAGACAACAAGCATGCAGTTACAGTTGTGGCGGACAATAGAAGGCCTACCACATTAGAGTCAAGCTCACAGCTCCTTGACGAGACGTTGTGCAAGCTCTTGGACCTCCCGGACATTGAGTTCCGAGGGGGTTTCCTTTCTCAGGAAGGCGCGATAGTCCAGTTCGGGGTTCGTCACTAGGAGGGTACAGAGTAACTTGGGCAGGATCTCCCGATTGTACTGTAAGCTCCCTGTCTTCTCCTGGAAGATGAAGTACCTTCCCTCTCCAAGGGGGTTCCCAGACTCTTCTAGGAACCCACAGTCCCGCAGAAGACTACGCAGGAGCAAGGGGATGTTGGGGATGTTGGCTCCCACTCCTCTCTTGTGCGGGTCTGCTTCCCGTAACAGCACCCAAGCGTACACTCTCCCAACCCAAGGTCCCGTGATGTCCTCAAAAACCTCGGGGTATCCCGGAGGCACCCAGACGTTCTCCTGAGGGATGTCCGCGTCGGAAATCAGGTCTTGCATGTTCGGGGAGAGTTCCTCGTCCACAACATCTCGTTTCTTTGTCCGCGCCTTTGCAGCCAAGCGCTCCAAAAACTTCTCCTCTACGGGTACGTCAATTGACGTGGCCAGGTCATGGACTGCCTCCTCCATCACCTCCAGGTGACCTCTCTCTGAGAAGAGCTTTCGGAGACGAGCCTCTGAGAGGATTTCTTCCGGGACTTTAAGACCCGCATAGATTTTCCTGTCTAGGTACTCCCTTTCCAGGGAATCCTCCAGGTCCTCCAGGGGACTGTGAGGCGCGGGTGTTCCCGCAAAAGCAGAAGCCAATTCGTCCACCAGAGCCTCGTCAGCTGATACTGCGGAATTGGCCTGAAGTGCTTCCTCTACCTCCAGAAGGACCGAGAAAACGGGTTGCAGGTCCAACTGTGAGAGCTTCTTTAGCAGGGGGAAGCTCTGGCTGTAGAGCATAGCCTCAGGAGTACGAACCCGAAACAGCATCCCAGTGAGAACCGGAAACTGTGAGTACAGCCGAGTGCAGAGTGCGTGCATCTCGGAGGCTGGCTCCATGCGATGTGTGAAGCCCTCTTTCATGATGCCCTGGGACTCTTGTCGCTGGACCATCCTGTAGAGGGTGTCCTTTTGTTTGTACCCTGCCACCTTCGAGAGGAGGCGAGAAAAGACGCAGAGACGGTCTGTCTCGTCTTTGAGTATGGGGATGTCTTCCCCACCTAGGTCTACGCGGATGTCCAGGACATGGTACGTATGCATACCAATCTGGAGAGAGGTTGGGATCTGGGACTGGAGCTTGATGGTCATGTTTCCTCCGGGGGTGTGTGCTACCGCTTCCCGTAGTGGATACCCACTTCCCAGTCGAATTGTCCTACTCCCGGAAAGAAATCCGCACTGTGCTGCTACGCTGGTCCAGAGACTGGAAGAGGATTCTCTTCCGTTCCGGGGAAGCTGTCTGAAACTCCTCTTCCAGCGCCTTCTTGTTTGGGGTGTAGGTCGTGCGAGTCTGGAAGAGACGGTCGAAGTCCTCACCGAGTTCCGCTCTCAGCTTTTCAACTTGTGCTCCTGTACGCAGAACATACTTCGGGCAGGGCACCGTCAAGGCAGCATGATGCTCGTCGCTGACCCCTGCGATTTTGATGGTACCCGGGCGTGTTGTCCCGGAAACTTCGTTTCGAAGTTGCTCTTTCATAACGGATAGTCGCCGGTCAAGCTCTGCATTCAAAGCCCATAGCACCTGTCCAATACTGACTCTCTGCGGAAGGTCGACTGCCTTCTCTAGGAGCATGTCCAGGTCTTCTAGTCGCTCCACAAGGTCTTCTCGTATCCTTTCCAATTCCCTGAGAAAATCTTGGTGCAGGGTCACGTTTCCGGCTGGCTCTTCGGACAACACGCTCATGCCCTCGTCTTTCCCCTTCACAGTTTCACCTCCACAACGAGGGATTCGTTGCCCTCCATTGGCCAGCCGACGTGCAGTCCCGTGATCCCGTCGATGCACCGCTGGATTTCAGCGCGCTGTCGCGGAGTGAACCCCCAACGCTCAGTGTTGCTATACCACCAGCTCTGTAGCGAGCCCTTCATTAGCTCCTCACTCACGGCGGCCCAGTCGGAGACCATCTCCGCGATTGAAGTAAGCGGCATGCGACATACCTCAGGCCAGTACTCTGGATGATGCGGTTCACTCTTGACGTGTCGCTCCGCAGCGTCATTGATCGCACAAATAGATTGCGGTGGAACTCCGATATGGAGCGCCCAGGTTAGCATCACAAACTCCGCCTTGGTGTCCTCCTTTGTGCGGTCGTGACGGTCCGCCATGCGACTAGCCTCAGCGTCAGTGAGCAGACCAAGGCTTGCACATGTCAGTAGGTGCTTTCGGACGAGCGCAAGGTGGCGTGCCTGTCGCTCGTCGTAAAGTGCTTCTATTTCTGTGTAGGTAGGCATACTTCTCCGTTACTCCTCACTCCAGCACTTGATGTGGATGTTTCCTTGGCGCTGGTCCCAAACAACTGCTTCTCCAACAGGTATCAGCTCTCCGCACTCTGCGCAAAAGGATGACATGGGAGGGAGCTGTATGATGACCCCATGCGTGACCAGTCTCCTTACTTTTGCGTGAAGGCTCTTGGGAATGCCACTCTCCAATAACCGATCCGTGTCTGCGATCCAATCCAGTAGACTATCAGTCTCCGTTCCCCCCTCAGCATCTCCCTCCAATTCGAGTCCACTTTCCGCCACGGTAGTTGTCTCTAACAAGAGATCCTGGAGGATAAGCTGGCGAACGTCCTGTGCATGCCGTTGGCAGTCTCCCGCCAGATAACATTCGGGGCAGAACTTCGAGATGTTTCGAAACCACCCAAAGCAAGGAACCGCTTGCCTGGCCACGGAGAGCAAGTAGACGTCATCACTCTCTGCCCACGAGGAAACAGCTTCTGGTACCGTCGTGATACCTCGGCAGAAGAGAAGGCCATCTGAGGAGAGCCCCCAAAACCCCCGTCGTGGATTTAGGCAGAGACCCTGACTGCGGAGTTTCCCCAAGGTCTTGGAGATGGTCACGTAGAAAAGAGATTGCTCCTCTTGGGGGGTGTTGAGTTCCGTCTGCACTCGGGAAGACAGGTCTGCCATCGAGACGGACTGCTGCGGTTGTAATCCTGTGAGTTCGCCCAGAACTCGAAGAATCGTCTCCTGCAAGATGTTCTTTTCCATCAGGTTATCCCCAGATGCTGCAGTATTGACTGATTTTGGGTGCTGGCTCGTGACTGTCCCAGGAAGCCTCCTGTGAGAACTCCATCCAGTACTCGGGAGGCATACAGTCTCGCTTCCTCATCTGGCATCTTGTCAAGCCAACATCGAGAAGCTCGCTGCAATAGATTTGCGGGGGGCTTCGGGGACATATGCAGTATGTCCACGGAATGCCCCAGCCAAGCGCACACCGTCCTGTGAGAGAACTCCGCATAGAGGTCTCCCTTGTGAATAGCCGCTCGAAGTTGATGCGTGGCAAGACCTACTTCATCCACTAGCTTTGGGTACGACTCGGCTAGGGTCGGGAACTTCGCCTGCACCACGATCCCCTCATCCTCCCAGTCCATCCAATGGAAATGAAATACTCTCTCGAAGCGATCCAAGATCGAAGCATCGATGGGCTTGGCGGAGATGTTCCTTCCACGGGAATCCCCGGACCCTGCTGTGTTTGCCGTCATCACAATCTGAGTGCCGGGAAAGACAGGGTAGGACAGACCTGCGGGACCTTTTACTCGACCCTGGATGGAGTCGAAGACCATCCGCAAGCTTTCCATTTGTGTCATCGTTGCACGGTCTACGTCCGAGATCAGGATCAGGTAGGGGATGTTTCGTCCCGTTCTCGTCATGTACCCATCACGCAAGCAAGTGAGGAGTCGACCCTCTTCCCAAGAGGTACCCTCGGTGTTGAAGGACCTCGTGTAGAACCAGCTCTCAATGTCCTCTCCGGGGTCTACCTTGAACAGCACGGCGGGAGTGCGGGTCAGGTGCGAGTAGGCATGCACGAAGGCATCCTTGCCGGACCCAGGCATCCCCCACAGGTACAGCGTGCGCTTTCGGATGAGACTGATTAACGCTTCCTGGACGTCCTCTCCCAAGGCTCCTGACTCGGGGAATCTGTAGAATGCAGGGGCTGGAAGGCAATCCGCTGCGGGCACGTCCCACTGCACGGGAGCAGGAAATCCACGCAGCTTTACGGTCAGCTCTTCTAATGGAGGAGGGAGACGTCGACGAACCCGACGACTTTCTGCCTCGAACCGTTTCTGTACTTCCGGGGCGCAGACCAGAGCCCCGGGGTGCTTCTGAGTGTACTCCTCTGGAGTCATTCCATGTTTTTCCATCAGGTGTGTCTCCAGATCCCAGGAAGGTTTCACTTCAACCCCAGGAAAAAGAGAGCATTCGTTGCAAGTGACGTGCGTCAAAGTAGCCATACCAGACCTCCTCCCACTGTGCATACCCCGAGAGTGCCTACTTTGTTCTGCGCGGACAAAAAAGCCAGGTGCCGGGTATGCCTGTGGGAGGGACGTATGAAGACAGACACCATTCTGACTTTTCCGGGACAACGTTATAGGGCCACACATCGCGCTTCCGTGGTCTCCATCCTAGGAGAGAGGGCACCCGTAGTACGTTCCTATGGGTCCCAGTTCTTTAACCGAGACCGCTGGACCTTGCGTTTCCTGATCCAAGAGTTGTGCACCTGGGCGAAGAAAAACCCGGACAAGGTGCTTAATGCAGAGTCCTTGCAACTGCTTGTGGAGAAAGCCAATCGGGTCCCGGTCCCACAGCAGGAGATCGTCATTGCGGCAACACCCGATGAGTTGTCTCCCGGCGTTGCTATGGCATTGGTGGGGGGAGCCTACCATGAAGCCTGGCACACGTTGTACAGCTACCGAGGTACTCTCCGACACGACCCTATGCAGGGGATCATACTCCCTCGTTGGGAAAAGCTGAAAAGCTGGGCCAATCTGACGGCCTTACTTCTGGAATGGAGCAATGTTATTGAAGACATCCGCATAGAGCGAAGGGGGAATGAGCAATTCGGTGGGACGCTACCCAGAATGCACGATCTCCAGGATTTCATCCTGAATCAGGAGCGTCCCCTGCGGGAGTCCAGCGCCTGGACTCCCCTATCCACCCTGCTGGCTGTGTTTCGGGATGCGGGTCTAGGCTACGCCACAGACACCGCGCAAAGTGTCTTCTCCTTCTACAAGAGGACACACCCTGATATCTTCGATCTAGTTGTTCGAGGGAAATTGCGTCCCGCGCTAGATGAGGCTATCGCTATGCCCGAAACGGATAGTGTGGGATGCCTGCGTCTAGCGATGGACGTGGCCCTTATCTTGGATGGTCTGGCATTGGTTAGCAAACCAGAGGCTGCCGAGGAGTCCTGCCCTCGGTGTGGGGCTCCCCCCTCGGATCGCCGGACACGTCCGAATCTGAAAACGTTGGCTCCCATGACCTTGTGTTTGCAATGTGGGCACATGGAGACATCCCCCTTCAATGCAAAGGGGACGCGCAAGGGGGAGGAATCCAAGGGGGAGGAATCCAAGGGGGAGGAATCCAAGGGGGAGGAGCGGAACGCTTCTCACGAGGGTGGGGATGCGGAAGCGAGTACGCAATGGTCCCCAGAGACGCTATCCCAGGTGATTCTGACGCTCCTCTCGCAAGGGGAATCGGCAGGGTTGCAGGATTTCTCCAGTGCAATGGAAAGCCTCCAGGTGGAGCAGGAGAATGACAGGAAACTGTCCCTACAACGAGGTGAGCAACCCTGGACTCCCTTCACGCTAGACCAGGATGAGGTACTCCTTGTCCCCCCTGGGCCACATGCTGTGGCTCAGGATCTTCTCGCAGAGACCCGCGCCATCACCTCCTTCCTGCAAACACGCCTACGCACCATTCTGTTGGCATTGCGAGTATCGGAGACAGAACATGGGCACAAGAGAGGTGTGCATCTTAGCGCTCGAAACCTAACAACCACGCATGTGTCTTTGCGTGGGGGTGACTACCCAAACCGTGCGTTCACCCGGCACAGGGAAGGCTTGGAGGAATCCTTTGCGGGGGCTATCATCCTAGACCAATCAGGGTCAATGTGTGGCCAGCAGGGATGGATGACAAGGTGCCTCTTTGCACTGGCTATCCCCTTGGACCTTCTTGGGTTTCCTTTGCTTATCGCGGGATTTCAGACTGGGAGACCGATAGCTGTAAAACCCACATCCTCAGATGAGAAGCAATACCACAGATTGGGAGCTGTGCGCTTCAACGTCTTCAAAGAGTTCAACTGCCCATTCAGAAGCTCCATGGACCGAGCGACAAACATCAATGCGAGTGGCGGGACCCCCATGGCGGATGGCATCCAATTTGGGCTGCAAGCACTTCGTAACCGGCCCGAGACGCATCGTGCTCTTTTCGTGATTACTGACGGAGAGCCAGACGGAAAGCACACTCCGGTCATCAATTGGCAAACGAGAATAGCCAAGGAGAGTGGTATCCCCATCATTGGAGTTGGTGTTGGAAAGTTCGCTACCCACGTTTGCTCCTTATTCGAGGACCACATCTGGGCTCCTGACTTCTCTGCGATACCAAATGCCTTGGTCACCAAGCTTAGCATGCTGATCAACCCCTTTGACAGAAGGCACCAGAAGCCACTTCGGCTAGGGACGCAGACCTGGGACAATTTACGGTGACGGCTCTCGCACAGACAGCCGTGTCTCCGTTTGGATAGGAAGATGGCCAAGAAAGAAACGAGAAAGACGAGAGAAACTAAACATAGGCCCCGGAGTGCAGAGGAGGTTCCCCTGCAGAAAGGATACTATGCCTGGGTGGAGTCGAACCCTCCGGAGTACCCTGCCTTTGTTTGTGAGTGCCACCGTTCAGACTGCGAGACTCTCCTCTGGGGTGGAAGCTTGGCGGTACGTGATCACAAGGGTGCATACCTTTCCCTCACCTGTGCCTTACGGGCTGGGATCACAAGCCGGGATGAGGTCAAGCAAAAGTTCCCGGAACTTCTCCGACTGAGGCAGGGTGACAAGCAAGTGGCACCCGCTCCAGAGCCGCCCGCTCCAGAGCCGCCCGCTCCAGAGCCACCCGCTTCAGAGTCACCCGCTTCAGAGCTGAGGACATCCCGTGCCACCCGAAAACGAAGAGAGAAGCCTGCTCCAGAGCCACCCGCTGCTCCAGAGCCGACAGCTCCAGAGCCAAAGGAAGTACCTGCAGAGTGTCCTGCCTCGGAGCCCAAGAGGAGACGGAAGACCCAGGGGGATAAACCCAAGCTCCCACAATCCATGTCTCCAAAGCTGAAGGAAAGTCTGGCTGCCGATGCTTTAGCAAACGCTCCTCCGCATGTCCGAGAAAGACTTGCTCGACGCAACGGTTGCTAGTTTCCCTATCAAACCTTCCCAGTAGACTGCCGACTAGCTGGAGAAGGAAGGCATGCGAAAGAGAGCGAAAGACATTGGTGACTTGGAGTTTCCGCTTGAGGCCAACATCCCAGAGGAGGTCTCCAGGGAGCACGAGCACATTGGGTGGAAGGCGGAAGTCACCCCGTATGCGGATCGCTTTCTTCATTCCCTGCGAGGGGAGGAAGTGGCCATCACGGGAGTCATCCTCAAGGGTGGTCAGATCGCAGGCTACGAGGTCAAGCACAATGGCAAGACCTACCACGGACCGAAGAAGAGCTTCTTTGTCCACCATGCCATCGTAGAAGACATCCACCTCGACTCTGCACAGGCCAAGCACATTCGTTCTCTTCTGAGCCACTACCAGCAGCAGAGAGACTATCACCACTCTTCCTGGGATGGGATCGAGGCACTCCACTTCGAGCTTGCCAAGTCAACCCAGGTGGCGGCGATTGAAGCAGCGGGTTGGTATAAGTACCCCGCCTCTTCCCGTGACAGCATGGATGGACGGGATTGGAGACTGGTCATCCCTGGCTTCAGTGGAGCTGTCGCCGTCAACTGTCATAGCATCCAGCATGACAACGTCTGGACTCTGGCGACAACGGTGTTCTCTACCCGGGACATCCACATGCAGCAGCTTCGGTTCCTGGGTGACGCTGACCACTGGAGTCGGACCCTTGTCTGGACAGCTGCCGTCGCACTTGCACTTCAAACCGCAGACTATGACTACACCCCCATGCTACGCACTCTCCGTGTGCGCCTTCAGATGAACCGAGTGCTGCAGGGGATTGTCAAAAAGCTCTGGCCCCAGGTAGAAGAAGCGCTACACAGTGTGTTCAACACCCAAGTCAAGATGTTTCCCCTCAGCAGTGGTGTGGGAAAAATCCGGGTTGAGCCCAACCACGTAGGCCGGTACGAGCACCCTACGGATGAGTGCCCCTACGGAATTCTGACGATCCATCCGAAGACTTGGAAGGACAAGACCTATTTGTTCGAGGTGGTGAAGCATGAGTTGATCCACCACGCACTGGCCTCGCTCCCAGGCAAGCGCAAGCCGCACGACGACGACTTCTTGAAGATGGCGGAAGCGCTGAACCTGCCAGAGAAGTACCGGGGTTGAGCAACCTCACGTGAAGTGCTCGACAAGTCTCTCTACCATTGCCCTTCGCGCCGTCACGCCAAACCCCAACTTCTTAAGAAACTCGGCCAGGGCCTCGGGTTTCTTCTGAGCGTAGTCCCTCAGGAACTTGGTCACCCTCTCTGTGGTACTTCTGACAAGCGTGCCAACATGAGCAATGATTTCGTCCACAGAGTAACCTGGGTACGAGAGGTCGATACCAATTCCACCTTTTTCTTTGGCCCCATCCCGCCCCCTGGAGTCGTCTCCAGACCAAGGTTCAAAAACTCTTTTCGTGTGTACCAAACAGGTTCCTCCCCGTAGGTTTTGTAGCGAACACGAAGGATCTGGTTAGGCTTCACCAGCCCACGCAGGAGCCCCTGTGGTTCGGGGTCCTGAAGCATCGTCATAGACAGGTAGGGTCGAAAGCTGTTGGGATACAACCCCTGTATCCACTCACGGGTGGCCGCATCCATGTCTTGCTCACGACCAATGTCCCCTTGTTCGGACATGGGACACCTAATCCTCGGGTTCATCGTCACTTCTGCGCCATTCCCTTTTCATGCGTGCTTCGCTTTGCTTCACAGGTCTCGACAGGGATTAACCAATGCAGGTCTACCCCATTTTTGTACATGTAGTACGTGTCAGACTTTTCGGGCTTAGCCAGCCGACTATACGGGACACGACCCACGGTCTTGATCCAAAGTGCCTGGTACAGCCCTATAGAGACTTCATCGCTTGCGGAGCTTGTACACGAAGTCTCGAACAGTATTGAAGGGGATGCCGGAGAACTCCCCGTAGCTACCATAGGGATCGGGGACATCCCGGAGGATACGTAGAACACCACGGCGCAGAAGCTTGATGAAAGCGGCATGCTCCGAAGGTTTGAAATGTTTGATGGCATCATTGTACAGGATGATGTGGCCCTAGGGGCCAAGCTCTTGGCCATCCTGTAATTTGGAGAACACCTTTTGCTCTCCAGGAGTCGGTGTTCCCTTGGGAGGTTTCCCCAGCAGTGCCTGTTGAATAGCGGGCTTCATGCTACGCAAAGTGAAAGCGCTCTGCGCTTCCCGTAGCAAGCTTTCTGTCACGTCCTGCGCGGCAAGCCGAAGCAACGGAAGCAGGTCTGATCGTGTTTCTGGGTTGTGGTAGGCAACTCGAATGAGATTGCCCCGCAAGGAACTTTGCCTACCCCCCGTCGCTGTACGGGACTGCACAGCACCTTCGAGGTCCTGCTCCAGCTCTTGGAGCAAACCACCCAGGGTACCCTTTTCTGCTCCCTTACTCGATTTCTTTCCCATGCCCCCACTCCCGGTTGCATTCGCAATGAACTTATCCACGTCGAGCACTAGCTTGTCCTCACCTAAGAGCAACACTGATTCCAAATGACGAGATGCGCTGCCCCGGCTGAGATAGCGTAGCAGGACCTCCGGGTTGACGTAGCTCTTGATTGTTGTTGCCACGTCTTCGTGAGAAAGCGCCACCTGCGCTTTGAGGAAGGCCGCCTCCACAACTTCCTGGACAGCCTTGACAACACGATCTCGAAGGTTGTCAGACTCTTCTGCAACGAACTTGCGGATTCTGCCGTACAGCTCTTCCTGGGCAGCCTGCAGGTTTCCCAGGACCGTTTGCGTTGCCTTAAGCTTGCGGAAGTCGGTAATCTTGAGACCCCGCAAGGCGGTCTGCTGCTTGAAGTAACGGTTCAGCCTCGCGTAGTTGAACCGCTTCCCATCCTTCGTGACGAACAGATAGGGGCTTTCTCCGTCACCCTCGCCTTTGTCCTTTTTGGCCTGCGAGATGAACTGGTGGAGCGCCTTAAGAGTGACGGGATCCGTAATGTCAGCTTTGTTGGTAGTCCCGGCTTTCCCTACGAACTCCAAGTGAGCGAAGTTGTCCTCCACGAACTGGATGTGCTCCGCCTTGAGCGTCGTGGCACCAAACGTCTGCACTTCGACGTCGGCATCTCCGACGTGAACCTTGATCTTGTTCCGCTCCTGCCCAGGGCGGATACCCGTCTCCATCACGATGCTCGTGATGATGGCAGCTAGTCTAGTGCGAGGGTTCGGGCTCTGCATGTCCTTACGGACAGCCTCCACGATTTCGTTGTAGCGGAGCAGCAACTCCTTTTGCCGCTCACGTTTGACTTTCATCGTCTCCTGTTCATTGACGAACCTGTCGGTCACTTCGCGGATGTACCCCGTCTCGTCCACCGTGACAATGAGGTTGCTTGGGAGGAACTGCCGGATATCCAGGGGAACAACATTCCGGAGGTCCGACTGAGCACTGGCCAACTCGATGGTCTGGTAGCTCTTGCTCAGAAGGTCTTCCTGTTTTTTCCAGAAGTCTGCTTCCTCAAGACGGCCCAGGGCAAAGAGAGTCATCAACTGAATGACTTTGGCATGGATTCCTCGGACAGAGGGGTCCATCTCCAGTGTGCCGTGGTACTGCTGCAAGAACTCCAAAGCAGGCTTGAAGGTCCGAACCTCTTTGCGGGCGGACCGCAGCAGGGATTCCTCATCTTTACCCTCCTGTTGCTTGCGTAACACCACACCCAGGGCTAGTAACTTTGGGCGCAGAGTCTGGAAACTACGCCGTGCCCTAGTGTAGTACTGCTTGAAGTTCTGCAATTCATTCTTGGGGACTGCGAAGCGGGCTAACCGCATCTGGACCCAAGTGGGGAGAAGTTGTCTGAGCATTTTGAACCTATCGTGAAGAGGCCACACGGGGCGCTCCCATTGAAGTCACACCTGGGTGCGTCTATAGAAAGTCCATCGCGTGTCACACCTGAGAAAAGAGTGCGTTGCGCTTGACAGAGGCACGGCCTCTACGGTACATGTATGGAATGTCTCACCAGCGTGATGAGACGGGAGTAGACTGATGTTCCTCAGACGACCCTCACATTTTGGTTATTTTGGACGCCCGTTCGGGCGCCGGGAGGGTTTCGTGTAAGGACCGTCAGGGACATACACGACACGAGAAACCCTCTCCGGCCCCAAGCCCGAGAGGGTTTTTTCGTTTCTGTCCTTTCCGTGAGGTAGCTTCGATCAGACAGACATCCTGGAGGGGTAGCTCAGTCGGTAGAGCAGTGGCCTGAAAAGCCACGTGTCGGCGGTTCAATTCCGCCCCCTTCCACTTGGAGCGGCTGGGCATAGGTGAGCCCAAGAGACTGTAAATCTCTCGCCAAAAGCTGTGGCAGTTCGATTCTGTCTCGCTCCATAGATGGTCCTCGGCCAAACGACCGTCGATCTTTGAAAGTCGAACAAGAGCAAGTGAAGAACAGGAGGGTACCGCTGAATGGCCGGCAACCGGCTTTGAACGCCGGGGTGGGGTAACACCCAGGGGTTCGATTCCTCTACTCTCCGTCGAATGAGGCTCTTACGTTGTCGCATCCAAGGTTGGATGGATTACCTTGTGGAGTCCTGGGGAGTCGAGGCTCCCAATCCTAGGTATGATCCTGTAGGATCTCCTAAGCGGGCGTAGCTCAACTGGATAGAGCGCAGGTCTACGGAATCTGATGTGGGAGTTCAAGTCCCTCCGCCCGTACTCAAGTTTGGACAGATAGCTCAGCTAGGTAGTAGCGCCGGGTTGAAGCCCCGGAGGCCCTGGTTCAATTCCAGGTCTGTCCATCCGTTGTGGTGCTTGTAGCTCAGTTGGTAGAGCGCTGGGTTGTGGTCTCAGTCGTCACGGGTTCGAGTCCCGTCAGGCACCCTGTGGTCGTAGCTCAATGGGTAGAGCGCCAGATTGTGAGTCTGGAAGTTACGGGTTCGAGTCCCGCCGGCCACCCCAGAAAAAAGTGACAGGATCGTGGTCATTTTTCCGAATGACCGCGTATAGTAGGTGAGAGCAGGGATACGACCTGCTTTGAGCGGTTCGACCGCGATCCAGGTGGAAGCCCTGGGACTTTAGGGGATGTCACGGTTTCGATTGGGATCGTAGGTTCATACAGCATGCCGGGGGTGGTTCACGTGACCCCGTTAAAAACGCGCGGACAGTTTCAAACGCCAACTCAAACGTTGAGCAATTCGCTTACGCACAAGCTGCGTAAGCGACGGTAACTGCAGGACTTGTCTGCGGGCTTGTAGCTGCCGTCAACTAAGCAGGATACGGGTGAGGTAGCCTGGCTCCAAGGCGACCGCCTCCCCGACAACCAAAATCGGAGGACCCAAATAGGACCCTGCTCGTGGGGGCCTTCCGGGGATTCAAATCACGAGATACGCATGTAGACGTGTGCTGCTGAAAATTTCAAGACGCCAGTTCGACTCTGGCCATCTCCAAGCACCTCCAAGCACCTCCATCCCGTCTTGACAGGCACCTCCATTGGGTGTATGTTGGGGGAGGGAAGCGCAAGAAAGAGAGTTTGAGTTTGAGTACCAAGTAGGGCCTTTCGTCTTCGACCTGGCGCTACTGGATCGAAAAGTCCTGGTGGAGTTTGATGGGCCTTACCATGAATGGCCACCGCAGCAGATAACGGATCAGGAAAAGGAAGCAGAAGCCGAAAAGCATGGTTTTGTCGTGGTACGCAGAACAGTGCGATGCCGGAATAGCTCAGTTGGTAGAGCACATGATTTGTAATCATGTGGTCGCAGGTTCGATTCCTGTTTCCGGCATACCTCCGATGAGGACTAGCCCTGCTCTCTAGCGCTGCGAAAGTAGAGCGGCTTTTCTGGAGGTCGTTAGAGGTAGATCCGAGCTTTGGGCGTTGACGATCTACTTCCCAGAACCTCTGTTGCTCCAGTGTGAAGGTACAATGCGCGGGCGTAGCTCAGTTGGTAGAGCATCAGCTTCCCATGCTGGGGGTCGTGGGTTCGAACCCCATCGCCCGCTTCGGTTCCTGTCCTTTTCGTGCGAAACTGTAGCGTCTTCAATCACATAGGAGAGTGAGCAAGGTGTATCGGTACCCGAAGGAAGCAACACATTGCCATGTTGTCGAGGTGACCAGTGAGCAGGAGAAGCCCCGGAAGGCTCTCTGCGGGAAGAACATCCAGGGTCTACCCCAGGGGGCCGAACCGGAGGAGCGGATGTGCAACAAGTGCAGACGAAGAATGAAGAAGCCGCAAGGCTAGAACGGGGTGTGGCGCAGCCTGGTTAGCGCGCCTGCTCGGGGAGCAGGAGGTCGGAGGTTCAAATCCTCTCACCCCGACTTGCGATGCGGGTGTGGTCCAATGGTAGGACAACAGCCTTCCAAGCTGTGAGTGTCAGTCCGATTCTGATCACCCGCTTCGTCAGCCGCGACTCCTTGAACCTGGGGTCGTGACTGGCGTGTGCGCCCGTAGTACAAATGGAAGTGCATCCGGCTTCTAGTTTTTGGGCCTCGCGGGGGAAACCCTACGAGTGTAACCCCTCAAACTCGGGGAAAGCTAACTGAAGGAGTCCATTGTCCAGCTCCCAGTGGCAATTTCGACAAAGAGCCATGAGGTTGCTGGGGTGATTGATCACCTTTACTAGTGTGCTCGAAGGGAATTCGGCAATTGCCTTGATGTGACAAACTTCAAAGTGCTTGTCGTATCCGCAATGGGAACATATTTTGGGGGCCTTACTTTTCAGGTACTGCCTCCGAGCCAAGTTTCGGACACGGGAATGTTTCTGGTACAGACGTTTTCCGACGATGCTCTCTAAAGTCAAGGAATCAAAATCCAGGACATGGGAGTTGCAGTCATCGCATAACGTCCGTCGATCTTTCCAGTTGACTCGTTGAAGGTCTTTTCCACAACGACAAAAACTCTTCTGCAATTTTCGTTTCGGGGCCTCCCGATTCGTCCCCTTTGCAGAGCACCTCCGAGAGCAGAACCTGGGGTTCCTGGTTTCCTTTCCGCAGTACGCGCAGTGATCCATAGATTCCTCCACAAGCCAATCCCGAGCCAAGCCGACTCGAACAATTCGATTCGGAAAGGTGTAGAGACTAGACGGGGGGCACCTAACCCCATGCGGTAAGGTGAAGGGATAGTCCAGACCACAAACCCCCGGAGGGCTGCGAAAGTAGTAGTGGTATGAACCGGAGAGTTGCAGGTTCGAGTCCTGCCGGGCGTATTATGAAGGGGGCGCAGGGACGCCTTCCTTGAGGCTGTGATGAGTGAATCTGAGCAAGCGTATGTAGAGCGCATCAACGCTTTATCGGATGATGAGCTTGCAACGCTGGTCTCAAGTGACCAATGTCCCTATGAACCCGAGCGTCTCCAGGAAGCCCTCTGCCCCCTGTGCGGGGAGATGGTTCTTACGAGTGTCCCACACCCCCGACAAAGGAACTTGCCATGAAAGCCTACCTCGATCTAGTCCAAAACATCCTGGAGAATGGGGAGAAGCGAGGCGACAGAACGGGTACGGGGACAATCTCCATCTTCGGGACTCAAACCAAGTATGACTTGCGGAAAGGGTTCCCGCTGCTGACCACGAAGAAAGTCTTGTTCTCTGCGGTCATCCGAGAGCTTCTCTGGTTCCTGCGGGGATCCACGAACATCAACGATGGTCTTACGCAGCACACCCCCATCTGGGATGCCTGGGCAGATGCCGAGGGGGAGCTTGGCCCCACGTATGGTGCACAATGGCGTAACTGGGGCGGTCAGGGAATCGACCAGATCGGAAATGCTCTGGAGCGCATCCAGACCAATCCAGAATGTCGTCGGATCATTGTGAGTGCCTGGAACGTGACAGACGTTCCCAAGATGGCTCTTCCTCCATGCCACCTGTTGTTCCAGTTCTACGTTGTGAATGGACGGCTCGACTGCCAGATGTACCAGCGCTCGGCGGACATGGCTCTGGGAGTTCCGTTCAACATCGCAAGCTATGCGCTGCTGCTCACGTTAATGGCACAGCACTGTAACCTAGAGCCCGGTATCCTCACGCACACCATCGGGGACGCGCACCTCTACTTGAACCACGTAGACGGTCTGCGAAGGCAGCTGGAGCGGGAACCTTACGAGCTTCCCACCCTCTGCGTCGAGAAGAAACCTCTGGACGAGGTCACCTTCGAGGATATCCACCTGGAAGGGTACAGACACCACCCCTTCATCCGATATGAAGTCTCGGTGTAGAAAGGCTATCCTATGGTGGAAGCCATTGTTGCAATCGACGAGTGTTATGGGATTGGAAAGCAAGGGGGCATCCCCTGGAAAATCCGAGAGGACCTGCTTCACTTCAAACGCATCACGCTTGCAACTTCACGGGAGGACCTACGCAACAAGGTCGTGATGGGACGTCGGACCTGGGAGTCGTTACCCAGGACGTGCTTGCCAGGCCGTCTGAACGTGGTCATCACTTCACGGTGTTCGTCGCTGAGTGTGGTCTCATCGGAGACCGTGCTCTTCGTACCCAGTCTCGCGGAAGCTCTTCGTGAGCATGACTCGATACCCATTGAGAAGACGTTCATCATTGGAGGCTCTCAACTGTACAGGGAAGCGCTCCCACAATGCCACCGCCTGTATGTAACCCGAGTTTCTGGGAACTTCGCTTGCGATACTTTCTTCCCACCATTCGAGGAAGGGTTCACACAGCGGCAGCGTTCTGTGGAGCATACCGACGGAGAAACTCGATTTCGATTTGAAGTGTACGAGCGGACCGATAGTTCAAGTGGATAGAGCACGGGCCTCCGAAGTCCGAGATCCGGGTTCGAGTCCCGGTCGGTCCTTTCTCGTGGGCTAGAACGGGGTGTGGCGCAGCCTGGTAGCGCACCTGCTTCGGGAGCAGGGAGTCGGAGGTTCAAATCCTCTCACCCCGATTGGAAGAAGCGAGGACAGCGATTTCAATACCGCTGTCTTGCTCTGCGGACTCCAACAAAAGATCAAATGCCCTACTAGGTGTCTTCCCCTCGACGTACCAGGAGCGGATTACCCGGGCGTTGAAGTCTTCAATAGAGAGACCCCTTAGTTTCTCGGAGCACAAGTCGGCAAGGGCTTGCCGCCAGACTAGGAAGTTATCCTCTGTTTTCAACAGCATTCTACCACTCCGTGCTGAAGTGATGTTCCTCGAAGTCGACTTCATTTCCGCACTCCACGGTTGTACTGCGACCAGACCCTAAGTTAACCGACGTGCGGTGGTAAGGTAGTTTGCTACCCCCAGGGTAGAGCGGCAGGTGCAGCCGCCTCCTACTGTAGAGGGCCAGGGAGCAAGAAAGCAAATGCAAAACCGAAAGCATGCAGAGGAGCTGTCCAAGTACGCAAAGGGCTGGACCATCGTGAACGTCGAAGACAGCGACCGAAAAGAGTGCTGGTGGAAGTTGACCCTCCGCAAAGGAGGGAGGCTACGGACCCTGCATCTGTTTGCTTCCCTGGGAGCGGCTGTCGTGAATGTGCAGAACCAAGAGGGACAGCATCTCAAGTTTGACTCTATGGTAGAGGACATGACAGACCATGTTTGTGCGATGCAAGACAAGCACAGTCTGGATGAGATGGACTCGGTTTCCTTCATCGCTTTCGACGATGTGAGGAGACTGTCTCTTGCATTTTAGCCGCAAAGTTGAGTTCGTTTGCTGCTCGCTTGGGCACTGCTGCGGAAAGGCAGCAGTTTGCGGACGATGTCTGGAGCATGCGGGGAATCTGGTAGACCGACAGTCCTATCAGTGATTTCTCTATAAGAGTCCACTCCTGTTAGACATCACCCTCCAGTGGAGACTGTGAGGGGCTTCTTTCCAAAGGAGGGGTGCTGTTGGATACCATGGGTCTTCACTTGCTCGTCGAATTCTGGGGATGCTCTCGCGGGACTTTGGACAACCCAGCCTACCTCGAAAAAGAGCTGAAACGAGCTGCGGAGAAGGCAAACACCACAATTATTGGTGTTTGCCTTCACCAGTTTTCGCCTGAGGGTGTGAGTGGGGTTGTAGTGATCCAGGAGTCCCACCTGAGCATTCATACCTGGCCTGAGCATGGATACGCTGCCGTGGACTTCTACACCTGCGGCCAGGGGGAGCCCGCACAAGCGTACTATGTTCTCCGGGAAGCTCTCTCCAGCCAGAGAGCAGAGATCATTACTGTCCGTCGTGGTCTTGGCCAAAACATCCCCTGCGAGGTAACGCAGGACACCTGGAGTTTCGACCGTCATGCATATGCCAACTCATTGCCTTCTGGTGCGGGGGCGGGGGCAAGCACTCCTGGCCCTGGAAGCCTTTGACGCAGCTCTTGTGGATGCTGGGGTGGGGGAGTACAACCTCGTGAAGGTTTCCTCGATCTTCCCACCCCATTGTCAGTTCACAGACGTGCATGAAGTGCCGGAAGGAACTGCCGTCACAACAGCCTTTGCGCAGCTAGAGAGCGATGATCCGACTGTAACCATAGCGGCATCCATCGCGGTTGCCGTACCCAAAGATCGGCACCGCCCAGGCGTGATCATGGAATGGCATGGGTACGGGGATCAAGCATTTGCGGAGAGCACTGTGATCGAGATGGCAAAGAGAGCAATGGCTCGGAGAGAGATCGACGTACAGGAGATCCGATGTGTTGCCATCGACGGGAAAGCCACTGAGGGGACGATGTCTGTGTTTGCAGCCGCTGTCCTGTTCTGATCCCTGCAACTCTCCTCCATGAGCAGGTACTCTGGTTGGTCTCTTGACGCCCGAAAGGGGTATAGCAGGGGAGGGAGTGTCCAGGTGGACTTCCCCAGTGCCTTATGACAGCCATGGTGGGGACGAATGCCAAAGAAAGATTGGGACGTGTACTTCCTAGAGCTTGCCCTGCATGTGGCAAGCAGAGCGACTTGTGACCGGCTACATGTAGGTTGCCTGCTCGTGCGCGAGCATGACATCATTGCAACCGGGTACAACGGGTCCTTGTCTGGTATGCCGCACTGTGATGACGTGGGGCATGACATGGATGAGGGGCATTGTGTGCGAACGGTACATGCCGAGCAGAATGCGATTTGTATGGCAGCTCGTAATGGGCACAGCACCAGGGACGCGACCGCCTATGTGACTCACCATCCGTGCTGGCTCTGTTTCAAGCTGCTGGTTCAAGCTGGAATCAAGAGGATCGTTTGCGGGTCCCGCTACAGAGTGGACCCTAGGATCACCCAGGCAGCCGTACAACTTGGAGTTGCCGTGCTACATCCACAGGCACTTTCGCAATGTCCTCACTGCAACAAGCTACACTTCCAGGGGAAGCACCGCATCTGCAAGGCTTGTCAGGAGGAAGCGAGACAAGAAGGACTTTGTACTCTGTGCTGTGGGACGGGAAGAGACCTCAGTTACGAACACGAGAGAGATTCCAGGGACTGCCCCTTATGTGGTGGCCATGGCCTCGCCCCTGAGTAGCGTGTCCACCATCTTGGAATAGTGCAACCAAGGGGAGAGCTGCTTTGATGATACCGGCCAAGTCGGAATCGAGACCTTGTACGTCTCCCGACAGTCGATTTCGGTACACCAGGGTCGCACACAACGTCGCACCTGGTTCCAACTCCAGCTCGATATCCAAGCGATGAGAGGCATTGTCCCAAGTGAATCCAAAGACGTTGCCGTCCTCACTGGGACCTGTTTGCGTTGGCTCAAGGGGCAGGGATGAGAGAAGCTCTTCCACGCAAGCAAACAGCTCTGGACGGAGAAGAGATTGAAGCCCTTTGCGGTACTCAGCGAATTGCATCGGATTCCCCAAATAGTATGGACAACAGCCACGCGAGTAACAGATAAAGCAGCACAGTCTTGCCTCCTGTCTGTTCAACCAAAAGAGCTGCTCCGTCACCGACAAAGAGCGTGCACCCCGAGGCCCTTCGCTGCAACGGTTCCGGTACTGTACCGAAGCTACTCTTGAAAGAGGACGTTTCTTGCCAGATGGCGGTAGCCATTTGATAGAGCGAGCAATACTAGCAGTGGTCTTTGATCACGCCCACTATCTTTCCCTTGGCAAGACAAAGAGGACCCCATGAAATCGATGCGGAGCAAGAGAAGTGCTACAGCTAACTCTGGTGAACTGAAACGCCTTCGTCGTTTGTCGGAGAAAGGCAATGAAGCGGCCGCAGAACTTCTGGAGCTACTGAAAAGTGGTCGGGGGAAGTGGTATGAGATTGCTCGCCTGGAGCTGTCCATTGAGGAGCGAACTGAAATCCGGATCACGGGGAAGAGCCGAGACTTCGGAGGAGTCCAAAACATTTCGATGGAAGCGATGGGAAGAGGGCATTCCGGGGAGTCTGAGTGGAACGTTTTCAAGAGCATGGACGATGCGGAGAAATACGCCGAGGATTACGTGGAGGAACAACTCCAGGAGGATCCGTCACTGTTCAATCAGAAATGGCTCCAGCACTACCTCACCGTGAGCGACACGGACAAGCGCTTGATCTCCAGTGAGGAGGCGGACAACTACGTGGAAGGTCTCGAAGATGAACGGATTCTGGAAGAATCCGATCTTCAGGATGAATGGGACGAGGTCCAGGAAGACATTGATGAGCTAGAAATGCAGCAGGAAGACGCCGACGATAAGGCATTCAAGAGACTCCAGGCGCAAGTCAGGAAGCTCGAAGAACGCCAAGAGAGCATCGTGGAAAAAGGGCGAGAGGTAATCCGTGAGAACTATGCGGAGACCATCCGGGATCGTCTGGAAGACCCCTTGGATTATGCCGAGGAACTCGGGTTTGACATTGAACGAGAAGGACTCCCCGCTTGGATCAGCATCGACACGGAGGAAGCCGCCAAAGCGGCCATCAACGAAGATGGTGTGGCTCATTTCCTGGATGGGTACGACGGGTCCGAGACGGAACTCCCCAGTGGTGCCGTGGCCTTTGGAACAAACTAAGCGAGAGATGCCGTGAAGAAAGCACCCTTCAATAAGCTGTATCGCCTCAGTGATTCAATGTCTGAAACGGAGGCTTTCGACGCACTGTCAATGCTAAGAGTTGACACCCGAGCAGGCAAAGGCGACACGTCAAAAGCTTGACCAACTTTCGAAAAAGCTAGCACAGACCACGGAAGGGATACTCCTCACGCTACGCCAAGAGAGGCGCGCCCCCTACATCGCGGAACTCCGACAGTCCTTGCAAACCACCAAAACGCAGGAAACAGCTCTCAGCCGCCTGTATGGTAAGCTTGACCTGCAAAAGACAGGAACCATGACTGAGCAAGCTCTTCGCAACCAAGTCATTCGTCTCGCACACGCCAATCCCGAGCTGCGCCCGCATCTCCTCCCACTGCTTGTCAAGCATGCCGGGAAGATCCCACCTCAGTTCCTGGAGAACGTCAACAAGGCCAAGGCTAAAGCCAAAGCCAAGGACGACGGCAAGGGCAAGAAGAAGGACGACAAGAACGACTTCTTCGAGAAGATGAAGGCCAAGAAAGACGACAAGAGCAAGGGCAAGAAAGACGACAAGAGTAAGGGCAAGCAGCTTTCCAAGGAAGACTTCCTGGCCAAGATGGAAGCCGGGAAGAAAAAGAAGAAGGCCAAGAGCACGCCTTCCATTCGGAAGTGGGTCGAGGAACTGGTGGTAGACGACTACCCCTATGGGCAATACACCACAGAAGCTCGGTTCTTCATCGAGAAGGGTGGTCGGGGGCAGCGTGTGGGTCGCGTCACGGTGAACCCAAAGACAGGTCGCCCCAACAAGCCAAAGTACACCACCTACGCGGTGACTGCTAAAATCGGCGTTGGGGATGATGGTAAGACCTATTTGCTCCTGGGAAACCCAGGGCAAGTCCACTTCACCTCCAGTGACATGCAGCATGACGTGGGGGACTACATCTACCCCGCAGATGCTGAGTACCCCATGCTAGCTAAAGTCCTCGGGTTCCACGCAACTCCTGAAAAGGTTCAGGTAAAGAGAACCCCCGGAGGTGCGGTCCTCAACGGAATGCAAGGAACGCAAACTACCCCTCGAAAGATCATGGAAGCAGCGGGAATGTCCCTCGAAGGTGGTTAGCAAGGACAAGTTCACGCATGTCACGTACACAGTCACGTTCAAGGACAAGCGGCCGAAGTTCGTGATCAAGGTCATGTCCTAGGAATCAAGCCATGGCTACACTGCAAGAGCGCCTCATTCGCGCCGCATACCAGGACAGGAGTCTGCGACCCCACTTGCTTCCTCTGCTGGTGGCTTCCGTCCAAGACAACATCCACTGGAATGCGGAGGTCAAACAGATGGGCCTCCTATACAAGCGAGTGCAGAACCTCACCAAAAAGACCAAGGACGAGCAAAGCGTTCTGTCCCTGCTCCCCAAGTTCATTGCGTTGGGAGAGAAAGCCCAGACCCTCGCGGAGACCACCCTGGCGGCTCAGGAGAAAGCCTTCGCAACGCTGCTCTCCACAGAACTGGTTTTTACCACCAGCTATGAAAGCAAGCGGATACGCGAGTCTATATCGGCTACTCGGAATCTCATCACGGACCTGGTGAGGTTGAATAGCGAGCCTCTGAAGTACAGCACCCACGTCAGCTACACACAAAGCCAAATAAGGGATCTTCCCTACCACTATCAAACAACGCTGAAGTACTTGGGGTACCACATTCGCATTGCATCTGCCTACATCCAGGGGATCTTCCAGAATCAATAGTCTTCGAGTTTTCTCAAGTCACTCTGTCACCTTTCCTCCTGTTCTTCCGTTGACAATCCAGACGGCTCTCCTGTAGAGTCCCCACCGTGCTGCTTGAGCAGCACCTGCTGTATGAGAAGACCACCCATGTACGCCCAAGCTTGTAAATCCGAAAAGCAGCTCCAACTTGCCAATTTGGCAAGTTTGGACTCGCTGTGGGCGAATGCCATCGGAGGTCTGTCGTGTAGACTCTGGACCAAGAGACACGACAAACCCTCCCAGGCGGAAGCCCCAGAGGGTTTTTCAGTTTCTAGGGGTCAGCGTTGAAGTCTTTGACATCCGAATAGCAAATCAATGGGAGAGGAAGCCAACCTCTCCCATAGCAGACGGGGGACAAGTCCCAGGTTCGGCTCGGAGCTGTTCAATTCAGTTCGACCCCTCCGTCGATAAGCCGCAGTGGTGAAATGGTAGACACGCAACGTTTAGAATGTTGTGCCTCACCAAGGGCATGGGAGTTCGACTCTCCCCCTGCGGCATCCCGTATAGCTCAGTGGTAGAGCGGCAAATTGTTAGTCTGAGGGTCCCTGGTTCGATCCCAGGTGCGGGAGTCCGAGGGTTCAAGTTGCACCCTCAAATATGGGCCTATAGCGCAATTGGGAGCGCGCCGCCTTTGCACGGCGGAGGTTGTCGGTTCGATCCCGACTAGGTCCACTCGGATGAGGCTACAGACAGGGATACTTCGAAAACCACGGACTACCCTCCGTATTACCGAAAACCTTGTCACTCTCTATCTCATCCGATACGCCGAGGTGGTGGAATGGAAGACACGCCGGTCTCAAAATCCGGTGCCTTCGGGCATGAGGGTTCAACTCCCTCCTTCGGCATCGCCCATTGGAGCTAAAGTTCCGTGGTAGTGGCCATACTGCTGGTCCATCTGCGTACTATCTTGGTATGGTCGGACCATACCAAGGAGGATAGCATGGCAGGAAAAAAGAGTGATCTTGCGAAGCGAGCACAAGAGGCAGAGGCACAAGCAAACACGGCACGCATTTCCACCCCATATCCTCGCGAGGACTTGATTCTAGCAGGGTCCAGGTCTTCCTACCCACGGGAAGGCCTGAAAGCATAGCCGGGGCTAGAATCGAGTCCTAGACGCAGCAGGGAGGTGTCTTTGGAAACGCGCACGGTCGTCATCCTGATTCTCGTTGCGATCTATTGCTTGCATGTACTGTCCAAGGGGCGCCGGGTATGACTTCTGGGGATGTAGCTCAGTTTGGCAGAGCAGGAGATTCTTAATCTTCAGGTCGGGGGTTCGATCCCCTCCATCCTCATCTGGCAGCATGGTCGAGTGGTTAGGCGCGGGCCTGCAAAGTCCGCTATCTCGGTTCGATTCCGAGTGCTGCCTCTTTGGAAGATACTGCTGCGTGGGCGGCAACCGGTCTCGAAAGCCGGGGCAGGCATTGTGACCTGGAGGTTCGACTCCTCTACCTTCCGCTTGGGGGCATCGGTGACAGTGCTTCGTGCCGACCGACCCCCGGGGTGTAGCTCAAGGCATCTGGGGATCCGCGCGGTATCCCAGGTGGCAGAGCACCAGGCCAAACCTGGAGATGCGGGTGCAAGTCCCGCCACCTCAATCCTCCGTGAACCTCGGAGGCTCGGATCTATAGCTCAGCTGGTTAGAGCGCACGGCTGATAACCGTGAGGTCGGTGGTTCAAGTCCACCTAGATCCATCGAACGAGGCTTCCTTCGTTTCGAGTACGTCGCAGCCGCAGATTAGGTTTGAGAGGCAGGACTAGGGGCCACACACTTTCATTCCGGGGTAGCACAATTGGCAGTTGCACCTGACTTTGACCCAGGTTGTTGCGGGTTCGATCCCCGCCCCCGGATTAGCTTTGCCGCCATCGTCTAGTGGTTAGGACATCCGGCTTTCAATCGGAAAGTGGTGGGTTCAATTCCCCCTGGCGGTATTGATAGACAGGTAAACGGAGCTGCACGAAGGCAGCATGCCGGTCCTACAAGACGTCGCTGGTTCGAGCCCGGCAGGGGTCATCTCAGGAGAGTACAATGGCTACACCATTACGGGATATGGAAGCGGAAATCAGCAACATCGCGCAGGCGGACAATAACAAGATCTGGCCGGTTCTCTGGTTCCGCTGTCCGAAATGCAAGGATACTGAACTGACGCACCACACATGTGCATGGTCCCCTACTCCCCGACGGGAACGGAACGGCCACTCGGCCTAAACTTGGTCTGGAAACACGTTTCCGGGAGTACCATCGACGACATCACTCTGAGTCCGAGCTTTCTCGTCAAAGTGCCTTGTGGCTTGCATGGGTGGATACGTGACGGACACTGGCATGATGCGTAACACAGTCCCTTAGCTCACGTTGGAAGAGCGCCTGCTCGACGCGCAGGGGGTAGCCGGTTCGACTCCGGCAGGGACTATGGGGGCCATAGCTCAACTGGGAGAGCGCTTGACTGGCAGTCAAGAGGTTCGGGGTTCAAGTCCCCGTGGCTCCACTCTACTAGATAAAGTCAGGCCACATAGGAACTTTAGCAGCCCACTCCATCACTGGGAGGAACTTCTTTGCCGTTTCCCCTCCACAGGATCCCACTACACGGTAGGAATATCAAAAAATCACCCACTACGCCGGAGTGATGAAGTTGGCAGACATCTCGGACTTAAAATCCGAGGCCTTCGGGCGTACGGGTTCGATCCCCGTCTCCGGCATTGCAATGGTGTACTCTAAGGAGAGGTGGCAGAGTCAGGTTTAATGCACCGTCTTGGAAAGGCGGCGGGCGTCAGCCTCGGGGGTTCAAATCCCTCCCTCTCCGTTCTCATACAACAGATGCTCACTGGAGACGGTCTTGTATCTCGGAGACGATCCCAGTCAGAGCCGTATCATTTGCACCGCCCAGGTATGGTTTGATATGCACAACTCTCGCAGGGTTCATATCCCCTAGCATGTTCAACTTCGCTTTGATCCCAGCAGTGCCCGGAGAAAGGTCATCCACCAGCACCCACTTGTCGGGAAGGTTCTGAGGAACACTCCCTCCCTCCCTTGGTCGAGATGACCCCTTTGAAATACCTTTCGATCCCAAGAGCGGGAACAGCCTTCGCCAAGTAGGCTGGGCTTCCATGGGAGAGAATGTAAAGGGTTGCCATTGACTTGAGTGTACTCAGGGAACGCTGGAGACCTGGTCGGGGGTGCAGGGTCATGACAGTGCCATCTGAAAAAGAGATCCCAGGCAGCGACGTCGTTTGTAGCTGGGCTAGAACTGTCTCCGCGTCCTCAACCATCCGCTGAGTTTTAGCATTCGGGACCTTGGCGTAAAACTTCTGCGCGATCTGTACTTTCCTCTCGGCAGCTATGAGCTGCTCGGATACGTCCCCGTGTATGGAATGCACCAGTCTCGTCAAGTTCCCGGATGTCCCTACACGGTCACGTAGGACTCGCCCGAGATGTAGCCATCCTTGTAACTCTTCTCGCCCTTCGGAGTCCAAGTTATGGTCTTCTGGCTGTACTTGATCAATTCCTTCATGTGCATATCCGCGACCGTCCTCTTGGGGTAATTGCCCCAGAGTACCTTACCGTTCTCCGCGATGTCTCTGAGTACTTTCGCCCAGTTCCTCGGCAAAGGGAGCTGCGTGTCTTGTAGCACTTTGATGGGCAATCCACCCTCGTACTCGAAACGAGTATTCGGAATCCTCATCCCAGGACCCATCTTAGGCCACTCCTCCGGGCGCGAGCGTTGGAATTGCAGGAACACCTGCTTGTAAGTCGTTGTCAGGGCAGATGCGTTCCGCTCTGTAGCCAGCGCGGGTTCTGTCACCAACAAGGCCTCGACGAATGCTTTGGCAATCTTGTCGTTGTCTGCTTGGTATGCTGCCATCCCGCTGGGGATGTGCGTGACAGGCCAAGCACCAGCTCGCTTCACGATACCCCAAACACCATAGGTGATCCCCTCTACGTAGGTCACGAAGTCCTCCATCTGATGCATGGCGATGGGAACGGGACCCTTCTTCCAACCTTTGAGAGCAGCTTGCTTACTCACAGAGGGCTCCAGGAGCGGAAGTAGTGCCGGACGCAAGGCTGGTTTTTGGTATGCTAAGCGGACCAAGTCTTCTCGTAGAGACATCAAAAGCTCCTAAAGGCTAGGGGTAGTTGATCAAAGCACCCAGGCGCCACTGGTCTCGTTCCTGGGGAAGGTGAGAGGTCAAGCCTACTGGGATCGGGGTTGCAATTCCGACCATGGCAAGCTGAGCTGCGGAGTCATTGCACAAGAGTCCGTTCTCGCTGATGTACAGCGTCTCATTCAAGTGATAGGTGATAGGACCCCCGGAACGAGACCCACCCGAAAGGGCTACGGTCTCGAAGTATCGGAAGAGTGCCGTCCCACCACCTGTGATCACGTCCACGGTATTTGGACCCTGATTTGTGAGCTTTCGTTGGTATGAGGTGTAGTTCTCAGGACTCCCCTCCTCATAGTATCTCCCATAGCGCTCACTCTCTGCCAGGACGTACCCCACAGCTTGGTTTCCATTGCTGATCTCGACAACGAAGTCACCCTCGTCGGGGAGGTCTACGAAGTGAACCCAGATTCCTCCATACCACCCCGTGATGCGGAGGGCGGGACCCGCCATGCACGTAAAGCGCATTCCGATAAGCTGCGCTTCGACGTCTCTTGAAACAGCATTCGACAAAATGGTCATGGCATTTCCTTAGCGTCTACACCCTACGAGGGATGCTTACCCGAGCATCAAACTTTTTGCAATGCCGGAATCAGGAGAGCAAGAGAGTCCTCGTTCAAGCTGTCAATGTTCTTGACTCGTTCGAGGAGCTTCTTGTAGTCATAGTCGCGAATGATAGAGGCCTGGATACCCGCTGACAGGATTTGGAGGTCACTCTTGCCCCGCATGAGTTTCTCTGCTTTCTGCTTGAGATTCTGAGCAGCTTCCCCGTAGTGTCGGAGCTGGGACTCCATCTGCGGCCAAAGGCTATTCTCTCGGCTCTTGGGGTCCACCAGCTGCTGGTAGATCACTGCCTCGGACTTGGGCCACTTGCCACGGTCTTCCTCAAGCATCTGGACAGCGTACCCATTAGCGTACTGCTCCAAGAACGTTTGCAGTTTGTCATCCGGGATCTTTCCGTGGAGGGCCTTGTACGACTGCTGGATGCGCCACACCCGTGCTTTCTTAAAGTAAGCAAGGCCAGCCTTTTGGTCCTTTGGCGCTAGATCAGAAAGACGGAGTTCTTTCAGCTTCAGCGCTTGCTCCACGCTCATGGCAGCCGCCTGGAGAGAGCGACCCCCACGCAACAGAGGAAGCAAGTCCCCCCGTAACTGTGGGTGCTTGTAGGCTAACCGAATCAATTTGCGTCGCAGGTCCATCGCAGACTCCGAGGTGGGAGAAAAAGAACCACAGACCAGTGCGGATAGAAGGACTATTCTGGGTATAGTCCCGGGGGACACCGACTGGAGGTCGACGACGGATGATTTCGAGAAAGCTACTTTTCCTGGACTTCGATGGGGTGCTCAACTCACATGACTGGTTCAAGAGAAGGCTCACATGGGTCCCATGGGTCCCAGACGGGACAAGAGAGCTGCGAGAAAACAGGGATATCTGTCCAGACAACATGGTGCAACTCAACAAACTCGTGGAAGCTACAGGAGCTGAGGTAGTGGTATCCTCTACTTGGAGGATAGGACGTACCCTGGAGGAACTCCGGGACATTCTACAGCGCAACGGTTTCCAAGGGACCGTTATCGGCATGACTCCGAAGTTGAGCGATAAGCGAGAAGGGAACCGTTACGTTGCGACGCAGCGGGGGGACGAGATCCAAGCCTGGATGGATGCCAACTGTCAGCAGCAGGACATCGCCTTCGTCATCCTGGACGACGACTCCGACATGGTCCATTTGAAAGGTCATCTGGTGAAGACCAGCATGTTCCAGGGAGGTCTTTGTGCGCACCACGTATCGGAGGCGATCTTGAAGTTGGGCGAAAAATGCGGGGTGCCTGTCACAAAAGACTAGACAAGGTAGTTGGTAGTCTGATAGAAAGACCCTACCCCGGTGGGTCGGGGCAATTTCCCTTTGGGTGAGGCTTTTGAGAGGGTTACTTCGCCATTTTATGCAGGTGGTCGTAGGTTCGAATCCTGCCGTCCCCTCCCCTAGAGGAGAGGATGTAGCTCAGTTGGTAGAGCACCTTACGTTACCTTCTCACCCTTTATCTCACCCAGCTCTTTTTGTTCCGAGGCTTTTGGTAGGGTTACTTCGATTATGACGAACAAGTCCTTGCCGCCCTTTACCTCGGGACAGCCTTGAAGTGAGGCTATCGTGAAGAGTTACTTCGTTCCATAATGGTACTAAGGTAGTGATGTTCCCGCGAGGGACTAACGATTCGGAAGAGACTCTAGCAGTCAAACCCGAAGTGCCCAATGCTGTACTTCTCAGCCCGAGAGGACAGTCATGGCTATTGTATTTCGAAAACTTTTCAAACTTTTACCTCACTCCGTTCTTTCCCCGTCCACAAGGACTGAGCACCATAGAAACTACCTCCGGGTCCCGGAGGCTTGCACTGACCCATCAGGGGTCAGGAGATGACCTATGAGTCGTGTACAAAGCATCTTCTCGCAACAGGCACAGAGCCCAAGCATGCTGGCCCCCAGCACAAACCGTGAGGGCTACCCGGCATGGGAAGACTCCGTTGAACAGCAATTCGTTCAGACGTTGCTGACCAACACCTTTGGGAAGACGTTCTACGTCGACCAGAAGGGCATGGTCAGCGAGGCCACCGCTCTGCATGACAAGATGGTTCAGACCGATCCCGAGTTCCTGGCCAAGGCCATCGTGTACGCTCGCAACAAGGGCTACATGCGGTCGCAACCAGTCTATGGTCTGGCAAAGCTGATCGCCTACAAGGGCGAAAGTGCAGAGGTCGCGCGTCGTCGAGCACTGGCCGCAGAGGTCTTCGGAAAGGTCATCCAGACCCCCAACGATCTCCGCGACTTCATCACTCTGTCTGCATCTCTCGGCTGCAAGCTGAGTGGGCGCCGAATCAAGACGATGATTCACCAGTGGCTGTCCTCCCAGATGTCTGAGTACTGGGCGATCAAGTACGGCTCCGCTGGTCACCCTGGCATGTCCCTGCGTCATATTCTGCGTCACTTTCACCCGGGGCACACGGAACTGTTCCGCTACCTGCGCTCCAAGAAGGGGGGCTTCGAGGTCAACCTTGAAGCGCTTCCTCAAATCAGGGCCTTCGAGGCTCTGAAGGTCGCACAGACGGACGAGGAGAAGATCAAGGCCATTACCGAGGGGCGTCTGCCTCACGAGGTGGCAACCAGCTTCGCTGGGGCGTCCAAGGCTGTCTGGGATGCAATCGTCCCTCAGCTCCCGATCTTCGCCCTGGTTCGCAACCTGGCAACGCTGGAGCGGCATGGTGTCCTGGACAGTCATCGGGATCTCATCAAGGGCAAGCTCTCAAACCCGGATGTCATCGCGAAGTCCAAGATGCTGCCTTTCCGATTCCTCACGGCATCAGAGAAGATCAGCTCGTCTTGGGCAACGGATGCTCTGCGGGATGCTCTGGAACTGTCCTTCGTGAACGTCCCTGCAATTGAGGGCAGGACGGCGGTGTTTCTCGACATCTCGGTGTCGATGAGCGGCGACTTCCTGAAGGTGGCTGCGCTCTTCGCAGTCTCCATCATGAAGCAGACGAACCTCAACGGTCGTCTGATTACCTTCAATCAGCATGCACACGACATTCAGGTGTCAGCACGAGACAGCATCTTGACGCAGGCCTCTAAGATTCGGCCCGACGGTGCAACCGACGTCAGTGCTCCGATGCGGCGTCTGCTAGAGCAAAAGGACAAGGTCGACACCATTGTACTGATCACAGACGAGCAGCAGAACACGGGGACGCCATTCTACGATGTCCTCATGCAGTACCGAAAGACGGTGAACCCACACGTCAAGACCTTCCTGGTCAACGTGTCCCCGTATCGCAACGCGGTAGTGAACCCGAACGATCCCCAGGTGTTCTACATCTACGGGTGGAGTGACCAAGTTCTGAACTTCCTGTCGCTGGCCAGCCAGGGATGGAAGGACATGTCGGACGCGATCCGAAAGGGTGCCGTTTGATATCACCGCTGCTCAGCACCCTGCTGAGCAGCACGGTGAAGGAGCAGCCTAACATGGTCGTCATTCAACTAGCAGGAACTGAGGCTACCTTTAAGTTGGAAGCCGAAGTCATCCCTCTACCCTATGATTCAAATCTCGGGGACCTCTTCCGGGACTACGTCATCGAGGGAGCGAGAGTCCAACTCGAAGAGGGGAACGCCGCAACGGCAGCTCTTTGGTTCCTAATGCCTGCCATGGACCTCCCCTTGGAGGTCGCCCACGCTTCCGGCTTCATCCCTGTGAATGAGTTCCTGCAGTCTGAGGAGTCCAAGAACCAGCTCACGCACCTGATGCATCGGGCTCTCTCCACACTCAAGGCATTCTTCACTGTCTTCATCTCTGAGGTGTGGATGACAAAAATCACCACGCAGGAAGAGCGAAATCAGCATGCATCCGTGCAGGACATGCCGGGATCCCAAGAGGGACTGGCTGTCTCCTGGGATAGACGCCTTCCAGGGGGTGCCATAGATAGCCACCTCTGGATCTACCACGTGCACCGAAAGGAAGACGGTAAGGTGGCCTTGGGGGAAAGGAAAGAGATGAAAGGTGCCTCTGGACGTTTTGCTTCCTTCCTTCCTCCGCTTGAAAGCGAGGTGAACTGACAAGGGCTGCTCGTTGAAACGTGGACCTGGGGGAAGTATGTGTGAGCAACTCAAGGTGGGCGAAAAAGTCCAGTGGGTACATGACTCATGTGCATGGGAGAACCTCGACGTTCCGACAGAAGGACGGTATCGTGACTTCCATATCGGAGGATGGTATGCGAATCACCGTTGCCCCAGGACCACGCTCGAAAAAGAGACTCGTGCTAAGTGCTGAGGTGTTGTCGCGAGCTGAAGGGTTGGAGCCTCTGGCAAGAGCTTTGGGTCTCTCGGCTTTGGAGCGGATTGAGGATGAGAGTACGTGAACACATTCGAAGTAGTGCGGGACGGAGGTTGACATGAAAGTCACAGGGCATCGACTGAAGGAATCCATCAAGTTTCATCAGCTCCTTCTGAATGCGGCAAAGGAGCAATTCGACGCCGCGATCTACGTGTTTGAAGACGAGTGCAAGGAATCTCCACTGGAGATTGATGACAGGATCTTCAACTCGGAGAGAGCTATTGCACGGTTGCAAACCGCGCAGGCATGGTTCAATCTCCATGTCCAGGTGAAGACCGACGACGGGGAAATCACCCTGGCGGAAGCCATCAAGGTCATCGGAGGTGCCGGTCGCAGGGAAGCCAGGTGGCGTTCCAGCTCCGTCCCGAAGAAAGACCGATACGGCTACAATGACACGGTTCCCACCCGCACTGAGGGTGAGGTTCGAGCTAAACGGGCCATCAGCTATGAAGCTGCTCTGGACAAGACCACCGCTTCTGCGCGTTTCGCTTCGCAGTTGCGCGCAGGTATCGCAGAGGGCAACATGGAAGTTCGAGATGTCCCGGACAATCTCCTGCGAGCTAGCGACCTCGTGTAGTCAGCTCGCATGAGTGAGGGAGAGTTTCGATACACTTGCTTGTCCCTAGCGGGACTGGTCATCTCTACCCGGGTCGCAGTCCCTGGATCCCAAATGAGACCATTTCTTTCCCAGTAAAGGTCTTGGGTTGCAAGCACTGACAGTTCGAAGGGTTGAGGTAATCTCGGATCTGTAGGCTCTCTCTCCAGAGGGGGTACTGGCTTCGCGCCGGTGCCCCCTCTTTCATTTCTTGGGTTACTGGAAAGTAGCGCCAGTGTGGTAACATCTTTCCGTGTCGGAAGAGCCGGCAAGTACCTTTACAAGCTACGCTAGTACGGGGTAGTCTAAGCAGGCTGGCAATCGAGAGGAGCTGTGAATGCCTGAGCTAATCTGGACAGGTAAAGAAGACCGTGGCGCACAAGATGGGGCGTCGTTGGGTTATGATTGAAATAGGCGATCCCTGTTCCACCTACATCGTTCCTCGCATGAAAAGAGTAATCGACGGTGACGATCCTGGAGGTGTTACTGAGGAAACAGGATGGGAAGGAGGCGGTGGATTCCGGATGTTTCGTTGTCTAAGCTCTTGTGCCAGCTGAGCTACAAGTCGCAGTGGTGAAATGGTAGGCACGCCAGGTTTAGGTCCTGGTGCCCTTGCGGGCGTGGGAGTTCGAGTCTCCCCTGCGACATGGGTTGGTGGAGCAGAGGGGTTACGGCCCCCGATCCCGAAAGGGACCCCCGGAAACCACCAGGATCTCGCCGCTACCCCCCGACAGCTCTAGCGGTGCCGACCGACGTGCTCCCCTGCTACTCCGGCTGTCAGGAAATCAGGGAGAGAGAGTAGATCCAAGGCAGGAGCGGCGGTGTCCTGCCACCCCCCCCAGGATACGAGACACACAGGAGAAGGGACATGGGAGCACTCTATGTCATCGTTGGTATTGTTGGGATACTCTGGATTGGTGGATGTGGCTACATGGCCTACAGGAACCAGGGGGACCCTAAGAAGTTTCGGATGTGGTTGCTCCTGGCTGGCGTCGGAATCATCCCCCTGGTGCTCTCCATCTTGCGCCCAGGGGACAAGGGGGACACCCAAGTCATCGAGGTGAAGCCCCACACGAGAACCGTGGCACCAACCCCAGAGGAGCAGGCAAAGCTGGATGCCGAGGCAGCCCTCGTTAAAGCCAAAGCTGAGGACCTTCGCAAGGAGGGGGAGAAACTGGACGTCAAGGCGGAGGAACTCGACGTGGAAAGGGAACGGCTCGAAGCAGAGGTCGTCAAGACCGACCAGGAACTTGAAGCGATCAAGAACCCCAGCAGCGTTAACCCAGATGCTAGTCGCAAACCGGACCCTCATATCACGAGCCGCATAAAAGAGCCGTCTCGTTAGGACGCACATGCTGGAGAAAAAACGATGCGAAAGCAGAGACAAATGAAGTCAATCGGAACCTTGCTAGCTTTGGTGGCGACCGTGAACTTGGTCCTCGTGTCGCACGTCTACGCGGAGGATCTACCCTGCACCTCGGCTGAGGAGAGCTTCTGGCTCTGCAAGGGCGACCCCGCCTGGAGCGATGGGTACCTCCTGGACGGTGCGCGCCTTGGAAAACTACTGGACATCGAGGAGCTGCTGCCCACGGTGGTCGAGCAACGAGATGCCTTCCGTGACCTGGTGGACAAGTACAAGGCCCAGCGGGATGAGTACAAGGTACTGCGAGACTCCCTCCGGGACCTCCTGGACGTATCTCTCAACCTCCAGAAAGACTATCAGGCGCAACGTGAGGACATGGAGCAGGAGCTGGCCATCGTCGAGAAGAAGTATCTTGACGAAGCCCGACACGCCGCCGAGATGGAGGCCAAGTATGGCAATGCTTGGTCGGACTGGGAAGTGGGTCTGTTCTCTGCGGGCATAGGCTCTGTGGCTATTCTAACCGGAGTTGGCTTGGCAGCTCTGATCTATGAACTGAAGTAACGCTATGGGGGGCAAGCTGTGTTTTTTCCAGATGACCGTGAAGAGCTAGGGGCTGCTTGGTTGCTTACAATAGGGGCTGTGAGGGAGGGATCTGCATTTCGGATCGGGCATGTCTGGTGGAGCTGGGACACGGAACACAAGACTGAAAACCCGTGGATACGTGGTGGCTGGCGCTGTTACTACACAACGGAACAAGCTGACGTCGGGGAGTCGAAACGGGCGTATGACCGCCCAAGAGACGCCATCCACGATCTTTACCGAGACATCGAGAAGCGCCTGGCTGCTGCTCCGGCAGCACTCATGGAAATCATTGCGCTAGGGATCAAGAGTGACATGGGAGCTAGCTCCCAGAGCTAGCTGGTGTCACATTGCCTCCCTTTTGCGTATGTTATGCGGGAGGAGGTAAAGCATGTTCGAGCTACTGACCAGAACCGAGTTTCGAGAACGAGTCTTCCGGCGAGACGGTCGCGCTTGCGTGGTCTGTGGAGCACCGGGACAGGATGCACATCATGTCCTGGAAAGAAGACTCTGCTGGCAAGAACTACAACGCCATAGGCCAGGCCAACAGAAGCCGTGGTGGCTCCGAGGGTGCCTCCCGGTTCTTCTATCAAGCCAAGGCCTCCAGCAGTGAACGCTATCTCTTCTGCCAGGAGTGCAACGGAGTCTACCCTCGGAGCCATGCTTCTGCACACCGAGACAAGGGCCACACTGTCTTCCAACACCCCACTCAGAAGCCGCTTCCCCTCGTGGAGTGGCTGGTGACGTTGGTCACTCCACCTGGGGGGACTGTTCTCGACCCCTTCATGGGGACGGGGACAACGGGGGTGGCTGCGGTATCGCAGGGGCACGACTTCATCGGTGCCGACATCCAGGAGGAGGCTGTTCGGATTGCCAGATACCGCATCCAAGGACCCGAGGAGGGGACATCCTCACCTCGGAAGGACGCGGAAAAGAGACCTGTGAAGCATAATCTCCAGTCCATGTTTGGACGGAAGCCGTAGCACAACAAAGTGGAATGCAAGGGGAGCTGGGATGCAGTTCAAACAGTTGGAGTCCTCGACGTGGACCGTGGAAGTGGTCTATTATGCAGCGGATGCGGCAAAGGCGTCTGTTGAAAGAACGGTTTCAGCAGCAACCGCAGAAGGGGCGCAAAGGTCCGTGCTGCAAAAGTACGGAATTCCTTGGCACACCGTGGTGAGTATCCACACGCACAAGGTGTAGTCGTGAACGCGGGTGAAACAGCAGACATCCTGGACCCGGAGATGGGGATAGAGAGTCTCATCCAACAAGTGAGGGAGCTTCTGCAGGCATCGGAAGGCAGCCCAAAGGATGTGGCCATTCAACTTCTCGATGTGGGTTACACCCCGGACCGCATAGCGTTGGTCGTTCGAGCTGCTGTTACACTCGGACCTCGCCTGGTGCGCTACCACGGAGAGAAGGGAGCCTGCCCGTCTTGTGGAACACCAGGTACGTTTGACTGGTACGCGGGGCCAGACATGCCCTCGGATTGGATCTCGTTGGAAAACTCAGAATGTCATGCCTGCATGTGGGAGAACATACTATGGGGTGCACCCGAAAGCATACGAAATACCAAATAGAAGCTGCCGATTGGGCCTGTCCAAAATGTGACAACGGGGATGGCTTTTTCCTTGAGTCGGATAGCCTTTCCGAGGATGACGATTGCAGTCTCATGCACATGGATGATTATGTCGTCTGCTACGCTTGCAACTATTCCGCTTCTGCAAACAGTTTTGCGAAGCATGTGCAGAAAAAGAAGAATATGATCCAATGCCCCTGCTGCAAGGGCAAGGGATTCGTACCCGGAGAGTGACGCTTGCTACTTCCTTTTAGGAAGCGGGAACGCCTTTCTGGAGGCGTCGGATCTTGAACAGCTTGAGCACTTGATTCTGCTTGCGGCCCTTCGGAAGGGGCTCAATCTCCACCGTGGGATCACCCTTCTCGTCCGTGCCGAACTTGACGATGCGGCCCTTCTTGTTCTTGTACTTCCCGAAGGCCACAATGTCTCCCACGTCCAGGTAGGATGCCTCGCGCGTCACGCGCAAGGCGATCCTCATCGCCAACCGAGAGACAGAGAACGCACGCTTTTCCATGATGCACTCCCGTCAGAAGAACTTGTCCACAGAGATGATAGCTTCAGGAGGGATGCGCAGCTCTCGCTCCCCAGGTTTGTGCTCGATGTGGGGATTGGTCATGTCGACCGTTGCCACAACCACCCCGATATTCTGAATGTTCGCCTTGGCCAGCACGGGGACCACCCGGTTGAGGTGCATCACGTAGGGGTCATACCGCTTACTGAGCAGACCTATGACTCGCAGGTACTCCTTATAGAGGGATGCCCGCTTGAGGGGTGTGTTGAAGACCTTGTCCGGCATCTCGAAGTTTCCACGGTTGTCTTGCAGGACCCAACCCCCAGTCTCGAAACGAAGCTCATAGGGTTTCGTCAGGTAGCCGTCATATTGCTCGGCCAACTTCTCCGCCACCCGGTCACGCTTGGCCCAGTCGAGGATCATCCTTGCAGTCACCTTCCCCTGTACCACCATGGTCAGCTCTTTCAGGGTCCGCGCAATCTCTTTGGCTACATAGAGATCGTAGGTGAAACTGGTTCCCTTTTTATCCCCCTTGGTGGATTGAGATCCACCAAGACCCTCTTGGTCAGGCACGTCCTTGGCAAACCCATTCTGAAACAGTTGCCGAGCATGTATGGAAGCGTGGTAGACCTGCTCCTGATCCTCCGACTCAGGGATCTGTTCTGAGCTTTGATTTTGGGTTCTTTTCTCGGCCTGCTCCACCAAGGTCTGCGCCTCCTGCGCGAGACGGTTGAAGGTTTCCAGAGCGGCCATCTCTCTCGCGGGTATCCGGTCGGGGTTCCAGTCAGGTCCCTCTGCTTCTGCCATCCCCTTCTGAGCCCTGCTAGTAGCGTACCCTATCTCTTTTTTCCAGAGGTCTGAAAGCTCTTGGTAGGCCAGCGGGTTGTCATACTCCTCCCACATCTCCTGGAAATAATCCGCAATCTCACTGTCGCCCTGGAACTTGAGGATGTCTCCCAGAGAACGCATGTCCTCTTTACTGATTGTGCTGGGATCTAGCGTATCCCGGATGGTTTCGAGGGTTGAGAGTCTCTCTTTTGCCTTAGGGTCCTGGCTTCCCCTGGAAGGTGCGCCATCTCGCAGAAGCTTCTGTAGGGCTTTGACTGCCTTGGAGGTGGCATCCTCTACACCCCAGGCCCCAAACAAGGGTTTCTGGAGTTGTTTTGTGATGTTGTACCAAGCATCCCACTGGTCTTGGGAGTCTTCCTCTGCTTTCTCAAACGTAGACAGAGATTGACGGAGTTGCTTGATTGCGTTGTTCAGGTTATCCGCCGCCGCTCGAAGATGCACCAAGGGGGCGCCTGCCGCGTCGAACATCTCTCTCCACGGACTCAAGCTCTGGAGGTTCGCTCCTTGAAGAGCGGTTGCCAAAGGAGCCAGTTTCTTTAGCAGGAGCCGCACAAAGACAATCTTTCCCTTCGATCCTCGACGTGGTGGGGCGAGGATGCTAGCTTGCTTCCCCGACCCAAGCACGAGGGAGGGTAAGCGAGGGCGAGTAGCGGCAGCCCGTGACACCTCATCCACTCGACGAAGTACCGTGACCTTCCCCTGGACGATGACCTCGGCAAAGAAGAGCTTCGGTACCTTCCCCTTCCACTCCCAATACTGCTTCGCCCAACGCTCGGCAGAAGCCACATCCTGCTGGCGCTCCCAGTTGAAAATCGCCTCCGTGTAGTAGGAGGCGTTTGTCAGGAACGTCTTTCCCTGCACTGCGACCTCATAGACACCCCCCTCGGCGCTCCAATTATGGTCCCTGCGACAGAATCCTTCCAAAGAGGGGCACACGTAGATTGCACCGATCCGGGAAGGCTTTCCAGGGGCTACCTGCTTGCGCACGCGCTCAAAGATTAGCTCCAGCTCTTTGTGGCGCTCCATCTCTGCTGTTCGAGCAGGAGGCACAACGAAACCTGGTTCTACGGGGCGCGGGTCCCGGGCAGCCCAGTAGTACTTCTTGGCAGCTGTCACCCCGAGAAGCGGCAGCAAGTCCCCTCGCAAATGTTCCTGCTGGTAGGCCAACCGCACCAAGTCACCTTTCAATCCCATGGACGCTCCCTCCAAGCACGCTCTTTAGAGCGTTCGCATAGACTTTCTACCGGACAAAACAGAGGAAGCTTGCGTAGGGTGTATGGGGAGAAGAAGAACGGGAAGAACTGATCCGCAACCTCAGACCTCGGAAACAAAGCACAACCAGGAGAATAGCCAAGATGACAGAACAGGAACTCAAGGACTTCTTTAGCCGACTAGACGATCTGTCGTTCGAGCAGCTACAAGAAGCACAAGTGGTGGTTGAAGCGAAGATTCGGTTTTCGGAGGAATCGAACAACACTATTCCAGACCTCACTCTGCCGGATATTGAAGCACTGCTCCCGGAGCGTTCTTCTGTGTCTATTGGGCATCTGAGTGCCGGAAAGTGGACGGTGATTTTGCGTCCCTTGCCGGCTCCGCCCCCAAAGCTGCTGCTTTTGAATCCGGCCCCCCAGAGCAACACGCCGATCATGGCCACGGGTGAAAGCCTGGGTGCCACGATGAATGCTGTCCTCAACCTTCTGGCTCCCGCAGAGATACGTTGTCAGACCTGCGGGGAGTTTTGTTGGGAGAAGCTAAGGTGGGTGTCAGGTAGTACGGCGGTGATCGAGTGTCTGACATGTTTGTCGAAACGGTGCCCTTGCGTGTAATAACGGAGAATCTGAAATGGTCAAGCTAATCCTGAAAGGGAAGCCTGCTAATCCCTTGTGTCTTGAATGATCACGACGTCACAGACACGACTGCATAGTGTACCTGAAGTCCTTTGCCGAGAAAGCACAGAGTTCCGTAGTGAAACTGTCCCCTGAGGAGTTTGCCTACATGGTGGGGAACCAGTTCTTCGTCTCGGATGACGGCAGCTTCCAGCAGGCAAATACGAACGTGGTGTTGCGCCGTAGTCGATCCTACTGCCCAGATGATCGTTTGACCTGGAAGCCCAAGCCACGAGAAGATGCCACAGCTCCGTCCCTGTCCGTTGAGGAGAAACTAGCGTGCATCGTAAAACTCTATGACGAGCATGAACGTCGGCTCACTGAGTTTTTCGACTTGTGCAACAAAACAAGTGAGCAACTGGACTCTCAGGAGCTTCAACTGGATGCCCTTGAGAAACGAGCCGGTTGCTCCCAATCCGAGAAACTTTGCTAGCCTAGCATGGAATAGCAAAGGAGAACTAGAAATGGAACTGACACATCGGGCGGGGGACTATGCGGTCATGCATTTCAGTGACCTCCCAGAGCAGCTGCGGGATGACCTTCCAGAAGACTGCTTTGCCGTGGTCCTGCTGGAGGGAGAACGTGTGGTTCAACTGATTGGGTGGGACGGAGGAGAGCCTGAGGACCAGTTGCTTTGTCGAGACTGGTCTTGGGTAGTGGTGGCTCTCGATAAAGCGTACCGTAGAGGCTATGACTGTGGTAGGGGTGACTATGGCAATCCCAACAATTGACGACGTCACTGAGGAGATGGTGTGGCCTTCTACGCAGATCCAAAGGATTGCGGAGTTCGCCACAATGCAGCCCTTTGACGTACGCCGATCACGCTACGCGATTCCGTGGTGTGCTGTGGCTCAGGTTGATACCGCAGATTACGTTCGCGAGTTGTTCCTCGGTACCATTATGACTCTTAGGGATTACGTGGCGCCGTTTGAAATGACGCCTGCGCCGTCGCCCCGTCCTTGGGCCTGGTATGGTGCTCCAGTCGTTCGACCGCCACGTCAACCTTTCCTTATCACGTTGGACGAGTCCCTAGAGGAGCGGAGGGGCTCAGTCAGCTCCGAGCAGCTACTTGCGGACTTCCTTCACGGCTACTTGCGCCAGAAGGAACGCCGACGAGTGCGCAAGCGCTATGGTAGAAGACGCTAAGGTGGCTGTGGAAGACAGAGCTACCAAAGCTTCCCAGACCCCTTGCCAAACACCCTCAAGCTGGACCCTTGTGTGACGTCCAGCCTCAGTAGCGTCCACAAGACTGGATCACAGCGCGGGTTTCGACTCTTTTTCGAAAATCGTCCCTAGCAATCATCTTTTTTGCTTGCGTTCTAGTCAGCTCTCCTGTAGCTTCTAGTTCGTGGGGCGGGAAAAACACTCCTGGGAACGCGATGCTTTACAACCCCCCCAACTGGAGAGCTACAAGCTATGTCAGGCCAATCCTTCAAATCGTTCAAGAAGCGTCAGAATCGTCTTCTTCTGGAGGCTACGTTGAAACCCCTCCAGGGAACTCTTTTCACTCCGGCAAACTACCCGAACACGGGTCCTGTCATCTACTCGCACAATGGGGTGGACGAGCTGATCGTGGAGTTCTTTGCCAAGATGGCAAACGCCTGCGAACGTCCGTGTCTCGATGCTTCCGAACGTGGACTCCTCCCCCTCCTGGAGGGAGTTTCCTACGCGGAGGCTCGAAACAGAGAGGATGACACCTTCAAGACCACCACTCTGCAGGAGAGCCATCGTCTCGCCTCCAGGTACTTCCGGGAAGCCATCATGGAGGATGGTACGCTCTTCAAGGACTACTTCAACCAGCTGTGTGACGTGAAGAAGGGGAACCTGCTCGACAAGAAGCTTTTCTATGCCACGCTGTTTCGGTGCGATGCTTTTGCACTGTTGCACGGCATCATGATGGCGCAGTACGATGCCCAGATGCAGGTCACCCGTGTGCTCTCGGCAAGGATCGAAGCACACAATGCTCAGCTTGTCAGCGTGGGTGGGGCCAAAGTCAACACCCTGGACATGCAAGGCAAGAACGGAGACGGGAACGTCCCCTACACCAAAGAGTACGGCCAGGGTGACCTCAGGGCCTACTTCAACATCGACCTCCATTTGCTTCGGAGTTTCCAGCTCCCCGAGGAGGCCAACGAGATGCTCTTCGCGCTTGCTCTCTGGAAGATCCGGATGGTCCTGGAGGAAGGTCTTCGCCTTCGGTCGGAATGTGACCTCGGCGTCGTGGGTGAACTGCAGTGCACGAATATGGATTTCCAGGTTCCTTCGCTGGAGGAGCTGGAGGAGTCTCTCCCAGGGCTGATCAAGCAGTGTGCACCCTACATGAATGGTCGCACGGTGTTGTACTACACCACCCCCATCATCACCACCACCCCGAAGAAGACGGACGAGAACGGAGAGCAGAAGCAAGACGAGGAGGAATAGGGCTATGCCAGACACTGTCATCCGTGTGAAATGGCAGGGTGGCTACCATTCGAGTGATTACATCGCGAATCACCCGAATGAGGGGAGGGTGGATTTCCCTCCTAGCCCGTACCGGCTGTTCCGGGCTCTGCTCTACGTCCTACACGTCAAATCTCCCGACGTTCCTCGGGAACACCTCACTGAAATTGTGAGGGTACTCTCACAGGCGGTCCTCACTTACGCGGTGCCCAACTTTAGCAAGACGCAACTGGGAAGCTTCGTACCTTTCGAGAAGGGATCGAAACAATTCACCGCATTGCTCATGGACAAGTTCTACCTGTTCGATGGTCCCCTGGAGTTTCACTGGGATGTCGAACTACCAGAGCACCTGCAATGTTCACTGACGACGCTGCTGGAAAGACTGTTCTACCTCGGCCGCTCCGAGTCCATCCTAGAGTTCGCGTGTCTTGTCCCGGAAGGGATGCCTGTGAACATGAAGCCCTGGGATGGTGTGCAAGAGGGGGAACTGTACCCCGTGACGTTCCCCACCATGTTGCCCGCCAAGAGCATCAAGGAACTCCTGGAAGCCCAGGGTGAGACCCGTGACCAGTACGGCCTCCTGGAAATGATGGAAATCCACCCACGTACTTTCAATCGGAAGCGGATAGACCCTCCTGTTCGGTCGGTACCCTACGTTCATGTGAAGGACCAACCCGTAAGAGTACGTCGACGTATCGTGTCTCGAAACACACACGAAGCTGCGGTCTTTCAGGTTCGCTCCCGAGTGTATCTCCGTGACTTCGTTCCCTTTGCCAACCGTATCCACAACCAGCTGGCAAACCTCTCGAATGGGCACCCCACGCTCACAGGAGCTTGTCAGGGTGCCGCGCGAAAGGATGGCTCGCAGCATGCCAAGATTCTCCCCGTAGCGGACGAGACCCAGCGTGTGACCCGTGTCCTCATCACCTCCCCTGGAGGATTCGATGACACCCTCCAAGACTACTTGCGACAGCTCGCTGGGTATCTCTGGAGGGATGGAGAGCAGGAATTGGTGTTCGAGTGCTTCTGCTCTTGCCAAGAGTTCCAAAGCTCCCTCACGGGGAAGTCGGATATCTGGACTTCCCTCACACCCTTCCACCCCACGACGTACCCGAAACGAAAACGAGATGAGCAGGGGATTGTCATTGGGTCTGCAGAGTACGACTTGCGGCGTCTCATTCGCTTCGCGGGTCTCCCGGACCCCATTGCCATCATCCCCTTCTCGCAGGCTGAGAACACCCCCTGGAGCCAGTATCAGGTGCTACGGTCGGAACAGGACCAGGGAAAGCGTGGGCCGGATACTCGCACAGGATACCGCATCCGTTTCGCAGAACCTGTAGAGGGGCCACTCTCCTTTGGCTTCAATGCCCACTATGGCCTGGGACTATTCGGGAGGGAAACGTGAACGCAGCGACATTCTACAAGCTTGCAACGGGTCACGCCGAACCGTACCCCTACCAAGTCCGACTGGCCGAGAACTGGGAAGACATCCAAGTTGTGGATGTGCCCACGGGGCTCGGGAAGACTGAGGGTCTCCTAAGCGCGTGGCTCTATCAGCTCTACGAGGGGGGCACCCAGACACGCATGGCATACCGCCTGCCAGGTTGTACCTTGGCGGAACAGTACGAGGGGGGCACCCAGACACGCCTGGCGTACTGCCTGCCAGGCCGTACCCTGGTGGAGCAGACCGCGAAGGTTGCACAAGCTTGCATCCAGAGGGTCACTCCCCTCTTTGAAGAGAAGGGTCTGCCGATCCCCACTGTGCACATTATGATGGGTGGGCAAGCCGACGATGCGTGGGAGCGTTACCCTGAGCACCCGGCTATCATTGTCGGGACGCAGGACATGCTCATCTCTCGCGCCCTGAATCGACCCTACGGCATGAGCTTGAACAAGGCCCGTGTGCACCTGGGGCTTATGAGTAACGACGTCTGCTGGGTCTTCGACGAAGTGCAGATCATGTATGAGTCCCTGGAGACGAGCGCGCAGTTGCAGTATCTTCGAGACAAGATGGGCACGCTGCTACCCTCGCGGAGTATCTGGGTCAGCGCCACGATGGACGTGCAACGACTCAACACTGTCGACCAGCAACAGCCCCTCAAGGTCTTGACGCTTGAAGCGGAAGACCTGGCACAACCCGCCGTGCAAACCCTCCTCGCAGCGCCAAAGGCACTCAAAGTCACCAAGTTCGTGGTTCCCAAGTCCTGGAAAAATGCGGACGATATCCGAAAGTACGCAAGCCTGATCCTGAAGTCACATGTCTCCGGCACGAAGACCGTGGTCTACGTCAACCAGAAGCGACGAGCGCAGCTTTTGGTGCGGGTGCTTCAAGTGCAAATCAAGAAGTCCAAGCAGAACACCACTTTGCTACTTGTACACGGCAGCTTCCGCCCTGTAGAGCGGGAAGAGCAACTTCGTGCTCTGGAGCAGATGGTCGAGGGGATTGTAGTCTCCACACAGGCGCTCGAAGCTGGCGTGGACTTCTCTGCCCAGACCCTGCTCACCGAGGTGGCTCCCTGGTCTTCGCTTGTGCAACGCTTTGGGCGCTGTAACCGCGATGGTAGGGATAGCAATGCCAAGGTGTTCGTGATCCCTATGGTCTACAGTGAGACCACGGCACCCCCCTACGATCAGAAGGAGCTGGCGCTTTCCTTGAAACTGCTCAAGGGGCTTAAGGATTGCTCCCCACAGAGCTTGCAAACCATCAAGGCACCCCACACAGAGACCTTCTCGGCACCGCCTCGTCGCAAGGACCTGGTGGACCTCTTCGATACCAGTCCAGACTTTGCGGGCAACATCCAGGATGTCTCCTCCTATATCCGAGACACCGAGGATGACCAGAATGTCCTCGTGTACTGGAGAGAGCTTCAGAAGGATGATTCTGGCGTGAAGAGGCCCTCCCAGGACGAAGATCCGCCACGCCGCTCCGAGATTTGCCCCGTGTCCCTCTGGGATATTCGGAAGTTCAGCAGCCCAAAGTGGAAACAAAACTGGGAAGGGGAATGGTACGTAGCGGACCCCAGGAACATCATCCCTGGGGATCGCCTTCTCCTGGATGCCGCTTGTGGAGGGTACTCCGTGGAGGAAGGTTGGACAGGGAAATCGGAAGGACCCGTGCCGATCCCAAGTTTGCCGCCAAGAGCTACACGGGACTTCCCGAAGCCTACGGAGTGGGTCTCCCTTGTTGACCACACCGAGGCTCTTTTAGTGGAGTTCCGACAACTGCTTAGCCGGATTCCAGCGCTGAAAGTATGGGAGGAGGTGATTTTCGAGGCCATACTCCAACATGACGCTGGTAAGGCGTACTCTCTGCAGCAGGAGCGATATCGCGCAGAACAATGCCCAGACCCCAGCATCCAAGTGGTCGCCAAAAGCCCCCACCTGGACCGACACCCAAAGCGAAAGATGCAACGGCATGAGCTGATCTCCGCTCTGATATACCTCCAGGAGCATGCCCGGTCTGGAAAGGTTACTCGTCCCTACGGCACCGTGTACTACTCACTTGTGGCTTGGTTGGTGGCCTCGCATCATGGACAGGTGGGTATGTCCCTGCGCCCGCGCAGGAACGAATCCATACCACCACACACCACACACTACGCGCTCGGTGTCTGGGATGGGGATGAGATCCCCGGAGTGACCCTCCCCAGAGGACGATTCATTAAGCCCTGCAAGATCGATCTCCATTCCGGCATCATGGGCTTGGGGGAGGGGAGCTGGAGAGAACGTATGGTCGACCTCCGAGATCAGGTCAGCATCTACGTGCTGTCCTACCTGGAAGCTATCGTCAGAGTCGCGGACTGGAGAGCAAGCGAGAAGCACGAAAAGGAGAAGAGGAATGCCTGAGCAGTATGAGGTTAGGTTAACAGGGGTTTCCTTTGGACCAACTTCTCCCTCGGTCCCCGCGTTTCTAGTTGCGGTGGGGGTGCATATCCTCGTGGATAAAGCCGACCCGCAGGCACGGGGGTATTGGGACAAGGACTATGTCTTGCGAAGCAAGTTCGACGAAGAGAGCTTGGTTCAGTACTTGCTCACGGAAACCCCGGTGTCCGTGATCACCACCCCTTGGCTGGGCGGGAAGACAGATGTCTGGACCAGCTACAGGAATGGACTCCTAGGCGCCTACCAGAAGGCCAAGGACTTGGGGCAAGAGCGGCGTTTTGAAGACATCATGAAGTCCTTCCGCATGATCGAGGCGAACATCCCTCGAAAGTCGATCTGCAAAGGCACAAAGGAAAGCAAGCGGAATGCTGTTCTGTGGTGTCGAAAGAACCTGCCGGATACTGCCCTGGACTGGCTGGACACGGTTGCCCCTGGAGCCCAATTCACAGACCTCCCTCTGACAGGGTTTGCGGGACTCGTATCCGGGAAGTCCGCGCTTGCTTCCAAGTGGGCGAAGTCCTTGCTCCAGGATGTGCAGTTCAACCCTAAGCGGAATAATCGAGAGCACATCCGAGGGCTTCTCTTCGGGAATTGCCAAGAGCAGAAAATTACGGGGAGCGGGCTGAGTTCGATCAAACCCGTCAATGCTGCTTGGCAGAAGGATACCATCGCGGCAGCAGCTAACCCCTGGGAAGCGATCCTGGCCATTGAGGGGATGCATCTGTTCTCCTCTTCCGTGGTGCGCCGTATCGGATCGCATGGCCTTCGAGGACGTGTCCTTGGAACACCCTGGTCCTTCGGCCCTGCAAAGGAAAGCGAGGTTTGGATTCCCACCTGGAGTGCTGCTGCCAAGCTGTCCACACTCAAGCATCTGTTTGCGGAGGGACGATCCCAAGTGGGGCGGAATGCCGCCAACTCGGCGCTAGGCTTTGCCCTGGCGACGAATACTGGGGTGGATAAGGGAATCGATGGGTTCCTGCGATTCCAGCATTTCGAGGGGAATGGACAAGCCACCTTCCTAACGTACATGGGGGCTTACAAGACAAGTTTCGACCCGGACCCCAAGAGGATGGCGTTGGCGGATATCCTCCACTGGTACAATCAAGTGCCGACCCGAGGCAAGCGGAACGCTGCGGACAGGTCCGGGAGTCGCCATTTCTCGTTCTACGTCAAACTGCATCAGGTGCTGGATCAGGTCATCAAGGGGGTTCGTCCTCTCAAGGATGTGTTTCTGGAGATTGGGCAAGTCATGTACAAGCTCTCCTCGGTCTCTGACCGAGAAGATATCCCACCTGTCTCCCTCTCCAAGCTCTGGCTCAAGCTTGTGCAGGAGGAGGATGATTGCCCAGAATTGCGCCTGGCAATGGCCTTGGCTTCCTCGTACACGTTTCTCCCAGGAAAGTCTAACTCTATGCGGAGATTTCGGGACTACGTGTTCCACACGCAGAACCAGGGCTACAAGACAATCTGGGAGGAAGAGCGTGCTGGACACACTGTCTGGCTTTGGAATGACGCCGAGAAGTCCCTGGAGAAGTTGTTGCGCCGCTGGAGCATCGAAATCAGCTCCTCCCGAGAGCTGCAGCACTACGTCAATGCGCAGCTCCCAGACATCGACATGTTCATTCACAGCGATGACTTCGACATGCGCAAGTTCGATCAGTACATCAAGTCCTGTGCCCTCGTGAACTTTTATGGGTGGGAGTCGCCCAGTGCGGAGCAGCAGGAGCAACAGGAAGAGGAACGTAAGAGTGCGCGTCCCTTCCCGTTGTACTACATGCTCAAGCTCTGCTTTTCTGAGCACCCCATCGGGGACGTGCGCATACCTCACACCACGCAGCCCCTGATCTTGGCCCTGCAAGGCAATGCTCAGCGCTCCTCAGAAGGGGCTATCCGACGACTGCGGGGATCTGGAATCAGCATCCGGGGAAACGCCCTGCCTCTCGCACCGGGGAACGGGAGTCGCTTCTCGGGAGGTGCAGCACTGGCGCGGAAAGCTGCCCTGGCAGCTCTCCTGCCCATCAGCCCAGATTTGCAAAAAACACTGGTTTACCGTGTCCAGCAGTAGGATCGGGTGCGGAAAGCAGGACAGTTTCGCTCAAAGCTGCGTAGAATAGTGGGATGGGTTCGAGTGCTCCAGTGGTGGAGCAAACCCTGGGGAGCGCTCGAACCCAACAGTTTCAGGGGGTTTGACACGCAAAAAGTCCGTAGGAGAGCGTGAAACTCCGCTGTGTCCTGTCCTGAAATGGGACCGCTCGAAAAGCAGTGCCCAAGTGGTCGTAACTCTTTGGAATCTGAATAGCACTCTTTCCCAGTCTTCTAAGACTGGGCACCGTTGAAACGAGCACAGACGAGTTTTCGCAGGCGTCGTCCCACGCAAGCTTTCCCAGTCTTCTAAGACTGGGCACCGTTGAAACGAAGGGCATGACGTCGAACTTGTCGAGTAGAGCGACTTTCCCAGTCTTCTAAGACTGGGCACCGTTGAAACTGAACAGAAACTTTCCCAGTCTTCTAAGACTGGGCACCGTAGAAAGAAAGTCAGTACAAGGTGCCATCGCTGCGGTACACCACGACGGCTTCACCGTGGGTGCCGCCCACGTCTTTGTACGTGAAAGCGGTGTCCATGTACTTCGACAGGACACCCGTGTTCGCGGAGAGGATCACGTCCGTGTCATACAGCTCTTTGAACGTTCCTGTCGTGAACCCCGCCTCCGAAGGCACACCAAAGACACCGTTGTCATCCACCACAGAGCCAGCCGGGACGACGTACTCTCGACCGGAGAGAATGTCCATCACGTCTTCCCACTGGCTTACGCTCAGGGTAGCCGTGGCGAGAGCACTGTTCACGCTCGCACGGTCCATGTCCACTGCCGCAGCGGTGAGGCTGCCCCATCCCAACAGACCAAGGATGGCTGTCACATCCGCAGTGATCTGGGAGACCGACAGGGCGGATTCGTTTGAGCCGCCTTCCAGGGTTGCGCCCGACACAGCCATGGTCACAGCACTGTTGGAAGCCAGGGTCACAGCATTGCCAAGGGTACCTACGGGAACCGCTTCCAAGGTCACGACACCATCCAGGCTGGTTGCCGTGGCGATTGTCGCGAAGCTGTTTCCAGCATCGTTGATAGCGGCCGCAATGCTCGCAGCAATCGTAGCGGGAATGCCACTGCTTTGATCAAAGTCATCCGACCCCGGTGTACGAGCGCCAGCAACTGCTGTCAGGGCTACACCACCGATGGTGATGGTGGCAGTGTAACCGCCTTCCAGGGTTGCGCCAGACACGTCCATGGTCACAGCACTGTTGGAAGCCAGGGTCACAGCATTGCCAAGGACACCAGCAGGAACCGCTTCCAAGGTCACGACAGCATCCAGGCTGGTTGCCGTGGCGATTGTCGCGAAGCTGTTTCCAGCATCGTTGATGGCGGCTACGATGTCAGCAGCAATCGTGGCGGGATCACCACTGCTCTGGTCGAAGTCATCCGACCCCGGTGTACGAGCGCCAGCAACTGCCGTTAGGACCACACCACCGATGGTGATGGTGGCACCCGCCGCAGGTGTGGTCACCGTGATCGTACCCTCGGCTTGGGTGATTTCTGGTGTGGTCACCGTGATCGTACCCTCGGCTTGGGTGATCGCAGGTGTGGTCACTGTGACCGTACCCTCGGCTTGAATGGGGGTGCCATTGCCACAGTTGGCGGCAAGGTAACCCTCCAAACCGACTGTCCGAGAAGCAACCTTCGTGATTCCACCCGAGGTGCTCAGCTTGATTGTGTTGCGACTGAAAGGACGAAGGTATTTCGTCCTTCCGTCAGGATCATAGACTAGGTTGCGGCGAGAGCTGTTCGGCTTCAGATCCAACACCTGGAGAACCTTCTCTGGGATGTCGGAACGCTTGACGATGACGTAGGCCATGGGGACCTCCAGGTAGAGGGAAGGGTAGGGTGAAAACCCTACATACACCTCAGCAGGTATTATCAAAGCTCCACCGACAGCGGTCTGTTGTCTTTATTCTTTTGATACTCTTGTCAGAAAGCAAGTGCTTGAGCTTGCGGGAGGGGGAACATGACTGGAGCAACAGTAGAACACTTTCTTTTTGCACTGACAGGCAGACTCACACGCTTCGACCAAAAGATGGAGGAGAAGGGTCGCGGGCACAACCCGTATGCCTTCTCCTCAAGACCTTGGGCTAGCGTGCCCTCAGGGATGTTCTCGAAGACAGGGAGAGCCACCCGTGAGTCCTGTACCGCCTCCCAATGCTCTCCTGCGTACACCAGGGCTGGTTGGTTCGCATCATAGAGCGCACTTGCCAGGCAATTCGCGTCAAAGTTGACCCGCGTCTTGCCGAGCTGCTCTTTGTAGTGGCAAGCACAATAGCCATTGCAAGGGCATGCTGTGGCTTGCCAGCCCTTGCAGGTACACCCGTTGCTTAGCTGTCTCTTGAGGGACCATTCCGCTTTCGAAGTCACATGGCCTGGCGGTAACTGCATCCTCGTCAAAGACAGGTCCAACTGTTTGCCCCCAAAAAAATCCTGCCAGGAAAATCGGCACCCCCTTGCCAACTCCCTGGACTTTCGCTTTCTACCCACACAGGGCTATTCCTCCCAATGGGGGCCTTGGAAAGGCTTGCCGAACCCCCGAAGGGGGGAGGACAGACACACCTATGCCCCGAAGGGGCGCTTTTTTTCTGGGAAGGGGCGGCATTTAATGCCCCCGTGAGCCCAAGATCCATGGGAAATGGCCGGGGGAAGCCCAGGGAGACCTTTGAATGAACCCAATGAGCCCGGAAAACTATGGCAAGAGGGGCGGAAAGGGGGCGGCGCATGGTACGGGAAAGGTAAAGGCTAACACTCTTCGCAATGACTTGGGCAGTTGGCAAGGGCAGTTGGCAAGGGCAGTTGGCAAGGGCAGGGGGAGGTACCTGAGGGATGTTTTGAGGTACTTGAGGGGTACTTGAGGGGTACTTGAGGGGGATTTTGGGGTACTTGAGGGGTACTTGAGGGGTGCTACACCCTACGAAAGCCCCGGAAATGCCCGGAGGGCAAGGACCTGGGCAACCGTAATGGCGTCGTAAGGGGTAATGTGTTAAATGCGTTGGTTTCAACTTTTGCCATGGCATTTTCCGTGTGTACTGAATTCCCCAGGTACCCCCCGGGACCCCCATTTCCGCAGATAATCGAGCGGTTTTACCCGATTTCTCTATGCGTCGGAGGAGTCTCCCACCATGCGCCAGGGCCTTGCCCAGGGCAGAGCCTGAGCCTAGCCGCTGCGCGGCAGCGCCAGGGCCTTGCCCAGGGCCTTGCCCAGGGCCTTGCCCAGGGCAGAGCCTGAGCCTAGCCGCTGCGCGGCAGCGCCT
>Ga0210043_1000308_pt1 | contig 52045 bp, 64 predicted proteins | sample CryGeymet201501t_FD_183990 | JGI IMG/M metagenome (GOLD analysis project Ga0210043, IMG submission 183990) | Groundwater microbial communities from Crystal Geyser aquifers in Utah, USA - Crystal Geyser metaG 2015-01t (SPAdes) (version 2) | ecosystem: Environmental > Aquatic > Deep subsurface >... | reverse complement strand
ACATCCATAGTATCTAATATTTTGATAGCTTCTTCTTTCTTTTCATCGTAATGTTTTTTACTATCATTTATCATTTTAAGCACTTCTATTGCCGTTAAATCTTTATATCTATCCATTTATATTTAATATATATTTTTTTAAACCAGAATCGTAAATTTTATAATAACCAGATTCATACATTATTTTATCATAAGATTCATTACTTTTATTTTCTTTAATAAATTTCCTAAAATTAAATTTATGGTGTCTTATTAATTCATTATTTTTAAAATAAGTATATGATGGTTGTACATCATATAAATAGATAAAATTTAATTTTTTATATAAGTTACCATTACTATACCTTTTATCAGCAAAACTAATTATTTCATTAGGTTTATAATTTTGAATGAAATATTTAAGTAATTTAGATGCACCCCCAATAACAGAAGCATTAATTTTATTACAAAACCTATTTAACTCATATGAATCCTTATTTTTTTTAAAAGTCATTAATGAAACCAATTCATTTTTATTAAATAAACCAATTTTATATGTTGACCCAACAAACCCCTGAATATGATTATTATCTAAAAAATCTCTAACTAAACCAATATCGGTTATTTCTTTAACATGGGTTTTTCTCCCATATATTTTACTTTCAACCATATTTAATTTATTTTTAATTATTGATTTAACAATTTCCTTTTTATATGTCCATTCATCTTCAAATATATGTAATAATTGGATACCTTGCTTCTTACATTCTTCTGTCTTGTTTAGATGATAATTTATATCCTTAAATTTATCTGAATGATAATATAAACCATTAAATTCAATTCCTAAAGAAAATTCTGGTAAAAAAATATCAATTTCTTTACCCTTTAATAAATTTCTATCCTTCTCAACAATATTATTAATCTTTAATTCTTCCCTAAAAAATAATAAAATTTCTTTTTCCTTAATTGATGATTGTTCGTTAATTGGATAACATTTGGTACATAATGGGATATTTAATCTTACTCTATCATAATAAATTTGATAGGGTATTTCATATTCAAAATGAATATTACAATGTTTTTTTATTATAAATAAATTATTTTTATACGATACATGATTAATGTTAATTGATAAATTATTAGATATTTTTTTTAAATTGTTATTAATATATCTATTTTTTAATTTTATTTTATTTTTTTCTAATTGAGTTACATTTTCAACACCGTATTTCGTTATATTTGTTTCTTTGATTTTTTCTTTTATTATCTTTGACTTAAATGGGTTTTCAACACCGTATTTTTTTATATTTGTTTCTTTGATTTTTTCTTTGATTGTTTCTGACTTAAAAGGGTTTTCAACACCATATTCATTAAATAAACTTTCTTTTGTTTTTTTTAAAACAGACTTATTTTGAAGTGGGTAATTAACACCATATCTTATCATATTAGTTTCTCTTGTATTACTAGATAATAATGTGCATTTTCGTGAACAATATTTTTGATATCCATCATTAATATTTTTATTAAAACATAATGTTTTATTACATGTCGGACATTTTGGTAAATCATTAATTTGGTGGATATAATTATATATTTTTTGTATAAATGGTATATCATTATTAATGATATTTAATTCATATCTAACTATTTTTAAATAAAGTTTTTCTTTATGGTTTTTCAACCATTTTTCCTTTGTTTTATATCCTGATTTATTATTATAGTTAAACCAAATATGTGTGATTTTTTTCATCTAACAAAGATAAGAAATTTTATTGAATAATACCATATCCCTTTGTAAGTGTTATTGTATTACCAAATACTGTTACTGGTCCTGATGGTGAAATACCACTTGCTGATAATGTTATACCCGGTGGAATAGCAACCGAAATAATAGCTTCTTGTTGAAAAGCTTTAATATATTCTTCTGCTCGTATACGTTCCATTATTTCATCGGGGGCTACTCCACCAGAAGGTAATGCACCGACAGGAATTCCAGCTTCGCTTTTACGTGCAATAATTCTACTTGCAATTTTTGTTGGTGATAATCCAGACCTTTTTCGTGAACCAACAAAAATTAATGGTGTAGGTACTTTTGCTGAACCACCAATAGTTTGTACGGTTAAAATTTTATTAAAACCACCGATGATAGAATCTATATTAGTATAATTTATTGCCATTTTTTATTATATTTCAAATCCTATTAAACTTCTTATTATTCCCAAATATTGATTAATTTTTTCCTTCAATATTTTTTTACTAACTGGTATTACCAGATTTATTAATTCTTTTTTTACTAAATTAAATAAAAACTCATATATTGTTTCTTCTGCACTTTTTGATAAACAACTAATTAAATTAGAGTTTGTTTTTATATCATCAATCGGGTCACCTATTTCAGGTTGATTATTATTCTTAAAACCAGTAAATAATCCTAACAATGCTCTTATTTGTGTTGTTGTTGTTATTGCACCAACTAACACTTCAATAATAGCATTTATTAGTCTTTTAAAAAATCCATCCTTAATTGTTTCAATATCTTCTTTTGCTTTTGTTGGGTTTGTGTTTTCAAAACCACCAGCAAGTAGTGTAACATAAGCATTCCCAACTACTAATGGGTCGGAAGAACCTGTAGTTCCACTAATTAATCCTTGTAAGCTATCTAAAGTTACTATATTAGGAAGATAACCACACCCTAAATCTGCAAAAGTTACACCCGAAATTTTATCTTTTGCCGTTCTTTCTATTTGTCTTAATTCATCATCACTAATATCAAGTGATTCTGCTTGATTTATTATCTTCTGTATTGTTTGATTTAGTTTTTCTTCTGCAATTACTTGTGTTTCCGTTTTATTTTGGTTAGTTGTTACAGTACCAAATATTACATTAGTTATATCAGAAACAAACTGACTTTCATCAATTAATGTTAAACTATCAATATATTTAGTCGTAAAATCTCCAATACTATCACCAGCATTAACGGGTTTAATTGTTACATTATCTAATACATCATCATAGTTCATGGTAATAACACCATTGAAATCAACATCAGTACCTGCATTAACAATTGCCTCATACATTTTATTATCAAAATCTACTGGATTATTGTTGTATAATAAACTTCCTAATTGTGTGTTTGGGTCTGTTTTTAATTTACCATATGAATCAAGGCTACTCATTTCCATTTTATAACCAGCAGCACCAAAAGCAGATGGTAGTGGTTGGTCTGAATTATAGGTTACATATTGTTTTTTTAGTGCTGTTTTAAGTGAAGGTTCAACATTTCGTATATAACCTGTCATTACTTCACCAATAACACCTTTAAGTGATTCACTACCAACCAAAACAGTAAGCATGTCTAATAAAAAAGGTGGAATTTCTTTTGTGTTATTGATTGATGCTAAAGAATTATTATCATCTGCCACTCCAATATCTTCTTTTATTGAAACAAGTGCACCTATTTGATTAAATATATTCTTTTTATCATCAATTAATCCCATTATTTATAGATTATTTCTTTTTTATCAACTCAGCTTCTACCATTCTAATTAAATCTTGTCTTCTTTCAGGAGTTACTGCTTCATCTTTATCTTCTTTCTCTGTTTTTTTATCTCTATCAAAAACAACTTCTTTAAGATATTTAAGAAGCATTATTTTTTGGTCTTGATTTTTACTTTCAGCAATAATAAGTTTAACAATCTGGTCACCAATACCAGCAATTAATGCTTCATCTTTAGCAAGACGTTCCCATTTTATAAATAATCTACTTATTTTAGCTTTAAGATTATGTGAATCATTATATATTTCTTGAAGAAGGTCGTTTACACTATCTTCATCAAATTTAATTTTTTTTCTAGTTGGTCTGGGCACGTTAATATATTATTTTTCTTCTCTTGTTATTAATTATCTTATTTATATAAATACTATTATTTAAAATCTTAGTTAATCAAGAATTTTTATCTTTTCAATATATTATAATTCATCATCATCATTAAAATAGTTTGTTTTCTCAAAATAGTAAATCTCCTTATATGGTTTCATAGACATTCTTATTTCTTTTGTAGTTAAATCTGTTTGTTCTTTTAAGAATAATAATATTTTATTTTTTGCAAAGTTGTTTGTTACTTTCTTATTATATCTACCTTCTGGTGATTCTTCTAAGAAAAGTAAATGCCAATTACTTAAAACATTTATTATTGCTTCACCAACAATTATCTCGTTCTTTTTTAAAGATTTATCATCTTCTATTTTATCACGCATTCGTTTTAATACAATCTCGATTAATTCTTCGAGTTCATTTTTATGAACATCTTCTAATTCATATGAATATTCACGTTTTTTATTAATATCATCAGAAAAATCATCCCAACATAATTGGGATGTTTTTTCACCATAACTTTTCTTACTATGGTCTTTATAAAAATTTCTGACAATTGTTTGACAATAACTAAAAGCTTTGGCTTTTTCTCCACTTTTCGTAATCTTATTAGAATTATATTTAACCATGTGTTCTAGTAAATGAGACATGGCATTTGCTTCTATTTCAGAGGTTTCATAATTTCCTATATGTATTGGATATCTACGTAATATAGTTTCTGCCATTTTTTGAAATGGCTTATATAAAATATTATTATAGATTGCATGTCTTTCATCAACACTTTCAGAGTTAATATAATCTACAACCGCTTTTTCTTCTCTTTCTGAAAAATATAATTTTTTTTCTCTTTTTTTTGTTTTTTTTGACATGTTTGGGTTTAATAAGAAATATAAGTGTTATTTTTGTGGTTCAACAGATGTATCTAATAGTGACATATCTATTTCACGGTCATTAAAAAAACTATACTCCTTCTTTGCAGTATCAAACCAAAATTTTCTATGACTAAGCGTCATGGTTTTACCATAAGTGTCAAATAATCCACCTTCTCTTGTAGCAAAATGCATATATCCTGCTTTTGGAATTGTGTAGATAACAGCACCATTATTCAACAACCTTAATAAGAATTCATATATAAATGTTAGTTGAATGTTTGATTTCAAACCACCAGCATTATCATATTCTTCTTTTTTAATTATAGCACCAGAGATTTTAAAATCTGTATATTGATTTAAAGATTTAGAATTAAGGTAACCCATTTCTCCATTTTCTCCAACAAATTGTTTTGCCCAAACAGTTTCATTAGTAAATTTAAGTCTTTGTCTTTTATCGTTAACTTCAACAATAATAGACATAAACAAATCAACTTCTGGTAATGCTTCAATATGTTCAACAGCATTTTTGAAATAAGTAGTACTATATTCATCATCAAATTCTAATATAGAAAAATAATCTGTATCACATTTTGACACCCCTAAGTTTATTTGACTTTGAAAATCAGTTTTTCCTTCATTCTTTATATATTCGATTGACAAACCGTCTATGTTTCTTTGTACTTCGTTATTAAGAAACCCATCTTCCTCATTATTAATCAAACCAGCAGTATAAACCACCAAAACTTTTGGTATTTCTACATTTTTTTGGTCTACAATTGATTGTAATGCGTTTCTATATAGTTCTTTAACTTTTTCGTTATATTCGTGTATTGGAATTATTACAGTTATATTCATTTTTATTATATTTTATTAAAAAATTATTATTTAATTACTTATTCTGGTTTGTTAATATCACTTACTTCTTTAGGAGCTTCCATTGCTTCAATGGTTTTCTCAAATATGTTTATCCTATTATCAATAAAACTTTGATAAATTATACTAAGTTCTTCACCTGATTTTTCTTGTGAGTATTTAGAAGCCACATTTTTCATACCCTCATAAATTTCAGGACTAATAGAATCATCTAAGAATTTAGTAATAACATCACCAATAACTAACGGTAGTGCATATAAATCTTGTGTCCACACACCCACGTTTTCGTTAACTTCACCATCTTCATTAAGCAAATATTCAGGAATAATATCAGGCACAATACCAATTGGAATTGTCCCTGTTGCCATACATTCAACAGGAAATGTACCAAAAGAAGCTATTCTATCTATCCACACACCAGCAAAATTCTTTCCTAAACGTTCTGCATAATCTTTTCTATTTAGTGGTTTAGGTGGTTTTGAATTGGTAAGCATTGAATCAAATGTTACAAAACTATATTCAGGATATTTAGCATAAAACAATTTAATTATTTTAGCCACTTCGTTAGGGTTTCTACCTGCCAAAGAAATTACTAATTTTTTTGGTTTCCCAGAAGGTTTAAAATAACTTGGTAAACCAAGAGTATATGTTTTTATATTAAACTTATTTTTATAATATTCATTTATCAAATCTTTTAAATTGTTTGATGTTGTTATGATATCTTTAATACCAAAAGTAGACCAATCTACACCCGGCATAATACCGTTTAACATATAGTCAACTGATTGTAGAAATCCGATACGAATACATGGAAGATTTTTAGTTTGTTCCATTACATTTGTAAAGATTTCTGGTATTACCAATACATCTTCTGGTCCTACATTTAACTTAGCATTATCCATAGATACGTGTTCGAAATCAGTTAAATCTTTTTCAATCCAATCAGGTATTTCATATGTTTTAGTATCTGTCAAAATTTTGACACTATAACCTAATTTTTTTACTACAGTAGCATGAAAATATATTTCATATACTGATGCTGCTGGATTAGTTGTTTGAGTAACAAAAAATAAAAACTTAGATTGTTTTGCTTTTAATTTTGCTAATGATACTTTCACTTTATCTAATTGTGATACTTCTGCTTCTTTAATTTGTGCTGTTCTTGTTTCGCCTGTCATTTTAATTTATTTTATTTTTTCTGTTATATATTTAATATATTGGTCTGTAAAATGAGATATAACTTCCGCTTCACCATCAACACCAATAATATTTAATTCTGTAATTGTTGTTTTATGTTTTTCTAAATGTATATTTAATTCACTTATTATCTCCTTTACATTTAAATTGGTTCTATTTACACCTAAATAAATTCTCATAAGTACAGGCAAAATAGCAACATTTAATAAATTATCTTCAATAGGTATATATTTTATTGCTTTATTAAAAAGTATTGTCATACCTCTATAATGTTCTGGTTTTACATACTCAAAAAAACCAATTTCATTCCATTTTTTACTACTCAGTTTTTTCATCTATTTTAAAAGTTATAATTATTCTTTGTTTTTTTCAAAAAGACTAACACCTTCTTCTCCATCGGGGTCAGGAAATGACAATTCTTTATTTTCTGGTTTTACAAAACCGATGAATTTATCGAATTCATCATTATTATTTGTTTCACATATATTATCATCATTGTCACGTTCATAAGTCTCAACAAGGTCAATAAGATTATATGCTTCAAAATCAGCAGTCTTAACTTCTTCGTTAAAAGGTCTTATAATTTTAATTACTTGTTTTCCTTCTGGAACATTCTGAAATAATTCTGGATTAGCAGTGATTAATACATCAACTTTATCCCAAATTTCATTAAATTCATTTACAAAATTATAGTTATTAAATTTACAACCTATTTTAGAAAGGAAGAAGAGTGTTGGTGCAATTGTAAACCAATTTTCTTTAGAAACTATTGAAAGTTCGAATTGGTCTTTATATTTAATGAAAAATTTTTCAATATCTCTATCAATACCTCTGTACATTCCGTTTGCCATACCAAAAATTTCCAAACAAAAATCTTCGTATAAAAATCTTTTGTATACCTCACGTGCTGGAATAATTTCACTTCGTTTTCTAAAAGCCATATGGTCAACTGGTGCAACACCTGTTTTTTCGTCTATCTGATATTGTGTAGGTGAAATATTATCAGGTAAATCTTCATTTAAATAATTAATGGTTTCTTCCATATCTTCCCAATGGTAATCATTCCAAAAATCCATTGTATATGCTTCTAATTCGTCTTTAACATTCTCGTCACCAAATTCTTCGATATAATATTTATCAAACTGATTCCATAACATTCTTATTACTTCATTAATATCAATTCCTATTCTTTTTTTACTCATTTGTATTGTTTTTTATATAAATGTCTATTAATTTATTTTGGTTATCTAATTCTAATTGAAATTTCAAATAATCAGTCCCTTTCTTACCCTTTTGTATTATATTCACAGATTTTATTTTATAATCAGAATATGAATTCACTTGTTTTAGTATTTCTTTATTTATTTTTTCATCTAAAATTTCACTTTTTAATGCTTTACTCATTTGTTTTGTTTTTTAATTTATCTATTTGATAATTTATGTGTTCATGTAATTCTGCAAGTAATCTTTCATGTGTTTTAATTAAATCACCATTTGTAATATACACAGGATTAATGCATTCTACTCTTGTTTGTCCGTCAATTGGAATAATAATTGCCTCTGCATCCATATTAGGCATTATTCTTTTCGATATTTTACTTATAAAGTTTTCAATGTCTTCACTTCTTATTCCAGAAATAGAAATATAAAAGATTAGAATTGGTTTAACTTGCTTTGAGTCTTCTTCTCTCATTTGAAATTGGTTTCACATCATTATAATGTTTTTTAAAATTAGCTTCTATTTTTGATATGATAGGATTTCGAACATTAGTATCATCTTCACTCATTCTAACACAACCTATTTCCTCAACATCATTAAACATATTAAGTAATGGTTCTAATGAACTTTCCTCTTTATTTTTCATGTCTATTTGATTGGTGTCTCCAAGAATTATCATTTTACTATTACTACCAATTCTGGTTAAAAGTGTTCTTGCGTTGTCTAATGACACATTTTGCATTTCATCAGCAATAATAATACTATCATCTAAACTTGCACCTCTAATATATGCTAAAGGAAATGGTCTGATAATATCACTATCAAATAGATTTTTTATTTCAGAATCCTCAATCATTTTCTCCATGTTTATGACAAAAGACATCATAAACGGTTCAAATTTTTCAGTTAGTGAATTATGCGTAATAATAAAATCTTTTGTATAATACAGATTACTTTTATTATCAACAGTAATACACTTTATTTTTTCTTTTTTTGGTAGTTTTTCTAAATTAATTATTTTATTAGTATTAATATAAGTTAGTGTTTTAAATCTTTCTGCTTTTCTTTTTAAAAAAAAAGGATTAAATATATTTTTATTAAATTTAATATAAACAACATATATTTTTCTTCTTTGTATTACCTTATTACCATTAAGTACTTGTTTTTTATTTTTTGGTTCATATGAATATATTCTACCGTTACCACCTAAAGATAAAACCAATTCCTTTGTATTATTAGCAAGATTTTCAGATGTTGTAGTATATGTTATCTCACCATTTGGTTTTATACTTCCATCTGTGTCCAATAACCCCTGTAATAAAGCAATTCTTTCTTCAATGGAAGAAAACAAATAATTTTTAGGTATAAATTTTTCCCATGCTTTTAAATTTAAAAGATTTAAATCTTTTAATGTTTCTTTTATTACATCACGAAACCCTAATATATTACCAGTATATTCATATTTTAAATCGTTTATAATTGATTTTTTATTACATCTTTTAACTATTGTTGTATCAACAGCATTATTTATGTTTAATTTATTTTTTATTTCTTTTAATCCACCTAAAAAAACTTCATTGTTTATTACATTTGTTATTTTTATTTCTTTAGAACCCTTTATTGATTTAAATTCATCTTTAGATGTAATATTATATGATATATTATTTTTAGTAATTTTTAAACCAAGTTCATCAATTTCCTTTTTTACCCTATTAATAATATTATCATCAATAGAAGTAAATCTAACATGTTCATTGGTTATTGAACCATCACCAATCAACACCCCTAAAACATATGGTGGTATGTTTAATATTTTATTATTCTCATACTCAACAATATTATTATCAGGTAAATATAAATCATTATTTTTATAGTTATTTAAAATAAAATTTGTATCAACAGTAAAAAAATCTAATTTTTTTGTTTTAATATTCCATTTATGTTCTAAAGAAGAATCAACAAATCTACCGTCTCTTAATGTTATTCTATATATATCTTCTTCATCATATTCATTAGTTGAAATAACTTTAGTTTTTTTTCCATCATCACCAATAACATAATCACCAATATTAATATCCCCCATTTTAACCCAACCATTTGGTGTTAAAATTTTTTCATAAATTGGTTGTGGACCCTTTAAAAACCCTAATTCTTCACCTCTTAATGTGGTTACCGATTTTACTAAATATATTTTTTTATAGTTGTTATTAGAGTTTCTTAATAATCCTAAAGCAAAAGCCAAAGAAACAAATGTTTTACCACTCCCCGCAGGACCAGTACAAATGGTTATCTCTTTGTCTTTTAATGAACGTATAAGTTCTTTTTGGCTCTCATTTTTTGCTTTTACTTTAGTTTCCCTGTTTAATATTAATTGTATTTTATCCTTAGTTCGACCAATAATTTCTTTCTGTGTTAATATTATCGGTTCTTCAATTTTAACCCTTCCATTTGTTTTTGCCATAAAAAAATTTAAATAATACTATTTATTATCAACTGCTTATTAGATTATACGTAAATTTTTAATAAATCTTGAATCACATACAATATTTTTTTAAAAAATTATAAGTATTTATAAAAAACTATAAAATTTTATTATGGAAAACAAATCAAAAGAAATTCTAACAGAAAAAGAGATTGAAGCAAAAGCTATTAAAGATTCTATGGCTGCTTTTTATGCTAACAAAGGTAAAACATCTGGTGACCCAACTGCTACAAATCCAGTAGTACAACCAGTACAACAAAACATAGCAACACCTTCAAATATACCACCAAGCACAAATTTTAATGGAAATAATTTTAAATCCCAAATGAGTCAAGAAACTGACCCTGATTTAGTTGTTGGTTGGGATACTGTTACACTACCTTCTAAAGGTATGTTTTACGGTAATGGTATTAGTGAAATTAAGGTAGAATATCTTACAGCTAAAGATGAAGATTTATTAACAACACCAGCTTTACTTGAAAATGGTACTGTATTGGATGTATTATTAAGGAAAAAAATTAAAACACCTATTGATATAGATTCTATGTTAACTGGTGATAAAAATGCTGTGTTATTATTTTTAAGAGCATCTTCATATGGTCATAATTATGAAGTGAATGTTACTAACCCTTTTACTGGAAAACAATTTAAATCCGAAATTGACCTTAGAAAATTAAATTATAAAGAAATTTCAGAACAACCAGATGCTTCTGGTTTATTTACAGTAAAAATACCTATGAGGAAAAAAATGGTTAAATTTAAATTACTTACCCATAAAGAAGAAAGAACATTAACCAAACAAGCAGAAATGATTAAAGAATCATATGGTAATGTATATGCTGAGATAGGTACTCTTAGATTAAAATCAGCAATTAAACAAATTGATGACAGAACTGACACAGATTATATTCACCGTTTTGTGGATGCAATGCCAGCAGGTGACGCACTTGCAATTAGAAAAAAATATAGTGAAGTAGAACCCGATGTTGATATGGAATATGATTTTATGACACCAGATGGTAAACCATTTAGAAGCACAATTGTTATGGGTGTAGATTTTTTTTTCCCAAGTCTTTAGCAGGTGAGTATCGTAAAATGGTAAGACAAGAAATTTATCTTCTTACTAAACATGCTAATTTCGATTCAAAATATGTTGAAGACTTACCTGTTCACGATAGAAGATTCTTTATTGGTATGTTAAAAGAAGAATTTGATTCAATAAAAAAGGAAAGAGAAAAATCAACAACCACAACAAATAGAGTTTCAGGTAGAGGAAAGAGTTTTAGATAAAAACCCATTTTTTAGTATTTATAGAAAATATCTATAATTAATGGCTAAGAGTAATAAAAATGAAATTTCTGCTAATAAAGAAATTGGGAATATTGAAGAACAAAGATTCAATGTTCTTTCTAATATATTAACTCTTGAAGGTAAAATACTTAGAGACGTTCAAAATCAATTGGATAGTAAACAAGATTTATTAGTTACCGAAGAAGCACTTCTTACAGCACAAGAAAAAGGTAGAGCACTTTCAAAAGAAGAGTGGGAAACACTTTTAAAATCACATAAAACAAGAAAAGATTCTTTAGCAACCATTAAAGACCAAACCAAAACACAACAAAAATACAATCAATCAATTGAAGCTGGCATGAATGCCATGAAAAACGGTATGTCTAGTTTTTGGAAATATCTAATGGAATCAGATAAGACCATGAAAGAAATGTCACTTGAATTTGGACTTACTGCTGGTAAAGCAGGATTGGTTCGTGATGCATTAGAAAATTCAGCAGTTCAAGCAGCAAGATTAGGTGTTAGTATTAAAGATACCACTGAAATGTATAAGGCATATGTTGACCAAGTAGGTCGTGTTGTTACATTAGGTGATAATCAACTAATAGCAATGACACAATTAGCTAAAGGTACTGGTCTTGCAAATACAGAAGCAGCTAGTTTAGCAGGACAATTCGAAATGATGGGTATGGATTTAGTTAATACTGTTTCAACAGTAGAAGGTATTATGGAAACAACTGAAAGAATGGGCGTTAATACTACTAAAGTCTTAAAATCAGTAGGTAGTAATTTTAAAAAACTACAAACATATACTTTTTCAGATGGTGTTGCAGGTATGGCAAATTTAGCTGCAAATGCAGAGAAATTTAAAATAGATATTGACAGTGCTTTAGGTGCAGCACAGAAGTTTCGTAAGTTAGATAATGTAGTAGAAGGTGCAGCACAATTACAAGTACTTGGTGGTGAATTTGCAAAATTAGCAGACCCAATGCAAATGTTTTACGAATCTCGTAATGATTTAGAAGGTTTCAATGATAGAATTGGAAAAATGACTAAAGGTATGGCAACTATGGTTAAAACCTCAGAAGGTTTTAAATTAGATATTGCCTCTCCACAAGCACGTGATATGTTAGAAAAAGCTGGTGAAGCTCTTGGATTTTCAGTAGAACAAATGACTGAAATGGCAAAACAACAATATAAAATCAATACATTACGTAGAGATATGATGGGTTCTGGTTATAATAAAGAACAAAAAGATATGATTGAAGGTATGAGTCAGTTAAATACTGATACTGGAAAATTCTACGTCATGATTGGTAATAAGAAACGAGATATTGTAGATTTATCAGCACAGGAACTTAAATTAATGAAAGGTGAACAACAAACATTAGAACAAACATTAGAACAAAGAGCAAAAGCAGCACAAACCTTTGATGAACAATTTAAAATATTTGGTGAAGAATTAAAAGCCGTTGCACTACCATTATTGAAAGGTATTAATATTGTATTAACTGATTATATAAGACCAGCATTGGATTCATTTACTGGTTTATTGGAAAAAGTAACTAATTCAAAAGGTGCATGGGCAGAAATTGCTGGTGTTGGTGTTGGTATAGTGGCTGCATTATTAACAGTCGGACCTATCCTTAAAATGGTTACTGGTGCTGTTAGTGGTATTGCTGGTAAGATAGGTGGTCTTTTTGCTGGTGGTGGTGGTAAAGGTGGTATAATGAGTAGTATTGCTGGTAAGGGTGGTGGTGCTATGGCTAAAAATATGGTTGCTTTAGGAGCAGCAGCAATTGGTTTAGGTGCTGGTATTAAAATGGCATCAGAAGGTATATCAGCATTAGCTAATTCATTTGAAAAACTAAATGAACAACAATTAGACGCTGTTGTTAAAACAGTAGCATTATTAGGTGGAACAATTGTTCTTACATTAGTACCTGCTGTAATTGCTATTGGTATGGCTGGAACTGCAAGTGCTGTTGGTTTATTAGCATTTGGTGCAGCAGCATTGATGTTAGGTGGTGGTATTGGTATTGCAGCAGCAGGTATCGGATATATGGCCGAAGGAATGGGTAAATTAATGAGTGCTGCAAACCCTGAAACAATTGGTATGGTTGCTATGAGTATGGGACAATTAGCTGCGGGAGCAGCAGCAATAGCCAATCCAGCTTCATTAGTTGGATTATATGCTATGACAAAATCAATTGGTAATATTGCATCATATGGCGGTGATTTAGAAAGAATTGGTAATGCTTTTAATAATATAAGTGTAGTACTTTCTGGTACTCGTAATCAATTTAAAGAAGTAGAGGAATCAATTAAAAATATTTCACAAATAGACTTATCAGCAAATGCATCGTTTGCTGAATTGGCAACACTATTGAAAAACCCATTAAGAGTAGAATTTGCAGACAAAGAAGTTGGGTTTAATGTAAATGTTAATTTAAATATTGATAAATCTAAATTAATTGCATCACTTAATCTACATCAAAATGTACCTACAATAATTAAAGATGCAAGTAACGGTAATACTACTGGTTAATTAAATATTATATTTTTTAAACAAAATCTCTTTTGCTTTCATATTATTAATTGATAGCTTACTATCATCACAAACCATTAATTTTAACTCGTCTTCCCTTATTGTCAAAATGTTGACATTATCCACACCTCTTTCTGTCAAAATTTTGACACTATTAACTATTTGATTTTCAGACACATTATATAATATATTATCATTTGATGTCAAAGTTTTGACACTAAGAGTCTTTGATGTCAAAGTTTTGACATTATTAATCAATTCATATCTATTATGAGTCTCTTTTAGTAATGAAATCTCTTTATCTGGTAGGAATGGTATACCATCAATCATGAAGTGTTCTATTAAACTATCTCCAATATATCGGTAAATTTTTCTTAAACTTATTTCATACTTCTTGGCATAATTACTCAAAGAAAGTAGGTCTTCTATTTCATAAAACTTGCTCATTATCAGTTTTTTAGTTGTATTTACAATACGATATTATACGTAAAATTTACAGGAAGGTTACATTGAAATTATAATTAAAATATTTTTGAAAACACTTGATTATGTTAATTTTTTCTTGTAACTTTGCTCAAAATCAGTACAGAGTAATAATAACTACAGACATTAACAGACTAAAACTTAATAGTTAATATTTTAGTTATTTAGATAGTTGGTTAATAAATAAAATACTTAAATTTAACTTAATTAGTTAATCAACTAATAAAATGCTACTAATAATGTTCAAAATTACCGAGAATAAAGGCACATTATATTTTTTATTTTTTGGAATTTTACAATTAAATTTTTAGTTAACTGATTTAATTAATTATAAGTTTGATTTTAAATTTCATAATTCCAACAAAAATCTTTTAAGATAAAATTATTAGTAATTGGAATGAGAATATTATCCCAATATAAAAATACTATAAGTAAATTACAAAAGCAAGTATTTATATAAAATGTTTGTTTTATGTCAAGAATAGAAGATAGTTCAATTGTGTATAGACGCAATTTAGAAGCTAGAAATTTTTATACACCAGAAAATCCATATGAATTAGACAATTCCAAATTAGTAGATACTATTAATGTATTGGCTGGTGTATTAAAGCCATTTTCTTCTTTTGAATTAACAAATACAGTACTTTATAGATTAATTGGTAATAATAATTCACCAATTGCTCAAACAGGTCTTATTATGCTTGGTAAGCAAATGGCTTATAATGTTGCTTCCAACATATCACAAGAATATTTACCAACATTAAACTTTTCTAATTTATTTGATGGTGACCCAAGTACTAAATTATTTACTAATAAGGTAGATTTTCAAATCACTAGAAATAACCCAAGAGGTTCTATCACAGAAATAATGAATGACATTATAGGTAGAACTCCACCAAGAAGTACGTTAGCATCATTAAATGTTGGTACTATTAAATATGATGGTGTAGAAAATATACCTAAAACAGGTAAAGGTCAATTACAAATATTAACCAGTCAGGTTAATTATAATTTATATAAAAATAGTAATCCTCAATTTAATTCTTCATTAGAAGCACAAAAATTAAGTTTAAGAAGTGGTACTGAATTAATTAGACAAACACTATTACCAACCCAAGGTTATTTATATCCATTTGACCAATATAAAACCCCTTTGGGTGACAGTGCCAATTTTGATTATTATAATAATTTAGTATCATATTATTCTCAATCCAATTTTCAAGGTAATGCAATACATGAATATGGTGTAACCCAACAATCTATTGATGATTTAGGTGATACTATTATCAATAAAAATAATAATGCAAGTGGTGAATATATTATTAATTCCGATGATTTTGGAATGAAAACTGATTTTACTAATCAATTGGTATGGGGTCGTGATGGTGTATCAAGAGAATATAAAAATGATAGAATATTAGATGATTCTTCTAGTTTTGATTTTGATAGAAATAATAATAGATGGGGTTCTTTTGGTGCAAAGATTGGTATTTTAGAATATACCAGACAATTATTAAATTCAAAAGGTAAATATGCTTCTTTTGATATAACAAAAAAGAATTTCCAAGATACCAGTGGAAATTTACATTTTAATGGTTCACCGTTAGATACTCAAGTTGATGGTGTTTCTAATTATAGTAGAAGACATTCAGCAGCAGACCCATATAATAGATTTGCCAAAGCAATTAGATTTAATGGTAATCAAATGTATGGTGGTAATCCTAATTCGGTTGTATATCAATCAGTTTTACCGAAAATACATCCAGTATTAAAAGGTAATAAAGTAGATAATACTAATTTAATGTTCTCAATTGAGAATCTAGCTTTACAAGCTACACCTGATTATGAGAATAATTTAGGATATTTAAATGACCCATTAGCAACCAATATTCCATTATGTGAGGTTGGCCCAGCAGGTGGACGTATTATGTGGTTTCCTCCTTATGATGTTAAATTATCTGAACAAGCTGTTGCTCGTTGGGAAAATACTAATTTTATTGGTAGAGGTGAACCAATATACACATATAGTAACTCTGAAAGACTTGCTAATCTTTCATTTAAATTATTAATTGATTATCCTCCACAAGTAAGAGATTATAGGGATAGAGCAGAATATCAAAAGGTTATTGCTGAATTTTTTGCTTTTGGTGGGGATGGTAGTAAAACAAATATTGAAGATGTTTCTAAATTAATTAAAAAAAGAGAAGATTTAGAAAATCAATTAAAAAATATAAAACCTAAAAAGAAATTAGTTGACCCCAAGCTACCATTTGGTACATCTATAGAATTTTATTTTCCAAATGATTTACCTAAAGAAGCAAATGCTGCTGGTACTGGTGTTGATTATGTATTGAGTTTAGGTTATGAAAACGGAATTACTGACCCTTCACAAGAATGTGATAAAGATTGGGGTTTAAATGCTCCATTTTTAGGATTAATAGATTCTCAAATACAACAATTCTTAAACCCTGAACCAAATGCAGCATTGGAGGATGGTACAACATATTCAAATATTGATTATGTAAATATTGAGTTGGTTGGTTCTGCAACTAAATTATTCAATCCAACAAAAGGAGAAGCTGAATATAATTTAAAATTAAGTGAAAGAAGAATTCAAGCAGTAATAAACTATATTAATCAAAGATTTAAAGCAATTTTTGGAACAAATAAAACACCAGCAGACTTCGGTGTTAAATTTTTAACAAATCCATTAGGTTCAACTCAATCGTCAGAAGAATTTTCAACGACTGATAGTATTTGTAAGTTAGGTGCAAAGGAAGAAAGAATGGTTAAATTTACTTTTGTACATAAGGGTACTAAACAATATAAAGAAGTTCCTATTACTATAAAAGAAAGAGAAAATCAAGAACAAATTACTGAGGATATAATTGCTACTGATAAGAGTATTGCAAATACGAAAAAAAATGCAGCATCATATTCTCAATGTGTATTTGAGGTTAAAAATGACGAAGATGGAATTTCAAAAGGTTTTAAACCTATGTTAACTGATAAATTTCAACAAGTTTTTCATAGTCAAACACCAGAAGATTTTCATAAACGTCTAACATTTCTACAACAATGTGTTAGACAAGGACCTGCTGTTCGTACTGATGGTACTGGTGTTGAAAGTGGTAAAAACTCTGTATTTGGTCGTCAACCTTTTTGTATTTTACGTATTGGCGATTTTTTTCATACAAAAGTAATTATTGATAATATATCATTTTCATATGAAGAAACTACTTGGGATACAAACCCAGAGGGTATGGGTATGCAACCAATGATTGCTGATATAAGTATGTCATTAAGAGTTATTGGTGGACAATCACTCAAAACACCTATCGAAGCAATACAAAATGCTGCATCCTTTAACTACTATGCAAATTCAACATTTTATACAGAAGGTGAATATTATCAAACAGCCTCTGATATGGAATCTTTACAAGTTGCAAGAAATAGTGGTGATGTTAAAACATTTAAATCAGTTGAAGCAGAAATTCGTGCAAGAGGTGCGGAAAGAAATACTAAGAGAGACGAAGCAATTAAAAGATTAACTGAGAAAAACAGTGGTGAAGAATCAGGTGGATAAAATTAAATAAAAAATAAATGGCACAAAGAGATTACAATAGATATATATTAGTAACAACTGACGAAGGTACTGTTAATCAAATGCCGTTCGTAAGAATTCCGAATAATCCTACCGATAAATATTTAGAATGGAATGTTGGTAGAAGTAGAATGGATAAAATATCACAAACATATTATAATACACCTTTCTATGATTGGTTAATATTATATGCAAATCCTCAATATGTTTCTGAATTTGATATACCTGATGGTGTTATCATTAGAGTGCCGTTCCCTTTAGAAACAGCAAGAAGTCAATATGAAAATATTTTAAAGAAAATTACCACATAAATCTTTACTTTTAAGAAAAAAACATATAACTTGCTTTGATGCTTAAAAAATATATAGAAAATAATAGATGTTTTGAATCTTTAATAAAAAGAGAATACCCCATCGTGTATAATAATATAATTAATTATTCTACAAATAGAAACGTTATTTTATGGAGTGAAAAATTATATAACTATTATTATAGTATTATAGAAGCACCTACATGTAAAAATGATTGTTGCAATAATAAAACAAAATTTAGTGGTAGATTTAATAAAGGATATAGAGATTTTTGCTCAAAAAAATGTGCTTCTCAATCTAAATTAACAAGAGATAAGGTAATAGAAACAAATTTAGAAAAATATGGTGTTAGTAACCCAAATAAACTATCTTCTTTTGTTGAAAAAAGAATAGAAACAAATTTAGAAAAATATGGTGTGAAATGCACACTACAATCTAAATTAATAAAGGAAAAAATAAAAGAAACAAATTTAGAGAAATATGGTGTTGAAAATGTCTCACAATCTAAGTTAATAAAGAAAAGGGTAAAAGACACTAACTTAGAAAAATATGGCGTTGAAAATGTTTATCAGTCAGAGATAATAAAGGAAAAAATAAAAGAAACAAATTTAGAGAAATATGGTGTTGAAAATGTCTCACAATCTAAGTTAATAAAGGAAAAAAAAAGAGAGACTAATTTAGAAAAATATGGTGTCTTTTCTACACTACAAATAGAAAAATCTAAAGAAAACCTAAAAAAAACAATTAAAGAAAAATATGGTGTAGAATATCCATTACAATCAAAAACAATTAGGGATAAATCAAAAAAAACAATTAAAGAAAAATATGGTGCAGATTTTATTTCTCAAACAATATTTTATAAAAATAAAATAAATGATGATGTAATAGATATTTGGACAAAAAAATTAAAATTAAATGATGATGATATTTTATATAGTGATAATGTTTTTACTATAAAAAATTTTTGTAAAAAACATGATGAATTTAATATAACATATGATAATCTATATAATAGAATTTATCAAAAAAATAATATTTGTACTGAATGTTATCCAATTTCAGAATTATCCTCAATTAAGGAAAAGGAATTGGTTGAATTTATAAAATCCTTAAATGTTAATCATCAAATAAATGATAGAAAAATTTTAGATGGGAAAGAATTAGATATTTATTTACCTGAACATAGTGTAGCTATTGAGTTTAATGGATTATATTGGCATTCAGATAAATTTGTTGGTAAAAAATATCATTTAAATAAAACAGAAGAGTGTGAGAAACAAGGTATTCAATTATTACATGTGTTTGAAGATGAATGGGTAAATAAGGAAAGTATTGTAAAATCAATTATAAATAATAAACTAAAATTATGTAATAATAAAATATTTGCACGTAAATGTAGTATTAAGAAAATAAATGATAATAAAATTGTTAGAGAATTCTTAGACAATAATCACATACAAGGATTTGTGGGGTCAAATATAAAAATAGGTTTATATTATAATGATGAATTAGTGTCATTAATGACATTTATAAAAACCAGAAAAAGTATAAAATCAAATGAATTATCATATGAGTTAAATAGATTTTGTAATAAATTAAACACAGTTGTTATTGGTGGGGCAGGTAAATTGTTAAAATATTTTAATGATAATTATACTTTTGATGAAATAATAAGTTTTGCTGATAGGAGATATAGTGATGGTGGATTGTATTATAAATTAGGATTTCAAAAAATTAAAATAAATAAACCAAATTATAGCTATATTAGTAAAACACACATAAAAAGACATCATAGGTTTAATTTTAGAAAAGAAAGATTAAATATAAAAGATGAAAATTTTGATAAAACTGAGTTTGAAATAATGAATGAAAGAGGTTATCATAGAATTTATGATTCTGGTAATATAAAGTTTAGATTTATTACAACATAAATCTTTACTTTTATAAAAAATTTATTTATTTTTACTTTTTGAAAAAAAATAAATGAAAAATAAAATAATTGTAATATTCAGTAGTCACCTGTCAGAAAAAGAAAATTTAGAATTTGAACAACATATTACAGATACTATTGGAGTAGCTCATAATGTGCATTGTTATGTAAATCATAATCAATGGTCATTATCCCAAGTCTATAATAATGCTATTAAAGAATATCATGATGATGAAGCTATTATGGTTTTCTGTCATAACGATATCATATTTAAAACAAAGAATTGGGGAAAGAAACTTTTGGGTAAATTTAATAATCTCGACTATCAAATCATTGGTGTGGCAGGTGGAAAAACATTATATAATCATGGCTGTTGGTGGCTAAATGAGATTGGTAATAAAATGGATATCAATAACATGATAGGGATAGTAGAACACACCAATGGATTAAGAACATGGGTTTCTGAATATTGTAAACCGTTTATTGGTGTAAAAGATGTTTGTTTAATTGATGGACTTTTTATGGCTGTAGATACTTCTGAATTATCACAATTTTTTGATGAAGAATTTAAGGGTTTTCATTTTTATGACCTTGGATTATGTGTTGCTAATTGGTTGGAAGGTATAAATATTGGTGTGGTTACCGACATTCGAATACTACATAAATCAATAGGTATTACCAATCAGGAATGGGAAGAAAATAGAATACAATTCGTAGAAAAATACAAAGAAGAGTTACCTTTAAATATAAATAAAAAATAAAATGAAACACTTATCATGGAATTACAAAGGTTATAATGACCTTGGACTAAATATTGTTGATAGTAATGATATGCAGCTTGATTGGAACGCAACAATCTTATCTGCAATTAATGAAGCGTTTGATGGTGGTGATAAACCAAAAAATGTTTTTATTTCGAGAAAATACTTACCTATTTTTGAAACCATTATGTTCTATAATGAAGATAGTAAAACTATTTTTAATAACAAATTAATACCTATTGACATTGACACACCTAAATTGTATATTACAGAAAGTTGGTTAGATGTATTTGTTGGTCTTGAACATAATAATTATGGTTCAGTGGTAATTAAAAATTATACTGAATAAACGAGTTTTTATAAAAATATTAATATGGCAATAACAGTTGATTTTGTAGAAGATGGATTACCAATTTCAGTAATAGTACCTTTAAGTAAAAAAAGAAGATATTTTTTCGATAGTTTTGTATTACCATTAATTGAAGCAAATAATCCAGCAGAGATTATAATTAATGATTATGAAGGTAGTGCACCTAAGAAACGTAATGATGGTTTTAAAGAGGCAACACAGGACTTTCTTTTCTTTTGTGATGATGATATCCTTTTACCAGCAGGATACCTTGACACCCTCTTAGGGACATTGGAAATTAATCCTAATAAGGGTTATGCATATGGAGGTTATCACGGTATTGTTATGCAACCACACACACATCCCATGAGAGGTAATTTTCAAATACCTTCAAAACCTTTTGATGGTAAAGAACTAAGAAGGGCAAATTATATTTCTACTATGAGTTTAATTAGAAGAGATGTTTTTCCTATGTTTGACGAGTCTCTTAAAAGGTTACAAGATTGGGATGTTTATTTAACCATGTTAGAAAATGGTGTTGAAGGGGTATATATACCAGATAAATTTTTTGCATATTATTTAGATGAAGGAATTACTTCAAATAGTAATGATGAACGAAGTGCTATAATGGCAATAATAAAAAAACATAATATTGGGGTGTAATGAAATATTTTTTAGTAATTACACAATTAGTAGATAGATATTTTTTTGACATTGTAAATACTTTTGCATCTGGTGGAGAAGTTATCATATATAATAGTCCTAATTTACAATACTTAGATAAATATGGTCAATATGTACAACATATTGAAGGTATAAAATATATGAGTAATTTTCCCATTAATGCTAAAGATATGGTGTTAGTTACAGATAATTTAAATGTTAGAACGGAATATGAAAATCTTTTTAAATCTTTAATTTTTGTTAATTATGATTATTATGGTGATGTTTCAAATGGTATTAAGAAACCATATGGTATGCACCCAAACATTTATAAAAATAAACAACATATATTTAAAACAAGGAATATTAAACATGATATTATGATTGGTTTCGCTGGTAATGTATCTAAAGAACATTATACAAACCCAATAATAAGGGATATTTTTAATATGCCAAATAGATATGAAACGTTTCATTATTTATCAAATAAGTTAACTGAATTATATAGTGGTGACCTTAATTTAAATAAACTCCCCAAAGGGGGTGGAAAATTAGTATTATTAAATAAAAACTATTTGGCTATTGAAGAAGAAAAGTGGATAGATTTTATTCGTAGATGCAGATTTTTTTATACCAATGGCTGGTGTTACAATGCCTATGTGTCATAATTTAATTGAATCAATTTATTGTGGTTCTATTCCTATAATACATGAAAGTCAAAATATTGGTCTTGTAAATGGTGAAAACTGTTTAATATATAAATCATTAAATGAATTAGAAGATATTATTTATAATATATTGGATGGTGATTATGAGGATATTTGGACAGTGATGTTTAATAAGGTTCGCAATTTTTATGCTGAAAATCTCGAATATAGTTGTTTTATAAAGACTATAGAAAAAAACGATAATTATACGTTATTTGTTAATGCAGAACAAACGTCAATTAGACTATTTAATAGTATTTAATTAAACATGGGAAGGATTAATAAAAAAAGAATCATATTAAAACGACTAGATATTAACAAAGAGCGTATTCGTAAATCTGTTATTACATCGAGACGTGATAAAAGTATTAAACCGATGGTAACACCCAATAAATCTCAACAAAACCAAAAAAATGGTTCTATATCTAGGATGGAAGCCAGAACGGGAATACAACAAAATTCAATTCCTAAGTGTGGTTATTTATTATATAATAAACATGAAAAAAGAAACAAAAATTATGTTAAAAGAAATGATGCTGAATATGATGTAGTAATAATTACTGGTTCTTTTAATAGGTATGAAATGGTTAGAAATCAAATAAAACAATTTTTTGAACAGGAAACTAAATATAAATTTAAATATATTTTATTAAATGACGCTTCAAATGACATAAGATATGATTCAATTAAAGAAGATTTCCCAGAAATTGTATATTTAAAAAATGAAAAACCCAATGGTAAATTTGGATATTGGAAAACAATTACACAACTGCTTAAAGAATCTAAAAATTATTTAGCACACACTATTTTACAGATTGATGATGATTTTTATTTGTGTAAAAATTATTTAGATAAGATATTAAATATATTTTTTGAACAAAAAACAATTAATAATTATTGTATGGGGATATCTTATCATTTATACGGACCTCAACATATTACTGAAACTAGATGGGATTGCCCAAATGGAAGTTGGGCAGATGGTGGTGGATTATATGATTATGATTTTTTTGCTAATAGTGGTTTTAAAATAAATGAAATTCCAAAATGGCGTTGGGATGGTTATAATAAAATATTAAGTAGTGGTGTATGGGAACAGGTGTCTAAAAGTGTTAATACTATGGGTGGTTTTATATATAAAACACAAGTATCTTATGTTAAACACGAGGGTATTGTTTGGGGTTCATTAGAAAGAAAAGATAAATCGAAAAATAATAAGGCAATAACATATAAATTTGTTGATAATGAATAAAAAAATTGCAATTATAATGTGTATGTGGAAAAGACTTGAAAAATTAGAGGAATTCACATTAAAAGGACTTCAAAGTCAAACAGAAAAAGATTTTACTTTATACATATGGAATAATAATCCAGATAATGTTGATGGTATTGCTAAAATACTTAATATGTATAAGGATTTAGATATTAATGTTGTTCATTCACCAAAAAATATTGGTGGTTTTGGTAGATTCGAAATGGCAAAGTTAGTTGCTGATAAACACGATATTATTATTATGATAGATGACGACCAAAAATTTAACAATAAAATGGTTGAAATTTTTGTAGATGAATATGATAATAATGCTTTAAAATCAAGATGGACATGGAGATTTGGTGGTAATACATATACCCATAGAGGTAGAATAGAGGATGGTGGAAAATCAGTGCATTATTGTGGTACTGGTGGTTTAGTAGCACCTTCTTGGATTTTTAAAACACCAGAAGTATTTCAAATACCGCAACAATTTTTATTTGTTGAAGATTTATGGCTATCTTATGTTTGTGATGCAATATTAGGAATTGAATTAATTTCAATAAAAGATAGTGGGTTTATTGGTCAGGTTGTTGATGGTAAAGACCAATTCGGTTCTTTAATATCAACAAAAAATGAATTTATGAAATATTTAACGGGGACTTTAAATTGGAAACTTAAATGAGTGATATAAATAATTTTTTTGATAAAATATATGTAATAAATCTTGATTCAAGAAAAGATAGATATGAAGAATGTTTGGTTGAATTTAAAAAACACGATTTGATTGTTGAAAGAGTGTCAGCAATAGACGGTATATCAACATTTAAAAAGGGGATAAACAGAAATGCAGGTAATCATGGTTTGATTCTTACTAATATTAAGATAATAGAGGATGCTATAAAAAATAAATATACAAAAATTCTTATTTTAGAAGATGATGTTATGTTTGTTAATAACCTAAATTTGATTTTTAAAGAAAAAATATTTTTCATGCCAAATGATTGGGATTTATTATATTTAGGTGGTTCTCATTTATTTAATAAGGGGATGTTTAATTGTCTTAGTAATGAAATTAATTTTAAAATTGATGGTGATACGTATAAATTATTAAATAATGATTTATGTAGTACCACTTGGACACAAACAACACACGCTGTTGGAATTAATTGTGTAATGTTTGAAACATTACTTCACCATATGAAAACAAAGGCTCTGCCAATTGATATAATTTATTGTGAATTACAACAATCTGGTTTTGGTGTTTATACTTTTTTACCTAGTATTGCTTTACAAAGACCAAGTTTTTCTGATATAGAAAAACAATATGTTGATTATAACACAAATAAACGTTGGACATTTTAATATGATATATATTCATCCTGTCGGTGGTTTAGGTAATATGTTTTTTCATATTGCCTCTATTTATTCTCTTGCAAAAGACAATGGCGATGAATTATGTTTATTAAATATTGATAAAAAAATTGATGAATTAATAAATGATAAAAGATGTAACTTAAAACATGCTAATGATTATAAATTCATATTTAATCGTTTTCACAAAACAACAGGTAATAAAACCAAACAACAATATCCATTTAAACATATTTCGTTGAAATATATTAAGGAGCAAGAATATGTTGGGTATTTTCAAACAGAAGAATATTTTAAACACAGAAGAAAGGAAATATTGGAATTATTAAAACCTAGTATTGAAATAAATAATATTTTAGAAAAATATTCTGATTTATTTGGAAATATAAGTATTCATGTTAGACGTGGTGATTTTGCTATTAGATATAAGGGTATACATCCTACACAATCTATTGATTATTATAATCAAGCATTAAATATATTACCTAAAGATAAAAAAATACTTATTTTTTCTGACGATTTAGAATGGTGTAAAACAAATTTTAAAGATAAAAGATGTCTATTTATTGATGAAATTGATTATATTTCAATATATTTAATGAGTAAAATGAAATATCATATAATAGCAAATAGTTCATTTAGTTGGTGGGGTGCATGGTTATCTGAATATGAAGATAAGAAGGTAGTTGCACCAAATAATTGGTTTGGAGGTAAAAAAACGGGTTTAGATGAAATAATGAACATAATACCTAAAAATTGGATTAGAATATAAAAAATATGGCAAATTTAGGTAGTGTAACAAAATGGTTTGAAAATAAGGGTGATTATACTCATAGATTGAATTACAATTTAAACGAAGATTCTGTTGTTTTTGATTTAGGGGGGTATGAGGGTTGGTTTGTAGAACAAATGGTTAATAAATTTAATTGTAATGTTTATTGTTTTGAACCTTTACAAAAATTTTCAGCTATAATTGAAAAAAAATTCATTGGAAACAATAAAGTTCATGTTTATACGATGGGAATATCTAATGAAATAAAAAAATCAATAATTTATTTAAACAAGGATGCTTCAAGTACTAATATAAAAAATGGAAAGGCGATTGAAATTAAATTAACTCGAATTGATAAGATTATGAGTGAAAATAATATTAAATTCGTAGATTTGATAAAATTAAATATTGAAGGAGACGAATATGATGTGTTAGATTATATAATAAATAATCAGATTCAAGAAAATTTTGGAGACATACAAGTTCAATTTCATAAGATAGGTAATTTTCAAGAAAGATATAATAATATTAAAAAAGAACTTGAAAAAACTCATGAATTAACATATTATTATCCTTTTGTTTGGGAAAATTGGAAACTTAAATAATTATGGAAAAAATATATTCAAAAGTACATCCAGATATGCTTCTACATATTGTTAGAAGATTAAGTGATATTTTAAAACAAGAAGGTAGGGTTGATATTATACCAGAAGATAATTTTATACAATGTTCTTCACTTAAAATGGGAAATGGTAAAACATTTCCACCACATAAACATATTGAAAAGAAAAGAACTTACGATAAACAAATAGCACAAGAGTCTTGGGTTGTCATTTCTGGCAGAGTGAAATGTATATTATTTGATATAGATGACTCAATAGTTGCGACACCAATACTTGGGGTAGGTGACGCTTCATTTACATTGCATGGTGGTCATACTTATGAAATTTTAGAAGATAATACTGTTGTTTACGAATATAAAACAGGACCATATGAAGGACAAGAATTAGATAAAGTTTTTATTAATGATAATAGGTAATGATGTAATTATTGATGAACATGTTAAAATAAAACATGATGAATTGGTAAAAATTGGAAATCATAGTGCAATAGATTGGGGGTTTTACTGCTCAACAAAATTATTATTAGGTGATTATGTTCATATTTCACCACACGTTAGTTGTATTGGTGGTAAAGATACATTGTTTGTTGCAAAGGGATTTAATAACATAATGGCAGGTGCAAGAATTGTATGTGGTTCAGATAGGTTTGATGGGAGTGGTTTGTTTGGTGCTATGATACCAAAAGAATTTAAAGGAAAACAAATTATTGGTTCGGTAATAATGGAAGAATTTTCTAATATTGGTACTAATTCAATAGTATTACCTAATTCAATGTTACGAAAGGGTGTATTATTAACAGCAGGAAGTTTACTTATGGGTGACACAGAAGAATGGGGTGTTTATAAAGGAAATCCAGCTAAATTAATTAAATTTATAGATAAAAAAGAAACAATTAAAAGAGCAAAATTATTGGGTTATGAAATATAATAGTTATCCTATTGGTAAAGTACCTAAAGAATTACAACGAAAAGAACTTGAGATTATAAAAGAAAATGGTTATCTTTGGGATGACCCTAGAGATGTTATTGATATGTTCGAAAAGAAGGTTGCAGAATTTTCTGGTGCAAAGTATGGTGTGTTGGTTGATTGCTGTTCTCACGGAATTTTCTTATCTTTGATGTATCTAAAGAACAATGGTGAATTAGATGGAGTATTTAATGATGGTTATAAAAAAATATGTATTCCAAATAGAACTTATGTTTCAGTACCTATGCAGGTTAAACATGCGGGATTAAATTATGTGTTTGATAATTATTCTTGGAGTGGTATATATCAGCTTTATCCTTCAAGAGTATATGATGGTGCAGTACGTTGGACAAAGGATATGTATGTTGGTAATAATGCGTTGCAAGTAGTATCTTTTCAAATAAAAAAACGAATACCTATTGGTAGGGGTGGTATTATTCTTACGGATGATAAAGAAGCAGCAAAAATGTTAAAATTAATGAGTTATGATGGTAGAGATTTAAATTTACCTTATGACCATCCAGAACATGTTAAGTGTATGGGTTATCATATGTATATGACACCAGAGGACGCTGCAAGAGGTATTATTCTTATGAATAGTGTACCAGAAAAAAATGAAGATAGTGGTAACCATACAATGTATCCCGATGTAGAAATAATGATAAATAATATAAAATAAAAAATATGTATGAACTTTGGGAAATGATACAATTGAGTGAGGGTGAAGAATTAGTACCACTATTATTGATAGATAAATATAATACACCAAAAGCAGTTATTACTGAAAGTATAAATCAAACAAAAGATGGTAAATTAGTTAGAATAGTAGAAAATAATAAAAAATAATGTATTTTACAAGATGAAAAAAGCATTTATAACAGGAATAGCAGGACAAGACGGTAGTTATTTAAGTGAATATCTACTATTATTGGGTTACGAAGTTCATGGAATGATTAGAAGAAATTCCGTGGCTGAAAATCAACAATATAGAGTAGAAGATTTGAGAAGTTGTGAAAATTTTAATGTTCATTACGGAGATTTAACAGACCAGACTTCTATTGAAAAATTATTAACAGAAATTAAACCAGATGAAATTTATAATCTAGGTGCACAATCACATGTAAGAATTAGTTTTGACATACCACAATTTACTGTTCAAACAAATGCATTGGGGGTGGTAAACATGCTTGAAGCAACTAAGAGATTATTACCAAATTCTAAGTTTTATCAAGCATCTAGTTCTGAAATGTTTGGTTTAACTGTAGAAGATGATAAGTTTCAAAGAGAAACTACGGTTATGAATCCAACAAGTCCATATGGTTGTGCAAAGGTTTTTGCATATAATATGGTTCGCCATTATAGACGTGCATATAAATTACATGCTACTAACGGTATTTTATTTAATCATGAGTCACCACGTAGAGGTAGTAATTTCGTAACCAACAAGGTTGTTAAAACTGCTTGTATGATTAAATTAGGTATTGTCAATACATTAGAATTGGGTAATATGGATGCATATAGAGATTGGGGTCATTCAAAAGATTATGTGCGTGCTATGCATATGATAATTAACCACGATATACCTGATGATTTTATTGTTTCAACTATGGAAACACACTCAGTACGAGAAATGTGTGATGTGGTATTTAAGTATTTAGATATGGATTACAAAGATTACGTCATTCAAAACCCTAAATATTTAAGACCAGAAGAACTTCCTTATCTTAAAGGTGATTCCATGAAAACAAGAACAACTTTAGGTTGGACACCAACATATACATTTGAAGGAATGATGCATGAGATGGTTGACCATTGGATGGATGTTTTACAGGGAATTAAATCAACCAGATAAAAAGTAATAATCTTTGATGGTAGAAAAATTCTCTTGATATTGTATTAAAATTTTAATAATTTTACGGAATGAAAATAGGTAATATTATATACGAAGAAGATTTGGTTAATCATGAAAAGGTTGAATATATTAACTATGTTCAAGAACCAATTAATTTTTCAGAGGTAAAGACTGATTTACCTACTTTATATGTAGGTTGGAAATTCTTAAAGCGATGTAATCCAGATGATATTATAATTCAAAGTCAATCAATATTAGAAAAGAAGATAGTTTCAAATCTTTTATATTGGGAGTTCTCTTTTAACGAAAACAAATCTCAACATGTTAATGGTATTAATTTTTTTAATAATGATGTACCATATTACTATTTCACATCAAAATATAAATATATTAACTTAGACCCAATATTCTTTCATATTGAAAGTATAGAAGATTTAATTAATATATTACCTAAAAACATCGATGCTTATTATAATTATAAAGGGGAAATGTTATACCTTTTAAAAGAAAATCAGTTATGGGGTTTGGATTTAAATATGTATGAGTTTTTCAATTTTGATATTGAACATATTTTAATTAAGATAACAAACAATTCCACTGAAATATTCACCGACCTAACTGGTGAAACACACCAAAAATATTACAAAATATACCCAAATTTCGAGAATCTTAAAAGATACATGGTTGTTCTTTTGACAAAAGTGTAATTTTATAGTATTTATAAAAAACATAATTTTTATTTTAAAAAATAATAAAATGAAAGACAAGAAAACAATCAAAGCTATTGACGATTTTCTTCTTAATGGTAAAATTGAAGAAGAAGATAATGATAGAAAAAAATACGTTAAAGATAATAACTCAATTATCGAACGTGTCGATAAAATAATTATTGTTGAAAACGGAAAACAATTACTTAGAGAACAATACTAATCTATCATGAAAAGAACTTTGAGCGAACATATTCAGCGTATAAAGTATCTTAATGGTTATGGTAAAATAAATGAAGCTACATATAGTCTTGTCGATGGTATAGACGAAGACGATGAAATGCCTTTTAAAACACCACAACCAAATGCACCTGCCGATTTAGAAGGTGGGGAAGATATTACTAATAATGAACCTTCTAATTTAGGAGCAGGGGAAGATGTACCTACACCAGAAAACGATGATAATTTAGATAATGCACCAGAAGGTGACGAAGGTATTGGAGAACCAGAAGTAAATATTGATGTTCCGATGGATGCTGCCGAAGAAGAATCAACACCTGACGAAATTCAAAATGAAATTATTAGGTCTAATATAGAGGTAATGAAGCAACTTAGTCAAAAAATTGATAGTTTGGAGTCAATGGCAAAACAGCTAACGGTTCAAAATTTTAAAATGGCTAAAGAGGTTGAAGAAGTTCGTGAACCAACAAATGTTGAAAAATTGGTTAATAAAAAACAAGATAGTCATCCATATTATATGGGTTTAAATGATTTATGGAAAGGGAACTGGTTTCAAGCACGTAGAGATGAAACGGATGAAAGAGGAATGAAACAAACCGAAGATGGACAATACATAGCAGATTTTGATGATTTACCACATGCATCTTCAAATGAAATAAAAAAGAGTTTCGAAGAATTTTAATTAAGAAAAACTATGAGAGTACACAATAAAATAGGTTCAAAAGAACGTTTCTTGGAAATGTTTCAAAATGTTAACAAGATGAATGTTGTTGATAAGACAACTAAAGAAAAAATAATTAAAGAAGAATACGACCAATGGGGTAGATTAAAAAAACATAATCGTGTAAATGAGGAAGTTGATGAATCATTTGATAATCCTATTGAAAAAGACCATGAATATCTTAACAAAGGTAATATTACTAATGTTTTAAAACAAACTAAACCTGATGATGGGGTTAGGTATCCAGTGGAAAAACCATTAAAAGTTAAAGACACTTCATTGGAAAAAATGAAAGGTGATGATGCACCAATTGTGGAATTTGAGAACGACCAAGAAGTAGCTGATTTTGATTCGGAAGAATCTGATGATGAACTTCAAAACAATCAACCAACACCAAATAACGATGGTGTTGAAATGGGTAATGATATTGAAGATGCTTTGAGTGGTGAAGAAGAATCAGAACCAGATGATAATGGATTTGATAATATTGAAGTTAGTAATAATTTAGAAGGTGGAAAGGGTGACGATGCCACACCATCAGAATTTGACCCTCTTCAAATATCAAAAGGTATAAAAGTTGAAATGGAACACACTAAAGACCCAAGTGAAGCATTGGAAATAGTGTTAGACCATTTAACAGAAGACCCTAAATACTATGGTGATGGTGGTGTAGACCCCGAAGCTGCTGCAATGGTAGGTGCTCAAAATGATGTACACGATAGTTCATATGGTGATGAAACACCAGAATATGATGATATGGAAGCTATGCTGCAAGGTATAATGGGTGATGAAGAAGCACCAGAAGGTGATGAAGAAAGTGAAATTTTATTTGGTAAAATGGATACTGTTGGTAAAAATGGTAGAGACGAAATGCCAGATGATTTAGATTTTGAGTTCAAACCAAAGAATGTTGGTGAAGATTTTGATTTTGCTGGTCAAGAACGTGACTACTATGATAATAAGTATGAAGAAGATGATGAAGCAAGAAAGGAAGAATTAATCAATAAGGGTGAAATGGTAAGTCCAGAAGAAAAAGAAGAATTATCACAATTATTAGGTCTTGGACAAGAAGATGAATTAGGTAAGATACAACCAAGTGGTTCAGTATAATGGACTAAGTTATTAAAATATATTTAAACCACCTTTCGGTGGTTTTTTTATTTGTAATGATTAGTATTTATAGAAAACAATTATAAAATGTCAGTATATCGTTCATATTTTAGTAAAAACGACACTCTTGTTGAAAACAATGAGACGAATAATTCGCAAAACCCTGTAAGTGAATTATCATATGGGACATTAAATGCATTTGTGTCACGATTTATTTTCGATATTAATTTACAACCATTAGTAGATAGAATTCAACAAGGTTTTATTAATCCAGACACCATCCAATCACATGTTCTTCAAATGACTAATACGATTGCGTATCGTCCCGATTTAATTGGTAAAAAATTAATTAACCCAAATATTAATCAACGAACATCTAGTTTTGATTTAGAACTTTTTACTGTTACAGAAGATTGGGATGAAGGTTCTGGTTATGAATTTGTATATGATGACGAACCATATATTTCAGTTCCTAAAGGAGTAGCCAATTGGTATGAAAGAAAAACAGGTGTGTTGTGGACAGAAGAAGGTGCTTTTATAAGTGGTTCTTCACAAATATTAGGTGTACAACATTTTGAAAAGGGTAATGAAAATATAAATATTGATATTACTGATTATGTAAATGACAAATTAAATCAAATATTATATAGTGGTTCTACAGGAACTACTGGTGGAACATTAGGTATTAAATTTTCAAACTCGTTTGAAATAACGGAAACATTGGAAAGACAAGTGGTTGCATTCTTTACTAGAAAAACAAATACTTTCTATGTACCACACATATTAACAACCTTTGACAACACAATAAAGGACGATAGAAACTATTTTTATCTTGATAAGGATAATGAACTTTATTTATATGTTAATGTCGGTAGTAGTCCTGAAAACGTATCTGTGAACAACGTAGTGATTAATGATTATCTTGGAAATATAGTTACAACTATAAGTGGAGATTCAATACAAAATGTATCATTAGGTGTATATAAAATATTACTTAATATAGACTCTGTTGATTACCCAGATGCTGTAATTTTTACAGATACTTGGAATATAACACAAAATGGAAAACAAAAATCAATAGAACAAGAATTTTATTTGATTTCTCAAAATAATTATTTTACCTTTAACCCCTCGAATATAATAAACTTTGATAATTACTTTTTTAATATCATTGGAATTGGTTCGTTAGAAACGATGAAGGTTGGTAGTTTAAAAAATGTTAAAATAAACATACAACAACTCTATCCTAATCAAGAAAATAATTTACCTTTGGATATTGATTACAGAGTATATAATACACAAAGCGATAAATATGAAATTGATGTAATACCTTGGACAAAGGTTGATAGAACTTCTGCTGGTTATGGTTTTGTCTTAGATACTTCTTGGTTAATACCACAAGATTATTATCTCGAATTGAGAATGAATTCTGGTAATCTATTTCAAAAGAAATCACCATTAAGATTTACCGTTGTTTCTGACGGAGTAACGGGTGCTTAAACCTCTTTTATACGTAAAAAAAGATGTAAGGTTGCGAGAAAAAAATTAATTTTAAAGTATTTATATAAAAATATTTGTAATTCAAATGAAAAACGTTTACTTTTGTAAACACATAATGTAATAACTGTAAAATTAAATTATAAAAAAATGGAAAACATGCAAAACTCGCCAGATGCACAAGGTGCACTCTCAGGCAAACTCTTATCAATGTTCGATGATTACGAACAATCTTACAACAAAACAACAAATAACCGTCCTACGAAAGAAGAAATATTGGCTAAATATTTCACACCTAGAAGTCGTACTGAAATTTTCAGAATTCTTAAACCTCTTGCAGGTAGAGATTATATCGAAAAGGCATATTTTCACGTTGTTAAAGTTAACACTCCAAGCGGGAAAAGATTTAAAAAGGTATATTGTCCAGCACATAATGATGCTAGAGTAGCAAAATTAGATGCAAATGGTCAACCTATTCTTAACAAAGACGGTAGAGAAGTACTTGTTGCTTCACATTGTCCACTATGTGAAAAACACAAAGCATTGCTTAAAAAGCAAGACCCTTCTTTGAGAGGCATCAAAAAAGAAAACATGACTGATGCTCAAAAGAAAATCAAAGAAAAAAACGATGAAATCTATAAAGAAGCTGTTCAATGGGAAGCTAAATTATTTTACATCGTTCGTGGTATTGATAAAGGTGCTGAAAAAGACGGTCCTAAGTTTTGGAGATTCAAACATAATTTTAAAAAACAAGGTATTCATGATAAACTGATGCCTGCATTATCTAGTTATGTTCAACAATTCGGATATGATTTTACCGATACTGATAACGGTACTGATTTAGTTATAACTGTAGTTGACGCACAACTACCGGGTAGCGATAGAACATATAAAGATGTTTCATCAATCATGCCTAAAGCACCAACAAAATTACATCAAGATGTTAATGTTATTAAACAATGGACACAAGACCCAATTATTTGGCGTGATGTATTTAAGCCAGCAAAAGCACCTCAATTAGATACTGTTGGAGTTCTTGAAAGAATTGCACGTGGTGTAGACCCATATTGGGATGATAGTGACCAACAAAAGAAACAGTGGGTATTTCCTGACCCTGCCGATGCAGAATTAATGGAAAGGGCTAATACTCGCTCTATGAATTTAGATGCATCAGAAAGACCTGAAAACATCCAACTTGCATCAGATTTAGTTGGAAAATCATATGATAATGTATCGATAAACAATGTAACAGCACAAGATGTTATTAAAAACACAGAAGATGCAGAAGATATTGGAACAGAAGAACCAGATATGACTCCTGAAACGAATCAACCTGCTGCTTCTGTAGTACAAACATATGCATTGCAAACACCTGTTGAAAAACAAGTTGATTCTTCACCAGAAGAAAGTATTGGTAATGAGTATGATGATTTACCATTTTAATTAGTAAAACACACACAAAATAAAGGGGGTGTTACGCCCCCTTTTATAACTTCTTATTCTTAAATTTACAAAAATGTCAAAAATTCCAACAGGTGGTAGTAGAAAACCTACAACAAAAAAATCATTTTCAATGGATGATTTTAGAAAAAAAGTGGGGGGTGAAGTAATCGAACCAAAGCCATTAGAATGGTATAATTGTTCTAAAGCCTTACAAAAAGAAACTGGATTACCGGGATATCCTAAAGGATATGTATCATTATCTCGTGGTTTTTCTAATACAGGTAAAAGCACCTCAGTTTTTGAAGCAGCTATTGATGCACAAAAACAAGGTGATTTTCCAATTTTAATTGATACTGAAAACAACATAGGTAGAGATAGATTAAAATTAATGGGTTTCGATTGGGAGAAACCACATTTATATATTGATAATGAATATATTTTAGAAAACTTTTCAAAGAAAAGAGATAAAACCACTAATGAACCTACTATTGAAGATATGGCTGATATGATTCACTATTTCTTGAATATGCAAGATATGGGTGATTTACCTTTTAATATTTGTTTTATTATTGATTCAATTGGAACTTTAAATTGTATTAAATCAGTTAACGCTTCCGAAAAGGGTACTTCCGATAACAATATGTGGAATGCTGGTGCATATGAACATGCATTTAAATCACTATTAAATAGTAGAATACCATCTTCAAGAAAATCAAATAAACAATATATTAACACATTAATTGCAGTTCAAAAAATTTGGATTGATTCAATGGGTGCAGGTGTTGTAAAACATAAAGGTGGTGAGGCATTCTTTTTTGCAGCTAGATTAATATATCATCAAGGTGGTATTGCTGCTCACGGTACACGTGCAGTTGCAGCAACATCTAAAACTAAGTCTGTTACATATGGTATTGAAACAAAAATTAGTGTAGCAAAAAACCATATTGACGGACCACTTGGTGGAATATCAATGGAAGGCAAGATAATATCAACACCACATGGTTTTATATCTCCTGATGATATTGAAGAATATAAAAAACAAAATATTTTATATTTTAGAAAAGTATTGGGTGAAGAACTTACACCTGATGAAATAAAAACAAAATATCATCAAATAACTGATGTTGGTGATGAAGAACAGAGTATTGATGATTTTAATGAATCTATGAAAACTAATTTTGGTGAACTAGAAGTAGACACCGAAACTGGTGAGGTAATATAAAAATGAAAATTAGAACATTATTGGTTGATTCATCTTTTCTCTTGAAAAGGTCTATGTTTGGTGCAAAAGACACATATTCAAAAACATTCGGCCATTTTGGCGGTTTATATTCATTTCTTACCACAACAAGAATGTTGATTAAAAAACACAAAATAAATAAAGTGGTATTGGTATGGGATGGAGAAAATGGTGGAATTGATAGATACAATATTGACCATGCATATAAAGCAAACAGGAAGAATAAGAGTTGGCATGAAAAAATAGAACTATCCGAAGCTGAAATACGCAGGGAAGAAGAGAAAGATGAATCAATTCTAAAACAAAGAAAGAGAATTCAAGCGTATGCAGAGGAATTATTTCTTCGTCAAATTGAAGTAGATGGAATAGAAGCTGATGATTTAATAGCATCATATTGTCAGTCAAATTATAAAGACGAAGATATCTTTATATATACTAATGATAGAGATTTTATACAGTTATTAGATTATAACATAACTATACTATTTGATAATAAAGAAGAACCAATAACAAAGATGAATTTCTTCTTTAATTTTCCATATCATTATAGTAATTCATTACCAATAAAAATTTTATGTGGTGATAGTGCTGATAATATTGAAAAAATAGAAGGAATGGGTATTAAAACTTTACTCACTCATTTTCCTGACATAAATGTTAGAACATATACTGTTCGTGAGATTTGTGCAAAGGCAGATAGTATAAACAAAGATAGAATAGCAAATAAGAAAAAACCCTTAAAAGTGTTTGAGAATCTTCTAAATAATATTGAAAGATTAAAAATTAATTATCAATTAATAGATTTGACTCAACCATTTTTAAATGATGAAGCAATTGAAGAATTAGAACAATTAAAAATGCCTTTATCTGATGAAGACAGAGGAAGTAAAAATTTATATAAAATGATGATTGAAGATGAATTCTTATTAGCGTATGGTGGTTCATTTCCAAATTATGTTGAACCTTTTTATACAGTAATTATGTATGAAAAAAAATTATTAAAAGAATATTACGGTTAACATATAAAATTCTTTGATATTATGCATTAATATGGCTATATTTGTAGTCAACAAAACAAAAATTTTTTAACTTTTAAACATACACATATGAGCAGTGAAAAAAAACATGAAAACGTATTTAAGTTTGGTATCTATCAAAGTGGTGATACTGTTTTAGAACGCATTTTTTCAGCAGATTATTTTAATCCTGTTGTGCGTTATTCAGTAGATATACGTGATACAATACCTTCTCTTATATCCAGATTACAAAAGGTTCTTTCAAGAAGAAATCTAACATTTAAAATTGATGTTGGTAATGACACATCTTATGATATGTTGCAAATCTACAAAAAACAACTTCGTTTGTATGAAAAAATGATTCAAAACAAATTAGAAAGACCTCAAATAGTAACCCAAGTTATTAATGGTAAGACTATTAAAGGAGTTGAATGTAAATTCGGTTTATATATAAACGATAAACCTATCGTTGAGCGTAATTTTTATGTTGATAATTATAATCCAGCATCGAGGTTTTCTTTTGAAGTTGTTGATGTTGTTAATGAAATCAGCGAAGAGATTTTCGAATCCTTAAAAATTGGTGATGTTAATCATATGTGGGATGATTATAATTTAATTAAAATTTATGGTATATATATTCATCAAATAAGAGAACTTAATGAAGTTATGCGTAAAAAGTACATCATGAATATAAATAATCCAGCATTTGTTAAACGTATTAAAGACCAATATAGGTCTAACAGGTCATAATAACATCATAAAGAATAAATTATTATAAATGACAGAAATCACATTTAATGGATATCTAGGACCTGAATTTCAAACAAAAGTAGTATGGCAGTTATTAACCGAACCTGAATTTGCAGAAAAGATAATGGAATCATTATCTACTACATATTTTGACGACATTACCCTGAAAAGGTTATTTGCTGTTATGAATGAGTTCTATAAGGAATTCGGTAAAGTACCAAACTTACAAAACCAAAGTATATATCACGCCATTAGACAGTATAATATTTCAGGTGATTCAACCGATGAAGAAATATTAACCAGTGTAGTGGAGAAAATAAAAAACTGGAATGATAGGGTATTAAATGGTCAAGTAAAACCTGATGGTGAGTGGATACAAAATGAAGTGTATCATTTTATCAAACAACAAGAATATATTAAACTCGCCAACTATATTTTAGAAGTAGTTGGCAGTGGTAATGTAAGAGTTAAAGACACTAATTATACTGTAGACGAAAAAGTAAAAAAGATTGCCGAGATTGGTGACGATGAAGACTATGGTGATGAAGTGATGGATGATATTGATGATGCATTAGAAAAGGATTATCGTAAACCAATACCAACTGGAATTAAAGCTATCGACCAATTAATGGGTGGTGGTCTTGGTAAAGGTGAAATGGGTATTATATTAGCACCGTCTGGTGTTGGTAAATCTACAGTATTAACTAAAATTGCTAACACTGCATATGAAGTGGGTGAAAATGTTCTTCAAATAATTTTTGAAGATACTAAGAAAGCAATTAAACGTAAACACTATGCAATTTGGAGTGATATTAAGTTATCAGAAATTGATGCAAATACATCTACTGTAAAACAAAGGGTTTCGGATTATGTTAAAAATAAGAAAACTGGTGGTAAATTAATTATAAAAAGATTTCCACAAGATGATACAACATTAATAGATATTAAAAGGTTTATTGATAGATATCAAAAGAAATTTAATATTAAATTTGGTATTATCGTACTTGATTATTTAGATTGTCTTGAACCACATAAAAAATCTGCTGATACTAATGCTGCTGAACTACATATAGTAAAAGCGTTTGAATCAATGGCTGGTGAAATGGATATTCCTTGTTGGACAGCATTACAGACAAATAGATGTTTGGATATTAATACTCTTGTTGAAATTGAAAATAAAGGTAGTATTAAAATAAAAAATGTTTTATTAAATGATAAAATATTAACAAATGAGGGTTACAAAAATATTACAAAAATATTTCCAATAGAAAAGCAGAAAAGATATAGAATAAAATTAAAATCAGGGAAAGAAATTGTTTGTAGTAAACAACATCAGTTCCCAACATATGATAATAAACTATTATCAATAAATGAAGGATTAAAAGTTGGTGATAAATTATTAACCAAATAGTTTTTGATTTTTGTTTGATATTTAGTTAAGATATTCTTATCGTATTTATAAAAATGAATTATTATAAGAATATCGAAGAACTGCTATCATTGAAGTTACTAAAAGAAGTTAGTCATTTAGTGAATGATAAATCTAAAATAGAATTAGTAAAAATTATAAAGAAATACACAAAAAAAGAATTAAGAAATAGAATAATAAATATTGCTACATTTATCAAATATAATGTTTCAAGTGAAGTTTCTTGGTGTGATAGAATTTTTTTAATAAAAAACGTATTGAAAAACGATTCATCATCATTAAAATCTTTTATTATTAGATATGGTGAAAAGGATGGTGAGAAATTATTTTTAATAAAAAATAATAAAACAAAACCTATTTTAGATTGTTCTAATATCACTGAATGGAAAAAAAGATATGAAAATGTCGGAGAATCATTAGATAAATATATAAAATTATATGGTGAAAAAAATGGTATTGTTAAATGGAATGAATATAGAAATAAAACAATTTTTAAAAAACAAAAATACTCTAAAATTTCACAAGAATTATTTTGGTATGTTTATGATATATTAAATGAAAAACAAAAAAAGTTTGTATATTTTGCGGAAAAAAACTCAGAATATTTTTTTAGAAAAAATAAAACAATTATATTTGCTGACTTTAAATTAAAAAACATAATTGTTGAATTCGATGGTGAATATTGGCATTCATCAAAAGAAACAAAAATAAGAGATAAAATAAAAGATAATATTTATTATGAAAATAATTGTTTTCTACTTAGAATAAATGAAAGAGATTATTTAAATGATAAAAATAATGTAATAAACACAGTTGTTGAATTTATAAATAAAAACATAAAATATGATTAGTGATGAAATAATTGAAATAGAAGAAATAGAAGATGGTGATACGATAGATATTACTGTTGAAGATACACACATGTTTTTTGCAAATGATATATATACACATAATTCAGGTTTCAATGCAGAAGTAGTTGATACTGCTCAAATGGGTGGTAACATTAAACGTGCACAAAAAACTCACTTTTTAATGTCAGTTGCTAAAACAATGGAACAAAAACAATCTAATACGGCAAATATTCAAATATTGAAAGCTAGATTTGTTCAGGATGGTCATATCTTTAAAGATTGTATATTTAGTAATGATAGTTTAGAGATTAGAGTTACTGATGATTTACCCGAAAGAAAAAGAAAGGTAGAAATCGAAAGAAATGATGAAGTAACAGAAGAAGATTTAATTAAAAATATCGAAAAGGTTAAATCTAATGAAGCTACTAAAAAAATTCATGATGAAGTAAAATCAGAAATGGCTAACCCAGATTCAAAAATAAAAGACATTCCTGATACTCAAACAATATATAAAACATTACTTCAAAAAGGTGAAGCTAGTCAACAGATAAAAAATATCTATACTGAAAAGTTATTACAAATGCGTGAAAATCAGGGTGTTCTTATAAAAGAAGAAAAAAAAACAATAAAAAATTATAAAAAATTGTAACCTTTTTGATTTGTTTACGTATTTATCATCACAACAAACAAAAAGACACAAAAAAATAATTTTAAATATATTTTATAAAAACTTGACAATTAAATATTATTGTTATATGTTTGTATCACGATTTCAGAAAAACGATTCTGAATCGAAATAAGAAAAGTTCTTTGATAAGTTGAAAATATGTGGGGGTGCTTATGCTCCCTATCTTCCTACGGGAAGAGAAGTCTTGAACCTTCGGGTGATAGAAAGATAAACTCAGAAATGAGGATAAAGGTTTGATGAAAATACCGATTGTTCATCTTACCCGTTTTTTCGAAAACGCAAGTAAGCACTACATTACATCCTTATCAATTCATGGAGTGCCTAACGGTCTAAGTGGATGGAAAAAGGACATTGCAATAAGGGTTAAACAACTGCTACAAAAATATTTCACAAAATTACACAAAATTTAATAATAATTAACAGAATTTTTCATACTTTTACAAAAATTAAACTATTTATATATGAAAAAGATTAATAAAATTATGGAAAATTTAAAAAACCAATCGTTGAAAGTCATTCGTGTTGATAAACATGAGTTCGAACTTGAAAGCGGTGATGTGTATCCAATACCTTTCGAATTGGATGTGGACGAAGATATTTCAGTTGAAGAATTTCAGAAGATTCTGGATTCGTCAAAAGAACTGATGCTAAAGATACTTGAACAGTCAAATGAATAAGTTATTATCCATACAACAAGTATCTCTGGCTCTCGGTGTAACCAAGAAAACATTAAGGATATGGGATAACGAAGGTAAACTCATATCAGTTAAAACTGTTGGTGGACACCGTAAATACCGTGAAGAAGACATTAACAACTACATGGGTGAACATAATGTTGAAAAAGTGATAACAGGTATCGCCACATATAGTCGTGTCAGTAGTCACGAACAGAAGACCAAAGGTGATTTGGATAGACAGTCACAGAGGATTTCTGAGTATTGTGCTAAGAAAAAATATAGTGTGGAACACATCATCAAAGATGTTGGGTCTGGACTGTCGGACACAAGAGTTGGATTTGTTAAACTTGTGGATTTGGTTATTAAGAAAAAAATTAGTAAAATTGTAATCGAAAATAAAGACAGATTAACCAGATTCCAATTCAACCTGATAAAGACATTTTTTAACAGTTATGATGTCGAGATTGAATGTATTGAGAACAACAATATATCCAACGAGGAAGAGTTTGTTAATGACATTATGATGCTGATGGCTTCTTTCTCAGGAAAACTCTACGGGAAGCGTAGTGTGAAGCGTAAAAAAGAATTAAAGGAAGAAAAACTGAAATTACAACAATTAAAAGATAAAGATGAACAACCAGTGGTTTGAAAGTAGAGGACTGAGAGTATTAACATACCAGTCCGAAGCAATAGGTAAGGTACAAGAAAGTCTCGGACAGCGTGAGATAACAGTTCTCGCTGCTTGTCCGTCAGCAGGGAAAACTCTGATGACAATTTACATGATGGAAGAATATCTCCGTGAAAATCCTAATCATAAGATTATGGTATTAGCACATGGTACAACAATTCTCCGTACACAGTTTCATGATGTACTTAAAGAGACCAAACCTGCTTTTACATACAACCTTGTTGAGAAGTTCACTCAATACGATGTCACCGCAGATGTTAACATCTGTCTTCCGCAGACTCTCGCAGGAAATGTATTGAATAAGATTGACCTTCTTATTGTAGACGAAGCACACCAATTTTACTTTGCGGAAAAGATGATGAAGGAAATCATCAAACAGACCAAACCGAAGAAACAATTACTACTTACAGGCACGCCATCACCGTTCATTAGAAAAGGATTTAAAATCATTCCCGTTACACTTAATACAATATTTGATGAAGGTATGATTTCTGACTTGTATGTTGAAATTGCTACCAGTTCATATACATTTGACCCGATGGCTGACTTCAATCCACATACCGATGAACTAAAATCGTCTGTGCATATTAAAGAGTCTGAAACAAAGAAAACTCTTGATAACCTTGTGTCTAAAATTGTTGAAAGGCTCAAGAGCATCAGAGGTAATGAGTATCAAAATTTACTTCCTGAATGGCTACCAACATTGAAGAGTTTACAGAAAACTATGATTACGTGTCGTAGTCAGCAACAGGCAATGCAAGTCAAACATTACTTTGATAAAATTGGTGTGAAGTCTGCACTCAGTATTTCTGACATTGACTATGATAGTAGTGAGATTGAAGTGTTTAAGCAAGATGTAGACTGTCTTATTCTTATTGTGGTTGGTCGTGGAATATTGGGATTTAACTATCCAGAACTCGTGAATGTTGTTGATATGACCACAAGTCAGAATGTTGACAGGATATATCAATTGCTCTGTCGTGTCATTCGAAAGCATCCCGAAGGTCATAGAAAGTTATTTTTTAAGGTTGCCCCGAACATTCATAGCGATTATTACAAATACATAATGACTGCGGTGTTATCATTGGCTGATGAATCATTCTTCACGAAGTTCAATGGTAAGAACTTCTCAGATATGATAATTCCTGTCATTAAAACGAAGAGAGACCATCACGAATCAAATAACAACGGTGGCAATGGTAAACCAAGACCAAAGACATTAAAGCCAATTGACTTCGAAGGTCTGCCAGTATTCGAGTTTTTCAAAGACCTTTACCATAAAAAAGATGCATTACTTCATGTTTATACATACACAACAATTAGGGATGTTCGGGCAGAATTTTTAAATTGTAAACCTAATGGATTTTGGACAAAAGAAAAGTGTTTAGAATCTTCATTGAAATATTCGAAGCCAATCGAATGGAATAATAATGAAACCAGTGCATTACAGGCAGCGAAAAATAACGGATGGTATGAAGAATGCACGAAACATATGATTAAATTACGAAGTCCTTGGACTAAAGAAGAATGTATCGGAAGTGCTTTGAATTATCAAAGTAGTGGAGAATGGGCAAAAGGTGATAAAGATGCATATAACGCAGCGATAAAGAAAGGGTGGCTTACTGAATGTTGTGCTCATATGTTAGTTAAAAATCGTAATTCCAAAAATTATTTAACTAAAGAATTATGTATCGAAGATGCGAAAGAATATAATACACTTCGTGAATGGCAAGATAATAATGAATATGCATATAAAAAAGCATTAAAAAATAATTGGATTATTGAGTGTGCAACACATATGAAAAAACGCAAATCGTGGACTAAAGAATTATGTGTTGAAAGTGCATCACAATATAACACAATTAATGATTGGTTCAAAAAAGACCCTGATGCTCACGCAGCAGCCAGATGGCATGGCTGGTACGATGAATGTGTTCAACATATGATAGAATTAAAAAAACCCGCAAATTATTGGACAAGAGAATTATGTATTGAAAGTGCAAAAAAATATGTAACGCAAAGAAAATGGATGCATGGGGATGGTGGAGCATGGCGTGCTGCACGAAGAAATGGATGGTTTAATGAATGTAGAGAATCTATGAAAATTAATGTTCTTAATAATGCATCACAATATGGTAATTTAAAAGAGTGGGTAAAAAAAGAAAACGGAGTCTTCCAATTTGCCAAAAGCATGGGATGGATTGACGAATGTACCACACATATGAAAAATAAAAAAATATTGATTTAAACAATAAAAAACATTTTTATGAAAAAAGAAATAGAAGAAGCATTTAATATTATTTATGAACGCTCTCATTTTTGGAATTGGTGTCCTGATATTAATTTAATTATAACGATTTATGAACAATTTCCAAATTCTTATTCAGTTTTAACACCATTTATGTATTCATTATTAGAAGAAATAATTAGAAGTACAACATCGGAATATGGTTGTCAATTAGATGGTGAAAGAAAAAGAGTTGGGTTGAAATTAATTGATTTAGCCATTAATGAAAACCAAAATAATAATGAATATTTAAAGTGTTTAGATGAAATCAAAGAATATTTCAAATGTTCATCAAGGTTTGATGAGGGTGATAATAGAAATAGTACTATACACGGTTATATGCATCCAAGATTTTGGTCACAAGAATCGTTTGAAAAATTAGTTATTGATACTTCAAAAATTTCAAAATTTTCAGGATTTTAAAATGAAATAACATTAAAATAAAATTTTAACGATAATGAAACTTATTAGGTCAACCAAATGTAGTCTGAAATTCGCAACAGCGAAGAAACAGAATGAACTATTGACAATCTTGAGTGAATACTCAAAGGTGGTTAATATCTTCATTGACTACTTCTGGTTGAATACTGATAAAGCCACCAAAGGCGAACTTCTTAAACCTATTGTTGACATCCCCGAAACATGGTTATCAGCAAGATTACGCAAGGTGGCAGCAAGAGAAGCCATTGATATGATGAATGCATCTAAGCAAAGGTGGAAAGAGAAAGCAGTTAAGCCAGTTCATAAAGGTAATAGGATGTATGTTAGTTGTACCATTGCTGACTTACAATCAACAAAAAACAATGGTTATAAAACCGAAGACAGCAGACTTTTCGATGCTTGGTTACACATAGCCAGTGTTGGTAACAAAATGATAATGGACTTACCTATTAAGTACCATAAGCATTTCAACAAATATAACAACATCGGTAAGAGATTGAATTCATATATTATCACTAAGAACTATGTTCAGTTCAGTTTTGAGATTGTAACCGAGACAAAGAAAGAAGGTACGAAGTGCATCGGTGTTGACACTGGTATTAATGCACTGGCAAGTCTTAATAATGGTAATCAGTATGGTAAGGACATCAAAGGTTGTATAGAGAGAGTGAAAAGATGCAAACAGAAGTCCAGAGGTTATTATGTTGCCAAGCGAGCGTTGAAACAACGAATTGACGAAACAGCAAAAGAGATATTAGTGAAAGAAAATCCAGATTTAATTGTTGTGGAACAACTGAAAAAGATGGGATTTAAGAGTAAAGCCAAACGCTTGTTGGCTAAAAATATCAGGCGTTCTATCGGAACTTGGAATTGGAAGTATTGGTTGAAAAGGTTAGAAGCACAATGCGAAATTAACCGTGTTAGTTTTCGCAGTGTAGCACCTTATTATACCAGTACGACTTGTCCAGTATGTGGTCATTCCGATAGGGGGAATCGTAGTGGAGAAGTGTTCTTGTGTCTTTCATGTGGTCACAAAGACAATGCAGATATAAATGCAGGTAAGAACATTTTGAATCGGTTTCTCACGGGACAATACGGTGCTCGTTACAAGAAAATAGACGATGTGCAAGTTTGTGTAGATTTATTTTAACGGTTATAATGGGAAATTTTGAATTAATAAAGAAATTTGTAATTTATGTAATCAATAATGAAGGTTATTTAATGAAAGACGGACGTATCTACGATTCTAAAGAACATAGAGAATCACGTGGGAAACCCGTTGAGTTTGATTTTGATTATGAAGCAAAGGATTTTATTATTAATAATGATTTTGGTTATTGTAATTTTGAAATAAGAAGTTTTTATTTTAAAGTAAATGTAAAATGAAAAAAGTATATATTTGTGAAGATATAATCACAGACAAATGGTTCGCTTGGTATCCTGTTAGAACAATTTCTGGTAAATGGAAATTTTGGAATTATGTTACAAGAACCGTAGATGAAAGACCAATACAATATCAAGGACTTTTAGCTGAAACGACATATGAAGAATATTCTGATAAAAAGGATGAATCAAAATGAATAAAGAAATTTCCCTTTAAAATTAAAAATATGAATACAGAACAGAGAGAAATTAAAAGTGCTGAATGGCGAAAAAATAATCTATCTAAAAATAGCGTTATGGATTTGTTGTCTAATGAAAATATGTATAAAAAATCAGAATTACATTCTGCTGAAATTGGAGATAATGGGGAGTTGTGTAGAGTTTCAATTAAGGAAAGTTCATTTGAAACAGGATTTATGTGTGCAAGAAAAATTATTTTGGATGCACTAAAGAATAACACATAACATTTTGCATATAAGAGAATGAGAATCATCACAAAATGAGTAAAGAACTTGGAATAAAAAGATGTTGGTTTCACAATAAAAGAATTGAAGAAATTACGAAACAATGTACGGTTGTTTCATCAAAAGAAATAATGAAGATAATAAATGAAAGAAGAAATGGAAGAAGAACTAAAATTTGATTATACTTTAAACGACTTAAAAGAAATGTCATTAATTGTCCTTAATCATTTTAAAAATAAAGAATTTAAAAAAGAAGATATTGATATTTTCGTTGAAAAGGAATTGGAAAGAGGGCACGAAGAGTTTAAAGAGATAATGTCTAATTTAGATGGTATTGATAAAATTTTAAATGATGGTGAAAAAATTTCTGAAATAGAAATGGATTCTATTGGTAATTTTTTTGAAAAAATAAAATCTATCTAAGTTAGTGGCTTTGATTTGATGTTAGAGTGCTACCTTGCGCAAGGGTGTTATTAGAGGTTCGGAACTTGAAAGCATTTATAGGATTTGGCTGTTGCAGGTTCGACTCCTGCTGCCTATTGGCAACATTTAATTAGATAGATTTTTTAAGAGTTTAACAAGGATAAAAGGGTGCTACCCTTGGGTAAGTCAGGGTAAAAAATTCGTGATAAATGCACGTATGGTGTAACCTATCCTAATTTTTTACGTATAACCATTTGAAACAAAAAATATAAAGTATGAAAAAGTTAATATTATTTATGATAATGTTTTTAATTGGTTGTATATCGTATGGTCAATCACAATCACCAATGGATGTGTATGAGACTAATATGAAAATCGAATATCAGCGTCATAATATAGGAAACATAACGAATTACATTCTTAACCATAAAGAATTGGGTAAGACTGAGTTTGTTCTTGATGGTAAACTTTACAAAATGAAAGTTATTAAAAATACCAAATTAAGTGGGGGATATGTTAGGGGTTCATCTTCAAGGGAAAATGATTGGGTTGAAGGAGAAAGTCTTAAATTTTTTGTAAAACAAGGACATAGGGAATATATTTACACGTTAAGAGGAAATATTGTTCAGCTATGGTCAGATAGTATGAGTTTCTTTGCATATTATAATATTGAAAAACAAGAGGTATCAATAAGAACAGATAGATATAATTTTAATTCAAGCCAATATAAAATGTTTGCTTATGATTATTCATATACCAATGGTGATTTAGAAAAGGTACAAGATTGGATTGTGCGTGATGCAGATGGAAGAGCAAATTCAATGGGTAAGATATATCCAAAAAAATAAATAAAATGGATTACACTGTAGGAATATTTTTATACAACGAAAAGGACAATAAAATACTTATTGTTCACCCTACTAATAGTAGTCAGAAATTCTGGTCAATACCGAAGGGTTTAAAAGAAGAAAACGAAGATGCTTTCATTACTGGTGTTAGAGAGTTAAGAGAGGAAACCAATATTTCTTTGAATGACATAGATGTGGATATAATTACATATATAGAAGAATTCCCAACCATTAAATATCCAAAAAGAAGTAAAAGTTTAATACCATACTTAGTTATGATTAAATATGATGTTAATCTATTTGATTTAAAGTGTGAATGTATGGTTGAAATAGATGGTATTAAACCCTTTCCAGAAATTGACGAGTTTAAGTGGGTAAGTATTGATGAAGCATTACCATTAATTCATGTCACACAACAAAAAACGTTATTAAAGATAAAAGAAAATTTAGAATTATGAATAATAATATCGTAAGAATCGTATGTATTTCTGACACGCATAGCAAACATAATCAAATAAAAGATACTTTGGGTGAAATTCCTGATGGTGATATTCTTGTTCATGCTGGTGATATATCTAACATAGGTGAAATACAGGATGTAAATAAATTTTTAGTTTGGTTTGATTCATTACAACATAAAAATAAGGTGTTTATTGCTGGAAATCATGATTTTCTTTTTGAGAATGAAAGAAACGTTGCTGTTGCAATGTTAGAGGATTATGAAAATATTAATTACTTGGAAAACCAAAGTAAAGTGGTTCAAGGACTTAAATTTTGGGGTTCACCTGTTACTCCACCGTTCTGTAATTGGGCGTTCAATAAAGAACAGGATTATCGTGCACAGCTTTGGGAAACCATTGATGATGATACAGATATTCTTATCACGCACGGTCCTCCACGTGACATACTCGATTTCAGTCCATATGGTAATGAACACGCAGGTTGTCCATATTTGAAGATTCGTGTGAAAAAAGTAAAACCAATGATAAGTATTCACGGACATATACACTCAGGTTATGGGGTATATGAAGAGGATGGAACATTATTTGTCAATGCTTCAACCCTAAACGAACGCTATAGTGTCACAAATAAACCAATTGTTATTGATGTAGATAAAGAAAACAGAAAAGTTACATTAGTTGATTGTGGATAAATATTTTTTATATTTCCTTTCTAATGAAATATAATCTGAATATATAAATTCTCCAATAATATTTATTGTTTTACATAAATACTTAAAATTCATATTTTTGTAATTATACATGAAAAATGTTTAAATAAATCTAATACTAAAAGAAGTCAAACAAGAAAAAATTTTAAATATTTTTAGATTCTACTTGATTTTTAAAAAAAATAGTTTTATATTTGTTGATATAAACTTTAAAATATGGTATTAATATCTTTAACATTAGCATTAATATCCATAATAATATATGGAATTATTTGGATAAATGAAAATATAAATAATAAAGAACATGAGAAAGGATTGATGTTTTTAATTATAACATTAATTGGGTTGTTAGGTTCTCTAATATTTTATTGCATATAACGGTTGCAAATATATTTGAGCAGGATTTTTTTTATAAAATTTTGAAAAATGTATACTATGAAGATAGAAGAAATTAATAGAGACTCAAAGCTAAATTTGGATAATTCAAATGGAATTATATAAAACACTTGAATTTAAAGACATTAAACGAGACACATTCGGCAAATATGCACACCCGATTGAATTTGAAAAGGGTATGTATGTTTGGTGTGGTTCTTCAATACCTTTGTTAATAACAACAAAAACAACAATTAATAAACTAAAGCAATTTTATAAAGGACTTGATTTTGAAGAAGTAAGCTTGGTTAGTAAAAAACTGGTAGACTTCTCCATAAAACAAGAATAATAATTATAATATAAATAAAATATAAATAAAATATAAATAAAATAACATGGAAAAAATAATTATGCAAAGGGAGTATGGTAAAACCACCCAATTAATGAAAAAATCGAGTAAAAGTGGTGATTACATTGTTTGTCACAGCTTAGATGAAGCAAATAGAATACAATTAGAAGCAAAAAAATTGGGGTTAAATATTCCACTACCAATAACATATGCTGATTTTGTTGAGAAACGATATTTTGGGAAAAATATAAGTGGGTTTTTGATTGACAATTTAGAAATGTTTTTACAACACCTTTCAAATGTTCCTGTCAATGCTGTTACAATGACTCCTTAAAATGGCACATAAAACATGGAGAAGTTTAGAACTTAGTAAACCACCAATAAACGAGTTGGTAGAATTACAACACATGATTATTGGTGTTGGAGTTGAACTACTCTATTAAAGGTTGCTGAATTTCTGTATCGTTCTTTTCCATTTTTGAAACGAGCAATATATTCATCGTGATACTCGTCCGATAGTGATGTCTTAAAATGGCACATAACGGACTAATGTAAATTTTGAAGCGATATGGAAAAACAAATTAAAGATATAATAGAAGCAACTAGCATGGGTAAATTAGAAAAAGAAGCGGTGACTGAATCGCTTTTGAATTTACATAATGTTAGAAACCGAAGGGAACTGTTTTTTTTGTTTGCTGGATATATTCATTGTATAGGGCACAGTTCGATAATAACGAAATTTCCGATGTGGTAGATAGTTTTATTGGGCAAAAATTATTGTTGCTAACGGTTGGGTATATATGAAGTACCTACCACAGAACTTAAATAATTAGTAAAAACTTTATAAGGTATTTTATATATACGTTGTTATAAAATCGTAAAAAATATGGAAACAATTAAAGAATCATTAAAAATTTTAGCAAGTGTTGAAAAACATAGAGATTTACTTGATAAGTTTGCTCGTAGTAAGTATAATGAACGATTTGACAGTAGAAAACATCAACATGGAACATATCATTCATATTCAGATTTCGATATAATTTCGGATACAAAAATAAGAGTGAATTATACTTACGGTGGTGGGGATATGGATTTTAATGATTCTTTTACCATTGAAATAGAATAATTTTTATGTTTTATAACGTTTTGCGTATAAAAAATCGTTTTAATGTTTTTTATACGCTGTTATATTTAGGTTTGTTTTTGTTTTACCGATTAAAATAAAGAATATGAAAATAGAAAAAGTACATAAGAAGATTAGATACAC
>Ga0210043_1000306_pt1 | contig 52195 bp, 51 predicted proteins | sample CryGeymet201501t_FD_183990 | JGI IMG/M metagenome (GOLD analysis project Ga0210043, IMG submission 183990) | Groundwater microbial communities from Crystal Geyser aquifers in Utah, USA - Crystal Geyser metaG 2015-01t (SPAdes) (version 2) | ecosystem: Environmental > Aquatic > Deep subsurface >... | reverse complement strand
AGTGAAAAGGTGGCGTAAAAATCGAGACATGACAACACGATGGACAGCAGCTCTCCTATATGCACAAGAGCTTCATTTTAGAAAAATAAAAGGATACAAAGAAATAGAAAAATTTCTATCCAATTATATAGCCAATAAAAAAGTAATTGAAGAAAACTTTACAGAGATGAATATATCTATATCCGCCTAATTGATTCCTAACGGTTTTTGGGACAATCTCGCTCCTTCCATTCTAGTTCCCATGTTTGTTATAATATTGGAAAGATCAGTCATTTTACTTTTTAAGATTTCAACCTTTTGGAATTGAGAAGATGCTTGGGATTCAACATTTTGAACTGCAGCGGAAATTTCTTCAATGGATGCAGATATTTCTTCAGTAGAAGCTGCTTGAGTCTGAGCATTATCGGAGAGAACATTTAATGATTCACTCATTTCATCAGAGGAAGTTGCTAATTCTTCTGAGATCATTTGATTGGTAGAGACAACATCAGATATGCGGTCCATGGTAGAATTTAATCCTTTTACCATTGTCCCAATTTCATCAGTTGAAGAAGCTAATGTGCGCTCTCTTAAATCACCTTTTTCAATATTACCTAATATATCTTCTGCTGTTTGCACAGGTTTAAACTTTACCTTAAAAAAAATAAAATTTAAAATAGCAAATAAGATAGTTGAGATAGTTGCAAAGAATGATAATTTCCTAATATTTGTCATGGAGATTTCTTCAATTTCTTTGTAATCAATAGTGCTAAAAAATTGAAAACCAAAGTCTTCATTTTTTAAACCATTGACTAAGAAAAATGAATTTTCAAATGCATTGAGAAATTCTTTATCGTTACCAGCATTTTTAAAGGAAGTGAGGAATTCGGAGTCTTTAAAATCAAAATTAATATAATCTTTCTTAGGATGCCAAACTACTTTGTCATTAGCATCTAATAAAAATGGATAACCAGTTGATCCTATCTTAACAGAAGCAAGAATTTCCTCTAAGTAATCACCCACAAGGAAAGGAAAAGCGGCAATTCCAATTACCCTTCCTGCCGTATCCTTAATTGGAGCTGCAATTATTATAACTAACTTATCTGTAATAGGTGAGAGGACTGCTTGGGAGAAAACAATATCACCTTTTATTATATTTTCTAAGATGGGTTGAAAATTCTTATCATCTGATAGATTCTTGCCTGTAAATTCGTCATTATTTAAAGCAGAAACTTGAACTGGATATCCTTCATCTACTGAAGCAATAAGTATATTCTCAAGCTTATAGGTAGGTTCTTTAATCATCTTCTGAATGGACGGTAGTAGGTTTTTAAATTCCTTTTTTTGGAAGCCTGATATAATTCTATCAGAGCTAACAAATTCCTTAATTTGAAGTTCTCTAGATTTATAAAAGCTTTCGAGCAGGACACTGTTACTTTTGTTAAAATTAGATAATTGATTTCCGAAAGCTTCTTGTAAGGAGTATCGATTGAAATTAAAAGAGATCATTAAAAATATTTCTGAGAGAGTAAAAACCATCAAGGAAAGAATAACGGGAATGGTAATCGCTATTTTCATTCGGAAAACAGAATCGTCTTTCGGAAGTGGTCGATCAAAAACACCTTTCTTTTGGAATTCACTTAAAACTACTTCAGCTAATCGAAAGCCAGCAATTACGTTAATCATTCCTGAAAATGTTAAAATAAATCCTATATTGATAATTTGTGTGCTTGTTGAGTCAGCAGACTCGGAAAAAATAAAATCAAAAACTAAGCCTGAAATAAACCATCGAATAAATAATAACAAAGCAAAATACATTGGTATCTTGCTATACGAGTTCCAGGCTTCTACATAAATTGATTCCTCTACAGTAGATTCACTTTCTTGCAATTGGATTAACTTTTTTACTTTTCGGAGTAGGAATGGATAAATGATAAAAGAAGATCCGAGCATAAAGACTGATAGTATGGATGCGGTTGATAGGATAATAGTATTCTGATTCTTACTAGTATCTAGAAATATTATAGAAAGTAAAATTGTGGTGGGAACAATAAATACTTGAGTCATTAGTTCCGAATATAAAAAGAATTTTATTAGTACTTTTTTGTATAAACCCATAAATAACGACCTTTTAGTTTAACAAATGAAAGTTAAACTATTTTTAGTTATAGATTTTTTATGTTATAGGTTTTGTAAAGTTTTATTGATTATTTTCCTTAGAAATTGGTCTAGACTTTTTGTCTGGAGGCTACTTCTTCAAAGGTAGATTGGTATTTCACATGATTCGTATTCATCCAACGATCCCACCAATTGAAATACAATCCATAATTGCAGTGAAAGTATCTATGATGCATATTATGGTGTGTTGAAGTATTGTGCCATTTGAAAATAGGATTTCTTAAGAAGTTCTTGGGGAAAAGTTCAAATGCCAAGTGACCTAACACATTTAGAAAAGTCATATAGAGAAGGAAAAATAAGATTGTAAGCCCATGAAGTGGAAACAATAAAACAGCAATAGGAACAATACCAGCTTCTACAACAGCTTCATAAGGATTGAATGCAAAAGCAGCCCAAGGAGATGGATTCGTGGAAATATGATGTGTTAAATGCATTTTTTTGAATAATTTAGGATGGTGCATCATTCGATGTGTCCAATAGAAATACGTATCATGAAACAATATTAGAGCAATTAAACTAACAAAAAAATAAGGTAATCCATATTCAGAAATATCTTTATAAATCATTGTCCAACCCAATGATTTCATCGTAAAGACAAGAATCCCAGTGAAACCAAACACAATCATAGTAAGTAAGGAATATTTAATTTCGTGACGGATTTTTGAATTGTCTCGTACTCGATCTTGTTGGATCCATTTGTGTTGGAGTTTCTTCTTCCATAGAACCCAGAAAAGCGAGAAAGCAATTCCTGCAAAAATCAGGTAGCGAATAGTTGCAATTCCAAAACTTGCAAAAAAAACCAAAGCGAATTTATTATAATCTAGTGATTCCATTCAATATTCCTTCTTATGATCAACTTCTAACTAAGCTAAGAATTATTATTTACCCACCAACTAAAATTTCAGGCTGAGAGGTAGATTCCTTCTTTTTAGTTCTTCGTTCTTGGAGAGCTTTGTCTCTGCGAGAAGTGATTTCTTCGTAGTAAGCTTCATAATGTGGAAAATTTGTTCCCATGATTCTATCCCAGAAATTAAAATAGAGACTATAATTACCGTGAAATTTCGAATGATGCAAGTTATGGTGAGTTGTTGGATTGATCCATTTGAAAATAGGATGCTTAGCCCAACCACGTGGGTAGAATTCATAACCTGTGTGGAAATAAATATTCAATACCATAGCATAGAAAGTATGAAAAATCAAGACACTGAAGTTTAAAGGAACAAACATAATAAAGATAGGAAGATAGATTGCCTCAAGTATCGCTTCCAAATAATGAAAATTATATGCAGCTAGTGGGGAAGGGTTTACCGACTTATGGTGAACGGAGTGTATGATATGATATAGCTTTTTTGTATGAACCAGTCTATGCATCCAATAGAACCAAGTCTCATGCCAGATAGTCAATAAACCAAAACTGAACACTGCATATCCTATACTGAATTTATCGAAATCAAAATATACCTGCGATGGGATAATTTTCATTTTTGCTAGAATAATGTTCGTAACAGCAACCATAGTAAATACAATTAAAGTTGTGAAGGATTGTTTGATCTCATGAACAAGTCTTTCTTTTTTTGGAAAGCTCAATTGAATTCGAAAGGGTTGGAACCATTCTTTTTTCCATATCCATATGATAAAAAACACACCACCAGCTATTGGAAAATATCGAATTATATTCATTACGAATTGGAATCGTAAGATACCCATAAAACAATTTAAATCTAAATCGCATGCAAACATTTTAATCCTCCGAAATACATCTTAATCATAACAGAATGTTGGATGGCAGTCGACCGAACTTATCAATTCGGACTGTTTTTCTTTCGAAATTCAGTTGGAGTCATCTCTTTTTCTTTTTTGAATGCATCATGAAAGGAAGATTTGGATTGAAAGCCAGATTCATAGGCTATGCGAATTGTTGGCCAATCTGTGTTCTTCTGCAAAAGCTCACAAGCATATGTAATTCTATAGTAATTGATGAAGCTGTGGAAAGATTTTCCAACTTGAGTGTTGAGGTATTCTGACAATTGATGAGGAGATATTTGCATTTTATCAGCAAGAGAGCTTAAATTAAGATCTTCCTCGAGGAAAAGTTTATCTTCTGTAAATAATTTTTGCAGTTCAATTCCTATCGATTTTGTATCTATATTTTTCAAATGAGAATTGAGGTACTTCTTTTCTTCTTGGATTGCGATCTTAACTTCTTCAAAGAGGGAAGGATAAGACATTTGAATTAAATAAATAGTTGGAACAATAGAAGATAAGAAAAATATTCCTATCGAAAGACCAATATGGATTTCTCCAAAAGAAATTAATAGACCTCCCAAAGTACCAAGACTTGCCATTCCTAGGATGAGAAAAAGAAATCTTACGGAGGCTGTGTTTAAAATTATCTCAAATCGAAAAATTCGTACAAAATGTACAAAGCTACGGAAAATATAAATTAATAAGGATGAACAACCTAGAAAGGAGATGAATGTTATTCTCTGAAAAAGTTTACCACTTGATTGTTTTCTAATTGCTTGTATAGCTTGGATTTTGTATTCAATGGGTTCAAAAAATCCTAAAAGAGTGTAGATTGCAGCGATGAAAAATGGAAGTAAATTCCATTTGCTGCTAAGCCAACTGGGAATCTCGCCTTCTAGAAAGAGATAAATGATTCGAGAAAGTATAGGGCCAAATAAAAATAAAATAGGAAGATGATAAAGATAGAAGTAAGGTATCTGCAAAAAGTAATCAGAAAATAGATATACATTATGAAATAAAAATAAACCGACTAGTAGCAAGGATAATGAAACTAAATTCTTTTTGGAATTTTGGTTGGGTGCAATTTTGTATCCTATACTAAAAAGGAAGGCAAGAAAGCATCCGAAGAATGAAATATAATAGAGAATTCCTTTATCCATAGTTAGATTTTCATAATAAACTCATGAAATCTGGATCTTGGATATGTGGGTAACTGTTGATGGATATAGGTGCTATCTGTCCATCTTTCCAATCAAAAATATTCAATGATGTATTGGATATATAACGCATTAAGGGAAGAAAATCCGTTTTTGCTAATCCCAAGGATAGCCCTGATAAAACCGCTACTGGAGTTGATGAGGTGGCAAGTAGAATTGAACCTGCATCTTGGGGAATCTTAGTCAATGTTGAGGCGACCTTATTTTTATATTGATCGAAAGAATAGGGTTCATCGTGAATGCCTTCCACCCATTCGCGCAGTACTCGTTGAATGAGTTTGTAAAATATTTCTCTAGAACTTGGACGGCCAGCTGATTGAAGAGCCTTGTATCTTTCTAAAGTTTTTGCAAATTCAGCATCTTCTTTACGAATTTTATTCGCTATATGAAGCCATAGACCTGGATCAAACTCATTTAACTCCTCGAATTCCTCAGCTGGTGGAAAACAAAAACCTTCTCTACCTAAAGGAGCAAGCATGCCTTCCAAGGTTTGTTTCTGTCTACGTAATGTTCCTGAAGCTACAAAATCGAATTCTATTCGCATGCGAACAAAATATTCACCTAATAATTTAGCTTGAGAATGTCCTAATTCTGTTAGTTGGTCATACTCTGCACCAAGGCTATTTGCCTGACCATGTCGAACTAAATAAATTCGAGCCATCTAGATACTATACCTTGGATTGGAAATGGCTAATTTATCTTTCAAGGTTTCCATTACATGGTTCAGTACTTGTTGGTTGGAAGGTAGGATTTTCTGATCTCGAATTTGATTCGCTAAGATTTCATTTGCTTGGGAGACGATTTCCTTTTTCTCATTCAGATTGAGTTCAGAGAAATTCGTATTATTAGATTTTTTATTAGGTTTTGATTTATCTTCAGAAGGCAATATTTCGGATTCCTGCTTAAGTTTAGGAATCAGTTTATCCGCTTTTTCACCTAATAAAGATAATAGAGAAGAAAACTCTTTTTCTAGAAGTGGTTCTTCTTGTTTGATCTCTCTAATGATTACGCCTAACATATTCCAGGAGATGAGAGTCTTGAAGGAAAGTAGATCTTTCTCTTTAACGGTAGGCATAATTTCTTTCATAAGAAAATCTTGAATTGCTTCTAATAAATCTATTGATGTAGGTTTATCCTGCATTGATCAACCTCAAAGCTTCGTATTCCATTTCACTAGTTCTCCTTCCAATTGCCGCAAGTTCAATACCCTTGTCTTTACCACTAAGATGACGATAAGCTTGTTGGATAGAGCCGATGGCCCAACGCAGATTTCCAACAATTTCCCAAAAGGTAACTTTCCTCGGATCAATCTTTATTTCACATGCTTTTTCATACTCAGCAAAAAAATCGATCCTGTCTGCAAATCCACCGACTTCTTTATTCACTTTACCAAATCGCCAATCTCGCATACAGAGCCAGGCAACATCCTCATGACGGTCTCCCCAATGGGCAAACTCATAATCTAGTATTCCTTCCAAGCCTATTGGACTTACCATAAAATTTCCAGTACGAAAATCTCCATGAACAAGAACCATTCGATCTGGAGTAAAATTTTTGGCTTGGTCATCTAACCAATTTAATGCGAGTTCAATAGCTGGGTGGGATTCAGGAACTTCAGCTAGGGTCTTTCTAAGAGCTAGAACAGATTCTTGTATATATGTTTTTTCAGAAATGCCACCTAATAGAGATAATGTAGCTTCACTCAAATACTTAGTTTGTTTTGGTAGGATAGAATGTATTTTGGCAAGATTGTTTGCAAGATCTCTTGCTAAACCTTCTTTTCGATAAGCATTGATAGACGCATCTTTTACTAAAAATCTAGCATTTGCATTGCCTGTGATTCTTTGCATTAGATAGAATGGATTTCCTATGATTTTCTCATCATTTTCAAAAAGTATTGGTTCTGGAGTTTTTGCTCCCGTATGAAAGATTTCTAAGGCTACTTCGAATTCTGCCTTTTTAGGCAAGGAGGACAAAAGCGATGCTGCTTTATCTGTTCTAAGAACTAACTCAGAATGAGAAGAAGATTTGTTTTGAGCTTTATCAGATGTAGGAGTGGATGAATAATCCAATGCTATGTTATCTTGGCAGGCTCCACCAGAAAGTTCTTTCCAATTGGAAATTTCAATTTTAGATTTCCATAAATCACTTAAATAGGATTCAATTGTGTCCTTCCATTTATTCTTTTCCATAAACCTGCTCTTGTTTATTTTTCTGCAAAATGCATTGTATAAAGAATTGCATTTTATATAAAAATACAACCATTTAGATTAAGAAAATTTGCTTTAATACAATTTCCAAGGATAATAGTCCTTACTATTTGGTGCAAGGATCAAATTCTTGTTGGATCGAATTTTCAATTCATCTTTTCTACTTTTTGGAATAGTGACCAAATTAGGATTTCCATCACTTATAAAAGGTTTCCACTCTCCTGAACTAACTTTCTGGCGATAGGATTGCAAGGCTTCTTCAAAGCCATGAAGACGACTGACTCGAAACAAATTGTAATTTTTAGCGAAAGGTGATAGACTCAAACGATTCGAATAGCTAAAAATAAGTTTATGTCTATAGGAATGCTTTTTGCTAGAAGATTTTGCAAGAAGCGGCCATAATTTTCTTTTCGGATAACTTCCATAAGGTGTAGCTAAGCTAGTGTACTGAAAGTTTGGAAGGTAAGTATTTATTTTAGTCTGGGAGAGATTAAGATCTGATTGAATTCTTTCGATTGAGGTAGTTTGATAATTAGGATGTGAACAAGAATGATTTCCTATTTCGTAACTATTTTCTAAAAGGAAGGAAAGTTTTTTATTAATCCATTGCTTCTGGCCAAAGAGTTCATTTTGTCCACGTTGGCAGGGAGTTACAAAGAAGATTGCAGTGATGCGAAAGGTTGGATATTTTTTCTTGTAATCTTCTAAGATTCCAATTGCTGAATTGGGATCAATTTTATTGGAACTCAAATACTTAAACTGGGAAATATGCGAATCATCGAAACTTAAGACAGCTGGTATATAGCCAAGTGGTGCGTTTATATAACCTTTATACAATTCTTCCACAGTAAGAAGATAGTATTTATTATTTCTAAGATAATCTAAATCTTTCAGTAAAGAAGAAGGTTTTCTGTTCATAAGATTATCTTTTGAAGTAATTTTATGGTATGTAAAAATAGGAATCATACCCAATTCGTCTACTTGCCTTGACGTTTGTGAAGATAGATTTTTAGAGTAAGTTATTGATATTATTACAAATAGAATTTTAAGATAAAAGGAATTTCGAAAATTTGAGAACACAAATGAAAGAAAGAAGTAGACTTGGAATTTTGTCTAGGTAAAAAATTTTGCTTAGCGATGGTTTCTAAATACAGGTCGTTCTCGTTTTGAAAAACGTCTTACTTCAAAATGAAGATGATTGCCAGTGGATCTACCCGTAGAACCTACTTCTCCAATCTTATCTCCTTTTTTTATTTTATTTCCTTTCTTAACTAAAATTTTACTGAGGTGACCATATCGAGATTCATAACCTAATTCATGTTTTAAGATAATCAAGTTTCCATACCCACCTTGTTTGCCTTGGAAATCTACTTTTCCATCTGCGGATGCATAAACAGCAGTTCCTTTGGGAGCAGCAAGATCAACCCCTCCATGAAAGGTGAGCTTGTTAGTAAAAGGATCATTTCGTTTTCCAAAACCTGAAGATAGTCTTCCTTCTAGTAATGGTTTGGAAAAAGCAAATCCATAGAAAAACATTTTCTCTTTTCCAATAAGTTCGCCACCTGGAATAAACCATTGAGATCTATTGGGATCAAAAATTAATTTTTCCGCAGGAATCTTGAAATCTTTAGCAATTTCATTTTTATTTTCTTCGGATTCGTTTTGATTTTCTTTTTGGGAAAAAATTCCTCGCATATTGGGAATCAACATTTTTTGACCTGTACTCAAATCATGAGGGGATGCTAGGTTGTTGACCGAGGATAGGGTATCTAAATTCATCCCAGTTCTTGCCATGATGGTAAAAAAATTATCTGACTTTTGTACCTTATAAGTATAAAATTCTAACCTAGTTAGCTTGTGTTGGGAATTTCTAGAACGAGAGGCTTTTAGATTATCTTTTACATCTTCACGAAGTGATTTTAAGTTTGGATTGCTGTATTCTAAATTGGCAAGTAGTATAGGATTTGAATAAAGTTGATTAATTAAAATTATGTAAGTTAAAGAAAGAATTACAAAATTCTTAAATGGGAAAAATCTACTTTTTAGAAATTTTCTCAGATATCTCAAACGACATAAGTCTTCCATATAGTTTCAATATCGGACAGTTCCAAAAAATCAATGACGTCAAAAACTAAGAAATGAGCATGGAATCAAAGCCATGATCGAAACGGACAAACCGACTCTTCCCACCCCAGTCCAGAAATCTGAACCTGTTATCATTCTTCTCATTCATCTTGGGATCATCTTTATGGGTCAATTGCTACTTTTGGTTCTATTACAATCAACTATGCAATTCATTCTTCTTCAGGATAAGATTCCTACAGAAGAAATGGTGGGTAAATCCTTTGATGAAATTTCTCAAATCCAAAAGGATGCAACAGCCGAATTAGTTACTGAATTTGAAACACAACCAGAAGCAGTAAGTAAAAAATACTATAACATAATATTTCTAGAAAGACAGGGAGTTTTGTTTTGGTCAAGTTTGATGTGGGTTCTTGCCTTCCTTCTTCCTGGGTATTTAATACTTTCTCGTTGGTTGAAGATTCCTATTTCCAAATTAGAAGATAAGTTTCAACTGAACCAAATAGCAGCAGGTGCACTAGCTGGTATTGGAATATTCGGCATAGTTTCTTTAGTAGGAATGTTTCTAATTATAATAGATTTAAAACCGGAAAATAACGAATTCCAAACCATGCTTTTTAAAAACCTCCAAGGAAACTCAACTCTACTCGCTTGGTCTGTTTATAGTGTAGGATTATTTACTGGTTTAATTGAGGAATGGTTCTTCCGAGGGATGCTTTTGAAACATTTTGTTTCCAAAGGTTTAGTTAGAGAAGGTTGGATAATTACATCTATACTTTTTGGTGCTTTGCATTTTTCGCCAGAAGCTTCGATGATAATTCCAGTAATTCTTTCTGGAGTTGGTGCTTACTTTGGATATTTATATATCCAAACGGGAAATATTTGGGTTCCTATTACTGCACATGCTGTTTACAATTCAATCACGTTAATCTTAGCATTCTTTTTGGGAGATCAGATCACATGAGTTTTTTGAAAAAGAAGCAGATGGGATTTCATTATGCTATTCCATTTTTATTAGGAATAATTTTATTTCCTCTAGGATCTCTATTCTCAGCTGAAGTAATTGAAGTTCCGATTAGCACAGATGATGCGAATGTTAAAATTCTTGCGATACTGAATAAGATAAATCCTGATGATTTTTATGAAGATCCAAAGACTGGTGGATTTATAAAGAAATACCAAGATAAGACAATTTCTCCATTTGATTACAAAATTTACATTGGACGTATGAGTCAAAGATCAGTTGAATCAATCATTCGAATTGAGAGTTCAGATCGTGGCCAAGAAAAAGTTTGGAAACAAATTATTGAAGCGGAATTACTTAAGAATCCTCCCACAGAAGATATGCGTCAATTAGAAAGAAAGAGCCATGCCATTTCCCAAGGTTTGAATTTAATCCAACCATCTATGAGTGTTATTTATAATTCAACGAATTCGCCACTTTATAATTTTAGAGATACATTTTGGGCAGCAACGGCTTATTTTCTTACAGACCTTGTTTTGGTTGGTGGAGCTTACGCTTACGTGAAAGACAAGGCTCCTCGCAAAAGTCTATGGGATAATCTTTTGAATCGAAGAGGCCCACCTGAGTTACTTAAAGGACCAGATGCTGGGACATTGATCGGAGCTTTAGCAGTTACAAGATTGTATCGAATGGTAGGGTCGGTTCAAGATACAAGTGCTCATAATAGATTAGTTGAAATGTCCTATTCATTTAGCTTTTAAAAATTCTTAACTTCTATAATTTCTTAAAAAGATTCTTTGCGGCATCAGAGGCATTGGATCTTTCAAAATCATCTCGATCAATCATTGTTAGCTGGATATTTTCTTTTTCTATACGAGTTAGTAGCTTGGCAACATCTGCTGGATTTTTAGAATTAGTAGCCATGTATTTGAAAATAGTCTTACATTCAGGACAGGATTTATCTTTCAGATAATTCAAGCCCAGTCTTTTGCAATTGCCACAAGTTCCATAGAGATCATCCACATAAAGCATATGCTTTTTTACATCATCTACTTGCAGCTGTGACCAAACTCGAACAAATTTTGTGCGGGAAGAATCTTCCATTTTCATACCTTAATGCTAGACGCAAACAAATGAACCTGTCAACTAGGAAATTATGAGATTTCGTTGGACTTTAGTAGCAGCAATATTTGGAGCTTTGGCAGTTGGTATAGGAGCCTTCGGAGCACATGCTTTAAGAGGAATTCTTTCACCAGATATGGTAAAAGTTTTTGAAACTGCCAGCAAATACCATTTTTACCATACCTTTCTTTTGCTTTATATTGCTCATCTCTTAAGCAATGAAAGTATCGAAGAGAACAAATTGAAATTATTACAAATTTCTGCCTGGTACGTGAGTTTTGGAATTCTTATTTTTTCAGGGAGTTTGTATCTTCTTGCTATAACAGAAATTAGAATTCTGGGAGCGATTACGCCCATCGGTGGTCTAAGTTTTATTGTAGCTTGGATTTTAGTCGCTTTTTCCTATCGCAAATAATTACTTTGTCCTAAAATCAATAAAGATTGCTCTACTTAATTTTGAATTTTCTTTTTAAGTAGAGCAGTTTTACTTATTTTACTAAACAAATACAAATTCTTAAATACTTAGGTATAAAGTCTGAGATTAGTATTTGTTCTCCACTGAATAACGAATCTTTTCCACTTTTCCAGCTGGGAGCTTTACATCAAAATAAACTTTGCTTGAAGATTCCTTTTCAAACTTGTGTGAGTTGTCAGTAATTTTCCATTCGCCATAAGTATTAGCATAAAGTCTTACAGTGATATCTTCCTTCTTGCGATTGCGTAATTCAACTTCATAACTTGCTTTGTAGCCATTGGAAAGCTTGAATGCTTCGTAGGACATTTGCTTGCCATTTGCTACTACATCGAATGCTTTTCCAGTGCTTACTTTTATCCATTCATCATTGGGTGTGTGGTCGATGGAATCTTCACCTAATAGTTGTTGTCTGCCTTTAGAATCTGCTTTAAAAATTCGAAAGGTTCCCATAGGCAATGGAATTCCAAGTGCATTTTTCTTAGTGTTCTGAATATCATAACGAACAGTTGCGTTATTAAAATTCTTTTCATTACCTGAGTTCATAGGAAGATTTTCAAAGATATATTTTTTCTCAACACTGAGACCATTTTTATCGAAAAGCTGAACTTGCTTGGTCTGGTTGGAACCTATTGTTGTTGGTTGATCCAAAGTGTACAAATAGTAATCAGCAAGATTCTCCTGGTTGAATTCTGGTGCAGCTGATTCCATAGCTCGTGATGAAAGTTTATAAGTATTTTTAGTAGCATATGTTGGACGGTTTGTAACTAATTGAACTTTGCCAGCTACTAATTGTAAGGTTGCTTTCTCAAATGCTGTTCCACTAGAATTGCTCAATGTAACCCATGATTGTAAGCCAGCAGAGTTTTCTTTATCATTTAAGTTCAGATTATAATCAGCAGACCAATTCATTCCACCTGTTTGGTAGGTTACTTCTAGAGTTTTCTCAGTCTCGGAATCAGATTCTAATTCCCACACTAAAGTGGGTTTTGCAAAAAGGTTCTCAGGAATGGAAGAAACAACTACTCGACCTGGATAGCCGAGTGAAATATCTTTACCGATTTGAAATACTGGTCCATTGTTATAAGCGATTAGTTTAGCTTTGATCGCTGTCTCTTCGCCAGTTGTAGGGTTCATTTTGTAAAGAGTTACTTCTCTACCTACATATTTTTCAAGAAGTCTTTGTTCCGAAATAAGATCGTATTCATAATTTTGTTCGTAGACTGAGAAGCCTTTAGAATCTTTGGTGGGTTTCACTCTTACTGTTTGAGGTAAAATGGATGAGGCAACATCCTGATATCTAAGAGTCGTTCTACCTTTTGAGAGGTTTACAGAGCGAACTTCTCTAACTAAACCCATACCACCATTATAGATTGTAACTGAAACGGATTTTCTTTTATCTGAAGAACTTGTCTCATAAGGGAAACTAGAATCCACAACAAAGAGTAAAAGAAATAAGACCGTCGGTATAATTTTAAATTGATTCATGTATATTAAACTCCCTGACTCCATTCTATAGATGAAAAAACGAATGCAATCCAAAAAGCTCGCTCTAATTTGTCCCTATGAAAGAGAAAGTAAAGATTGGAGTCATTGGTGGAACAGGCTTGTATTCGCTCGATGGGATGGAGATTATAGAAGAAATACACCCAGACACTGCCTGGGGTAAACCATCAGATTCTATAACAATTGGAAAGTTCAAAGATAAATTAATCGCATTTTTACCAAGACATGGAAGAGGTCATTTCCTTTCACCTTCTGAAATTCCAGCACAAGCAAATATTGCTGCCTTAAAAAATTTAGGAGTGGAAGAGATAGTTTCTTTCTCTTCGGTGGGTTCTTTAAGAGAAGAAATCCCGCCTTTGGATTTTGTGCTTCCATCTCAAATCATTGATCGAACCAAAGCACGACCTTCTACTTTTTTTGAAAATGGAATTGTTGCTCATGCTCCATTTGCTGATCCTTTTTCCAAAAGTTTAGCAAATAGAATCAACGAGACCGCTACAAAGATTGGAATGAAAATTCATATGGACAAAACACTTGTTTGTATGGAAGGTCCACTTTTTTCTACCCGAGCAGAATCTCATATGTATCGAGCTTGGGGAGCTGATATTATCAACATGTCGGTTCTTCCTGAATCCAAACTTGCACGTGAAGCAGAGATTGCCTATCAAATGGTATGTATGTCTACGGATTATGATTGCTGGAGAGAAGATGAGGAGCATGTTACTGTTGAAATGGTAATAGCAAATTTAACTAAAAATGCAGAAAATGCTAAGAAACTTCTTTCAGCTCTTATTCCATCTCTTGGAAATGGGGATGATTATTCTTTAGTAGGTTCAACTAAATTTTCCATCCTCACTGCTCCAGAGAAAAGAAATCCAGAGCAAGTTAGTAAATTAAAAACAATTTTTCCAACATATTTCTAAAGGTACAAAATGAATCCATATCCTAAATTACTCGCACCACTCGACCTTGGTTTTACAAGCCTTCGTAATAGAACACTCATGGGCTCCATGCACACAGGATTAGAGGAAGCTGAAAACGGCTACGAACGCATGGCAGCTTTTTATGGGGAGCGTGCAAAAGGGGGAGTAGGTCTTATCGTAACAGGTGGAATCGCACCCAACGAAGCTGGTCGAGTTGCAAAAGGTGGATCTGTTATGGATTCATCAGAGACAGCAAAACACCACAAAATTGTAACGGAAGCAGTTCATAAGCATGGTGGGAAAATTTGCTTACAGATTTTGCATACAGGAAGATATGCCTACCATGATAAAGCAGTAGGTGCTTCTGAAATGAGAGCGCCAATCAATTTTTACAAACCACATAAGCTTTCTCATGAGGAAATATTGCAGACGATACAAGATTTTGCAAATTGTGCTGCCTTCTCCCAAGAAGCGGGTTATGATGGTGTTGAGATTATGGGTTCAGAAGGATATCTCATCAATCAATTCATTGCTAAGAGAACTAATGATCGTGATGATGAATGGGGTGGAAGTTTTGAAAATCGTATTCGATTTGCCTTAGAAATCATCCGTGCTACAAGAAAGAAAGTTGGCGCAAATTTTATAATCATCTATCGTCTATCTATGTTAGATCTTGTGGAAGATGGTGGAAATATTGACGAGGTAATTGCTCTTGCTAAGGAAGTGGAAAAAGCGGGTGCAACAATCATCAATTCTGGTATCGGTTGGCATGAAGCAAGAATTCCAACTATAGGTATGATGGTTCCAAGAGCTGCTTTTACTTGGGTAACTGCAAAAGTGAAAGGTCATGTAAGCATTCCACTTGTTACTTCCAATCGAATCAACAATCCAGCTACAGCAGAGGAAGTTCTTATTCGCGGTGATGCGGATATGGTATCCATGGCGAGACCGTTTTTAGCTGATCCTGATTTTGTAAATAAGGCTGCTGATAATAAAGCAGATGAAATTAACACCTGCATCGCTTGTAACCAAGCCTGTCTGGATCATATCTTCGAAGGAAAAACTGCATCTTGTCTGGTAAATCCTCGAGCTTGTTTTGAGACGGATCTAATTATAGAACCTGCATCAAAAAAGAAAAAGATTGCAGTCATTGGCGCAGGCCCAGGAGGCTTATCTTCAGCAAAAACAGCAGCAGAGCGCGGACATGATGTAACTTTGTATGAATCTATGGATAGACTTGGTGGTCAGTTGAATATCGCGAAACAGATTCCTGGTAAAGAAGAGTTCAATGAAACAATTCGTTACTTTGGTAAGATGCTGGAAAAGCATGGAGTAAAAATAGTCCTAAACAAGCGAGTTACTTCCGCAGAGCTCATTGATGAAAAATTTGACGAGGTTATTTTAGCTACGGGAGTTATTCCAAGAATGCCAGCTATTCCAGGCATAGAAAATCAAAATGTGATGAGTTATGTAGATCTAATTCTTCATAAAAAACCTGCGGGGAAAAAAGTTGCGGTTATTGGTGCCGGTGGAATTGGTTTTGATGTGAGTGTTTATCTATCAGATCCTGGTCATCCATTTACTACCGATGCCTATCTAAAAGAATGGGGAATTGATAAATCCATTTCCATAAATGGCGGACTAGGAAAAAAATCAGAAGATAAATCGGATCGATCCATAACTATGCTTAAGCGGTCTACAAATAAATTCGGTGCTAATCTTGGTAAAACTACAGGTTGGATTCATAAAGCAACTTTGGTTGATCGTAAGGTGGATCAAATTGCTGGTGTGAATTATAAATCCATTGACTCCACTGGAATTACTATTGAAGTTAAAGGAAATGAAAAGAAAATAGATGCGGATACGATTGTTATCTGTGCAGGCCAAGATCCTAGAAGAGATCTTCTAGAGGATTTAAAAGCTGCAAATGTCTCTGTACATCTAGTTGGCGGAGCAGACTTAGCTGCTGAATTGGATGCAAAGCGAGCTATAGACCAAGGAACAAGGCTAGCAGCTAAACTATAATTTTTTGATACAACGAAATATTCAGTGCATTCTAAGTGTACTGAATATTCGTATTAAGTTTGTAAATTGGAATTTAAACTATGGAAAAAGCAAATACAAGTGATTTTGATTTTTCAAAATCTTGATAGGTTCGAAGAAATTAAGTAAAATTATTTATTCTTAATTGATTCAAAGGCATCTTCTAATGAATCAAAAACATTTAATAACCCTCTAAGCTTTGTTAGTTCAAGTACATAATTCACCTTTGTTGACGGGGAGCATAGAAGTATGCCTCCGCCTGATTTATATATTTTAGAGTGAATGCCTAGAAAGACTCCCAATCCAGATGAATCTATATAACTAACATCACTCAATTCTATAAAAAAGATATTTTTACCCTCATTAAGCTGTGTCTCGATATATTCTTTAATATGTTGGGAACTATATAAATTTATTTCACCAGTAATTTTTACAACTACTGTCTCTTCTTTGCTAAGTTCAGAATCAGCTCCAAGAATTTTTAAAATTTGCATTTCGCCAGCATCTAATTCGACTATAGTTTCCAAATTTAGATACCAACCTCATGAACACCATTACTGATAGAAAACTGATAGAATGATAAATCCTTGTTAAACATTTTTCTGTAAGAATTAGTTAGCTCGATCTTGTAGTTTTTATTGGATTCTTTGTTATCTAGAACCAAAACACATCCCCCGAAGCCTCCGCCAATCATTCTAGCTCCTATTATAGATTCCTTTTGTAGTGTTTCTACTATAAAATCAGTCTCGGGGCAGGAAACTTCAAAATTTTTTGACAAGGACCAATGGCATTCATACAAACATTGTCCTACTAATTGGAAGTTTTTAGTGATCAGTCCTGCAATTGTGTTCTGAGTTCTAAGCTTTTCAGAAAGTACATGTTGTAATCGTTTCTTTTCATTTAATGTGAGAGAAACACTTGAGATATCAAAATCATCTGCTAAGTCATAAAGGTTTTGAATTTTTGGGTAGATTTTTTGAATTTTTGCTAAAGCAGATTCACATTCTTCTCTTCTAGTATTGTATGCTGAATCTTTAAGAGAGTGTTTAACATTAGATTGAATCAAATAGAATTCTTTATCTTCTAAATCGAATTCATGATAGGAATATTCAAGTGTGTCAGTGTTCAGTGAGATACAATTGTTCTTTTTTCCTCTAGAAATAATAAATTGATCCATAATTCCACATTTCGTGCCTACGAATTCATTCTCAGCAGCCTGACCTATTAAAGCAATATCAGTTCTATTTAGATCTAGTTTATAGATTTTCGATAATGCATAGGTTAGAACAACTTCCAAAGCGGCAGATGATGAAAGTCCAGCTCCCTGAGGTATATTCCCATTCAGAGAAAGATCAAAACCTGGAATAGAAAATTTCCTTTTCTGTAATTGATCAATTACACCTAAAATATAATTGATCCATGTATGTTTTTCCACTTTAACTATATCATTAACTTGGGTAAGTGAATTAAAGTTTTCAGAATAGAATCTGTAAGTGTTTGATGAATTAGGTCGAATCATAATATCAATAGAAAAATCTATTGCAGCTGGAAGTACGATTCCACCTAAATAATCCACATGTTCGCCAATAATATTGATACGTGCTGGGGCTGAAAATTTCCGAGCTGGTTTCTCGGGACTTCCAAATTGTCTGTAGAAAGAGTCATCCACGTTCTTAAAATAATCAAAATCATAGTAATTTGAAAAGAAGAAAAAGAAGTATTTTTATTGAAATTCTACTTATAATCTGTTTAACTTGAGAAGATGAATATAAGTCTAAATACTCGTTTTTCTGATCGTTTCCTTAACTCTGAATCATTGTCCAAGAATCAAAAATCATCTCAATCTGCGCATGAACTCTTACTTTCTAAAAAAGGTGCTGGGAATGACTATTTGGGTTGGATAGATTTACCTGAACAAATCCAAAATTCGGACTTGGATTCTTATAAGGAGATTGCTTCAAAAATTAAGAAACATTCTAAATTTCTCATCATAGTCGGTATTGGTGGTTCTTATTTAGGAGCACGTGCAGTTATAGAAGCAATTCAAAATCCTTTTGAGGTTTATAGTGAAGATTCTATTAAAATTATTTATGCGGGACATCATTTGGATGCAGACTATCATAATCACTTAATAGAATTTTTAGAGGATAAAGAGTTCTCAGTAAACGTTATCTCAAAATCTGGGACAACTACTGAACCAGCTGTTGCCTTTCGCTTATTACTAAGCTTATTAGAAAAGAAATATGGAAAGGAAGGCACCAAACAAAGAGTATTTGCAACTACAGATTCATCTAAGGGAGCCTTAAAGAAATTTTCTGATGAATATGGATTTAAAACATTTATAATTCCTGATGATGTAGGTGGTCGCTATTCTGTTCTTACTCCAGTTGGACTATTACCGATAGCTATTGCTGGCGTAGACATTACTAAGCTCGTTGAAGGAGCTAAACAGATGCGAAAGGAATTAATTTCAGAGACAGATCCTAGTAAAAACCTAGCAATGAAGTATGCCACTTATAGAAATTCCATCTACCAATTAGGGAAAAAGGTAGAAATACTTGTTAATTATAATCCATCTTTTCATTTTTTCTCAGAATGGTGGAAGCAATTGTATGGGGAAAGTGAAGGTAAGGGTCACAAGGGAATTTTCCCGGCTAGTGTTGATCTCACTACGGATTTACATTCTATGGGGCAATACATTCAAGACGGGGAAAGAATTCTATTTGAAACAGTCGTTAGCTTCAATGAACCTAAGAAAGATATTACCTTAGGAGAAAGAGAAGGGGATCTAGATGGATTGAATTACTTAAATGGTAAAAATCTCTCTTGGGTAGGTAGTAAGGCTACTTTAGGAACATTAGTTGCTCATTCTGATGGAGAAGTACCATGTCTAGAATTAGTTGTTCCTAAGCTTGATGAATTCTATCTTGGACAGTTAATTTATTTCTTTGAGTTTACATGTGGAATTTCAGGTTATATGTTAAATGTAAATCCTTTTGATCAGCCAGGAGTAGAAGATTATAAGAACAATATGTTCGCTTTACTAGGTAAGAAAGGATTTGAAGAAAAAAAAGCAGCTATTGAAAACAAGTTAAAAGAATAATTATCTATTTTATTAATAAAATTTAAACTTAAAATGTATTTGGACTATTAGAATTTATAACCTAAGGTGAACCAGATATTTCTTGTTTCCAGAGGATGTTGGGTTGGATAATACCCTCCTGTAGCACTTCTAATTCCTGGATCGAAAAATTGTTCATTCGTTAAATTATTGATAGTCAATTGCATATACATTCCTGGTTTATAGAAATCCTCCCATCGAATATTTATTTTTACCATCTTATATCCAGGTACTGTAGCCTCAGGGTTAGTAGCAATAGTTCTTCGGACATCAACATAATTTACACCAAGGTAAAAACTCAGATTTTTAATAAGATAATAAGTTATACCCGCATTTATTTTGTGAGGAGCTATGTTTGGAATTGAACCTTTTCTTGGGCTTGTACTTGAACCATAAATATTCTCGTAGAGAGCTGTAATTATATCATTTGAATAATTTGCTCCAAGTCTACCAGCAGTTGAGGGCGAAGTATCAAGACTTGCAGGCAAGTCATAGTATTCACCTTTAGCATAGGTATAATTAGCTGTTAAATTTAAATTTTTGAGGATTGTTGCGGATGAGTCTAATTCGAATCCATATACATTAGCCTTACCGATATTTTGATTTTGAAGCCAAGGCTCAGTAGAACTAATTCCATTTATAGTTGATCTATCAGTTGTTTGAACTTGTAAAATCATATTTGTAACTTTATTGTAATAAGCTTGAGCTGAGATAAAATAATTTCTAAGAAATCTATAATTCGCACCAAGCTCAAGAGATTGTAATTTTTCAGGTGATAGATTTGGGTTAGGTTTTCTTTGTGGAGTCTGCGAAAAAAGTTCTTGTACAGACGGTTCTCGAAATGCGGAGCCTGAAAGTAATTTAAATGTTAAATTATTTGTTGCACTATAAACAAGACTTAACCTTGGATTGCTAGTATAGCCATAAGTAGTAATATAATCTCTTCTGTACCCTGCTGATAATTGTATTTTACTTACAGGTCGAATCGATTGTTGAACAAATATCGCATAATTTGTATATGTAAATATTTCATTCGAACCGTAATCTTTTGCTACTATAAAGTGCCTAGCTGAGATTCCATATATTCCTGTTATATTAGAAGTAGGATTCCATGTTAATCTTTGTTCACCCCAATAGGCTGTATCTTGACGTGCATATGAATTAGAATTATTTACATCTCCAGGTCGATAATAAGCTCCTGGTCCACTTGTATTAGGATATTGTTCATGACTTGATTCTAATACTTCTGTATTTCGAACAATTACCTCACTATCTAAGCTGAGTTTTTCATTAAACTTATATATATATCCCGTTAATGCACTATTGCTTCGAAAATTCCATCCACTTCCTGTGAAACCTTGTATACCGTTACTTGAAATTACGTTCCCATCTTTATCCACATATGAATTTGTTAAGATACCACTTGCCACTCCATAAGCTCTTATCAAATTACGGGCACTATAGTCACCAGTTCGGAATCCAGAGATTTTAGTATCAATTTGTTGAGTTCCATTTGCAAATGTTCCTTGTCCTTGGTTGTATTGCCAATTTGTAGTCTGAAATCTTAATCCTCCTTTAGAAAATTTAGCAGTGATATTATAAGTATCTTCTTGCGAATTATTATAGGTAGGTGACCAAAAATATCCAATTGATTTACTGTTTGGTGTACAAGTTGTATCACCACATGCTTTAGTTGCTAGATAATAATTGGGATCAAAGTTATAATTATAATCTTTATTTGAATCTGTTGCGCCATTGTTTGGTGGGTTTAGATTTCTAATATTTGAAAAATTTGGCCCAGCTGTTTTATAATAATAACCACCTACACTATAAGAAATTGGATTTTCACCTGAAGATACTCCTCTCGCAGAAAAACTCATAGATTTTCCAGGATTTGAACCATAAGCACCATAAGTTAAATCTACATGATTACCAGGATTACTAGAACCATCCTTTGTTATTATATTGATAATACCATTAAAGGCATTTGCACCATAGAGCGCAGATGCTGGCCCTGAGACTACTTCAATTCTTTCCACATTATTCAATGGAAATCTCACACTACCTGCAAGCATTGCGTTTTCATTTATATTATTATCTGGTGAGCCATCGACGTATAAAAGTGTTCTTTGGTTTCCTCCAATTAAACCTCTCTGGTGAATTAATTCTGGAAAAACTCCATAAGTATGTTGGAAGTCAATACCAGGAATATCTTTGAGTGCTTCAACCAAAGTTCTATACCCTCTTTCTTGAATCATTTGGGATGTAACTACGTATACAGCTGCAGGTGTTTCCTTAATTTTAGATTTAGTTCTTGTTGCAGTTACAACTTCATAGTTCTCGAATAATTTAAATATAGCTTCAGTTTCTTTTGCTACATTTTCCTTTCTAATTTTAAAGTTTATGTCTTTTGAAATTGGAGAAGAGATTATATATTCATTTATATTCTCTCTTTTTTCTTTTTTCGAAACATTTAATTTAATACGAAGAACTACTTTTGGGACTAATTTAGAAATGATACTATTATCATCATCTTCTTTAGTTTCGCTATCAGGAAGAGTTATTCCTTCAAGATCAAGAATTTCATTTGTAATATTAATTGCGTCTATAATGTATCCTGTATTTGGATCGTAAATTTGACAATAAAGGTTTAAAGTAGAATTAGATGATTTATTGTAATTCCCTGTTATATAAATAACTGAATCATCAGATTTATATTTATCAAGATTCGTTTCGATTGAATTGTCATTTTGAAATACTTCATAATTATTTTCTCTAAATGCTAATGATAATTGCTTATTTATTGTTTCTTGAATATCAGGATTTAAATCTGAATTGTACGGTTGAAAAGTTCCTATAACTATCTTTCTTTTGATTGCTTCTTCAGAAATTATAGGCTGTTGCAAGAATATACAAACGCTAATAATAGTAATAATACCAATAAGAAAATCAGAATATATTAGTTTTAGGAAATTTCTTTTTGCCATTATTATGAATATAGTATTTAGTTGAGAGTAGTGAGCTGAGAACTCATATTTTTAATCAATTTATTTCTCCTAAATCTTATATTTAGATAATAAAGGTGCTTCTAAGATACAGTTTGTATTTTATAAAAGATAATTATGATTAATTGGTTATTTGACCTATCAATTTTTAATTTCTAAAAACACATAAATCTCTTTATGTGAAGTAATAGTAAATTATTGTCAATATTTAATTGAAGGTTTATAAATTTCTTTCTATAGAGGACAAAAAGTATTTAATTTCTTGTTTTTTCCCTTTGAAAAAGTCTTTTTGAACAAGAATTTCATCGAATAATTTCTTCTCGCCAATATCTATCGCATCCTCTTGAAAGAACTCCCCAGTCAATTTGCCTTCTTTGGAAAGATGTCTCCACAATGATCCTAGCTCGAAATTTTCATTGCTTTTTTGATCGAGAAGATCGAATGCATGAATTTTAAACAGGGATAATCCTATATAATAACAAGGGATTGAATCCTTTAAGTATTCAAAATATACATTTCCATCCTTCCAAAAAAGATTTGTATAATTAGCATTATATGGAGTTGCCTTCAAATACAAATGGGAAAGTGAATCGTGTTGATTTTCAGGAAATTGTGGTAAAAAGTTGCTTTTAGGAAATAAAACAGTATCAGGGTTTATTACAACAAATTCATCATCGGATGAATTTGATGAAGCCCAATATCTATTTATTCCTGTAAATATCCCACCTCCAGTTCCAAGGATGGATTGTTCATAAGAGATATGAACCCTTAAAGATGGGAAATTCGCAAAATATTCTTCGATCTGTTTAGAAAGATAATGAGTGTTAGTTATAATTTCATTTACCTTCCAATTTTTAAGAAGGTATAAGCTATAGTCTAATAATTTGATACCATCAATTTCCAAAAGAGGTTTAGGACAATTTTGAGTGAAAATTCCCATTCTCTTTCCAAATCCAGCAGCTAAAATAAATCCTCTCATAAATTATTTCTAAACGTTCAATCCAAACTTAGGTACGGATTGTATCTTTTTTCTAAGATCAACTATAAAAATGTAAACACTATCAGGCAGTTGACCAAGCTGAGAAATTTCTTCCAAATTATCCAAACAACTATAAAAGCTTGGTAAAAATTTTAAGTTATTTTTTTCATTAATTTGAATAATATAAGTTCCGAGAGCTTTAAACGATCTTTGTAATGCTTGTAAATAAAATGTATCATAAAATCCTTTATTCGATATTTTAGATTTAACACGAAAGTATTCTAACATTTTTTTTCTCTCAGTAAGCGGTAAAGGTTTATAAGCATCGTAAAGTATACTACTTAGATCGTATGTAGGATGTCCCATTCTTGCGTCTTGGTAATCAATTAAATATAAATTTCCATTTTGCGTCATAATATTTCTTGAATGGAAATCTCTATGTGTGAAAACCATAGGTTCTTGTTTTTCTAAGTGCTTACAAGTTTCTTCTAAAAAAATCACAAATTCGCTACTTATATAAAACTCTATTTCTATTGAGGTTTCTAATTTTCTTAAAGATGAAAGAGTTAATTGTATTTCAAAATTTAATTTTTCAAAATCAAAAAATCTGTTCGAAACTAAGGCAGGTGCTTTTAAAGATTGAAGATGAATCAGAATATCAATCGATTTGTAAACTAAATCTATATATTCTTCGATAGATTTAGAATAAATATCAATATTACCAAGATCCTCTTGGAAGATAATGGATTGTGTGTCATCTATTCCAAAAACTTCAGGAACTAAAATGTTTTGTTTGGAGAGAAATTCCGTTAGTTCAATAAAATCCTGATTGATATTTGAATCTTTACAAATAACAAGTTCCTTATTTCTAAGACTTTCATATTTATCTAAATATTTTTCTTTTACTCTAGCTTTAAAATATCTCCTAGTGGATGCTTCTTCTTGAAGTGGGAGTAAATCGAAATCTTCTTCAACAAATTGAATAATGTTAGTCATTTATTTCTAGCTGGTGAAAATTTTAATATAAATTTAGTTCCATAATCTTTTTTAGATTCTACATTAATCTCTATATGGTACAACTCTGCAATTTCTCTCACCACAAACATACCAAGCCCTGTTCCTTTTCCTAATCCTTTTGTAGTAAAATAGGGTTCATAAAGATTTACCAATGTTTCTTGTTCCATACCAGTTCCATCATCTTGGATTTCCATAATAGGATCGGTTCCCGATATATATGTTTTAATGAATATATTTCCTCTGTTTTCTGTTGCATCAGCAGCGTTCAACAAAATATTAGAAAGAGCCAAGCCAATTTTTTCATTGTCTCCAAAGACAAATAAATCTTTTTCATATTTTTGTAAATTTAAGGTGCAGTTCTTTAAGCGCATACTTTTTTGAAAAATATCTAGTATATCTTCTATACAATTATTTATATTTGTAATTAATATTTTAGAAGGATCGTCTTCATTATATTTCTGTTTTCCTAAAGTAAGTAAATTGGCAGTTAGATTTTTAAGTTTTTGAACCTGTGTCATTGTCACATGTATCGCCTTATCCTTTATTGGTGCTAAAGCAGTAGGTTGGATAGCTAAATCCACAAACCCCATAATCGCCGTTAAAGAATTATTGATTTCATGGCCAATACTAGAAGCAATTGTAGTTAGAAATGCTCTTCGTTCAGAATCAATAAGTTTTTGAATTAATTTTTTCTTGTAAGAAATATCACGAATAATCCCAGTATGAAAAATCTTTTCATCGATTTTATAAGTACAAAAAGAAAGATCACAGTCAAAAATTTTGCCATTAGAATTAGTTAGTAATACATCAGAAATCTGAGATCTATTGGTTTTTATTTTACCATGGATATAGGATTTAACTACTCGATTGTAGAATTTCTTTTTATCTTTAGGAATTAAACAAGTAATAGATTGTCCAATTAACTCTATATCTTTAAAACCAAATGTCGTATAAGTTGCATTATTAGCCGAAATAATTATACAATTTGAATTAATTGTAATTACACAGTCGGTAGTTGCACTAAGAATCGCCTCATTTTGTTTATTTAAATCCCAATTCTTTTTAATAAGTTCAAATTCTTTCTTCTTAGAATTGATTAAATTATTTTTATTCTCTTCGTTGATTTTTGTTTGAGAAATCGCTTTTTTCAATACTTCAAGAATTCTGTTTCTCTCAACTGGCTTAGCAATATAGTCGAAAGCCTTAAATCGAATTGCCTCACCTGCGGAATCTAAACTTGGATTACCTGTGATTAAAATAATTGGTATATCGATTTTATTTTTGTTAGCCCATTGAATTAAATCGATTCCTGACAGGTCTTTCATTAATATATCAGAAATAATTACTTGAATGCTAGATTCTCTTTCAATAGTTTCTATGCCTTTTTTACCATTTTCTGCTAGTAATACATCATATCCCTCTCTAGAAAGAACTCTTTGTAATGCATCTCTAATTGGTTCTTCATCATCTATGACTAAAATTTTATATTTCATATAATTATTTAAATTCCAATAGGAAGCTTTATCCTTAACTGAGATCCATTTTTAAAAGTTGAACTAAATTCAATATCACCACCATGGTCAGTAATGATTTTCTTAGAGATAAAAAGACCTAAGCCTGTTCCTTGATTCTCTCTTCTGGTTGTATACATAGGCATAAATACCTTGTTCATGTCCTTTTCTTTAATACCAGGGCCATTATCTTGGATAAGAATATTAATCCAATTCTGATCTTTATTTTCTTGTTTATCAACAATAATTTCTATTTTTGGTGTATTATTTCGAAAATCTGCTTCGGATAGTGCATTGATGGAATTCATTAAACAATTGATAATAACTTGTTCTATTTCTTGCCATCTTACGTTAGCATTTAAATTTTTTGCATAAGTTTTAAATTCAATAAATATAGATTTCTTTTTCGCATTTGCTTCAACTAATTCAATTGCTCTAGTAATAATCCAATCAATTTCGGTTATTTCTTTTTCAGCTATTTCAGTTCGTCCTAAATCCAATAGGCTTTTAATTAAATTTCTAATTCGTTTGTTTGCTAATTCAATTTTCTTAAGAATTTTAATTCTTTCATTTGCATCTGATTCATCGTTTTCAATTAAATCTTCAATATATAGTAATGCAGATTGTAATGGATTATTGATTTCATGGGCGATCCCAGCAGCTAGTTCTCCAATGCTTGCAAATTTTGCTGATTCTACTAATTGATGGTTTAAGTTTTTTGTATTTGTAATATCTGTAAAAATACACATAACTGCTTCGTCAAATTGATTGTATTTTTTCATTGGGATAAAGCGGACTGAGAAATAAGTTTCAGTGTCCATTAGCCTATATTTAAATTCACTAGTTTCTACCTTAGTTGAAAATAAGCATCTTTGAATTGTTTCGTAAAACGATTCGGCAATTTCATTAGGAAGAAAATAAAATAATTTCTGTTTTTCTTCTAAATTTAAATACTGAAAAAGATAAAATTTTAATACTGGTGCAACGTCTTTTATATTGCCTTGATTATCAACGATTACGATTCCATTGTTCATGCCAGTGAAAATATTTCTAAGTTTTGCTTCAGACTCTCGTATGCGATTCTCTTGTTCTTTCTGTTCCGTTATATCAAACAAGACTAACATGATACCCATGAACTCTCCAAAATCACCAATGATGGGTGAAGAATGCAACATAGCCGAAAATTGTGAAGTTCGATTATTCAATACATTAATTTCTTTAGTATTACTTCTCCTTCGCAAATACTCTAAAAAGGATTCAGATTGTCCGAGTAATTTATTGGCTTTAACTTTTTTCATTTCTGCAAATGTATAATTTAAAACGCGTTCTGCAGATTGATTAGCATAATTGATCATTGCATTCTTATCCAAGGCAACGATAGGAACTTCAATGTTATCTAATAGTATACCTTGGTACTCTATTTGTTTTAGTGCCATTGCTTTCATTTCTTCATTTTCTTGATTGTAGAAAGCAAAACCTATATCAGCACCTAATTCTTGAAGAGTACTTATATCATCTTCAGTTATTGCAAATTTAGAAAAATTAATTACTTCAATTGCACCATAAACCTTATTGTTCCATGAAATTTGGAAACAAAGTGCATCCATATAATAACCATCAATTAATGTATCATACCATTTTTTATATTTGAAGTCTTTTTGATTCGAGTAAAAATATAAAAAATTTATTGGATTGTTTAAAACATTCGATATAGGAGTTTCGTTTTGATTGTTTAAAAAGAGTTTTTTAATAGAATCAAATTTTCTATGAGTTTCTTTTGATTTTGAAGAAAATTCAAATAAATATTCATCTTCAGAGCCCTGATAGATACCCCAAACTAAGTCAAAGCCCCTAGCTTTTTGTAGCGATAAGCAAGTTGTATAAAGTATATCTTGCTTAGATTTATTTAGAAAAATGGCAAGTTTGATTTCACGAATAGCCTTCAGCAAATTTTGAGTAAAATTTATTTTTATTTGTAAATTAGATATTTCCGTTTTGTCTTGTATGTAAAAAATTAAGTAACTACTTTCCTCGTTGGTTGCATTTATCAATTGAAAATTAAAATCTATTTCTATTGCTTCTCCTGTTTTGCTTAGTAATTGCCAAAGAACAATTTGTTTATTACTGTCAGAAGAACCCATTATTTCAAAAATTTTAAAAATAGTTCCTGATTCGCCTAATAAGTAATCAAAATCTCTCCCATATAATTCTGATGATTTGTATCCAAGAATTCTTTCCATTTTTGGATTAATATGTAAGATGGTTAAGTGGTCTGGGTCTAAAATGATAATACCTTCATTCATAGGAAAGGAAGTAATTTTTAAAAAATCTAATTCATTAAGATCCATATGTACTTAATCAATCTAAGGAAAATCAATAACAATGCAATTCATATTTAAATGCCTATTCTCTTATTTCGAATCTAGTCGCATTAGATACATGAAGAAGGAATTAGGTTTCCAAGAAAGAATTATAGATCTAGGTGGGCATTCTGTCTTCTTTTTGGAAAAAATAGGAAATCCTAATCTACCTACATTACTATTTATTCATGGTTTTCTAGATGGTTGCTATGGATTTCGAAAATTAGTTAAGCATTTAGATTATGAGGGAAGTATCTTAGTTCCTGATTTACCAGGATATGGCAGAAGTACTCTTCCACTTATTTCTTATCTCTATCAAATCGACATTATAGGCAATATTTTGTATAAGGCTGTTCGTCAATTACCACATACACAATTAATCCTTATTGGTCATAGTATGGGCGGACTAATTGCACAAAAAATAACTTTACAAAATCAGAAAGAGCTTAAGGAACAAAAGAAATATAATAACCTTTTTCAAGTAAATGGCTTAGTGCTACTAGGCAGTGGTTCAATCCCTCATCCAAAACGGGAGGAGATGAGAAGGATTCTATTTCCTAAAAATGAAAAAGATATAATCAACTTGCTGAACCATTTGTATTTTGCTGATGTTCCAGAGCCATCTTGGCTGGAGAAAAGGATATTAATTTCAGGGTGGGATGTTAAGAAAAATATCTACCTAGCTGAAAATACCGTAATGCGTGAGAAAGAAATATTTTTTGGAAATAAAGCAAAGAATATTAAAATTCCCACTTTAATTATCATTGGAGAAGAAGACCAACTAACGACTGTCTCAATGATGAAAAATCTTAATTCCTGGATTAAAAAGTCGAAGTTAGTTATATTAAAGCATGCTCGTCATGCGATTCATATGGAGAAAGCGGAATTTGTTACTATTGAAATAAAGAAATTTTTAAAACTTTAAAAATTCTATTCTCCATCATCTCCAATGGCTTCAACCGGACACACTGAAATAGCATTTTTTGCTGCTTTGATTTCATCCACTGTTGTAGGTTGTTTGAAAAAATATACATGACTTTCATCTGCGTTGTATTTTAACAAACTGGGCGCTTCATGGATACAATCATTGCAAGGAACGCAGTTTTGATCTACATAGAATTTTCCAGGGATATTTTCAGGTTGCTTGCTAGTGTTATCAGCCATTTGTTCTAAATAAAAAAGAAAAGTGATTCTGGTCAAATCAAAAAAAAATTGAATATAAACAAAATAACTTTAAGCAAAACAAGATAATTTAAAATCAGGTCATGGGAAAAATAAACATCCTTGTTGTCGAGGATGAAGCCTTTATAGGAATGAATATTCGAAGAAGGCTAGAGCATATTGGCTATCATGTTATTATGGTTGTTCCGTCTGGTGATGAAGCCTTCCAAATTTCTACTGAAAAGGCTCCTGATTTAGTTGTTATGGACATTCAGCTAGAAGGCAACTTAGATGGCTTGGAAACTGCTCAAACTTTATGGAATAGATTCCAAATTCCTATAGTCATTGTAACTGGTAATATCGATTCTACTACTAAAACACGTGCTGATCAAAATTGGTGTTATGGATTTGTATCAAAACCATTTTTCTCTAATGAACTCGAAGTTGCAGTCTCTAAAGCATTAGATCGTATTTTTACCTCACGTTATTGTAAGAAAGATAATCAAATTATAAATCAGAAATATTACAATCCTGTTTCTATTTGGATGAAGAATCATCAAGATCAATCAGTTGTGATAGGAAATCAGAATGATTTTTTAAATGATTCAATAAGATTTCATGCTATCTATTTATTTTATAGTTTAGCTTTAGAAGATTCAAAGGGTATTTTTAAAGTAGATTCAAAAGAATATTTTTCTAGGTTAATTTATTATACCTGGGATAAATTCAAAAATAAAGTGGAATATCAAATTCAAATTCAAATTGATATTAAGTCATTCAATCTAGACGAAAGTTTAGCCATTCCAATGGGTATCATTCTATATGAATCTGTATCTAACTCAATTCAATATGCTTTTTCACCAGACCATAGTAACTCTACGATAACAATAAAACTTACTACAAACACTAACCGCGAGAACATCTGTCTTCAGATAAAGGACAACGGCATTGGTTTGAACAACACTTCATCTTCTCAGGTTACAGAAGAAATAATGGAAAATCCTCACTCTTTAGGATTATGGTTGATTAAATCAATGGCACAGACAATCAACGCCGATTCCATGTTAAATGGTGATGAGGGAACCTGCCTAGAAATTATTATACCTCAAGTCCCCCAATAAAGGTAAATAAAATACTCTTGATTTCCTTCAGTTCCTAGAACTCCTGATCTAGAAATTCCTAAAAATTTAGCATTATGAATTTTTCTTGCTTTACGAATTAGTTTTAAAATTACTTTCAAAGATTCATGTTGGTCTTTGACAATTCCTTTGTCTAAAAATTCATCACCTAATTCAAATTGTGGTTTAACCATTAGTAGGGCATGTATTACAGTTTGATTATTTTTTTCAAATAAATCTTGCAACTTAACAAAAACCTTTTCTATCGAAATAAAACTAAGGTCTGCAGTAACCGAAATCGAATTTACTTTATCGCTTATATGTTTCCATTCCAAATTTTTAAAATGGAATCGATCAAGAATTTCAACCCTGGGATTTTTTCGAATTCGTTCTTCTAGTTGCCCGTAGCCAACATCATTTGCGAGTACTCTGTCTGCACCTTTTTCGAGAAGTACTTGGGTAAAGCCTCCTGTTGATGCGCCTAGATCTAAACAAAACTGAGACTTTATAGGGAAATTCGAAAATTTTTCTAAAGCGCTAAGCAGTTTATAAGCTCCGCGCGAAACGTAACTCTTAATCCTTTCTTTGATGCGTATATTTACATTTCGCGAAAATAAAAATCCAGATTTCGATTGGACTTGGTCATTAATTAGAACAGAACCTGAAAGGATTAATGATTGTGCAAATATTCGATCATTTGCGATACCACGTTCAACTAACAAATCATCGAGTCTAATTTTTTCTTGTGCCAATGTAAATGGGGAGCTTCTTAAAGAAAAACTCATCCTTTGTTTCTAATTGTTGACCTAGATTTATAAGTTCATTGATAAGAATGTCTCGTTTGTTTTTAGATTCATCTAATCCATAAAGAGAAATATAAGTTAACTTTCCACTCTCTAAGTCTTTTCCTGGAGTTTTGCCTAGTTCTTTGCTCGAGCCTTCTGAATCTAGAATATCATCTGTTAGTTGAAAAAGCAATCCTATTTTTTCTCCATAGGATTGTGTATCTTGGAATCGAGCTTGGTAATCTTCTCTCAATCGGTTGCCTAAGAGTAAGGATGCAAGTATTAGTTCGCCTGTTTTTCTTTTGTGGATTCTATATAAGATTTCTTCTTTCACCTGCTGATTTCGACTCTCTATTAAGCCAAAATTTCCCTCCATTTCCAGATCTTCAATTTGACCAGACACCATTCCAGGCATCCCGGCACCTTGGTGTAAAATCTTTATCAAATCTGGAACTAAAGAAGAATCATTAATTTTTGAGTTAACTAATGCTAAAAGATAAAAGCCAAAAGAATTTAATGCATCCCCAGCAAGAATTGCTGTGCTTTCAGAAAACTTTTTATGTAAGGTCGGTATTCCTCGACGTAAATCATCATCGTCCATGGATGGTAAATCATCATGGATGAGAGAATAGGTATGAATCATTTCAGTTGAAGCAGCAAGAAAGAATATATCATTTTTGAGTAAATCTTTGTTATATGGTTTTGTTGCTAGATAGGAAGCAATCGCAAGAATAGGTCGTATCCTTTTGCCACCCGCTTGGATGCTATAAATCATTGCCTCTGCTAAGATGGGATGGGAATGTTTTTCAATGAGAGGATAGATTTCAGAAGTAAGAAATTGATTGAAGCTTTGCTTGAGAGTTTGAAAGTAATTAAAAAATTCGGATTGATTATCTTCCATTGGTAGATGAAGATCTTACCTTATTGGAATTCTAAAGTAAGATCTTTTAGTTGATTAAACTAGTTCGTAACTTTTGAAGAAAAAGCTAATTTCAAAATCAGCATTATCAACAGAGTCAGAACCGTGTACGGCATTTGCTTCTTTGCTTTCTGCATACAATTTTCTAATTGTACCGTCTTTTGCTTCTTTTGGATCAGTTGCTCCAATTACATCTCTCCAATGGAGAACTGCATTGTCTCTTTCTAAGACAGCGGCAACTATCGGACCACTTGCCATGTAAGAGCAAAGGTCATTGTAAAATGGGCGTGCAGAGTGTACTTTGTAAAATTGTTTTGCATCGTGGTTAGATAGAGTAAGCATTTTCAATCCCTTGATTTTAAAGCCTTCTTTCTGAATATGTGCAAGAATATTTCCGATATGACCGTTTTTAACAGCATCGGGTTTTAGCATTATGAATGTTCTTTCCATGAGATTTCCTAAACGTTTTCTACCATTTCCGCGAGAAATAGGCTTTTTGCATAGGATTTTATATTGTTCAGTCTTCGAGATGCTAGATTAGAACTTATATTTATTAAAATTTTTTAATGTTTTATAATCTTGGAATTAGTTGAGTGCAGAATTAGTCCTTCAGCATCCAACCATTCATTGATCTTTTGCATGCCTATTTCGTAGCTGATCTTTGGTTTGTATCCTAGCATTTTTCTCGCTTTTTCTATAGAGACAGGATGAGGTCGATTTATGAAATCAACTCCTTCAGCAGTTACAGGAGATTTGGATCCAATTACTTTGTAAAAAGATCCAACAACATGAACTAGGCCTTTTGAGAAAATGTAAGGCAGAGATTTTGGTTGAGGTCTGCCAGAGATATTCGCAAGATCTTTAAAATATTCAGCCCAGGTTACTGCTTTTCCATCGGTAATATTAAAAATTTCCCCGTAAGCATCCTTCTCAATTGCTAAGAAGATAGCGTCTGCTAAATTATCAACATAGGTCAAATTCATAATACCTTTCCCACCACTGGGTAAAGCGAATAGACCTTTGTCCATCACTTCAAGTGGTCTCGTTACCCAAGGAGCAGAACCTGGACCGTACACATCTCCAGGACGAATGATTATTACTCCAAATTTTTTTGGAGAGTTTAATGGCATTAAAGCCTGCTCACCTTCGATTTTTGTCTGGCAGTAAGGATTTTCTTCACCTCGTAAAGGACCAGTTTCTGTGATATAGGGTGGATAGTGAAATCCGTATACCATAACGGAAGATAAATGAACGAATACTTTCACCTTAGACTTTTTAGCTTCGTCTGCGAGTTGATAAGTTGCATCTACATTTGTTCTACGAAACTCTTCCATGGAACCAGATTCTTTCATAATTGCTGCAGTATGAATCACAGTGTCCACGCCATTCAAGGCTTGTGCTCTGTTGTTGTGATCGAGCAGACTTCCTAGTATAACGTCAATTTTAAATTCTGAGCGAAGTCTCTCAGCTTTACTTGGATCAATCTCAAGTGCCGTAACTTTTGCACCCAAACTGAGAGCTTTACGAACTAAACTTTTTCCAATAAATCCGCCAGCACCTGTGATTAATACCTTCTTGGTCTTCAATATGATTCGGTTACCATTCGATTGGTTTACGATCACGAAAGAATCCACCACTTGGTCCATCTTCAGGAAGTGTTGCTAACCAGGTAATTGTATCTGCCCCTTCTTCTGTGGAGCGAGTTGCATTCTCACCGCCCATTCGAGTTTTGACCCAACCAGGACATACAGAATTGATTAGGATATTTTGACCTTTGACTTCTTCTGCCAAAATTCTTGTGAGTGCATTAACTGCTGTCTTCGAAACGCGGTACCCAAGGTAACCACCATTCATATTAGACAATTGCCCCATGCCTGAAGAAACATTTACAACTCTTCCATAACCATTGTTAATCATTAGATTAATTATACCTTGAGATAAATGGAAAGTTCCATAAAAATTAGTATCCAAAGTCTTCTTGATGGTCTTTTGATCTATCGAAAGAGCAGATTCATTGGGGTTGTCTAAAAATACACCTGCATTGTTAACGAGAACATTAACGGCTTCGAGTTTTTTGCGAGCCCATTTAGTAAAAGATCGAATACTTTCTGGATCTGTTATATCCAATTCTTTGAACTTAACAGAATATCCTTCTTTCTTTAATTTCTTAGCTGCATCCTTGCCGCGCTTTTTCTTACGAGAGGTAAGAACAACATGGAAACCAAGCTTGCCGAGTTGACGGCAAACTTCGAAACCAATTCCACGATTGCCACCTGTTACAATTGCAATTTTTGTTTCGGGCATATTCTAAAGTTCAAATTCCTTAGATGTGATAATTCCTTTGGGATCGAAAACTAATTTTAGAAATTTATAGCCTTCTATATCTTTAGGTTTTTCTTTCAGGGTCATATAAGAATCTTCTTGGTAGTCAGTAGAAATAAACCACCAAATCATTGTAGTTCCTTCTTGGGTTGAAACCTTATCAGTTGGTTTCCCTAGAACGGCAGTTGCTTTAACCAGGGAATCTCCAACACGAATCGTATCGATTTCCAATTTACGAAGATCTGTATTTGGATTCGTAGCTGGCTTGAAAAAGTAACCAGGCTTGCTTTTGTCGGAACAATTAGCGAAGCCTACCAAAGAAAAAAGGATTAGAAAAACTGTAATGGATGTTTTCATCTTTCTCATGATTCACTTGAAAACAATTAGATCAAGACGAATTTTGCAAAGATTGAATTAGAAATATTACAAAAGGATTGTTTTTTCTCGAATATTAGGGTTCATAATAGAAATTTGATTCTTGCCTAGGTATTTAGAATAATACATTGCCTTGTCGGCTAGATAAACTACTTCTTCGGATTTATTAGAATCCAAAGGAAATACAGAAACTCCCCCAGAAAATGATAGAAATTCTTCACCGAGTTTTTCATTGTTAAACTCAACTCGAATTTTTTCGCCTACTTTGAAAGCGCCATCAGAGGGTGTATCTGGAAGTAAAAGTGTAAACTCTTCACCTCCCGTGCGACAAATTGTATCTTCTTTACGTGTGTTTTTTTGGATGATCCTTGAAAGGTTCTTAAGAACTTCATCTCCCATTCCATGTCCATAGCTATCGTTTACTTTTTTGAAATCATCAATGTCTATAAGCAAAATAGAAAGAGTTCTTCCATGTCTTTTCGCTTGGTTGGTTTCTCGGATAAGTGCTTCATCAAAATATCTTTTGTTATAAAGGCCAGTAAGATAATCTATAACCGTTTTCCTTTCTTGCTCAAGGTACAGTTTAATCTCTATCACTTTAGGATTGTGGATAAAATCTTTTTCGTTGATCAATAGATCAAGTAAGGACACTCGAAAGTCAACAGGTCGATCTAAGCATTTAGACATTGCTAGTCTCATTTCGAAAGTTTTGTCTAAGAGGATTCGTGCTTCTTTATGATTAAGAGAAATATTCGTTAAAAGGTAGATTAAATGTGATAAAGTTGCAGGATTTTTAATAATATCAGCTTGGGTTACTGTTGGAATTGACCAAGGAGATTCGCTTAATTCTTTGTTTATTTCATCAAGAAGTAATTGTGCATCTAATAGTTCTTTTTCATTTTTCATAGTATCTATTTTGTTAAATCATATGGATTCACAATTTAGTCAATAAATTAATTCTTGCATTGGATTTGAACGAAAACCTAATTTAGACAAAGAAATTCAAATAAAATGATAATTACGGTTTATAATCCGTGATTAATCGAAATCCTGCTCTTCTATCTTCTAATAGATTAGGATTTCCTCCATAAGATCTATGAAAGACTCGTGCATTTTGAGAGTTTTCCAAGTAAGAACCACCACGTATCACTTTGTACACCTTCCCATATCCTTTTAGTGTAAAAGGTTGGTTTGAATATGCAGTGTAAAAACTATTTGTCCATTCAGCTACATTACCGCACATACCTATAATTCCATAAGGACTAGCCGAGCTTGTAGGAATTTCGTATACTGATACAGTGGAATTGATTCCTGATTCAAAGGTATTGCATAGTTTTGCATCAAATTCATTTCCAAATGGATAAGAAATAGTTTGGATATAGTAACTTAAAGTCTCATCTCGGTTCTGATAGATTTCAACTCCTGCTCCTCGGGCTGCCTTTTCCCATTCTAATTCTGTAGGGATTCGTTTGCCTGACCAATTTGCATATCCTTGAACTTCTTTATAGGATAAAAAATTTACAGGATGAGATTCTTTTCCTTCTGGAATTATACCATTTTCCCAATGGGCAGGAGGTTTAGAATTTGTCTCTTTAAGATACAAATTGTACTCTTCATTGGTTACTTCGTACTTATCCATATAAAATGGAGCGATCTCAATTAAGTTCCCTAAATTTGGTTGGAAAAATTCTGAATTAAAACTTGCTTCAGTTGAGTCTGTACCTTGACCGTATAAAAAAATTCCCCGGTCAACAAGAAGCATTTCCTTTCTATCTTTTGAATGCTTGATTTTCTTTGGTAAGGATTTTTTATTTTTCAAAAAATATTCATTAGGTTCAATAAATGATTTTTCTTCTTTGTATTTTGCGATATAAGAGCCGGATATAATTAAGCTAAGAGACTTTTGATCAGTTGCAACCAATTCACCCCAGATTGCAACTGTATAGGCATTTTCCTTAGACTGTTTTAAGTTTTTTTCCCAAATTAAATCACGAGGATAGAAAACGGCTAACTCTTTTTTGGTTTTCTTTTGGTATACTGTCCATTGTTGACTTAGTATTTCTTTTTTTAATGAATTACGATCTGGTAAAGAATAAGGAATACTTTGGTTTCGATGAATCATAATTTTCAATTGTGTTTTCCGATCGTAGATTCCAGTAATTTCGCCCTTCCAAACAAGAACTTTTCGAATTGCTAAGTCGACATCTGTATCTTGGTTTGGATCAATGGCATCTTGAGTGTAAATATTTTGCAGAAGGAAGAAATTCAAACAAAAGAGAATTAGAAAGATATTTCTGGCACGGAATTTGAACATGATCTAATATATTTATCGTCAAGTTCCTCAATTTGTTGATTGAAATCAAAGACAGGATTGAGAATCTAGAGAGGATTCATGATAGATTTTTCATATAAGAAAGATAATGATCTGATTTCTATCGGTATCAAAACCGATACAACAGAAGTTGGAACCCTATTTCGAATCACTACCTGTCTTTATGCCTTGAAGATGGATATTATATCAGGCGAAATACAAACAATTGAAGAAAATGGAAAGTATTATACTTTAGATACTTTTCTCATTCGTTCGGAAGATGAGAATGCTAGTTCAGCATTCCAACTGGGTGTTCTCATGGATTCTGTTTTTTCCAAGCAGGAAGATATTGCTAAGTTACTTGAAAATTTCCACCTCACAGAACCACCTCTAGATATGTTTTTTAGAGAAAATCCAGAATTTATTTTTACTGATGATGAAGATTCAGGTACTACTTGTTTTTATTTGGAGTCTGGTTCGGGTAGAGGCTTACTCTATCATATTACAAGAATTCTTATGAATAATCATATTGATGTTATTGCAGGTAAAATCGAAACGGATGATCTTCTAGGTAGAGCAAAGGATACATTTTATCTGAAAGATGAGCATGGAAAACCTTTTGGAAATTTAGAACTAGTTGAAAAATTGAGGAAGGAAATTCTAAAACCTGCTAATTGCTAGCAGGTTTTTGTTATTTTAATAATCTAACTTACTTCTTACACAACACTGAGTTTTTGTCAGAGGAAGCTGCCGTAACTCCTTTGTCAGATGCAAAACTATATTTTATTGCCATTCCAGCAGTATTCGTCCAAAAATCAGATCCTTCTAATTCTTTAGGGATAGATTTACCTAAAGTTTTTTTAAAAGATTTGAATTCATTCGAAGATGGAAGACTTAGAGAATTAGATTTACAGAAATCTTTAGCTTCGTCCAAAGTTTTTCCTTGAGCGATATTCTCTAAATTGTATTCACCCGATTTCAAATTATCAGTAGTTGCTTTTTCAGTTTCTGGTTCCTTCTCGACTACGGAAGGTTTAGCTTTTGATTCAACAGTAGTTTCTTTTGTTTCTGTTGATTTAGATTTATTTGAAAATTGACTCCAAACGATCAAAGCAATAAGAATTAATCCAGCGATGATTAAAAATCGAAAAACGGGATTTCCAGATTTTTCAGTTGATTCTTCACTTACCGAAGGTTGGTAGTTGGGAGTGGTAGATTCTTCATAGGAAGAATCTATGTCTCTATCAATAACTTCTCTTTGAACAGAAACTGGACTCTTCTTAATACTTGATTTCTTTTTAGCAGGAGATTTTTTCTTGGGAGCAGATTTTTTCACTGCTTTGGATTTTGCTGTTTTCTTGGTCGCCATCGATTGCCTCTATATATTTAATATCTTACGAATTGGAAAAAAAATTCATTAAAATTATTAATGAAACAATGTAATCTTAGAAAATACTTGTCAAATAGTTCTTATGAAAAAATGCAATATTGGAATAGTTGGTGCAGGAACTGTCGGAATCGGACTGTTAGAGATGATTCGCGATCAGAAAGAGGCAATATTAGAGAAAACAGGTCTGGATATTACTGTTTTAGAAATTGCTACCCGAACTCCAAGCAAAGTACCCAAGTGGGTTGAAGCAAAAGTATCTAATGATATTAATAGCATTATAAAAAATCCATCAATCGACATTGTAGTAGAATTGATTGGAGGTTCTACAACCGCATTAGAAATAGTACAATCTGCACTTAAAAATGGCAAAACTTTTGTAACAGCAAATAAAGCCTTAATCTCAGAGCATGGTTCAAGTCTTTTTGATTTAGCTTTGAGCCATTCATTAGAGATCGGATACGAAGCCGCCGTCGCTGGTTCAATACCAATAATTCGAACATTAAGAAATTCTCTAGTAACGAATCAATTCTCTAGTATTTCTGGAATACTAAATGGAACTACAAACTTTATACTTACTAAAATGGAAGTGGACCAACTTACTTACAAAGATGCGTTAAAACTTGCTCAAGATTTAGGTTTCGCTGAATCAGATCCTACCTTTGATGTTGAAGGAATTGATGTTGCACATAAAATTTCGATTTTGGCAAATCTGGCTTTTGCATGCAAGACTAGCATAGAACATATTACAATCCAAGGAATAACTTCCATCCAAGACAAAGACATTAGCAATGCCTTAGAGATGGGTTATAGAATAAAATTGATTGGTTCGGCTTTTTTGAAAAATGGAAAGATTTTAATGAGTGTTCAACCCACTCTAGTTCCTTTTAATCATCCTCTCGCAAACGTAATGTTTGAAAAGAACGCTGTTTATTATACTACAAGTCATTCTGGTGCTGGAATGTTAATAGGTTCTGGAGCCGGTGCTCATCCTACAGCTAGTTCCGTTCTGGCTGATATTATTTATTATGGGAAGCGAAGGGGTTCAACACCAAAAGAGCTTTTGGAGTTAAACCAATTTCCAGCAGCAGAATATGGAAAGTTCAATGAAGAAAAATCGAGATACTATCTAAGATTTACTACACTCGATAAACCTGGTGTGCTAGCAGAAATCGCTAAAATTCTTGGTAAATATAATATTTCTATTTCGTCTATGCAACAAGAAGAGTCTTTAGAAAATGAACCGACTTCAGTCGTAATCCTAACGCATTTGGCGAAAGTAGGTGATTACACAAAGTCTATTCAAGAAATTGATTCATTGAAAGAAATAATCAAAGAACCAACAATTTCTTTCCCATTGATGGAAAATATGTAATCTTTCTAAAAACTCCTTGCTTTTAAAATAATTTTAAGTCCCAATGGAAAATGTTGAATTCATTAAGTTATAAATAAATCTTAAGGTCGTAGTAAAAATGTCTAGGTTAGAGTTCAATTCTTTTGTATTGGAATTGAATACAGATCAAATCAACAATCAAAACGTTGTAATCGTTTCCTTTGAAGGTCAAATTTCGAATAACAATGCTTTTGAAATCTCTAGAAAGATTAATACAATCTTTGATACAGAGAATTATAATATTATTTTAAATTTAACAAAATTAGAGTACATAAACAGTGTAGGCGTTGCTATGCTATTAACTATAATTAAAACGGTTGATCAGCACAATGGCAAAGTTGTAATAGGTGGTCTAAATCATTTTCTAGAAAATGTTATTAAATTAATGGAATTGCCTAAGAAGGTTTTGATCTTCCATTCCATCGACGAGGCCAGAACCGCTTGGGATTGATGGACTCTCATTATTACCTTTAATATCTTTTCTTAAATAGGATTTGTCACCCTTCCAAAGATTTGCCTCTATTTTGAGCAGTAATTTTTCTAAGCCGATTTTCTCGGAGGCTGATACAAAAATTCCCTGAATCTGTGGTAATCCCAAATCATTTTTAGTATAATGGTCAACCTTATTGAATACTAAAAGTTGTGGAACTTCATTCAATTCAAGTGATGCTAAAATAGTATCTACTGCTTCCATTTGTTCTATATATTCAGGATTGGAAATATCTACTAAATGAATCAATAAATCTGCATCGCCTAACTCTTCTAAAGTCGCTTTAAAGGCATTCGATAAATCTGGAGGAAGATCATGGATGAAACCTACTGTATCGGAGATTATAATTTCTTTCTCTTCTGGAAATCGAATTCGTCTCGTGGTAGGATCCAAGGTTGCAAATAATTTATCTTCTGCTAAAATTGTAGAATTTGTTAATGAGTTGAGTAAGGTTGATTTGCCCGCATTGGTGTAGCCAACTATCCCAACGACTGGGATCTCATTTCGATTTCTTCGTTTTCTATTGAGTTCGCGTCTACTTCGAAGAGATTTCAATTCAACTTCCAAGCGAGTGATCTTTTCACTCACACGACGGTTGCCAATTTCTAGTTTAGTTTCCCCTGGGCCTCTACCGCCAATGCCTCCTGTTAGTCGAGACATATTGTCATCTAATTCTGATAATCTTCCTTTAAGATATTTCAATTGAGCGAGTTCAACCTGTAACTTTCCATCCCGGCTTTTAGCGTTTTTGGAAAAAATATCTAAGATCAATTGGGTTCTATCAATTATTTTCAAATCAGATTTATCAGAAATTTTCTTAGCCTGAGAGGGTGAAAGCTCCAAATCGAAAACAAGAAGCTCTACATTTTTCTGAACAGCCTTAAGCAATATTTCTTCAAGTTTTCCTTTTCCAATGACTGTTGCTGAGTCGGGAGCTTTTTTTTGTATAAATTGATCAACTACATGAATGTCTGCCGTCTTGCAAAGTTCTTTCAATTCCAGTAAGGATGCTTCTGGTGTTCTTTTGATACGTCTTGGATCATAGCTTCCAACAAGAAAAGCCCTATTTTCTTTCTGTGAATCCTTTAGTTCAGAACTTCGTCGAGTGAATTCAGACTCCAAAGATTGGATTTCGTCTAGGAAACCTTCTTTGAGTTGGCCTGGAAATTTCTTAGGTAAGATAACCCAAGCATCATTCATAGTTGGATCTGGATTCACAAAAGCCGAGTAATAGTATCTAGGTAAACCTTCATTGTTCACAACCGCAGCAGTGATATAATCCAATCGAAGAAGAACTAAATCGGCTAGATCCTCATGATTTAATGGTTCATCTTTAAGGTGGGTATGAAAGAGTCTCAATCCCCTCAGTCTTGATTGAGAAGTTCTAATACGATCTAAGAAGGGAATTTGAATTGAGGAATCTGATCCTACAATAATATGTGTGATGTGACCTGATCGATCGATCAAAATTCCAATTTGCCTTGATATTTCCCTTGAAATCTCAGAGACAGATCTTGCAATTTCACTAGAAACTAAAACATCCTCACGGATTCGCTTTTCTGCTAGACTCTTAAGTCGTTTTGTATGGTTTGTCTTGAGTCCGTTGGTATTACCACTTAATTTGCTGATAGAATTGATTCCTTAATCTCAACTTTATTCTGTTAGAAATTCTTTTTTTTGTCAAGAAAATAAATCAGAGCACCTCAAACTCCGACAATTATAGTATGAAGACCTATCTTCGTATTGCCATACATACAATTATTCTCCTAGTAGTTAGTCATTGCGCTACTACAAAAATTATGACTCTTTCCGAAGTTGATTACAAATTTAGACCGTATGAAAATACGGATTTGGATCCATTAAAAAATACTCAAAAAGAAATCATTGTAACAGATAAACCTAAATATGATAATTTTTTTACAGAATCCAATAAGGTAATTCTAAGCTTACAATTGGCTGAGAGAACTATTGATGTATACAATGAACATAAACAATCAAGTAAAGATATTTCTCAGGAAATGGAAGTTGCAGGATATCTTCAAGAAAGTTTACCAAGCCAAGTAGCTTCCATGGCTCAATTAATTGAATCAGGTAAGGAAATAGAAAAGTCATTAGAAGATGATTTTTCAGGAGTTGACAAAGGAATGATTCCTTCCGTAGGCTTAGAGATAAGTAGTATACTTCAGAAATTTACTGAATATACTCCTAAAGCTCCTCAAATCATTACTGAAATTAATAGAATACGTTCTGATAGTACGAATTTTTCTGAGAGCCAAATTAAGCCAGAAAGTTCCGAGGTTGATCAACTTGCTTCAAATGCTGAAAAATCAGAATCTGAGTCTAATATTACTGAACGTGAAATCGATCAAAATGATGTAACTTCAGAAGATCAGGTAGAATCAAAAGACCCTGAATTACTTTCGAACTCTGCTGAAATTAAAGAAAACAAAGAACAATCTAAAAGTATTATTAAAAAAATCCCAAATGCATATGGATTGAAAATTAAAAATCCAAGAGTCCCTAGCGAAGAAGAACAATTAACTGAAGAAGAAAAGCAAGCTCGTGATTACAATAAGAAAGTCAATGATGGCTTGATAGCAGTTTTTAGAGCTGAGTCTGGTAATAGACATATAACTCTTATTAAGTTATTAAAAAATCATCCCATTCCTCGTATTCGTGCTGCTAGTGCTTATGCTTTAGGAAGGATTGGAAAAGGGCGTTGGGAGCTAGAAAAAGCTATCGATTCAGATGGATTCTTAGTAAGGACAGCAGCGTTCCAGTCTTTGGCAGATATTGGTGACAAAAGATCATTAAGTTATTTTATTGCAGGAACTAAATCGGAAGATCCAGAGATTAAAGCATCTAGTTTTCGTGGATTAGGAAAAACGAAAGATCCAATAGGTCGAGAATTGATTCTGGGAAAAGGATTAACATCAGAATTGATTCAGGTTATTGCTGAATCACTCAAAGGACTCGCCCAATATAAAGTTCCTACAGATGTCGAATTAATCAATAGATATCTTTCAGTAGATGAATCTGAATTACAATTAGCTGCAATCGAAGCTCTTGTGATACACAATACACCTGAATCTTTAAAATCTCTCGAAGAAGCATTAGATAAGCATCCAAAATTAACTTTTGAAATTTTTGATGCAATAGGAAAAAGCAAAGAGTTGGCGGCGACTTTATTTTTAGTTAGAGCTTCGCAGATTTATGAAGATGAGAGAGTAATTGATAAAGTAGGTCAATTGCTTCTTAAGCGAAAAGCATTCGGAAAGTATGCTATGGTTATGGAAGATGATCAAAACATAAGAGTAGCTCCAAATGAAAGAGCTAATGCTATTGGTTTTGTGAATAAATCAGAAGTAGGTAAGTTAAAAAAATCTACTTCCAAAAGATACATTGTAAGAATGGGTGATGAATTACTCGAAGATGTATATCATAACATACTTTTCGAAAATAGAATCATTGGCGCTAAAGATAGATATGTATCTGGTTGGCTTTTCGGCAAAAAAATTCAGCTGATCTCAATTAACAAACCTGAAGGGAAGAAGCCAGCTTACCTAAAAAACATCCAAACAGGAAAGCACCAGAACCTATTCGAACCTATATTCAAAAATTCAAATTCTACTAAAAATTAAAATACAGTTAAAGAAATATAAAACGTAATTATTTATGATTGAATGTTTCTCTTTGCAAAATATAATTAGATATCTAACTATATTTGAGGTATAAAATGATACATTATGAAAATATAAATGGTATTCAGAGAATTTCAATGGCTATTGATAAAGGAAATAGTTTTGATCTAGAGGCTTTTAAGCAGTTTGATTTTTTATTGGAAAAATCTAAAAAAGAAAAATCCAAAATTCTAGTTTTGGAAAGCTCGATAGAAAAAGTATTCTCCCAAGGATTAAATCTTCAATCAATTGCTGGAGAACCGAATGATGAAATACTAAATGAATTTCTCGGTTACTTTTTTGGAATTTTAGAAAAAATTTATTTCTATCCGAAAATTGTAATTTCTCAGGTATCAGGTCATGCAATGGGATATGGAGCAATGATGGCTCTCGCTTCGGATTTCAGATTTGGATTAGAAGGAATGCGGATAGGACTTCCAGAAGTAAAGATTGGGATCCGTGTTCCTGCATTCATAGTTCAGTTATTAGTCGATGCAATTGGAAAGAAAGAAGCATTTGAGCATGTTTTAAATGGCAATGCTTTAAAGACAATAGATGCATATAAATTAGGATTGTTCCATGAAATCCATCCTGATGAAGAAAATCTTAAAAATGCAGTCAATAAATTCATTAATCGTATAACAAAAAACTCGATATCAGCTATGATCGATACTAAAACTTCTATTCGGAAGTTATCTACAAATATTAAAGAGATTATTGATTTTGACACAATCGCTACGAAATCGAGCATACAATCAGCTGATGCTAGAGAAGGAATAGAGGCAGCAGTTGTTGGTAGGAGACCAGAGTTCAAAGATTAAATTCATGGTTTAAAATGTATATGATTGTATACTTTTCTTAACAATAGGTAAAGTTGTTCAGATTCTTCAGGACTAATACCCCATAGCTTAAGGGAAAAAAGTTTTGAACTTATTCTAAGGGCAATTTTACCAAATTTGATTCCATCTGAAGTTAGGCTAATTTTATATTCTCTTTTATCAACATTGGATGCTTCCTTATTAACTAAATTCAAATTTTCTAATTTATTAATAAGTATAGTTACTGTAGGTTTTTTCTTATGAATTTCTTCAGCAATAGTTGTCATATTTATTGGAATTTTTTTTTTAAATAAATAAGTAATGATTTCTAAATGAGAAGTAGAAAGCATTCCGTATCCAGATGCCTTTAATTCGGATTCAATTTCCTTAGCTAAGAAATCTGAAATTCTTCCAAGAAATTGAATCGAATTGAATCTTGATTTATGTGCCACATAAGGAAGTTTAAAATTCAATTCGATTCAGTCAAATTGAATGAAATTATTTTTTAGTTTTAATTTGGATATTCTATGAACTTTTGAACTTTTTCAATAAATAAATCATTCGCTTTACGTGGGCGTCGTTTAGATAGACTTACAATTAATTGTTCTTCTATTGCCGAAATTAAGACTTCCCCATCGCTTTCTCTTAAAATATCAATTCTCATATACAATCTAAATTTTTCTATTTTATGTATCCATACTTTGGTTAACAATTTTTCACCCGAAAAAGGAATTCTTGTAACCTTTAAATCAACACCCATGAAGAACGTAATCGTATCTAATTCATGAATGAGCTTTTCTGTTAAACCTATTTCTTGTGAGAATATCCACCTAGACTCTTCTAATAAACGAAGTAAAGATGAATTATTATATTCATAAAACATTCCTCTATCTGAAAAGAGCATAAACATTTCTCTAGAAATTTGGTCGCAAGATTTTGAAAAATGTTCTATTTCTTTAAATGAACTTTGCTCATCAATTGAATTTGGTGGAGAAAGATTAAAAATAGGAATTTCTTGTAGAAACTTTCCTTTAGTTTTAGAAACGCAAACCTTAGTGTCGGTTCCTGTTTCAAAAGCTTCTTGTATCCAAAATAATTCATGCTTATCATTGATTTCTAATTTTGAAATAATATCTAATTCAGAATGAAGACCTTGCTCCTTGGAAAAAAAAATTTTAAATTTTTCCGTTAAAAATTGATTTCGAGAATTTAGTAATTCATCCTTTGAGATTCCTAGTTCAAATAATTGGAGCATCCTACCTTCCAAAAAGAAATCTTCATAAGTGCGGCTAGTGACGTGTCTTTGAGTATCTAAATCAGAAAATCGTGTTTTTACTTTGATTTTACTTGTTTTCATATAGTAACCTTCTAATTGAAAAATTAATTATTTTTAAGATAATGAACGATCGATCGTTCGTCAAATATTTCTTGTAAATTAGAGTTGGTTTTTTTTATTATAGATTAAGAAAAAAATATTCACTAGAGGAAAAAGCTAAGTGGTGGAAAAGACGAATAAAAGTCAAAATCAACAAAAATCAATAAAATCATCCAAATTCGAAGATTTAAATTATTCTGTAAGAAAGCTTTTTTACAGAAATGGATTCTTTAGGACAGGGATGAGGGATATTGCAAAAGAGGCAGGAATGTCTTTATCAAATTTATATGTATATTTTCCTTCCAAAGAAGTTCTAGGTTTGCATTATTTAGAAGAAGAGCAAAAGTCTCAAATTATTAATTTGACTAAGCTCATAGAATTGAATCCAAACCCAAAGACATTTTTTCGCGTCTGGTTAATTTCTAAAAAGACAGAAGCAAAGAGAGGTGAATTTGTTGGATGTCCATTCTCTTCTTTTTCCCATCAAACTCTTGACTTAGATCCGAAATTAAATAAATCAATACAAGAATTTACAAGAATATGGGAGAAACTATTAATTCATTATATTGAAAAATCTATAAAATTGAATTTCTTATCAAAAAATACAAATTCTTCAAATTTTTCCCAAAGAATATTATCCCACTACCAAGGAACGATTGCTATGTGGAGAATGTCAAAAGACAATAAATATTGGAAAATACTTGATCAACTTATCTCGGAAGAATTAGATAGAAATTCCCCCTGAGAAAATTATTTGTTAAATTATCTATAATTATAAAAGTTAGAAGTAAAAATTTATTATTGTAACCTTAATATTCCATAGGAAATAAATAAATTCTATATCTATAGATGCTATTCACTTCTTATTAAAGCATTATTAACTTGCTCTCGAGTAGAAAATTTTCTTCCGTCAACTGAAATACTAGGAAAGAAATTATTATCTTCTCTTTCTTGAATTGATAAATCTTTAACTTTGTAAATCGCTTTATAACAATCTTCCATAAACAACTGATGCCCACATCCAAGAAGGTGGTAGCCTTCATGAACAAGAGTAGATTTGGGGCTAGTGAATAGGAGTTGAAGAGTGGAAATGTATTTTGCTTTTATATATCCACGTGTATTGCTTCTTGTCTCAACTGCACCGTGGACTTCGAATTTTAAACCTATTCCAGCAAAAATTCCAAGTGTAAGAACTTCATAGGCTAGATCTTTCCAGTTTCTTCCTTTTAAATATAAAATTCGATCGCAATTTTCATTTAATTCTAAAGAGGTTAGAAAATGAATGATATCAGTTCCATAAAACCCTGGTCTTTCCATTTGTTTTAAATCAACAGATTGTACTTTAATATTATATAATGATAATTCTTCATTCCAATAAGCAAATAACTCAGCAATTTCCTCAGAATCAATTCCTGGCTCATAAATTGTGCAGACCTTGATGGTTTTTATTTCACCGAAATTCATTTTAGATAATTTATCTTTTTCATGAAAGCCAATGGTTGTGCAATTTAGAGAAAGTGTAATACAAATAAGAATAAAAAAATCGGATAAATACTTTCTAATTAAGAAATTCATCTATCTGAATTATTTTATTCTTATCTCATTCGTCAAACTAGAATTTCATCGAATCGAATTTCTTAATTTGCTTTTAGAAAAAGATCGATCTCACGAATCATTTGACTTGATCCTGGTTCTTCATAGGGATAATGCCCTGCACCTTCTAGGATCACTAATTTTTTCTTAGATGGAATTTTTTGGAAAGTTTTTTCACTCAAAGCAACTGTCGTCCAAGGATCAATTCCCGGATGCATCAAAACAATAGGACAGATTTCAAAATTTTCAGGTTCAATTTTAGGTGAGAAATCCAAGAAGGTTCTTAGAAATCGAAAACTTACTTTAGATCCACCTGCGTTCGGATCATTTTCAAACACCTCTGAAAAACTAGGATCATTAGTGATGTATTCCATTTTGCTCAACCACTTAATTGGGACATTGATGTCATCAGTCACCCAATAGAATAAAGAATTCAAAGGCAGGCCTATTCGACTTAGGAAAAGATTCGCAGAAACTGCATCCCTTACTTCTGAATCTCGAGGATCAATTAGGGTTGTTGCCAGAATTCCATCAACTTTTCCGTTATGCGATGCTGAGTGATAAGCAAGCATTCCACCCATACTTAAACCAAAAAGGTAGATTTTATTGTATTGCTTTCTCTCCTTGGAAATCAGATCACTCACTAGGACTACCCAATCATCATAATTTATAATATAATCTTTATGAATTCCGCTCAATCCATACCCAGGTAAATCAGGAGCAACTACATCGCAACCAGAGTTTTGTATTGGTTTTGCTAGAGTTCCAAGAATTCTTCCGTTACCTCCGCCACCATGTAAAAGGATAACTAGACATTTGGTTTGGTTTTCTTCGACAGAGGAATAGCGATCAAGGTGAATTTGGTTCTTCTTCCATTCCCAGAATTCTTCCTTAGGAAGAGCGGATTCTTTGAATCGCATAGAATCTGGAAGAAATTTTTGATAACGATACCAATAGGAATGGTTGGAATATTTTTCAGGCTTCTCCAAAACGGATCTACAATCTAAGATCGAGAAACTAAGAATAAAGAATAAAGTTAGTTTCAAAGTATTTTTTGTTGTTTTCATGTTTTCGACTTCATTCATCCAAGATGAGCAGTCAAATTAATATTCTAGATTTGTATTCTAAAAATTTTACAGGTGTAAACATGTCTGAAAAAGTTGAAAAGAATTTCCAAAAAATCATGCAATCTTTCTTAGATTTATTGAAATCGGAGCCTTATGATGCTCTTTCAATTGAGAAGATTGCAAAAAAGTCTGGTATGACCAGAGTTAATTTTTATAAATATTTTACTGATAAGGAAGATTTACTTTGGAGAACATTTCTTTATGTATTCATAGAAGTGGAAGAGGAAGTTAGCAAAATCCATCCAACGACTTTACTTTCGAATGGTAAACCTCTCACATACTATGCATTCGAACATTTAAAAAAGCATAGATACTTTTATAAAAATATTTTCGAAAACAATCTTCCTTACAGCTTCGTAGAAAAGCTATTGAATTATTTTACAGAGCAATCCTTTCGAACGCATGAAGTATTGAGAATGCAATACAAGGGAAAGATTCCCTATCTTAAGATCAATACTTATCTATCAGGGGCTTTGTTCAATTTGATGAGAAACTTAGTCATGCAAGAGGAAGACTGGGATTCTTTGGAAATTTCGGAATTTTTCACCAAACTTGCGATCGATGGATTACAAAAGACGATTTTGGATTCTAGATAGAGGTTAGTTTAGATATATTTTGTTATCGTGTTTTAAGAAGATTTTCAGAGAATGATTTCCATTCTAAGAAATATATAAATCACTTCTGATTTTTTTCCAAACCTCAATCCAAGAATTACTGAAAAAGTGATCCCTTGCTTTCTCAATTCTTTCAATTGGAATTTTATAAAGTTCTCCTTGTTTTAATGTATATGCAATAGGAAACCATCGATCTTCGTTAGGTAAGAAAATTTTGCAATTTGCTGTCATATCATTAAGTTGGTTCTCTACATTAAATCCAGGCAGGAAGAGATTCTTAAGAAAAATGGACAAAGAATGGACATGTATTCTCGAATTCTGAATGGGAAAGTCCAATAAGGAAAGGTCTCTATCGAATAACCAGTCTTTGGTGCCTATTAGAGAATGGATTCGTTCTACTTTATTTTGGAAGGATTGAGGATCATGGACTTGTTCTGAATCGGGATAAAGAAGAGATAAGAATTCATCGATACAATGATTGTCATACATATAAAACAAACTCATTCTACTATCTAGGATGGGAGAGAGCAAGAAAAGTTGTCGAAACTTAATACTTTGTGCAAATTTTAGAAGAGCCGCCCCTCCACCACTGTGTCCGATTCCAACCTTAGGGCATTGTTCTAAATGATGAGCAACTAAACCTTCTTTCAATGTTTGCAAGGCAGCTAGGATGTCATAGTTGCCTATGACCCCTCCGTGAGAGATGGGATTGTACCTAACTAGACAGATTCTTTGATCTACCAACTCGGATTCACGAAACCGAAATGCCCTTGCATTTCCCCCAGTTGAAGGCCAAAGAACAATGCAATAGCGAATTGGTTTCTCATAATGAAAGCTAGGGTGTTGGGTATGGTAGCCTTGGACTAAAATCTCGGCTTGGATCTTTGAAACTTTCTTATCCATTTGGATTTATCCGATCCATGAGGTTTACCTTATAAAGTATATAAGATTTATCTACTTTATAAAATAGAATGCAATCATTTTATGGCTCCTAAAGAGGAAGAAATTTGGACTCCAATCCGCCTTTACTTATTGTAATTTTGTTCGGGATCTTTCAATCTATTCTATTATCGTTGTATTTTTACAAAAACGATACTTTTCGAAATCCTACAAAATTATTATCGTTAGCCTTTTTAATACTAGGCTTTATTTTTATATTTGGATTGATTTTTTCTTTAGGTCTGAATTTGCAATATCCACACCTTTCAAGAATCGGTCTTCCTATTGGCGCATTAATCGCGCCTATATTTGCTGCAGGTGTAGAGGCGTATTATGGCTATCCCAGGGAAAATCGATACTGGAAATATATTTCTTTTTCTGCTCCAATTTTAATTGCAATCTATCTTTTTCCATATTACACTTCAAGCGCTGATGAAAAATACTCCAATCTAATCAGTCACTATGGGAGACTGGATACAGATTGTATTCTAATGAATTTGGTATAGATTCTATCGAATTGGATTATTTTTGTGCGATTGTATTTTCGTTAGCATGTATTTTCTAAAGAATTCAATAAAGAGTTAATCAACGAAATCCTTAAATTCAAGAAATTAGTTCTATACGGAATTTTTGTTATCACAATTTCATTTTTCATTTTTATATTCAAAAGGGATGTTGCATCAGAAAGTCTCTCCAATGCATTGTTCGCTATTTGGGTGTTAGTCTTTACTTGGAACCAAGTTTATGAACGATCATTTGCAAATCATAAAATCTTACCATCCTCTGAAAATGATAAATACTCCAAATCACTATTGAACTCAACTTCGTTGATTGAATATGGTTTAAGAATGGAAGAATTTTTTAAGGTTCGTGACAATGTCATGAATCCATCCTTAAATTTGGAATCTATTTCAAAATTTCTAGGTATCTCAACCAATTTAACATCACAGGTGATCAATCGACATTTTGGAAAGACATTTCTTGAACTGTTACGAGAGCATAGAATTTTAGTAGCAAAAGATTTATTAAAAAATTCAGATTATTCAATTTTACGAATTGGTCTTGAGATTGGTTATAATTCTAAGTCTAGTTTTCTAAGAGCATTTCGAGACCAAACAGGTATAACTCCATCGTATTATAGAAATGACTTAGAAAACTAAAGATGATTAACAATCTTTGTCTATTAATTTATTCCTATTTATAAGCAGAATCATTAGAAAAAAATGGAATAACTGATTCCTGGAGTCGGATTCAATTTTGCCGATTCGCCTTGAGCATACAAACCGATTACACCTAAGCGAAAATTTAATCCTCTCCATATAAACCAGCGATATCCTGATTCGATCATCAAAG
>Ga0210043_1000304_pt1 | contig 52349 bp, 74 predicted proteins | sample CryGeymet201501t_FD_183990 | JGI IMG/M metagenome (GOLD analysis project Ga0210043, IMG submission 183990) | Groundwater microbial communities from Crystal Geyser aquifers in Utah, USA - Crystal Geyser metaG 2015-01t (SPAdes) (version 2) | ecosystem: Environmental > Aquatic > Deep subsurface >... | reverse complement strand
TCATTCAGACCGATTTCGGCAGCCAACTCCGGCAAGATGACTGTGACGGTTGGCGTTACCTCTTTCTGGATAACTGGTTTTGGTGCATTAATTTTTGACATAATCCCTCGCTTTAATTGAGGGATGCTGGAACAATTGTTCCAAATCAGATGAGTATATTGACACATCTAACCTTACACGGTAGTATAAGGGCATCCCGTAGGGTGTTCCCACACCCCGAAAACCGTACATTTAGCCGCTGCCACCGTTTTCCCCGGTGGCTTTTGCTTTATGCGACGTTTTCAGAGTATAGCACAACACCCTAGTTGTGCAAATATTAACCTTCGCCAACACTTATATTTAACAGCTTTGCATCGCTAATCATGGGCGTGTGCTTGGTGCTGATAGCGTTCGCTAAGGATGGCATCCAGGAGCGCAGATGCGGCTTGATAACCCAATTATCCGCTAGTTGCTCGGCGTTATCGGCAATAAAGGTCTTTGCCACCTTCTCGTCCACTTTGAGAAGGAAGGTCGCCCCTGCTGCAATAATTTCATTGATTCTCAAAGCATCCAAGTTGATGTCCTTGTCCAGTCGCAGGGAGAAGCCATCGACAGGCTTCTTGTCTTCGGGATTGGATTCCCAGTGTTCGATGAGTGCTTCCTTTGCCGCTTCGCGCTTGCTGGATGCGCTTTCGTTTGCTTCGTCAGCCTTCGCCTTAGCAGCTTCGCGCTTGGCGACGAGTTCCGAGTTGGCGGCTTCCCATGCCTTCAGGGCGGCTTCGCGCTGCTCTTGGTAGGCTGTTTCAATGGTGTTAAATTCTGCCTTCGCCTGCTCTGCTTCTTGGAGCGCGGCGGCGAGTTCATTCTGAATGGTTGATAAATCTGTCATTTCTTCATCTCTTTCTCAACTTGTCGTCTTACATCTTCCCGACGCAGGACCGGCTCATATGTGCCATCAGGTTTCATGATTGCTTCGACGCGGATCAACCCGTGATTGTGCCGAAGCAAAAGGTACAGATCATAGTCAAGCTGCGGATCGGGATAATCCCACTGGCGGACATCGTATCCGGCACGTTTGGCGGCGTTGTAGTCTTCAACGTATAGATTGACATATTCCATCTCTGTTCCTTTAGCGATCCAGTGTTTGGCGTTGTTACCATTTTTGCCAACATCCAATTTCTTAACTTGCATGAGATGGTTATGAAACTCGCCCCGTCCATCTGAGTGGACAGAGACTGGATCGCTTTCTAAAAAGGGATGTCGATCCTTTCGATCTTCACCACTTCGATATAGTTGTCCTTGACGTTGTACTCGGTGATGCGGATTGCGGTATCTAGCTTGTGGGGATCGTTGCCGACCTTCCATCCGTCGATTTCTGTTGCAAAATCTGGGAATAACTTACGCAGTTGGTCACGTCCATAGAGGCGTGGCTTCAATGTGCCGCGTCCTGCCTGGAACTCCACATAGTTGTTGTGTGGGCGTTTCACCAGTTGGGTTGTGATTGGGTGATTGCTTTTCAGCACATAATCAATAACTGCCTGCTGTGCCGCGTTGAGTGACCCGAACTTTGACCAGTCGCCATCCTTGCCGCAGATGACCTTTTTGTAGTCATCGGGCGAAAATTTGGTGAAGTTGTCTAAGATCATGCCTTCTAAAAGGTCACGATCAAGCCCATCGTGCCAGGGCTGCACTTCTTCAGGCGGTTCTTGTGGTGCGGGTTGTTGATGCTTAGGTGCTACATCCAAAACAGCGTTGAAAGCTGCTTCAATGGCTGCCCCTGCTGCCTTGCCAGATTCGTATTTCCCCCATCCTTCTACATCATCTTTGCCTTTGACACCTGCAAGCCCCATTATTTCTGCGTGTGACAAATGCAGCTTATCACCGATGAAATGCAGTAGCTTGTCAATGTTCTCTGGCGTGTGCCATGCTTCTTTGGGCTGCTGTGGTTTGGGGTCATTCTTTTTGGCAGCAGGCTTGCGCGGTGCAGGTTCATCTTCAACGATTTCACCATCCACGATGAAGTCTTTAAGGTCTTCTACATCCTGTGTAAAAAATTCGGATGCGTTGGTGGTGACAAGTACGGCAGCAATCAAGGCGCGTTTTTGAGCGATCTTGCTAATGGTATTGACCAGATCAAAGATGCTGTCATTTTCAACGCGGTAGGTTTTACCCCATTGATTGCTTTTGCTGATAAGTGTTGATGGCTCTAAGCCCATATCTTTAGCTGCATTTTCCTTGACCCACCGCCAGCGATAGCGCGATTCCATCGAATTGCATGATCCAATGCCGCTGCCCATCCGCTTACCTGTTTCAACATGATAGAGTGTGCAGCGATATTCATAGTGGAATAGTGGCTTGGTTGGATCCCAACTTTCCTGCTTGGATGTCAACTCATAATCTGGTGCAAGCCCGAAGGCAGAACAAAGGCGTTCTGCACCTGGCTTAAGAAGTGTTGGCTTATTGCCTGTACCTGGAATAACGCCATAATCAACTTTCTCTACCAGCACATCATCATTTCGCATGGTAGAAACGATGCTCTTAAAGGTCTTGGCGCGTTCGATAGCGATTGTAGCATTGATGTCGTACACGCTTGGAACAACTACTAAATCAGTTGACATGGCGGACTCCTCGTTTGCGGTTTAATTCCGCCGCGTATTTCTTTAACGATTGCCGGATGCTGCTACGACCACCGCTGCGGCGTTTTGGATAGCGCATATAGCCCAATTCGGCTAATTGCGAAAAGTTAGCTTGTAAAACTTTCTGATTCATGTTAGTATCTCCTCAAGGGCGGCATAGAGACAAAACATTCCAGCCACCCTTAAGCCCTATCGCGAGGGCTTTTTTTATTTCTGTGGCACAAATGGAATGATTGCTCTACATGGGGCGGTCATGATGGGAAAGCTAGGCTTCACCATCACTTCCTTTGCGCGCGGCGTGATCGGCGGGGCAATCGGGTCTGTCTGGTAAACGTTTACCGATTGTCCTGCTACCGCATCGTTGTTGCCCCACCCCACCTGGACGAGCGTCCCAAAACGCGGAGCATCTGCGATCCAGTGAGCCTTATAATTCTGTGTGTCGATAATCTGCACACCATTGAAGGCGCGCTTCAACTTTTCTGCAATATCCTCAGCGGCGGGTGTTTGATGCTGTGCATCTGCGTGCCCGGCGAGATTAAATTTCGTGTATTCGATTGTGAACTGTGATGTGCCGCGTTTCTTCGTGATGGCGGTTGCAGGCGGGATGCCATGCTGTGTCATCATGCGATTGAGCGCGGGTCCGGTTGTTGGTATGTTCATCCGTTCCTCCTACGTAACAATTGTATAACAATTTAGAACGTTTGTACGTGCTATACCATCAGGACAAACTACATTCTAACGTTTCCGGTTAATAGTTTCAATAACGTTTGTCCTACGGAATACCTACTACTTGCAAATGTAGACGACGTGACCGTCGGTGAGGCATTGGTAGTCGATGACTTGCACGCCGTTCTTCACGAAGTCATCACGGATGACTGGATACGGTGTTTCCACGTGCCAGACTTCGCCGACGAGTTGCACATCTACAACGGGGATGTCGTTAAAATTCAACTGATTCTTGATAAAAGTGCGGGCTTCAAAGAGTTGTTGTGGTGACATGGTGGTCAAGCTCCGTTACAAGGTTGGTCAATGATGTGAGGATGGTATCTGTCTCAATGTCGAAATCGACAATGACCGATTTGTCCAGCAGCCATTGCAGGCGGCTGATGAGTGACTGCCCTTCTGGGACACCGTTTGCGCTTAGGAGCGCGTGCGCTTGCTTGAGTTCTTCCATGAGATTTCCTGTGCTTGCTTCTGTAATTGTTCGATTTGATCGAGGCAGGCTTTACGTGCTTCGGCGGTTTTTGCTATTGCGTGTTGAAGCTGTAATGCCTCAATTTGCTCTCTGAGTTGGTTAATATCGTTCATCGTTAAATCCTGAGTGATTAGTTTTTTAGATGCCCCCACCCCCTAGCCCCCTCCACGGTTCCGGTGAGGGGGAATTGATGGAGGCTTCCGGCGGGCGATTATCCGTTCTTAGCGGATCGGTATGTTTGGCATACGCGCCGGAAATGCGGTTGTTAATGTGCTGCTCTTTATGTGTTATTATTTATAAAGAGGCGACAATGTGATTTTCTTATACACATCTAACAGTATAGCATATGAAAACATTTTGTCAAACCAAACATTTGATATAATAAATAGGAGATATAAATATGGGAGAAAAGAACGTGTATATGAGAACCAGTGAAGATACTCGTCGGTTGGTACGCATATTCGCGGGTGAAATCCAGATGGAAACGGGCAAGTCTGTAAGTGATAACGACGCGCTTGCAGAGCTTTTCAAACGGTATCGCCCAGATTTGATGGATCGGTTGGAAGATATTAAGAAGGTGTATCCAACTGATGAAGATGAAACTGACACAAAGCATTAGGCGATACCTGATGAGTAAAACTGTCGTCAGATCAGCATTACAAATCCTGGTTGCCCAGAAGGGGATGAACGAAAAACGGAACATTACCAATAGGGAGATTGCACAGGCAACAGGCTTATCTCCTAACACGGTTGGTACTTGGATGTCACCTGCGAACGAGATTAAGCACGTGCATAGTGATGTGATTGTTGCGCTATGCAACTGGGTTCCATGTGATATTAGTGACCTGCTGTATTTGGATAGCATCGAGCAATAACCCGTATTTCAATTTTGTTATATAAAATGTAGCACGATTGTTCTAAACTGCAAACTAGAATAGAGTAATTTCTATAGGAGTATAAACTATGTCTGACGATAGCAAGATGGCACGGGCGCGTGAGCTTATCCAACAGAAGCGATACAGAGAGGCGCGTCAACTCCTGCGCGGCGTAGATCATCCAAAGGCGAAGGACTGGATTACCAAGCTGGATGCACGCCTGGACGATCCATTTGAGGATTGTCGGGCGTGGCTGGATCGCCGTACCAAAAGCGGTAAGAGTAAGGCGAAAATCCGGCGGCTTGGTGGCGAGAAAGCGGGTGTTACGGTCAAAGCCGAGGTGAAACATGAGGCGTTTGATCTGATGACGGAGCCGTTTTGGGATAATCCTACTATTATTAGTTTTGCAAAATCCTGGGGACAGGTTCTCGATGGTGAAACACATGATATTAGTACGCTGTGGAAAGATGAGGATTAGACAATGAAGAATCAGTTTACACGTGCCAGAGAAGGCGCAGGTCTTTCCCAATCACAGGCGGCAAAATTAATTGGAATCGAACAGCGCAGGCTTGCACATATTGAGAATGGGGATCGCACCCCAGAGTCATTTGTTCAAGAAAAAATGATGGTGATATACGATGTTAGCTATGGGTATCTTCTGACAGGAGAGCCTAGAACATTTGCAGATCATTTGGCAGATGGCACGCCGGAAGATGTGATAAAAGGTATTTTCTTCCATGGATGATTACATGGCGTGTCCGGCGTGCGGCAGTATGATGATTTACCGTGATCTGATGGACTGTATCAATTCATGTCATGATTGCGGGTTTACGCATCACACGGATGTGCAGACGACGGAAGAAGCAGTGCAGGCGCATGTCGAATGGTTGCGTCAACAGTCAAAAGAAGATTGAACCTGTGCAAAATTTGCACGAGTTGGACGGAACAATTGTTCCAGAAGGGATGGGTGGTTGTTTATGATGAAGCTATCGGTAGCATTCAATGTTATAAGTGTGTCACCATCGCACGTTACGTTTAGCGTTTTTGTAGGCATGACGGAGAAACCCCATCACGATGCTAACCGCGCTCATGCTGGTCACCTTACTACAAATGTCCAAGAATTCCGAGCGATGGTGGCAGAGCAACGCGCAGATATGATTGTTGTGAGTGAATTATGTCAGCAAGCTTTTGACAAATACGTCAACGCAGAATAAGCAGGATAACAATGGCGATCCATCAAATTATCACCCCCCTATCCGATATTGAGCAACGTTCGCTGGAGCTAAACGAAATCAAAATTCAGCGTGGCTTGGTCGATGTCGGTGAGGCATTGGAGATGATTAGAAATAATCACCTCTACCGTGAATACGGAACATGGGAAAACTACGTCGCGCAGCGGTGGGACTGGACGACGAAACGCGCCGAGCAGTTATTGCAGCAAAGGACAAGGTCAAGGCAATTCAGGCGTACAACCAGGTCGCGTCTGATCCGCTGCCAGAGCCGACGCATGAAAGCCAGGTTCGCCCATTGGCGGCTGATGTGGAGGTGGCTGTGCGTCAATGGGGTGAGGTGACCTCTGTATATGGCAGTAGTCCGACGCAGAAGCAAGTTAAGGCTGTTACTGAACGCACGCCTGATCCAGAGCCGGAGGTGAGCGCAGAGGAGCGCGTGAAGCGGCAGGTGGTTGAAGCTGGATTTGCACCTGTCATTGTTTGGATGGATACGGGTAAGCTCACGCCGACAAAGGCACTCGCGCTGGTGGATGCGTTGCATGATTGTAGACCAAAGGTACGCGGCGACATGCTGCGCCTGGGTATTGTTGATCCTGTGGTCATCCGCGAGATGAATAGAATCCGCGAGAGGGAAAGCTATAGTGAAATCGTAGCAAGTGGCTATCTTCAATTTGCGGAAGGTCAGGCAATTAAAGTATCTGACATGAAGCGGTCAGACCTGCGGGATTACTTGGACGAAAAATACCGTGAGCATCAGCAGGCAGCGGCAGAGACGAAGCGCGCATCCAAGCGCGTGGATCCGGTCAACCTGACGCTGTACACGAATGACGCTGCACTATGCGTCACGGTGCTGAGTCGGTTGTTTACAGAGGATTATCTGATGGAGATTGCGGAGGCGATCCAAGCAAAAGTTGAGAAGGTGCAAGAATGATAACAGCGGTTTTATATGTGAAGATGAAGGATCAAGACCAGTTACCGCGTATACTTATATTTGCAGAACATAATGATGCTGTGAATTGGATGGTAAGAAATTCCAATCATCCCAATGTTCAGGGGCTTTATACACTTACTCCTGAAATTTTCAAACCTGGTGAGCAGCCGGACGACCTCACGGTGCAGAAATGAAATTGCTCATGGTGGAAGTAAATGGCAAGCTGCGGGTGCAGCGTTACGCTCCTGAGCAAACGGTGGATGCTATGCGGGAATATATGCTGCGCGGCATCAAGACGCAGATTGTTGAGGTTGAGGATTACACGGATGGTTCAATGCCGGTGGAGATTTCCGGCGTGGAGCAATATGTTGTAATCGTTTTGCGCGGACAGCAGCCACCTAATATAGCGATGCCGGAGCATGGTGAGGTATTTGAATCACGCCAAGAGGCAGAACTAGACGCAACAGTAATGCATGATAAGTTTGCCCAGGCTACTGTGTGGCAGGTCGGCGGGACACATCCTATCAGCGCGACGGTGAGCAATCTCATGTGGGATGGTGAGCGTGTTCCACAGATTACGCTAAAATAAACAAAAAACGCCCTGATCCGAGGGCGGGTTTTGCCAGGCAGGGAGACCAGCCTGTTTCGATCATATTATATACCAAAACAAAGGGAGACAAGACTCATGAAAGTTATTTCAGTGATGGGGCGTAAAGGTGGCGTTGGTAAAACAACGATTACAATTAATTTGGGAGCAGGGCTGGCACGTGCAGGTGCTAGAGTGTTGGTCATCGACGCAGATGGGCAGGGTAATGCTACTACTGGTTTACGTCATCCGCGCACAGATGGACTACTGGCAATGATGCTGCATGGCGCGGATTATCAGGACGTATTGCTGCCAGTGGATCATGAGTTCACAGGTGACAAAAATGCGGTGATGGCGTTATTGCCATCCAGTGATGGTCAAATTCAAGTTGAATCACATACTGACACGCCTTCTCTTTTGATGGAACATTTGGATAATCTGCGTCCAGCATTTGATGTTATTCTGGTGGACACATCGCCAGGACTGACGAACATCCATGCTGGATTGTATTTTGCATCTGATTATATTTTGCTACCAACGCTAACACAGCCGGACAGCGTGCGAAGTTTGGGAACAACAATGGGGTACTTGCAGCAGATTGGTAAACAGGCAGAATCTCAAGGGCTATCAACAGCCAAAATTCTAGGCATCGTGCCAAATCAGTTTGACGCAAGCCAGAAGGTGCAACAGGTCAATTATGGGTGGCTGTGTGGTAAGTATGATCACTTAAATGTATTCAATCCTATGCGTTCATTAACCGCATGGGTGCAGGCATCACAATTACAGCGTAGCATCTATAAGCGTGCCAACACGAAAGATTATTCTGAGCGTCGTCAAGCGAAGGTGGCAGTAGCCGAGCTACAACCAATCGTTGATAACATCCTGGAAAAAATTCAAGCGGGTGAGGTAGCCTAATGGCAAAAGACGACAGCCGCAGTAAATTTATGGATGCGTTGGAGAATGGGGATAATAGATCATCTGCCATCGTGCCGGATATTACCCAAGCGTTTGGGTTGAAGCTGCCCACGCGCAAAAATGGTATTGCTCCATTCCGTACAGATGAAAACGGGCATACACACATCGGACATTTTGTCTTGAGCGACGTTGGCATTGTGCAAGTACTGGAAGGGCTTGATGAGGACGAGTGGCTGACGATGTTCCGCCACACGGAGCAAGTCAACCGCGCTATTCAGTGGATCATTGCAGACCTTGCCCTTTATGGTGCAGATTTTTGGGGCAAGAAATACGATGAGCTGGCGGACTTAACCGGATACAGCGTGACCACAATTAATGATATGGCATATGTAGCACGACAAGTCAATTTATCGGTGCGCACCGATAAATTGACTTTCTCTCACCATAAGTTGCTAGCTCCATATTCTGAGGATGATCAGCGAAAATTGATCCAAGCTGCCATTGATCTAAATCTTACCAGCGTCGATAAGTTTCAATATTACCTAAAACATGGAAAGCCCCCTGCCCTACCGGGGGAAGCGGGCAAGTTTGAGATGTTTTTGATTAAAAGTCGGCTGAAATATCGCAATTTCACACGGAAAAGTAAGCAATTGCAGGCGCATGAGAAAGCGCAGGTGCGGCAGTTGATTGACGATCAGATCGAGGAATTGCGTAAGTTGCGGGATGAGTTGTAGATAAAAAAGTATACCCCTCACATTCGAGGGGTTTATTTTTACGAATAAGCTTGATTGATCGCTACGATTGAGTTGTAGATGTCCTCAAACACACGCTCCACTTTACGTCCATGCCTTTGAACATATGCAATAGCTGCATTGACTTCTCCATTTTCAACCAATGCCTGATAAATTTCAAAGTCAGAAAATACCCCGTTATTGGCAATTGAGATCATTTGAATAATGACCCACCGCACATAACTAGGCGCATCGTAGATTACTTCCTTGGTCGCCAGTATCCAGTCATAGCCACCATCTATGGAGATGATAAGGCATGTCAAATCTTCGGGTTTTTGAAGCTGTGCTACTCTCACAGCGGGTCCTCCATCTTGCGGTGTGGGATGGTACACCATATCAAATGTATCCATACCGCTGCCCAGAACGCGGATTCATCGAACCGTTGATAGAGTATCTGAAAAATTTCATCCTCGCCGTAGTCTTCCCACAGGCAATCAAAATTTGTGTTGATCCAATAGCTGCGGGCTACGCGCTCAATTTTATGGATCGTGTCTTCCAAGTCGGATAATTGCACGCCGGATAATTGACGCTTGCGGATGTCTAAAACGATCAGTCGTTTGGCGCGGATGGTATCCGGGTCGGTATCCATCTGCTTCATGATGATGTGCTGCGGTTTTTCTGGTACAGGTATCCATTGGATTTTCATCAGCGTACCGCCTTCTCTATCATCTTATCGAAATTAAACACGCGAGTTAGCACGTCGTCCACTTCCGCAGGATCGACGATCACCACCTTGTAATCAGCCATCAATTGCTTACCGCGTCGTGCGCCGGTGGGCACGATGCCCATGATAATGACGCACTCAAAAAATTTCCCTATTGATGTCCATTTGCTAAATACATGCATTTCTGGAATGGATGGATATAGATTGCGTGCGCCTGATCCGACGCGCTCCAACGCCTGCTTGATTTCCTGCCATAGATCGAAGGCTTCCGTGTTATGCCCCTGGATTTGCAGTGCTGTGAATTGGTTCCACATACGCTGTGAAACCCCGGTGCGGATGGTAACAAACATGCCACCATCGCTATATTGTGTTGTTTCGTTGTCCCATCTGATTTGCATGAGCCTAACCCTTAAGTATGTTTAACGTATACGTTTAATTGTATACGATTAGGTGAATATATGCAAACCAAAGAGGTAAATAAAAAGCCCTGATTTTTTCAGGGCTTATGCTGGTTGGAATTGAGAGGCGAGGGCGTGGATTAGTAGGCGTGTCATTTGAATATCACCCACCGCGTCGTGGGCATTTTGGGCTTTTATCCCAAGCTGTTTTGCCGCTTCGGTCAATTTTCTTGGGATAAATGTTTGATGGTAGTCGCTATAATGCCCATTATATTTTGAGAATATGTCCTGAGCGCATGTAAACGTGGGGATGGTTAAAAATACGTTTTGGCGAAGTGCGGTATTGATGAGCAGATTCATGTCGAATTTTGCGTTATAGACTACCACTAGGCGTTTAGCGACAATGGCGTTTAATTCATCTGCAATGTCTCTAAACGTGCGGCAGTGGGCAACCATCTCATTTGATATACCGTGTACCGCCTGCGCGTCGGGATGGATCGGTACAGATGGTTTGATACGAACGTTCATTAGCACGTCGCCATTTCCGTCGATAATTCCGATGGTCACGGGTTCATCTGATTCTGGATCGGCTCCGGTTGTCTCTGTATCCAGATAGCAAACGGTTGCAGGCGGTTTCTGTGCGATTGCCCAGGCTTGGATGATCGCTTCATCCCGCTTGCTGTAATCGTAATTGAGCAACTCCCCGCCGTTGCGCGTCTGGATGCCGTGAAAGTGGGCAATTCGCCTCAAAACATCTTTTGCAATATGGCGATGGCAAAACGTGTCTGGATTGGAATTGCAGTAGCATTTTAAGACCAGCCGTTCACGTGACAGAAGATCAAGGAAAGGCTGTTTATCTTTGCGATAGCGTTCCCTAAGCAACTCTTTATATGCTTCGGTGTATTCTTCGTCCGTCAGTGGTGGATACTTCCCAACGAACTTCTCATGTCCGGCGGCTGCCTTATGCCCGCCGACTAGCTCCCAGGTGGGGGCGAGACATGCGCCAACTTTATCGCCTTTCACGGTTATGTCTATGGCATCAGGATCACTGATGCCCATTTGTGCGGTGTAAATGGTTATGGTCATTATATTTCCTCTGGTTTAGCGGAAATTGGCGCGTGTTGGCGCGAATACGACTCATGCGTGAGAACTTTGTTATCATTTTACTGTATAATTAGAACAAATGTTATATAAAACGAATTAGATTTTTCATCCTTCAGCGCATGGTGGATGAGGGGTTAGATGTCAAGAGGGTGGACAATGGCTGAGTTATGGGAACGTCTTCCAGAGGAAGATAACAAATGGTGGGATCGGTTTGAACGCTATCGCCTGATGGGGATTAATCGTTCCTTCCTGGGCGTGTATACCCAAGAGAAGCGGGATAGGGCAGCGCAACAGGGGCATGAGTTTAAGCAGCCAAAATCCACGCCTGGGTCATGGACTCAGCGTATCATTGATTACCAATGGGAAACACGGGCGCACGCCTGGGATGAACACGAGCGTCAGTTAAGGGTAAAGGAAGCAGATGCCCGACGTGCGAATGAGGTGGCAAAGGCACGAGAGATTATGTGGACGAGCCTGCAAGCCCTTCAAGGCATCGCAGGGCGCATTATCAATACAATGGGTGAGCAGGCTAAACATGAACCCGATAAGATCGACCTGAAGGGCTTCAAGGAGTTTATGCTGGGCTTTGGTGTCATCATGAAGGAAGCGCGGTTGACGTTTGGTGAGCCGACGGACCGGACGGATGTAACCAGTGGTGGAGAGAAGATTGCATGGGAGAGTATCATCTTACCTGCAATGATGGATGAGGATGATATTTGACAATATAGAACATACGTGCTATTCTCTGTGTTAGAGTATAGTCACTGTCCGCTGGATCGTTCTTTCGTTCGTAATCCATCTTGTGGCGTATTCAAAAACCAGCGGACACAACCACGGGTAGCTCAACGGTAGAGCGCAGCGTTAAATCAACGCTGAGGTAGCAGGTTCGACTCCTGCCCTGGGGGCACTTTTTTGGATATGTGAGTCAAAAAAATAGCAGTGCGAAGCGGACAGGTGTGTACAGCCTGTCCGTTTTGTTTGTGTGGTATAATAGAACAAATGTTTTAGGATAAATTACACATGATGACACCAGAGGCAGAAAGCTACGAGCCATACGATAAGAACCTGTTTTATAAGCCTGCCGAGTGGCGCGGGGGACTGCGCCACTGGAATCATCGTGCGCGGATGTCAAACACGTTTCGCGCGGCATTATCGCCGCTAGAACGTCGTATTGATCGTGCTAATGAGGACTTGAAACGACGGGGCGTTCCACTTCGCCAACGTGCCGCTGCAATCTCAGCCAACTATAGCCTATCTATGTATCGTGTGATGTCGATTCTTGAGGAAATTGATCTGGTGGTGGAAGGTATTTGTTCGGAGATTGCAGACGATCCCAAAGCGTTCGATGAGGCTGATTTGCGATTGATCCAGCCTAAACCTACACCAAGTCGCGTAGCGTATACCTATACGCAGAGTTTATCACCTGTATATACTACAGCATCCGCGCGATGATTCTGTATAGGTATGGATTGTTCTATCTGCACACGGATGGGCGTTCATCCTCAGAATTGCCCATTGGCACGGTCTATGATGTGGTGTATCCCAAGATGAATACACCGACAGGTGTGCAGTGTGACTGGCATAAGGTACGCTTCCGGGTGGTGATGGTGGAATGGCGGGGTGATCTACAACGCATGTATGCCCAAGTTGATGAGCGAAAGCTAACGCCGGATGAGATTGAGAAGTATCAATCCATGCTGGATACGGTAGGCGATGAGAAGGTGATGGTGTTTGAACAGCACATTTGATCTATTAACGACCTGTTGACATAGCATGATATAATTAAGATAAGACAATACCACGTATAAAGACCAGCCTAATGACAAATGCTATACTCCCATCGCCCAGGGATGTTGTCCGTGATCCTGAGTTATTTGCGCGTATATTTCTGAAAATCCAGAACAAAGAGATGACAACATTACCACTCATATACAAGCCAGAACAGCGCGAATATATGAGAAGCCGCACCAGCCGCGACATTATATTGAAGCCGCGCCAAATAGGGTTTAGCACATGCATCCAGGGTGACTTGTGTAGAATCGGCTGGACACGTCCGTCTAGGTCGCTGACATTGACCAAGGACGATGCAAACACAAAATACTTCCGGGCAATGTCTCGGTTTTTCTATAACAACCTGCCGACGGATTTTAGACCAACCAAGAAGGCAGATAATGAAGTGATGACTGAATATCCTATTGTTCAGTCATTTTCGATTATCCAAACGGCGGGCAACAAAAATGCAGGACGTTCGGGTACATTTACCCACATCCACTTCTCTGAAGCCGCATTTGTGCAGGAAGCTGAATTGCTAATCGCATCTGCGCTTCAGGCTGGATCGCCTAAATGGGTGGTAGTTGAGTCTACGCCAAATGGCGCACAGGGATGGTTTTACGAAGAATGCATGAAAGCCCTCGATGGAGATAGTGCATTTACTCTACACTTTTTCCCTTGGTTTAGGAGCATGGAATACCGCACACCTTTGCTGCCTGATGAACGGTTGGAATATACATCCGAAGAAGAACAGGTTGTTGCAAAATATGGTCTAACACCGGAGCAAATCAAGTGGCGACGTGAGAAGGTCAAAGAGCTTGGCGCAAGGCTATTCATCCAGGAATATCCCGAGGACCCGCGCACCTGCTTCCTGACATCTGGCGATGGGTACTTCTCAACAATACCACATCTGGCAGACGTGTTCACTGCGCCAGGCGATGCAACACCGCAGGATGGCAGGGTATATGTGGCAGGACTTGACCTTGGTCAATCCAACGATTTTACGGTGCTATCCATTATGGACCGTGACAATGGTATTGAGGTCGACCTAATGCGTGTTAACAAACGCCCCTGGGATGACATCTGGCGCGAGGTAGCGCAAAGATGCAAGCAATGGAATGTCCAATCGCTAGTGATTGAAACAAACACGCTCGGCGGTGTTGATCTATCGTATGTGTGGAATGCGCTCAGTGAACATGGATCAGAAAATACCAGTGTAGTTCCGTTCACAACAACAGCTATTAGTAAGCCACCGCTTATTGCAGGTTTATACCAAGGTATGAATGAAAACGGTTTGCGGCTTCTTGCTGATCCGGTTGGCAGACAAGAGATTTACTCATTTGTAACAGTACAAAGCGTAACAGGCGCATGGAAATACCAAGCAGCAGCAGGCGCGCATGATGATACTGTAATAGCCCGCGCACTGGCATGGTATGGCATTGTATCAGCCGACCTTTCCCGCATTCAGTTTTTCATGGGGTGATTATGGGACTAACACAACGCCTCTTAGGGGCATATAAAAGCTTTATGACTACGCCCCATCAGGGTGCAAAATTATGGGGAGGATCGGCACTATCTGGTTTAACTGGCTGGATGACGAACGGTGACCTCTCACAGTCAAGCATGGGATTGGCACAATCCTATACGTTAGTTGAGGCAGTACGAGTCTCTGTTGATCTATATGCCGATCTCGTGGAAAGCGTACCCTGGACGATCTATGAGAACGCAAGTGGCGATTCTGATAATGATACGGAAGCGTCTGCCAGCACAGATATTCGTCCACGTCACCCGCTTGATATAGCAATGAACCGATACCGACGCAAATATAATATGAGCCTGTTGCGTCACATTGCATACAGCACGCTGCTATATGATGAAACCTATTTGTGGATGGTCCGCAACAACTATGGTTGGACTACCGACCTATGTTGGCTAAATCCGCTAGGTGTGGAAATCGACGATTACACCGGGGAAATAACAGGTTACCGATATAGTGACCGACGCGGTAATTATTTAACGCTAGGTGTGCGTGATGTTGCTTACGATCATGGATTTAATGCTGAGGACGATCTACGTGGATCTAGCACAATCATGGCAGCTTTGGACACGATTAACATTAATCGTAATTTCAAACGATTCTTGCGGGATTGGTTTGCAAATGGATCACGTCCTGATTTTATAGCCTATTTAACAGAGGAAAAATATGCTGGAAATCAGCAAGCAATTGAGGCATTGAAGCGCGAGTTCCAAAAATTTGCACGTGGTTCGGGTAATCGCTTCAATGGATTTTTCTCCTCTACACCGCTGACTTTTCAACCATTTGAACAACCAGAGACAGATCGCCAGTATGCAACAAATATCGAAATTCGTAAAGAAATTTTTGCGGCGTTTGGTGTTCCGCTGGCATTAGTTGGTGATACATCCAACACCAACTATAAAGAAACCGAGGATGTTCGCGCCAGTTTTATTCAGATGAAGGTCAAGCCGTTACTGGAACGCATTGCAACATTTTTTAATGACAGCGTGCTGCCTGTCATGATGGGTAATGATTATTACCGCATCGAGTTTGATTTTTCAGACTTCAACCTGATGACGGACAATGATCTACGGAAAGCGGACATGGCGCGCGCTGATGTCCAAACAGGCATTATCAGCATTGGCGAAGGACGCGAGGCACGCGGATATGATATTGATGAGGAATTGGCAAATATTTATATCATCAATGGTCAACCGATGAGCAAAGATATTTTGCTGAAGGTTGCCAACACTATGCCAAGCCAGAGCGTGCTAGATTTATCTCAGGCGTTTGGCGCGATTGCCCAAGCTACCCCTGCGCCGGAATTACCACAGCCAACAACTTTGAGACTACCGGAGCAAACGATGAACAGCAATACCGCGATTGTAGATGAACTGAAGGCGTGGCGGAACTTCGCCAAGAAAAACAAGTCACGCGACTTTAATTGCGAGACAATCCCCACGCACCTGGAAGGCTATATCAAGTCCCAGGTCGCAGGCGGGACAGACCTTGCGACGGTTATCAACAACACAATTAAGCAAGTCGAAAATGACGATCATATCCCAGGGCGCATTGATGCGTCATTGTTCGCGGATGTGGTTAATCTGTGGGATGAGCTTGGCATTACGGAGCTAACCCGCGAGGTTGATCCGCTGATTGAGGATACAGGCAATGTGCGAGCAGTGTGAGACAACCGCAACCAAAGCCTGGGGGCGTGAGACATTACGCCGCCTGTGGGGTGTTATCTCGAATGTATTTGACCGACGCACCCGCGTTCCGCGCATCCAGGATCGGGCGTATCGTCGCTATCTGAATCATTATGCCCGCAGGGCTGATGAACTGGCGAAACAACTCGCCAATGGAGACATCGACCTGCAAGCATGGCGGAACGGTATGGCGGATGAAATCTCAAGCCTGCACCTGACCGCTGACATTAGCGGGGCGGGCGGATTGAGCAACTACACCCAGGCGGATATGCAGCGGGTGCAGCGCAAGGTTGACGAACAATTGTCCTATCTGGACAACTGGACGAATGAGCTACGAAACATGGATGAATACAACCCGGACGCAATCCGCAGCCGGGCGATGCTGTATGGCGGCAACGCCACCAGCACGGTACAGAATGCCTACACCCAGGCATTAGGCATCGGCGATCTACCCGCCTATCCGGGGGATGGGACAACCCAATGCCTGACGAATTGCAAATGCGCATGGAAGCCGGTCAAGCTACCGGGTGAAGGCAATTGGGATGTCTATTGGGATCTGGGCATTGCGGAGCATTGTCCGACGTGTAAGGCACGTGAGGCAGCGTGGAATCCGTTGCAGATACGCGGCGGGGTGATTGTGACGAACACCACATCGCCAAGTTTGTGGAGGTAATAAGCGATGTTTTATTATGACAAACTTTCAGACGTGATAACGTCACCCTATACGGGAGTAACAGATGCTACATCCATTACGGCGAAGACTATGCCTACCGTTGTGATTCCACATGTGCTTACTCCACTTGATGATGTTTGCCCATGTTGCGGACGTTGTCGCAGGTGCGGAAGACCACCCACGTTAAAGCCTCCGTTCATCATTACCTGCTAGGGGTTGACTATGAGCGATACACAAGATAAGTCTGCTATCAAGGCAGACTTTTTTGATTACCAATTGAACGGCGTGCGGTGTCAGGCGACCCGCCGCAGACCATCCAGCCGGGATGATAAGAAGTACGAACGCACCGTCCGCTACCAGGATGATGAACGTACCGTCCACTACGGGCAACCCGGCGAGCAGATGGAACGCGATGTCCCTGAGAGCCGTGAGGCATTTATCACGCGGCACAGTTGCGATGAGAAAAAAGACCCGTTCAGCCCAGGGTTCTGGGCGTGCTATGACTGGATTAACACGGATGAAAAGAGTGTAGCGATGGATGCCAAACAATATTACTTCGGCAGCGCGGTCAAGGCAGTAGGCGGCAACCGCGTGGGCGGGTATCTGGTGGTGTATTCCGATGCCAGCAAGAAAGATCTGGAAGGTGAGTATTTTACGCCTGAAACGGAGTTCTTTACCGACATACCAGATGGCTTGCTGAAGCTGAAGACGCTCTACAATCACGGCTTCAAGGAAGGTACGAAGTTCCACAACGTCGGGACATTCGTCTCTGCCAAGCAGGACGACATCGGGCTATGGGTCGAAGCGGAGATTGACATGAGCAATCGCTATGCGGAAGCCATTATGAAGCTGGTCAAGGATGGTCGGCTTGGGTGGTCGTCCGGCGCAATCCCGCACAGCGTCAAGGTACTGCCCGATGGGCGTATCGCGGAATGGGCATTGGTGGAAGGGTCGCTGACCGTTGCGCCTGCAATGCCATTTGAAACCAAAATCCACTCGCAGAAATCGTTTGATGAGTTGCTGCTTAGAGAGGCTGTCCAAGAGCCTATAGAAGCAGGGCAGGATGAGACGACAGACGCGGTTAACGTAAGCAAATCAACAATGATGGAGAGTGCAGAAATGACACCCGAAGAATTACAGGCGATGATTAGCAAGATCGTTGCCGACCAACTCAAGGAACTCGGTGTTGCCCCGGCGGATGCTACTGCCATGACTGAAGAAGTCGTGGACGACATGAAGCAGAACATGCCGGAAGACCCCGACAAGATGGACTATGAAGAACTGGCGGAGAAGGCTTCTCAGAAGACCTTTGCGCTGTTCAAGAAATGGTCTGAGACGCAGAAGCAGGCAGAATCCGCGCTCAAGGGTGCGTTCTCCTCTCAGCGTGAAGCATGGGAAAAGCAGCAGCCCGCCGAATACAGCCGCCCGAACGTGAAAAGCGGGAATGGTACAAGCGTAACTGGCATGGTTGATCGGCGGTACGACCATTGGGATGTTGAGGATTTTAGCTATGCAGCGGAACTCAACAAAGCGCAACAGTCATCCGGTAAAGGCATCTCGTTTGGGGATGGCTTCTGGCAGGCATTTGCTCATAAAGTAGACGATCCGCAGAGCGCGGGTAAATCCTACGATCCGCAACTCACCCATCTGGCACGGGCAATTAAGTCCGGCGCGGTCAAGGCGAATGAACTGAACCACCCCACGCAGTCCGGCTATGGTGATGAGCATGTCCCGACTGCTTGGCGCGAAGAAATTTGGCGTAAGGCGCGGCGGGATAACGTGGTTGCCCCATTGTTCAATGTGATGGAAATGCCCACCAATCCGTATGAACTGCCCGTTGAAGGCACCGATCCTTCTGTATACTTTGTTAGCGAAACAACCAATGAAGACCAGTTGTTATTATCTGGTTCAGGTTCTGCAATTCCAGATAGCAAGGTTGGGTCAGCAAAGGTGACATTGACCGCTAAGAAGCTGGCATTGCGTGTGGGTATTGCATCCGAATTGGAAGAGGATGCGGTTGCTGGCGCAATCCCGTTGTATCGTCAACAAGCTGAACGTGCCATCCTCAATAGCATTGATAATGTGCTGCTGAATGGCGACACCGCTACAAGCAACAACATCAACCTTGATGGTGGTAGCGCGGCTGCCCCTAGCAAGTATTTTGCGATGAATGGGCTGATTAAGCACGCATTGGTGACAGTGAGTGCCAATGCCTCTGATCATAGCGGGGCAGCCCCAACGCTGGCAGCCATCCGCAAGGCACGGTTCCTTCTGGATCGCAGCAAGCAGAATGTATCTGACCTAGCAATCATCACCCATCCGGAGGTTGAGGCAAAGCTCCTGGGCATGAACGAATTCTTGACAATGGACAAGGCTGGCAATCGCGCCACCAACATGAACGGACAGATTGGTGTGATTGATGGCATTCCCGTGTTCATCTCGAATGAGCTTGATCTGGCGGATGCTGATGGCAAGATCACCAGTGGCGGTAATGCTGTTGAACGGGGTCGCCTGCTGATCGTCCATCGTCCGTCTTGGTATATCGGGTATCGTCGTCGCATCGCTGCGAATTTCGATTATCTGAGCTACTACGACTCATGGCAACTGACGGTAACCGTGCGGTTTGCGTTTACCGCGCAATCCAACGATGATGCCTCAATTCTGTATAATATCGGCGTGTAAGCATCAACCTGAGACAAACTGAAGGGTAGGGCAATCGCTCTACCCTTTATATTTGAGGAGATTACTATGTCTATCGGACAAATCATTGAACCAACACGTAGCCCGCAGCACCAGTTTGTATTTGCATTAGCAAATCTTGCAGCGTCTCAAGATGCAACTGATGTGCCTATTTTGGGCGGGGTAAACAATACCTATGTTATGCCAAAAGACGGTTGCATTGTAGGGTATGGCATCCAACTGAGCGCAGCGGTTGCAGCAGGCAGTTTGGATATTGACTTGGAAATTGGTGGGGCATCTACGCTCACAATTGCAGCAGACACCGCCAGCACAACCGAATTCTATAGCACAATCGAATTTGGGAACGAACCATTCTCAGCCGGTGCAAAACTCGGCGTGACATATACCAGTGATGGCAGCCTCGATCCAACAACGGCAGACATCAACATTGTGGTATATGTTATGTTCTGTGATTGGGATGTATAACCATGACATTCTACACGCTGAAGGTTGATACAGACAGCGGCGGGGATGGAACAGGAACATTTAACGGGTTGTATGCAAAAGGCTATATCGAGGCAATTCGCCTCGATTTCAACGCCTCAGCAGATGCAGGGATAAACGTCACCATCACCGAACCGCGTGGGGTCGTGCGAACGCTGCTGGACATCAACACCAGCAACACAGATGCAACCTACCACCCACGTATTCAAGCACAGAATACCAGTGGGGCGGGGGAGACGGAATACAGTCAACGTCCGTATATCGAAACCGACAACTTTTTAGTGACGGTGGACAGTGCAGGCGCGGAGCTTACATCTGCTGTAACAGTGATCGTTCAATTGATCGAGGTGTAATATGATTATCAGACTCACACGAATCTACCAAAACAGCGCGGGAGCATACATCAAGCCAGGCGAATATGACATCAATGCCAAAGCCTTGCAAGGGTTGGGGCAATATCTGGTAAATAACGGCATCGCAGAGGTTGTAACGCCAATTGTGGATGACAACACTAATGCGCTTGATGTTGAGGAGACACTAGAAACCATGCTCATAGAAACCATGCTCAATGGCATGACCGATGATGCGCTTGTGGATTATGCTGACGAAAACGGTATTGATTTGGGCAGACTAACCAAGCGAGAAAGTATTATTGCTCGGATATTGGAAAACGTCTGATGTATACCTACGCATATCTGAGAGGCTTTGATGACCAGACCACCAAGACGACCACCAGCACCGATCAGGCGGTTGTCCTGCGTTACCTGCGTCAGGTCACGAAACGCATCGAGGGCATGACGCATCGCGTGTTTGTGCCGGAGACCAAAACGCACATCATCGGATATGCGGAGATTGTCACGCGGCGCATGGCGCGGATGCTGGAACTCAATCAGCACGTAATACTCAGCGTGACATCCATCACGGCAGCAGGGAATACGGTCAGCAGCAGCAACTATCGTCTGTTTCCGTATTCTGTTTCACCAGCATCCATGATTGAGGCGATCAACAACAGCACATGGCTGGATAGCCTCAATGACACCGACGATCAAATCAGCATCGCTGGTGTCTTCGGCTATCGCACCAACTATAGCCGGGATGGATGGCTCAACAGTCTGGACACGGTGCAGGATGGTAGCGGCATCAACACGACGGCGACAACCATCACGGTGACGGATGCCGATGGTGCGGACTACAACGGCGAAACGCCACGCTTTACGCCGGGGCAGGTCATTCGTGTGGATGATGAGTTCATGATTGTGTCCGCGACCAACACCAGCACCAATGTTCTCACCGTGTTGCGTGGGGCGTTGGGCAGCACCGCCGCAACGCATGACAACGGAACGCAGATTGACGTATGGACAGTTGAACCGGAGATCGCACGCGCCGCGCAACTGATTGCCGCGTACAACTTTGACAATCGCGGTAAATTTACGCGCACGAGCTTTGATGGGCAGTTTCTGACTTCAGGGATTGAGATACCGGATGAAGCGACGGCAATTCTAGCGCGGTATCAGCATGTGTTTTTTGGCAATACAGCGGGGTGATAAGCGATGGCAGGCGAAATGGATTTCAGTGCGTACCGACTACGGCTGGCAGATGCGTGCCAGATGATCGTCAATGCGCCGGTGGTGAGCTACTTACCTGCCAGCGCAGCGCATCTCCCGTTCTGGCTCATCGACATCAAGATCACACGCACATCGCGTCAGAACGCCCGCACCTTCATCCATACCGTAACGTCTGACTTTATGCTGATCCGCGCACGAGACAACAACGTGCATCTGGACAACACGATTGACCAGATTGAGACGGACATGGAAGCCATTCTTGATTACTGGCAGGATAAATTCGACTTCCGCACCACGAACTACCCCACTGCACCAGCGGGCTTGTGGGGAATGGTGCAGTTGACGCAAATCAACGTCGCCAATGTCGGAATTGTCCAGGACAACGGTCAGTGGGTCGGGGCGCGTGGGCAGTTGGCATGGCAGCAGTATGTCACGAAAAACGCGGAGGCGACATGATAACCGCACGCTGGCGTATTGACGCAGCCCCGCTCGATGGGCTTGAGGACTTCATGGTGCAGGTTGATGAGCGCGTCGCGTTCGTTGGGGAGCGTGTGCGAAACCTCATCGAACCGCAACTGATGGATGAACTCAGGGCAAAGCCCGGCAAAGTCAAATACCCGATTCAGTGGACATCCGAGAAACAGCGGCGGGCGTTTTTTGCGACGAATGGCTTCGGGCGAGGCATCCCAACTGTTCGCAGCAACAAGATGGTCAACGGTTGGATACTAGACACCCGCGCTGCAAAGGGGCGTTTTACGCTGGTGGTTCGCAACCCATTCGATTATGCAAAGTATGTCGTCGGGGCGATTGACTTCCGATCTCGGAACAATGCCCTGAAAAGCAAGCAGAAATTCCACGACAACACAGGCTGGCAGGATGCGGTAGACACCGTGTCATTCTGGTTTGAGGCGGCGCGGGAACTCTATCAGAAAGAAATTGTCGCGGCACTCAATCGCGCCGTGAAAAGCAGACGGAGAAACAGATAATGGCTTACGGATATGTTCTTCAAGCACAGATGTGGATTGCGTTCCGGGACAGCAACGGCTACCCGATGGGCGCGTTAACCACACCAGACAGTCCCGTGAATGGCACAGTCTACGGCGCGTATGTCCTGAACAACGCGGTAGAGTTCGCCCCGGACGCGGACACCCAGGCGGCGGTTACATTCGACAATGGCGGCACGCGCAAAGGCACAACATACGCCGCAGGCGCGGTCAAGGGCAATGTGCCATTTACGCTCAACACGTTTGACCCGACGTTCTACGCCTACATCACCAAGACAACGGTGGATACATCCACCAACACCACGCACACCATCACAACCGATAACCCGCGCCAGGCAAGCACACCGAAGTTTATCGTGGGGTTCAACATCAGAACGCACGATATAACAACCGGGAAGGATAAGTGGGAAACACGCATCTATCCTAACGCGGTCATTCGGCAGACAGCCGAAGGCGGCGCGGGCAACGTGACTGGTGACGTGTCCAATCCTAATAACCTGAGCTACGTGCTTATCCCAAGCGAAAGCACACGCAGCGCGTCCGGCGAATTGTTCTCGGGCATGGGAACAGGCTCGTTCGGAAGCGTGGCGATGGTGGAACGCTGGCAGGGGGCTTACCCACTTCATTTAGCAACCTATGTTGACGACGGCAGCGCAGGGACATTCACCCTGCCGTATCGCCCAGCATTGTCTACCGCAACGGGTACGGCGGACAACAACATTACCACGGATGGCACGCAGGGCAGCGTGACAGGCATCAATACCAGTACAGGCGTGGTGACACGCACCGCTACTGGCGCGGCTGACATCGTGGTGCTGCTATACGGCACAGAATATGTCGTCCCGTAGGGGGTGCATGATGGATAAGCGCGTTGGCAAGCACGGTGAGTTCGCTCCAACTGAAACCATCTGCGGACAACCCGTACTGCACGATGGGAATATCACACGGAGCAACATCGGGGATGGGTATTACATCATCATTGACGCATTTCCACCAAAAGATTTTGACCTCAAAAAAGCAATTAAGGATGTGAAACGTGGACTATCTGCAACTACTCACAAAGCAGGTGACATCAGCGGACGGGAACGTGACCCTGAGAATGATACCCCATCGAACACCACGCAGACTGATGAACTTCCAGTCGATCACAACGATCTGGGGTGATAATGTTGGAGAGTGGCAGCACGATACACAGTTGACATGCTTTGGCTTTGATAGCCACTTCCATAGTGTTGTGAGTTGTGGGAAAGATGCAACTGAGGAATGGCAGGCATTTTGCAACTATATGCAGACTGCCCCATACGCTCTATCAGAGCGTTGGTTGCAATTTTATCAATACATTCCAGAGTCATTGCTTGATGAACTGCGCGTAATGTTTGAGCATGTTGTCACGCCGCCGCCGACAGCAGACGTGGAACCATCTGAGGGGGAAGCCGACTCCGCTGGCGACAACAAGTAGCACGACCTGTATTAACGCGGATACAGGATCATGTGCGTCAGCGGACAAAGGCAATCAATCGCACACGCGAAGGCAAAAAGTTGGCAGTTACAACGCCAGATTTCAACCTGCCAGGATATGACATAGAGTATCTACTGGAGATTGATTATTGGATTGACCAAGCGGGTAATACACTTGAGGCATATGTCATGGTGCCACGTTTATATGAATTACTCGATACAAGCATGTATGAAGCGATTCAATGGTTGAGGACAAACTACCGCTGGGCTGAATGGGTTAATAGTGGGGGAGGGATTTAATGTCAAGCGACACAAATGATATACGTGCGACATTTGGTATTGATGTCGATCAAGCCAGCATCAACAAATCCAAAACCGCTGTTAACCAGATGCAAAATGATTTACGTAAGTTGGTCAACGACAGCGGAAAATCTAAAGGCAGCCGCGAAGCCGAGAAAACCGCTTTTGAGGCGGCTGATAAATATAACTCGACAATCCGCGAACAAGCCGGGCTTCTTGGAGATGTTGATACCGCATTAAGCGCATTAGGAGAAACAGCAGCTGGGGAATTATTTGCCGTTGCAGAAGGCGCAGCGCAGTTAATTTCATCTGCAAAGGGGTTACCAGCTTCGCTCCAGGCGTTGTGGAAATCGTTAGGGATTGGCGGCATTATCACAGCAGGCGCAAGCGTTGCATTGTTTAAGCTCAGCGAAGGTCTGAGAAACACTGAACAGGCTGCTGAGGATTATACCAATCAACTTCTTAAACAACGTAAGGAGATGATCGCCTTTGGTGATACTGCAACCACTGAAGATATTGAAGATTTAATCAGGCAAAAAGAACGCGAAATCGAAATCAATCAGCAATTGATTGATGAGACACAACGCGGGATTGATGCATCCAATGATTATATAGATAGTCTAAACCCTGCTGCGCAGGGTCTTTTTGCGTTAGGGGATGGGCTTGGGTTGCTAGGCGGGGAATTGGATGCCGCCAAAGGAACAGTCAAAGATGCAACTGAAGAAAATCAGCTGTTATCCGAAGAATTGGAACAACTTATTAAATTACGTGAGGACGAACGTGTCATCATAAATGACACGGTAAACGCTCTCCTAGATGAAGCAAAATCAACAGGCGATAAAATCCGCATTGAGGAAGATGCGAGAAACGCTACAGCAGAGGCAAACCAAGAACGCTTACGTCAGATTGATATTGAGCGACGTGCGTTGGAAGCAGAGCTTGCCACACTGGAAGCATCAGATGTACAGAATGAAAAATCTCGTGAACGCATTGAAGACCTCAAAAAAGAAATCTCGTCATTGGGCGATGAAGCCGATATCGTATCGCAGTATACCAAAAACGCAGCGGATTCCACTGATGAGCTAGGCAAGTCAGCGGATGAGGCGGCACGCGAAGCAGAGCAAGCAGCAGAAAAAATTACCCAGGCATGGCAAAAAAATGCTGAGGCACTGGATAAAGCAGGTATTGATCTACGACGCAAAAACCTAGACATCCAAAAAGATGCTGCACGCGATGAAGCAGATGCACGACGCGAAGCGCGGAATGACCTGAATGATCTCAGATTTGATGCGTACAGAGAAGAACTAGATGATTACAAGGATCATCAGCGCACGCTTAGAGATATCCAGAAGCAGGCGCAGAGAGACCGCGAGGATTTGGCATTTAATTTGGATTTCCTGGGATTATTCGATTTAGAAAAAAATGTCAGGGAACAAAACGAGGATGCCGCCCAAGCTGCTGAGGATGCTGCTGAGGATCGTAAAACAGAGAATGAACGTGCGTTAACTGACCTGAAGATCAGCCTCAACCGTGAGCGTGATGAGCGAAACCGCGCACTGAGGCGGCAAATTGAAGATGCCCAAACAGCTTATAAGCGTCAGATCGAGGACGCTAATACCGCACTCAAAAACGAGTTGGACATCGCGCAAAAAGGCTATGATGCCAAGCTGCGACTGGAACAAAGTTACTTTGAACGCTCACTGACGTTACAACGCTCAGGTTCACAAGGCGGTTTATTGGGCGGTGCGCCAGTATCGCAAACAGTCAACAACAATACAGCAACAATCAACAATAACATTTCTGCCAATGGCAGGGAATATCAGCGTCTGGGTCGTAATGTAAGTGATTCATCTGTTGGCGCATTAATCGCAGTATTTGGGGGGCGATGATGGCTGAGACATTTAAAGATAACCAGATAGTTGCTGGACACAACAATGCAGGAACTCTAGCGAATATTGAAACATTACAAGACGCAGATGGAGTGTACTTCTGGTATGTTGAGGATTATCCCCACTGGTCGCTGGGTCAGGAGATCATAAGAGGCGATAAACAGAAAGTCACACGCGGGGGTGAAACCACCTACTGGCGCAACCCCATCACGATAGGGCAGTGGTATTACATCTATCATGACATTCTGAGCGATGCGCTATCCGGCAATGTAACCATTCGTACCCGCAAATTCAGCACATCCACCTATTCCAATTACAACGCCATTCTGACCATCCGCAACATTACGGAGTACCAGTTGAATGGCAATTGGCTGAATGACTTTATCTGGGAATTTAGCGACTTAGAGGCTTTGTAATCATGCCTTTCTTATCTGCAATTAACAACACCCAGCGCGACAATATTCGCGCTGGAGCTTACAACGGTAAGCAATATCTCCTCATTTGCCCCAATACCATCGTTTTCCAAGCGCAAGTTAACCAAGTAATAACTAATAGTTCATTTGCTGATATTGGGTATGATGGCGTGACAACCGGCGCATATACCGATGTAAAAGAAGGCTTCACAGTCTACATTGGCGATACTGCCGGAGACATCCGAACAGCATCATTTGTTGGGCGTATTCGTAAATCCCCAACAGCACAAAAACTATACATTAACCAGACATCTGCGGAAATATCAGATAATCAATACATTATGGTTGTCAAGGATGTGCGGCTGTGGTTCAAATTGCCACGTGTTCTGGATGACGCAATATATCGTGATTACGATGTATCATTCCGCAAGCTGTTACCTGCAATCAGCGGATTACAGAATGCTTATGCAGGTGTGCTGAGCAGCGGAAATGCGGACTTTGCGTTCGCGCCTGACGCCGTTGCGATAGAAGATGGGGCGAGTATCTCATCATGGCTATGGGATGCTGATGGTGGCACGTTTCAGGTAGGCACATCGTCGAGCCAGAACGTTACACTCCGCTATACAAGCGCGGGGCATTACATGCCCCGTCTGACAGTCACAGACAATGGTGGGCGGTCTAGCTGGATGACCTTCCATGTATTTGTGATACCTGCGGACTACAGTAGTGTAGTGGATACCACCTATACCCCTGCACAAATCACAGGAGATATTGACTCTGGATGGAGTATGCAAATCAGTGCGTTTGATGGTGTGGATGACATCGCAGACAACACCTTCGTTGCACTATACGCGCCATCTAACCTGACAGCACTTACCAATGACATTCGCTTTGTCGGACGATTCCGCCAGGAGCAGAACAGCCTCACGATCATCAATGGTGGGTATGCGACATCTACGCAATTCTCAATGGAAGGGATCGCTCAACAATTGAGCAATCTCAATGGAACAAATACACAGGTATTAAACGCAGTTGATAGCAGCGAATGGGGTCAAATTAATAAAATGACTCCGGTCCGTGCTGCATGGTGGTATCTCTCAGAACATACCACATTAGGGAACATTTGTTCTGTAGACTGGCACGACACAGGAGATACATACAATTACAAGGGTTTCCCAATCGAGCAAAATAGTGTAGGGGAAACCATGCGGGTGCTATTACAGCGAATCAACGCACGACTGGAACATGCACCGCAGGGCGACATCCGCAGCACACGCGAAACCTGGATGCTAACGAACCGCATAAGCATTACTACAATTTTAGACATGGGATTTAGCGATGTAGATGCAACTGATGGCAGTATCTATGATATTGCGCGTGATCCTAAAAATACTATTGGGCTGATACTGGCAGGGGGAGGAACATACCGATCAGCAGATGATAACGTGCAAGGTTTGCGCGCAGCTACTCCCGCCGTAACACCAACGGAGGGCGATTTCCAGCAGCAGCTCAACGGACAAATTCTGACCGCTAATACGGACATTGGTTCATCGTTTATTGAGTTGGGCGGACGCTGCGCGAATTACTTTGCGCGGGTGCAGCCGCTTACGACGCTGACGGTGCAGTTGCTGGACGGTTATCATGAATTGATTCCGTCTGTGAGCGATCGGTATTCTTGGACAATCCCTGCGTCACAAGACCCTCGCGGGGTCGGCTACTCGACGAGCGACTATTGGCAGTTAACAAGCATTAGCGTCAGCTACGATCATGCAGGTGGTCGGTATGTTGATGCAGTGTTTACACGCGAAACAGCCGGAGATGGTTATCAAACATTAACACAAATCCCACTGACACAAACCGATTTAACTAATCCGGTAATGCCAACGGCACCACCTTATGATTATAGCCCGCCACCACTGGACGTGTTCTTGCCCGATCCGACTAATCCTGATCCGTTGGACATACCAATTGTGAAGCCGACCGATCCAAGCCCCAGCAACCCCAACCCACAGAACATCGATCAACAGCGTAAGCAGGGTGGTGATTATGGATTAGCATGGTCTACAGGTGCCGTATATGAGGTCAAAGACATCAATCTCAGCAACACACCTACATTCAATAATGTTACGCCAAGCCAAGTTACAGAGACTATCAAAGATGCGAAGTTTGATAAAGTTGGCAAAAACGTGTATGTGTTGGAACAGGATAGTAGTAATAATTTATCATGGGTATATCGCACAAAAGCATTGGGGCAATTGGCATACATCCAATCTGAGCTTGATGGATTATATTCTATGCTACGCCCGACCTATGAAACAAACAAAGTCTATGCGTATGGAGAAGCAAATGCGGGGATTACCAATCCATACTATAGCGGTGATGGTGATATACCATCACCATATGCGCTAGAAACGGGTATTACAGGATACCCATCTGCGCCTACACCAACCTACAATGCAATTGAAGACCGTATCGAAGGCACAAGTGCAACCTCTAATGCTTCAGTTGGATTCCGCTTGACTAAAACATTTAGCGGACAGACTATGAGCGCGATTAGCCTAACCATTGCATTTAGATCTACACGTGGTCCGGCAACCTCAGCAGACATCCAGATTAATGGATCAACTGTCGCTACTCAGTCATCAGGAGCATCATCTGGAACAATTACCGTTAATTGGTCTGGTAGTAGCAGCGTTACTTCTATTCGTCTGCGCGGATTAGCACAAAACGTCAATGATAGTGATGGTAGTTATTGTTATTTAACGAAGGCATCTTGGACTATTGGCACCAGTAGCGGTGACATTGTCACTGTCTATTCAATTGATGGGGCAGCACTATTTGGTTCACCAGTTTTGGCGAATGCTGCGGGGAATGTGGCAGGCGCAGATGTCCTATTTCCAACTACTCGCATTCTGCTATCTGCCAATAGCATTGTAAGAGATGCAACAGATGGAGGGAGCTACTCAGATACAACAGGCGGAGGAAGTGGTGAGCCTCTATGTGTTGCAACCTATGGTGATGACACATTGAAGTATCTGTATGCGACCTCTACAACGCTTTATCAATACGATGGCAGCACAACGAATGATATTACACCAAACGATGGTGTGAGTGACGGTGTTTCAGTAGGCGCAAACTGCATCGCAGTTGCACGCGGAATTGAAACGCATTATGTTTGCGTGCTGGCATTTGGCGGGGTACGGAAGGTTGCCTACACAGTTGATGGTGGGTCTAACTGGAACTTCAATACACAGATTGGAAACAGCGCGACCTATGCACGTATGAAATATGTTAGTTCTGGAATATATCATGTAATGGTGATTGAGGGATCATCTATGTGGTATGCCGCATGGGATGGAACTGGAACATTGACATTTATAGAGAAAACGGCACCGGCGAGTTTAACAGGATTTGAATGGTATGAATAGCATTTATGATGCCCGCCGATTCCTAGAAAATAAGCTGGATCTCAAAAAGGTCGTAGCATTTCTAGGAAAGGCAGATGGAACAATTAAGGCAGATGGTGGCACAGTATGGGTACGAATTGTCTCAGGAGTAGATCAATCTGGCAATCCACAATTCTCTGATCCATTTCAGGTGCGCGCGCCATTTGGTGTAGGGTTTCCGTTTACACCAGGTGCGGCGGTACGATTACATCGTGACGATGATGATGAAATTGCGATCAAGGGTGCAGATCACACAGGAGCAATTGCAGGTGGATACGATACTAGTAATTTTAATATTGGTAATCCGTATACCAACCAAGTGGCAGAGCTTAATATTTTAAAACCGTATCCGCTCGGAACTGCAACCACACCCAGCACAAAAGTAGCAGTCACACAATTGATCTATCTAACGCACGAGGGCGAATTAAAATTCTGGTCGCCATCCTTATCAGATGCGGTTGACCTCTCAACCTATGCTCCAGGGACATCCAGCAAGAAGCGTCTGGTGCTGTTGTATCTCAATCCGCTGGATGGATCGGTAGATGTCGTCCAGGGCAGCGAAAAATCTGAATTGCTAAACTGGATTTTTGCTGATGATGTTGAGCCGCTGATCTCCACGCTGTCGCCTCAGGCAATTCCGTTCGCGGTGTGGCAAATTGCAAACGGGCAAACCGCAGTCACGCAGCAGGACTTGATCTACAACCTACGTCAATTGGTAAATACAGACAACAGACTGGTAGTGAAAACGACTGACCCCACAACTGGGGACGATGTTGCTGCCGGATACGGAAGACTGACATGGTGGCTGAACACAACAGACGACGGTTTGTTTGTCTGCGTAGATAACAGCGCAAGCGCAGCGGTATGGACAGAGATCGGAAGTAGCGGGGGCGGTGGCACGGTAACGAGTGTAGGCTTATCCACGACTGCCGGATGGATGACGGTATCTGGATCGCCTGTTACAGCATCAGGCACATTGGCGATTAACCCCACATCTGGATTGACTGCCAACCATGTGCTTGCAACGCCTGATGGATCAACGGGTCCAGTGAGCTTGCGTGCGCTTGTGGCTGATGATCTCCCGACTGTGCCACAGGCAAAGATTGACACGATTGGTACAGGGACAGCAGGGCGTGTTTATACCAATGGCACAAATCTGGTGGTGTTGAAAGATACCAAGACGACCACAAATCCAACTGTATCAGACGACAATACAGCGGGGTATAGCGTTGGGAGTACCTGGTGGAACACGACACAGCGCAGGAAATATGAATGTTTGGATGCCAGTACAGGTGCAGCAGTATGGCGCGAATTAACGATTGCACCTAATTATGTTCAGCTATGGCATAAAAACAGCACAATTGTTAGCGGTAATGCAGTCGCTATGACGTTAAGTGCCTCTCAGCCATACCAGTTTTACAGCTATCAATTTACTGCTGCGGCTGCTGATTCGTTTGAGCAGACATTCGTTTTACGGGCTGGCACATATACCTTGCGAGTCCTATGTGTGGCAGGCTCAAACAGAGGCGTTATGAAATGGACATTGGACGGGGTAGATGTTGTCACAGGTCAGAATCACCATGCAGCAGCAGCGGATGTATTTAACACCATATTCAACAACACAGTGACAGTGACTTATACCGGCACACATACATTGCGAGGTACAGTGACTTCCGCTGGATCAGGTGGAAACTATTATATTGCAATAACCAATATCGAACTTTTGGAGCAATAGTATGCACATCATTATTGACATTACCGCAAGTGGAACAGATGGGAGCGACCCATCTAAATTACAAACACTATGGGAGTTAGATGGTAAACGATTTCTGGTGAGTAACTCACTCACCAGAGAAGATCAACTTAAGAATATTTACCAGCAAGCAGGCTATGACACATCCGACATTAGCGTGCAGCGCATGATTGATTACCGCGAAGCATTCGGTACAGATGCATTTATGGAAGCGGTTGTAGAGCAATTGATTGCCATTTGTGATAACCAGAAGATACCCTTTGTTGAATCATTTGCAACCATCGTCGGACTGCGTGATGCGGTAAAAGAGAAGCATCCGAAAACAAATAAGTAGTTATGGTATAATATAGAACAAAAGTTCTTAATTGGTGATGAGATGAGCGACGACACAACACCCATCGAAGAATTGAATAGGCTACCTCTTGATGATGTGCCAGAGATACCACCTAGCAATCCTATGGATGAGCTTCGGCTTGTGATTCACGATGAGGTTCAACGTGCGATTGATGATAAACTGCCACGCGCCATTTCAGATGCAATTAAGGATGAAAGGCAGCATACCGCCAATCTGGTGAATGCCCGTGTGGGTGAGGTGCAGAATGAATTTACCCGCCATGTAAGCGAATTGACCAATTCATTCATGGACTCGGTTCGCGGGATGTTAAAGGATTTTAGGTCGGACATCAAAGTAGAACTCGCACCAATCACTGCCACCATCCAGGCGCAGAATGCGCTAATTGGTGCGCGAGATGATGCGATTAAAGAAATCCAAGACGATCTGAATGAACATACACGGGACATCAAACTTCATGCTTCATCAATGGCAGGGATCACATCCAAGCTGGATCGCATAACGGATGCTTTGTTTGGTCGGGAGGGTGGGGCGGCGGGTATCTTTGATGAATTAAAGACCATCAAGGCGACACAAGCGAATAGTGTTGCCCAATCCAACCAGCGGCTAGAGATGATGGAACGCTGGCAGCGTGAGCAGCAACGGATTTATGCCGAAGCTGCTGCACGTCGGGAACGAATGATGAAGGTTGCTCTGTATGCGTTTAATACGCCAACGCTTAAATGGTTGCTTCTTCTAGCAGGTGGGGCAACTCTGGGCATTGGTGGATACGATCTCATTAAATTGTTAATTGGAGGATAATCTCATGTTTCGCGGTTTGTTCAAGTTCTTCATGCTTATGGTATTGCTTTTGATGGCTGCTCCAGCGATGGCGCAGGATGGCGGGGTAGTGGTGACGGAAGTCAATCCAGTTTTGACGGATGTGGGTGCAGTAGTTACCGGGCTGGTGATTGCAAGCGCAGTCTTAGGGCTACTCTATGTTGTTTCCCAGGCGTTACAGTTGATCTATATTCAGGTCCCGCAATCTGTCACCAAAGACATCCTCGATTTTGCAACTAAGACTGTTAGTGACATGCAGAAGAAGGCGCAGGAAACTGACACACCGTTGGATGATCTCGCGGTGCAGCTTGGATCAATACCGCTTAATGCCTTGATTGATTACCTGAAAGACAAGGGCTATGGGGTGGTGCAGGCTGATGTGATGGCAGTTAATCAAGCTGTGTTTGGAGGAGGCAACATTGTTGAAGCGACTCCTACTGGTAATTAGCCTACTGTTACTGGCTGCATGTGCGCCAGTAACAAGTGAACGTTTTGTGACGTTTACGCCTGCCGGATCATCCACCACACCTACTCAAGAAACGGTGACATGGACACCAGAGCCAACACTTACCCAACTACCGAACGGTGGGGGTGAATTAGGTCTGGTGGAAGCCAATCCGAACATGCTGTACTGTGATGTGTTTTATGCTCATACACGTCCGCGATTTAGCGAGTTTATTGGGCAAGCTCCGCGCATTGTCTCCGAACCGCGGAATATGTCGTTCGATGGTCATGCCTATGCCCAGAATACGCCGCCGTTTGTCTTCTGTGATGAGGACAAGAGTAACAGTCCAGCGGAAAATACCTGGAACAGCGGCACAGGTGTATATCGGATGGAAATTACTCAGATTGATGGTTTATGGGGATGGCAAAGCCCGAATATTCTGTATACGCCTGGAGAGTGTTATTTTGGGGTGCTGAGAGGATCAAGCGAATTTGACAATAGCACCACACAACAGATGCTTGATGATAATATCCAGCTGCTTGCGATTCTATATGCTGAGAACGGATTGCAATGGACGTTGAATGGTCAGACACCGCCCATGTATGGGACATGGGGTGAGAAGGGCGGGGGATTCGTATTTCCCTTCCGACTTGGCGATGGATACCACAATTATTATTTGTGGATGGGTGTAAACATCAACTTCGCCGTGTTCGTGAATAGCTCACTTACATTCGACTGGTGGGAAGTGTGGCATGATCCTACTGGTGGGCATTGTGAGGGGTTAGAACCGTTGAACAGTATTAATGTAGATGGAAGATAAGAGCCTGTTACCCAGGCTCTTTTTTTGCGTGGTTGATACGTGGAATATATTAATGATATTTACTACACAAAATGTATATTCAGGGTAGTAAAAATACATCAAAAAAAGCCCTGACAATCGCCAGGGCTTCGTATCTATTTACTTGTATCAACTGTGAATTCTTGGTTTGCCATGATCTTGCTCCTCATTCTATTCTATTCGTTCATTCGATATTGCCAGTGTACCCCACTGGCAGGGTTTGTCTTTAGGGGTTATCCCCTATTTACTACTGACTAGGCGTTCAACGTCCTGGCGATTAAACACGGTGCGAAATGCGCCCATGCCACCGGCTTTGTTGCGTGTTTCCGGCTCATAGATGCTGATAGAGCCGACCAGTGGTTCACCAACTGCGCGGGTATCAACAATCGGTTCGGTGATGGTTTCGCCGCGGAAGATGGCGAATTTATAGCCGTAGCTGCCGCTGCCTGACACATCCTTGACAATCAGGTTACTACCTTTAATCATCCGCTTTGCTTCATTAATACTGATTTTTTGGTTCATGCTTTCCTCTTTCTTAGCTAATAGCGGTTTCGAGTGCCGCTACGACGGTTGAGAAATCGTCAGTTACGAGTTGATCACCATAAATCCAGTCGTGCAGCTCGACGACGAGTCCGTCGCCATCAAACACGACGATCATTGTGAGTTCCCACTCAGCGAAGATAAACGTCTGGGAACGGCTCTCGGCGATTGTCATGTTGATACAGTTCTGGATTAAGGTGGTCATTATTTCATCACTCGCTTAACTAACGTTATTTGATACTTAAAGTATATATCAACTAACGTTAGTTGTAAAGCAATTTAGATTAAGATTAGATTAAATCTTTGACCCTAACTGCTTGACAATTTCTCGCAGCCTGCCTATAAGCTCATCCTCTGCCCAGTCAGCTTTAGCGATGATTTCCCACATTTCAGCTTCCTGTGGGATGTCCGTATGCCCTGCCGCCTTTGCCTGCTGGATTAGTGTCAGCGTCGCATTGATATAGCTCTGGATGGTTTCCAGTTTCGCCTCAGCTTCTGCGTGATACGCCTTGATCGCCTCAATCTGTTCTGGTGTCAAATCGTCCATGATGCTCCTCTATAATCTGCTTAATGCGACCTTAGCAGCCTGCAAGCCCTTCGCTACGATCCGCTGTGGCGGCAGGGAGCCGTCACCTTCGCCCACCCAATACGGGCGCACAAAAGTGTAACCGTCTGGCGGCTCTGGAAAGCCATGATTAAGCGCGTTGTCGATTGCCTGTTCGGATGCCTGCTGATCGTTCGTTAGCAGGCGATAGTGAGCGCGTACCGGGTGCTGTGACATCACCCCACGCGATTGTTCCCAGGCGTGTTTGATACCATCATCCCAGGTGATTTCGCGCACGGTTCTGGGCAGCACGAGTGGACGCACACCAGTTTTTTGTTTCGCCCTGCCCTGCCAAGCGTTACGCTCATCGACAGGCTTAACACGGAAGTGTGAGCGTTTTACCACGCGCAGATCGTACCACAGGCAGGCAAGCATGGTGCGGAAAATCCAGGCGTACCGCTGTCCGAATTGCAGGTTTAGATTGTCGTAGCTGGGCGACCACCATCCCAGCGAATAATGATTGCCAAAGATGAGGCTGATCCAGATGCCAGACGGATTGGTGATGATGCGTAGGTGATCCACACCGAGCGCGTCCACAATGTCTAAGCCGGTGCGCGTGAGAACGAATTGTCCAATCAGCGGTGCTCTGCCATTGCTATCATCGTCTGCCTTTTTGAGCATCTGGATACGGAACGCATCCGCCAGCGCAATTGCCTCTGGATTTGCACGCAACTCGTCAGGCATGTTCTCACGAAGGTGGCGTTCCAGGCTGGTGATCGTATCATCCATGTCTGTCATATCCACGTTGATGTTTACATCAGTGGATGGCGCAATGTACCTGACGAGGTTCTGTTGCGTATAGATACCCTGATCCGCACGACATAGCCAGTTAATCTCTGCCTTGCTGATGCGCCTGCCATGATGGATGCCGCTGGCGATGACCAACGCAACATGATACGCATCGTTAACCTCGCGGATTGTATCGGGCAGCAGGTGACGCGGCAGCAGGCTAAGGTCCTCAACCGCTGCCTCAACCGCTAGCTTCATGGTCATATACATATACATGAACCGCGCTTTGGTCTCGTCGTCGGTCATGGGCTTGGTGATGACATCCCAATAGATGTCAGCCAAGTTGACCATCGTTTCAAACGCCCAGGGATTACTCAAGGCTCTCGACCTCGCGCTTACTGACCCGCGTGCTGCGCTGCGGGTTTGGCTCTGCCTTATCGACATATGCGGTCAGATCACCGCGCTTGATGGCACGCTGAATCTTCATGCGGTTGTTCTGCGTGTTCTCGCCATGCACGAGTTCCGCAGCATCAGAGATGGTAATGAGTTCGTCGCCGGATGCCCATATCTGAGCGCGAAGGATGACCTGCCCCATGTCCGTCTCCCAGAAGTGGGGCGGGATGGTGTAGGCGTTTTCCAGTGGGACGCTATAGAGCGTTTCTGCAATGTCCTGACACATCTCCATAACCTCGCCGGGGTTCTGTCCTTCGGTTTTGCCATTGGCGACCTTGACGAGTGTCGTGATGATCTCATGGAGTGGCGATTGTTGCAGCGGGTGTGGTTCGATGGGCAATTCTGGATGTGCGAAGTAAAGCGCGTTCAAAAACTTCCAGCGCAAATGATCTGTTACGCGGTTGATGACCTGGTTGATTAGCTGTTCTGCGTTGTACATTGTTCCTCCTAAATGATAAATGGGGAGATGTCTCTCCCCTACGGTTTATGGGCGGCTATTGTGCGCCATCGCGCGATTAGCCGCCTTAACCCATTCGCTATTCCCTTCGTAAGGGATGTAGCGATTGCGGGAGAGCATCCGGGTTGGTGCATAGCGCGGGTGGATGTACTCACCTGCTGGGCGATCCGGCGAATTCTTGATAATTTCACCTGTATCTGTGTTGATCCATGTATTGATGTACATGCTACACGCTCATTTCGTATGAGTTCGGGAAACCGTTGCCCCAATAGGTGACTTTATAATCACCCTTAGGAACGCGCAGCTTCAGCAGACCACCTGTTGCCGGGGTGCTGTGTATCCGAACCCAACTCACACCGCCGCGTGGTCCGTAGACCTTGCGGGACAGTCGCCATTCACCAGGGTTGTACGGAGAGGAAACCGAGAACTCGGCTTCTACATCTGGGTGCAGTTCCTCATTGATGCACTCGCTGATGAACTCTACTGCCTGCTCGAACTCATAAGTATCCCGCCGCCAGTTGCGATAAATGGTTTCATCGTTAGCATCGGAGTCGTCGCATTGGGCGAAGGTCATGATGGTTCCCTTCGCGTAATCGCGCACCCAGGCTTCCACACCTGCACGTTCCACGTCTTCGAGTTCCACGCCTTCGATCATCCATGCGTAGGGCTTTGAGGATTGGTCTTTCAGTGAGAATGTTGTCATGAGTTTGTCCTTGTCTAATTAACTAACGTTATTTGATACTCTCATTATAAAGCAAGTAACGTTAGTTAGTCAATGGGTTTTACATTAAAGAATTATGAGAGGAAAGAGGTTGAATCCGGATACAATATTCTGTCAACCTGCCAGAATCAAAAGACCCCCAGGAAATGGGGGTCTATGCAAATTTTGCATGTTGCTTACATTCCGACTTCTGGCGTTGCCTCCGGCTCAGGATTAGGATCAATCACATAGCTATACACGCTGCTATATGGGATGTCATCGAACACATAGACGAATGTTTTGCCCTGCGCGTTCGTCCAATTAACCTGTACCTCTCCGGTACTAAGATGCCACACGGTCAGATCACCGCTGGATTTGATGAGCGTGTTTTCTAATGGAGATGCTACTGGTATCTCTGCTGCCGATAGCGATGCTAGATAATATCCCTCAGCATCTCCATTAACACCCCAGAAATCAAGCTGATTGCCACCATCTGATGTATATATCGCTAATGATGTTCCTGATGGGGTTAAGCCTGTTTCTTCGCCAATGGAATCTTCGTCTTCAGGGCGTGGAACAGGCTGCACCGTAAAATTGTATGGATCAGATTCCGGTAGTGCGGCACAGGCAGCACTTGCATTCGAGGGATCAAAAGGCGCAGACACAGCAATATCGCCGAATGCGATTACATCCCATACCCAATCAGGATCAGGATTTGTCCCGTCAGTATCATAAACTTTCATGATAAACGGTTTAGCCTGAGGTGTTACCCATCCACCAACAAACGGGAGTGCCACTGCCCATCCAGGACTTTGTAACCATATTTGTCCAACTGAAGGATTCCAGCGTCTGCCAGCAATTGGGTTGCCTAGTGCGTCGAATACTACAACCCAAAACCAGTCAGTCTCATTGATAAGCCCCGGTGCCATAATATCAATACGATCTGCATTCGTAGCTGTAACATTTGCAACATCAACATCAAAATAAAACCCTGATGTGGGGGCTGCGATATATTCATCATAGATCCAGGGGGATTGACCACAGTCGCCTGATATATCTGTTAAGGCAACAATCTCGGCTGTGCCATTCACCTGAATGGCTGCGGCTGGTGCGATGACTAGGAGTAGTAAAAACGTGAGTAGGTATAGGTAACGCATGTGCATGTTCCTGTTAATTTACTTTCTCTTATTATACAGAAATATGCACACATTTGGGGTTAGGATCGGTTAGAAAACCATGCTTGCAGCTTGGCGCGTAATGTATCATCGCTCATCACATGCCCATCTTCCATAAGCAGGATTTCATCATATCGCCATAGTGTTCCAGCAGACGATGTAACGCTTTTTGCGTTAACGCGCTTCACGGTTATGCTGTTTCGTGGGTTTTCTGCAATAGCAACCGTATCCCCTTTCTTGATGTGTTCACGCATAAATTGAGCGCGAAGGTTCTGTTGCTCGGCACGCCGCTGGCGGCTCGGTGCATTGGCGCATGGTCGTCCATCCAGATGACACTCACCTGCGTAATATCCAGCGAGGATCGATTCCAATTGTGATAGTTCGCGCTTGTTTGCTTGGAGCAAGCGGAAGGCGTTCGCTTTACGTTCATTTTCCGCATCCAGACGTTTGCCCATTGTATAGCCGCTGCGCCCTGTTACAAATGGTCCCGGTGTTTGCATTGGCGCGTTTGTGATTTCTTCTAGGCAGTAAATGCGTTCCTTAAGTTGTGCGATTTTTGTTTCTATCTGTTTGGCGGTTTTCATCTTATGCTCCCTTCATTGCTTTAGCCACCTGCCCTATCAGCCATGTGGCAACGGGCGGTGTAACGGCGTTACCAATCAATTTAACCTGGACTTTCTTGCTGCCCAGAAACTTATATGTGACAGGAAATGCCATCCCCTGCTGAAGCTCATGCGGTTCTAGCATCCTAAATCCGGACTCCATGATGAACTCGTTGGTAATCTGCAAATCTGGCGGGAACATCAGGAGCGCGTGGCTGTCTTTTGTGCGGAGCGTTGGCATTGGCTCTTGAGCATCTTTCATCACAGCATTGTTGTAGTACGCCATGATTGCGGGGTGGGCATCCAGCAGGTAATCGTGGGTGGCAGACGCGGTGAGCGTACCTAATGGCTGATCCAGCCCACGCGGCGGGACGGTGTGCCAGTACGGTACGATAAGGGCGTGCCGGTTCTGCGATGTAATGGTGGCGAGTGGTTGCTCTGTACTCCAACTTGTGTTCTTTCGTGTGTAGTAGCTCATCACGAACGGCGAGAGATAGAGTGCCTGATCCTGCCGGGTGGTTTGTGTCCGCAAGGGATCGTTCAAGTCTCTCACCTTGCCATTGTAGGATAACTGGTAGGTCATTGCCTGCCGCCGCAGCTTTTCAAGTCCTGCCCGGATACGTTCGATTGTCTTAGGGACAAGGGGCTTTTTACGACTGCCGATGGTGGGCGTGTGGAGCGTCCAGTCAATGACCGTGTACGCGCCATTGACGAACGGATGCACACGGTTATAGCAATCTGGGCAACGATAGAGATACTGATTTCTGCTGCCGTATTTGCCATATTGTTTCTCTGGATTCTTCCACACCTGCACCGCGTTTACCTGATTATCACAGTGTTCGCAGTAGGCACGCGGACGGAAATCCAGATCAGGCGCGGGCATATCGTTACGCCACCAGACCGTATACCAGCGATCACGCGATTGTGGCACATCAAAAAACATGCTGTTGAGGTAGACCGTTTTGCCCTGATAGCCTAGAGTGACCATCGCGTCCCACCAATCATGATAGAATTCCCAATCGCGGACGTTGACGACGTTCTCCACCAGCACGTATTTATAGCGATGGTAAGCGGTCATATCCACAACTTCTCGCATGGTAGCGCGGGAACGTTCTGCCTCTGGGTCAAATTCATCATTCCAGAATGACAGTTGGTGGCGACCTTTAATCTTTGCCCCTCTAGCACTTGAATGGAACGTGCATGAAGGTGACATCCAAGCAATATCCGTCGCGGGGTAATACGATGGCGGCGTGGTTTGAATATCGCTGACAAAGTGATCCGCCTGGGGGTGATTGAGCGAATGGGTATCAATCGCCTGTTGCCAGTGGTTGATTGCGTATTTCACTTCAACGTCTGGGACACGGATTGCGCCATCCGTTGTCCCACCTGCCCAACAGAAAAAGTCGGTCATGGTGATGGTCATACAAGTTCCTTCCTAGCTGCGACTGCTAATTCATCACAGCGTTCGTTATAGGCGTGTCCCTGATGCCCTCGTACATGCTCCCAGGTGACGCTATGGCGGCTCACGGCAGCGTCTAGCTGCTGCCAGAGGTCGTGATTCTTTTTGCGCTTCCACCCCTGCGTCATGGTGTTGATGACATAGAGGCTATCAGAAACGATATGCACGCGGCATGAACGGGTAATGGCGTTTAAGCCCTCAATCACGGCGACCATCTCCATGCGGTTATTGGTTGTGTCTGCGACTGCGCCGAAGTTTTCGATCTGCTTGATGACATTCCCACTTTCCGATGTGGCGACCAGGACAAACGCCCAGCCGCCATTGTTACCCGAACATGCGCCATCAGTGTAGAGTGTTATGTTCATGGCTGTGATTCTTTCCATCCATCAAACAATTCTTTTGTCTTGTCACCGTATCCGTAAGCAAACGCCATATAGGGATGTGGCACACACCATTCACCATCAATCAATTGCTTCTTTGCGGCGTGTGTTGGATATGCGGATTGCCCATTAAACAGTTTTATCAAAACATCTTGTGCTTCAGGTGTAAGTTGGTCAAATTCGTTTTGTAGACTATTCATGTTTGCTCCTAGAACAAACTCAATTGTACGGGTTTCGGCTGTGCCGGTGGCGTGCCATAGATGACACGCGGCGGGGTGCATCGTGGTCGCAGATAGTCTAGGATGTCATCTGCAAACCATTGGTCGATGATCTGCTCATACATCTGCGTGATGATGTATGAGGCTAGGCGTGATCGGGTATATGTGAGGGCTTGGAGAATCGCGTTTTGCTGGTCGCTCTCCTCTGACTCTTGAAGCATCTCCCACAGCCCACGCCATCCAATTCTTCGCGCTGCTGTCCAGGCTGCGTCTTCCATCCAGAACATTGACCCTTCGATCTCGCTAATATATACGAGATCGTCTATGTAGTTCCAGTTGTCAAATAGCATGATGGCGGTCATCATTTATCAAATAGTGGCAACTGACCCGCAGCCTGGCGTTCTAGCGCATCAATCTCCGCAGGCGTAAGTGGTGCATTAGCGTCATAATTTCCACTGTCGGCATTCCAGTAATACCGCTTACCTTGTGTGTGATCTTCCATAACATCGCAATTATCACAGTGCCATTGGTCATACACAAACCGGAAGCGCGACCACTCTCCGTCGAAATCGCCATATGCTTCCTGCTCATCTTCTGGAAGCAATCCGCATTTGATCGCTAGTTCAATATCAAATTCATCATCATCTGGAAGTAGGTCGGACAACTTCATGAACCGCCCACAGTATTCACATTTCTTGCCCATGATATAACTCCTGATTGCTAGAAAGCTGGGAGCTACAGGGACGCTCCCGCGCTTGCTCTTGTTGACACCACGCCGTTAGCGTGTGCAAAGCCTCTCCCTGTGAGGCGGTGTTGCTTTTACACTATTGAAACAACTCGCTTAGTTCCGATAACCTTCCGCAATAATGCGGGAAATTGTCGCTAGGCTTACGCCATGTTGCGTTGCCAGTTTTTTCATTGTTACAGGCAGATTCCAATATTCCTCTCGGATTTGGTGTCGGTGATTTTGTGATAGCTTGCCTTTTCTCAACCGTATCACGGTGCGCGCTGGCAGCCAGACAACTGTTTTTTTATTTAGTTCGCCGCCCCAATGATGGGCATAGAACGCCTGCCCTAGTGGGTGATAGCCATGATACGCTAGAGCTAGAATACGCAAGTAACTGTATGTGCGTGTGATACTTCTATCATTTGTGATGTGAACATATTGATAGTTTCCGCGCATGGATCGGGGTTCAATCTCATTTCCCGTAGCCTTTTCCACAATGATATTTGTACGAACCTCGTAGCGGCTAAATCCAGGTATTTGATAGACATCAGCGTGCGCTTTCGGCATCGCCAGCCCCCTTCCCTATTACGGCTACATCGCAGCGGAGTAACCGCGTATCGTCAACGATGCTCTGAATGGTCATCTGCATGTTTGATGATCGCGCCACACGCTCCCACGCGGGACTACCTTCTGGCTGCCCGAATGCTTCCATAGCGCGTGCTGTGGTGGCTTGCTCAAGCATACGCTCGATCACCACTAGCATCCCGATTTCACCCCGATGACGGGAGACATCAAAGCTGAGTAGGTCATTCATGACACCACCGCCACTGTGTAACCCATCTTTTGATAAAATGCGCGTACCCAACGTGCATCACGCTGGGGTGTGAGGTCATGCTCCACGTGGATCGTGATGGTCGCCTCAATGACGCGCATCTTGTTTTGAGCGCGATCAATTTCCACCAGCCGAACCGTTTGGCGATTCTTCGGGATTTTGCTTTTTGGTGATTTGGATTTAACCACCGCTGCGGCGATCTCATCCACAAGATCATCTGTTTTTGGTAATGCCGCCATTAGGACACCACCTTGAATTCAAGCACCCATGCTGTGTAGAGATGCGCGGGGCGATTAGGTAACACTTTCTTTGCCCACCAGCGTAGCTCTTTTATGTCGAACTCAGGATCAAGTCCTACACCTGATCCACCATCATCTAAGCAGCGCATCAATTCACGCGAAGCTACTTTGTCGTGCATACCAGCCCAATGACCTAAAAACGCTTCTGAAGCCCAATATCCTTCAGCATGTGCGTCTTTATAGGTGATCTGCCGCACATCCTCGCGCCACATGCGCATAAGCTGGATGCGTGCAACGCCCTTCATCCCGCCTTTTGGCTGCACAGAATATGTGTTCCCTGTGATCCATTTGGCACGTTTTGCGCCTTTCACAACGATTGCATCAATCGTATTCTGGGCGTTGAGGATGGGGATGTCATTTGCGCCTGCAATATGCCGCGCCTGCGTCTGAGAGCCATCTAGCACCCGCTGCCATGTGTGTTGAAAGATCATTTAATCGCCCTCCCCCATGAGTTCCTGAACCATGACAAGCAACTTCTCGCGGAAGTCGGTTAGTTGATCGTAGGTAAACCCAAAGTATTCCCCATCCTCATCGACTTCATTTGCATCAACGGTGATTGCCATAAACAATGTATCCGCGTTCCAGTGTTCCCAATCATCACCGAGCATGGTTGCCATATCGTATGGCAGGCTTGCCCAGAATGCTTCGTTATGCTCATCCATCGCCTTATCATAGAGTTTGCTCATGATCTGGCGCACAAATGGGTCGTTACTATCATTGCGCTGGAAAGCCTCACGCATATCAGCGTGAACCTTCACCAATTCGTCGCGCTGCTGCTGGAATGTGAGCGCGACACGCATCAACGCCTGGGATAAGGCGATTACATGCTTGGTGTAATCAGCGATATAGCGGGTGTTCGCCTGAACAATGGCAAGGTCTTCCTCTGCTTGGGGGGCAGAGGAATAAATGCGGTTGAGTGCATCATTGACTTCTGATACATGCGTTTCCAGTGGGAATTGCCCCACTTCCAATAGGTCAGTTTGAATGACTTGAATATCGTGTTGCGGATTCATTCAGCATCTCCATCTTCGTGATAAGCCAGAATTTCAGGTGATTCGGCTGCCTGTTGCCAGAAGTCTTCTGCAATCTTATGCAGCACTTCGCGCAGGTCTTCATCCAGGCGATATGGTGTATCAAACCATGTTTGACCAATAAACATCTCTGCCAGCCATTCGGACTTACGTGGCTCAAGGTCATAATCAATTTGCAGGAAACGTGCGAGGCGTTCACGAAGCTGCTGGCGTGTGGTATTGACAACAACATTTTGTAATTCAGATAATGCGAGGTCGCGCTGCATCTGGAAGTCCTGGGCGACGCGCACCATATCCTGATAGTTTTCCAAGTTAGCGGTTGCTTCGCTCTCCATGTCGTCCATCAGTTGCTTCATGGTGTTAATCTGCATTGAGAGTTCGACTTCGATCCTCTGCATGTAAGTGACTTCATCAGGGGTCATATGCTGATAGAGTTGTTGGATGTGCAGGACAGCGTTCATCGCTGCCTGCAACGCTGTATCTGCTTCCTGGTTGATCGTGGTGATACGCTGGTGATCTTCGTCGTTGTATGGATTGATGGCGAGGATATTAGTCATGCCGCACCGCCCGACGGGACATCATGGATGATACAAAGTTATTTCGTGCCTCGGCGTTGCCAATCTTTGCAACCTCATCATCAGTAAGTTTACCTTCCTGTAATAAACCAATTGCTTCGGTAAAACTTATTGCTTCGCTACTGGACGGTACTAAATCCAGTTCCGGCGTTGTCAGCCCGTTAAGCGGATTGACATTCTGATAGATGGTTTGAGAAACGGGGATCACATCACGAACGCGGGTCCGGCTTGGGGATGACTTCGGGATAAAGCGGGTTTCCATCACACCGGATTGACCCTTATAGATGACATCAATGCTGCTGACGATCTGCCCTGCCCCACGTGCGGGAACAATTGTTCCGCGCTGCTTAAGCTGTGTTAGCTCGGCTTCCAGGCGTTCGATGATGAGGTTTGCGATTGCATGTTCAAAATTATGGATTGCTTCACTGACAGCTTCCCCATCATCGGGATGTTCTGTGAAATAGTAGAGTGCATCAGACAACCCATCGGATTCTTCATCGTATGGGATGAAGTTCTCGCCCACCTGCCATTCGTAGGTGTTGGTATCGTTCAAATGAGGATGTTTGAGCATTGTCTTGAATGTCACAGTGGTATAGGCATCGCCTGGGATATGGGCGTATGTGGCTTCTACAGCCCCATACAGCGTTCCCCATCTGTATTGCTTAATCTGTGGTTCGTCTTGATACACGGCTGCTACATAATCATCCAGGTCGATAGGCTGTGCGCCATCGGGAGACGAAAGGCTGGCGATTTCTTCTTGTGTAACCTTGGCTTCCCAGGTGGCTTCTAATCGTGCGGCTTCTTCGTCAGTGATTGATTCAGCCTGTTTCTTTTTCTCAGCAAGCCAATCATCCCCCACATGCACGCCATACTGTGATTCGACGCTGTAGAGGCTTTCATGCGGCTCTGGTGTGATGGCAGCGGATAAGTCGTACCAGATCGGTTTGCCATCCTTGAAAGCGAGATAAACGCGATCCTCAACTAGGTTGGAGATGCTGATAATCTTGCCTTGCTGCACATGCGCTGCACCGTCAATACGACGAATGACCGTGATGTAGCTATCCACCATATTTTGCTGTGATGGCAGCTTGAATTGAAGCAGTGTGATTGTGCCTTGCTCTGTGTGCTTCTCAGCAGGTGGAGGGTCTTGGATGATTTCATATCCAGCAGCCTGCACCTGAGAAACGACGAATGATTTGTCCCCAGATGCCACCATGTCGAAAATACCTAGTGAGAATGTCATGCGGCGAATACTCAATGATTGCGCCGCCAATTTTTGGGTTACGGATTGCATATCCATCAGATTTGCTCCTGGGTTCAATTGTTGGATGGTTGAGAGATGCCACCATTTGGGCATCGGATTGTCGGTATCGGGTGGGCGTATATCGAAGCACAGCCACACGCCGGATGATGGGCGGTAAGCCTGTCTAGTGACAGGCTTAGGTGTACCGAATGGGATGGTTAACGCGCCCATTAGTACGGCTCCATAGTTTGATTGATTTTGGCATCAATCATTTGACCCAATGCTGCGACCATTGCCTCAGCAGGTGAGTACAATTGTGCTGTTCCACCACCGTATTCGCGTTCTATCTCCTTTTCAACAGCAGCGAACGCCTCAAACTTTGCCAGCCCTTCGGAGGCTGAGATGTTCGGCTTGATGTCCAGTGGAGCAAACCGTGACGCTTCATAGGCTGCTTGCTCCTCGGAGTGCGCTTGATCGCGTTCCTTGCGGCGTTCCTCGACAATCTTATAGAGATCCCGCACGTAATCTTCCCATGCGCCCTGACGATAGATGAATTGATCTTCATAGCCGTTTTCGCACATTCTGAAAACGTACATATCGTTGACAGAAACCTTCCACCATCTTCTGTATCCGTAATCGTCATATGTGAAAATTGTGATGTAGTCATCCTGGTAGTTGCCAAGCTCGTCGGTGATTTGGCTTAACACCATCCGTAGCCCTCTGATGGGGGCAAAGATTGCCTCGCCATAATCAATATCAACGGATGTTTCCGGTGCTTCATCAGCCTCAAAATCATCTAAGCGTTGCAACGCTTCCCATGCATCGTGTTGGGCATCAATAAGGGGTCTACTTGATGACCATGATGCGTTGATAGGAATGCTTCTACTATTTTGCTTACCGTTGTCATCTAGCTTATAAGTCTGCGCTGAAAAGTAAGTTCCGCCTGCCGAGTGAAACTGGATGCCAATATTGCCAATTGACACACGGTCAGTATCACTAATCTGATCTTCGGTGATTTCCTCACCAAAAAATTTAGACATCACATTGATGATGTTTGCTACATAAATTCGCCGTTGCTCTTTTTGTTCTGTCTGATATTTGGCGCGGCGTGCCGCGTCTTTTTCCGCTTCAATTGCTTCATATTTTTCGTATGCGTCTTTTAATAGTTGGAATGGCATCGCCCTACCCTGCTTTCACTAAGCCCTGGCGACAGAAGTCTACATGCTCAGGGTTGTTACTATCGGTTGTGAGTGTTTGTTCGTGCATGATGCACGCCGGATTTTTACAGGTGACCATTGTCACGGTCATGCGCGGGAGTTGCTGGAGCTTCTGCCCCATCTCGTGACCGCAGCATAAACATTTTGTATTTTCAATTTGAGCCATTTTGTTACCCTCTTAAGTGCTTAAACTATACTATAGATTGTATACGTATAATCGTATACTGTCAATCTATAAAGTGTTAAGATTAGTACCCGCCGCCCACTTCTTTCTTGCCTTGTGAGGCGGCTATATTGAGCAATGCACAGTGTTCTGGATCACGGAAGGTAAGATGGACCGTACCCTTCTTAAAAATGCGGATGTTGAAGAACTCAGAGGGGAAGACTTCATCCCATTCACGGACATGGTGCGCCGCCTTGTATTTGTCGTAACGCTCCTCAAAAGTCGCGCCTTCATAGTCGCCTTCGCGATAGCTTGGTTTATGACCAATGTGGCGTTCAATCGCGCTCTGAATGGTCGTAATGGCATCCAGCTTGCGACCTGTTAAGAAACACAATGCTTTATCCAGGTCATCGTAGAAATCTTTGGTGCTGTACATAAAGGTCAGCGCAAACCCAAATTGATCGTATTTAATGCCGTATGGGACGATAATCTTCTTGTTGACGCGGTAGCTCTTATTCGTCTTCCAACCTTCGACATGCACTTTGTTTTTCTCGTGGTAGCTGGTTGCCTTTTTGAACACCGCTTCAATGCAATCCTGCATGATGGCATCGTGATTGAAAAAGAACATCTCTAAAACTTCCATGACATTAGCAACCGTGAAGCTAAGCCGCTGCGTGCTGGTGCTGAAGTCTTCAAACTTCTGTCTAAAATTTGAGGTCGTCACTTTGCCTAAGTTGGTCTTCTGAAAGATATACATCCAGAAGCGTTTTTTTAGTTCGGTGAGCTTTTCGTTCAGGGATTTATCAACCTCATCGCTATCTTTCTTGATGATGCTGGCGGTATAGAAGCGATATTGCTTTTCCAGCGTTGCCATCTCTGTGAGGATACGTGAGGCTTCGTTGTACTGGGCAACAAGGCTATCCACGATATTGCGCGATGCAATTGGGTTAGATGTAAAGGTTTCTTCTTTGACCTCTGCATCAAAGTCCATGCCGGTAGGTGTGAAGTCTGGAAATGGCGATGCAGGCTTATCTTTGTGCAACCAGACGATTGCCACATTCACATCCGTTTTGCGCTCTGCGGAAGCAAAGGCGTTGCCGATGACTTCGTAACGCCCATGCTCGGAGATGATCCGGCATAGGAGCCGCCGCTTCTCGGTATGCGGGTTCAGGATTGTTTCTGCGTTGAGTAGGCAGACAATATCACCCGCTTGTAAAATTTCCCACGCTTTGAGCAAATGATCGGCACCAGTATCAAATGGGGGGTTCATGATGATGAGATCAAAGATCAACCGATCTGCGTAGGCGAGGAAGTCCGTTTCGATCACGGCATAGCCTTTGCCTTGCAGGATCATGCGGAGTTCTGGCTCAATTTCGATGCAGGATATTTGATCCTTTTTGATGTAGCAATCGTCAACCAGGACATCGGCAATATCGCCCTTGCCTGCGGACGGCTCTAGGATGGTACGATACCCTGACAGATAATCCCTGCCGCCAAATTGTTTTTTGAACGGTGCAATCATTTTGTGAACAAGTGCGGATGGTGTGGGATAAAAATTTGCGTTAAACATGCAAACTCCTTATACATTTAATCGTATACGTTCAATTGCACAGATTATGCAATCGTGATAAACTGAATAGATCAAATGTTTCATTGACCGTATACGGTAGAGGGGATAGAGTTGTGGTCACAGCCATGTTAATCGGGAAACAGACTATGCCAAAAAAACAAGATGAACCTACACGAACCACAGGGTTCCGTGTGAAGGGCTTGAAAGAATTGACTGAGAAAAAAGGGTTAACCCGCCAGGAGCTTCATTACGCGACGCGGATCCGCTATCAAACCCTGATGGATTTAGAGGATGACAAAAAACTTCGTGCGTATGTAACGGCGGATATTATTGATGCGCTGATGCGCGTGTTAGATTGCTCATACCATGATCTGATTGAGTTTGTACGTGACGGAGTTGTGCAGAGGTGCTAAAATGAATAGCACACTCTTAAGTGTAGACACCCGCCGGAAATGAGCCTCTGGCGGGTGTCGTCATTTATTGTCCATAAATCGTGCTGATGCCTGTGAAGTGCGACACTTGATAGTCCCTAGCTGACGGGTCACCTTGTTTTTATCCACGATGATTTCGGTAACATCTGGCTCAGCATAGTTTTTATCGTAATATCCCTCACGATGGATTAACAACACCACATCGGCATCTTCTTCCAGATTGCCCGATCCTTTGAGATGTTCGGACGTTGGACGCTTGTCTTTACCATGTGTACTGGCACGGTTGATTTGTGCGCCGACAACAATAGGAACATTCAGCATGTCTACATCTGCCATTTTGGTGAGTGCCTGGCTGATGAAATTTAATTGCTCGCGTTCCGGCTGACGGAGAACTGCACGCGCAGCATCGTTATCTGGCGTCCCTGGTGACATCCGCTGTAGATAGTCGATAAACACAATATCGAGACCGCCCCGTTGGTGCTTGGCGCGTGCTTCGTAGTAGATTTCGCGCGGCGACATCCCCTTTTTGCTGATGATGAGAATGTCCCAGTTAGACATCTCACCGCACGCCTGGACGTAGCGTTGATACTCCATTGATGACATACGCCCTGATTCAATTCTAAATGGCTCGATGTCCGTTAGTTGCGATAGGATGTTGTTTAATACATCCCGTTCGCTACCATCAGCCACATTGAAAAATGCGACCTTCTTGCGGTTGCGACAGGCAGCCACAAGGCATGTCGTCATGAAGCCTGTTTTACCCATATGCTTACGCCCACCGACCACATATACCTTACGGCGATGAAATCCGTCCAGCAAGGCGTCTAGCGATTTAATGCCGCTTGGCACACCCATAACAGGCGTATCGCCAGCTTTAGATATTGCCTGCTCAACATCGCTCATGTGGCGTTCTAGGTGATCCACAATTGTTGGGGCGTTTAAGCCTCTGATTGATACAATCATGTCCTCTAATTGCCCAACAGCATCCCGTAACGCCTGCTCTGCTGGAATGTCCTCATTCATCGCCGCGCTTTTCATATCGTCGGATGCGACCATTACGCTTCTGCGATATGCTGCCATCAGGACAATTTGTGCGTAGACTTCCGCATGGACTGATGTTGGTGTGTTGGCAATCAAATGTGTTAGATAAGCCGCGCCGCCTATGTCCTCTAGCTTGCCCATACTGCGGAGTTCGTTGCCAACTGTCACAGGATCAATTGCCATGTCCGCTTCATGGAGCTTGAGCATTGCCTGCCAGATATAGGCATGTTTCAGAAAAAAGAAGTGCTGCGGTTTCAAATATCTGACAACCGCATTGACCGCATTGGCACTAATTAGTGCTGCCCCGATAAGTGCTTCTTCTGCTTCCTGGCTGTAAGGCGATTCCGCAGATGGCTTTTGTTTAAAGTCTGGGTCTAGTGGTGGTTTATGATGGTGTGCTGGCTGCGGCATTGTCGCACCTCGGTTTCGTAAACAGTGATGTGAAAAAATCGCGGTGTTTGTCCCACCGTTCCGGCGGGAACAATGGTTCGGGTAACTCGCCTTTGAACTCCTGGAAAGATGCACGTTCTGGTTCAACAGGCTTTTCTGCCCAAGCGCGGATGTTTTGCGCGATATATTTTAGGCTGATGCTGCGTCCGTGCCAGAATGGTTCCTGAACGAGGTCTGCGATATATGCGACAACATCCTCCGGTGTGAAGCCTGCGTCTATAATTGCCTCGCACCAACCGCGTTCTGTTTTGTTCATCCAGGGATTAGCCTGTTTGTTGTGTGGGATTTTACGGTCAATATCTGAGACGACTTTTGCATTGATGATGGCGGCGATTTGTATGGGGCGTTCGCGCTTTGCTTCCAGTTCTTCATTTGCGGTTTGGAGCGCAGGTATTAAATCCTTGATGAACGTCATCAATGACAACTGAGCGATCCAGCGCGCTGCACCGTTAGGTGCAATACCATCTGTAGTAATCTCTGTAGGAGTCTCTGTAGTAATCTCTGGTATAGTTGTGTCATTTTGCGTTCTACGTGTGTCATTTTGCGTTCTACGTGTGTCATTTTGACACACGCTTGTGTCATTTTGACACACGATAAGCGGCTCAACCATGTTATCTATCCATGTTAGTGAGATGCTTTTCAATTGGCTAATGCCATCCGGATTTAGCGCGTACCAAGGTGTGCGATCAAACTTTGCTTTGTTGTAGCTGCCCTCAAAAAGCAACCCCTTCTCTACCAATTTTTTGGCGGCACGGTTGATTGTGCTACGGCTCCAATATGGGAACGCTTTAGACTGCATATCGCCGGTGCTTTGATACGTCCAGTATTGCCCATCAATATATAAATTGGTCGTACTGATCCAGAAGGCAATCTGCATTAGCATGATGCTATCATTCAGACCGATTTCGGCAGCCAACTCCGGCAAGATGACTGTGACGGTTGGCGTTACCTCTTTCTGGATAACTGGTTTTGGTGCATTAATTTTTGACATAATCCCTCGCTTTAATTGAGGGATGC
>Ga0210043_1000303_pt1 | contig 52361 bp, 74 predicted proteins | sample CryGeymet201501t_FD_183990 | JGI IMG/M metagenome (GOLD analysis project Ga0210043, IMG submission 183990) | Groundwater microbial communities from Crystal Geyser aquifers in Utah, USA - Crystal Geyser metaG 2015-01t (SPAdes) (version 2) | ecosystem: Environmental > Aquatic > Deep subsurface >... | reverse complement strand
TCGGAACCAGGCGCAAGCCCTGCAACTGGTCGATCTTCGCCTGGTAGATGTTCTCCACCATGAAGCCGACGTCCTGAGTCACCTGCAGTTCGCGGAGGGTACTCATGTTACACACCTCCCTTGGCGCTGAGGTCCACGGGGATCAGATCCGTCGTGGTCCAGGCCACCAACGCCCGCGCATGGATGTTCGCGTTCGACACGCCCGACGCGCTCTTGAACGCGCCCGCGCCGTCCAGCACGAGTCCGTCATTGGCCGCACCAGCCCCGCTCACCCGAGCGTAGGGGGTACCCCCTACGATCAGTCCCACCGCCCGGCCCGTCGGGGTATCCGCCGCCGCCGCGTCCGACCAGTCGGTGTTGTACAGCCCGGCGAACCCACCGCCGTTGACCGTTTCGTTGGCCTTCACACCGTACTGCGACTCACCGTCGGTGACGTCCCACTCCATCACCGCGCGGTCACTCGGCTCGGTGGCGTCCGTCAGCTTGCAGTTCGCGGCCCCTCCGCTGAAGGGGCCTTCCGGCATCCCGTTGTCCTGATACCGAGGCATATCACCCCTCCCCGCGCATCTGCGCGATCCGAGCAGCGTTGTAAGCGGCCTGCATCTTGTCGCGGCTGCCGCCAAACCCGCCGTCCGTCTCCGACACGTTCAGCCGCGCCTTGAACTGCTCATGCAGTTCCGGAGCACCGCTCGCCTGCGCTTCGGCCGATTGCAGTTCGCTGTCGTCGCCTTCGGGGGCCACGCTCGGGGCCTTGCCCGAAGCCATGGCCTCGAACTCTTCCTCGGTCGGGCACTCGCCCTTGAGTTGCTTCAGCTTCGCGGACTTGACCGCCGGCAGGGCCTCGGGCGCGTACTGCGCCGCGCGATCCTTGACCCACGCCGAAGCCTGCGCCTCGAACGCCTCGGCCTGCGCCGTCTCGGCCTTCGCCGTCGCCTCGGCCAACGCTTCGGTAGCGCTCGCCAGGGCCGTCTCCAACTCGGTCACCCGAGCCGTCAGCGTCTCGTTCTCGACCTGTGCCGTGTCGCTCGCCGCCTGCGCGGCTGCCGATTCGGTCTGGGCTGCCTCAGCCGCGCTCGCCTGCGCGCTCAACTGCTCGGTCAGAGCGTCGAACTTCGCCTGCAATGCGGCTTCGCGAGCCACGACCGATTCGTAGCGGGTGGCCAGGTCGTTGGTGTCACCCATGTCGGGGCCTCCTTGACCGGCCGCCGCGTAAGCGACGTCGGTCTCGTCCCAGCGGGCCAGCAGCCGGCGACAGGTCGCCAGCAGTTGGTCCTTCTGTGTGTTGGTCAGTTCGAGCGCGCCATCGCTGGCCGCCGCCCGCGCTTCCCGCACGGCCTCCGCGACGAGCCGTGGCCCGTCGTCGAAGATGTCCGCAACCGGGAAGTCCCAGGCTTCAGTCGCCAGGCTATCCCCCTGCTGAAGCAGGAAGACCAGCCGTGCTCGGGTCGGGTCGACCGCGCCATCGACCGCTGCCCATGCGAGCAGGTTGGCCTTGGCGGTCTGGGAGTCGAACGGGAATGCCGGATCGGCGACCGCCAACGAGGCCATCGCCGTCGCGCCGTCCTGAATCTGGTAGTTGGTGAGGAACGCTTCGCGAGCCGCCGCCGGGAGGCAGTCGCACTCCGGCAGGGCGCTGGCGTAGATCAACTTCGTGAAGTCCTGGCCAGCCGCCGCCGACTGCCGGAGGATCGCCGCGCCGGTCGGCATGATCTTCCGGATCCACTTCACGCCGTTTCCGTCCGGCTGCTTGTCGACCCAGACCTGCATCTCCCATGAGCCGCCAAGGTTCGGGAGTTCGGCCTCCACCTTGCGGGTCAGTTCGGGATCCTGATGCGGCCACCACTGCCCGGCGATGGCCCAGTACCCGATCCCGTCCTCGTCGATGATCTGGCTGCTCTGGTTGTAGCCGTAGGGCGTCGCCAACCGCTTGCTGGCCCCGCCGACGGTCACGACCCAGTCGTCGTGGCTGGTCAGCGTCGGGTCCATCCGGATCGGCTTGCCGGCGATCAGCGCCCCGCCCTCTTCCACCGCCGCACGGGTCAGCCCATACTTGAAGGCCGGGTCGAGTCCCGAAGGCGTGCGGGGGAACGGCACATCAACCGCTGCGACGTGCAGCAGATAAGGGCGTGAGCCTGCATCACCCGCACCCGTGAAGGTGAAGTTGCCGAACTCCCCGAACTGTGCCTTACCGGCGACGGTTTCCATGTCATCCCGGTCTTACGGGCGCCGGGACCGAGTCACGGATCATGTTTTAAGGGTGGTGGTTCGTCACGTGGCAGGGACAAGCCACTGCCCGTACAGGCGCCCCTTGTGGGTGGCCTGCCAATCACCACCGCCAGCGGGCGTCACTCCGCAGCCGGCGACGTCTCCCGCGGCTCGCTGTCCTTCGTCCCGGTCATCCGCCCCGGAGACTGCCGCGAGGCCGTCTGCGAGGTCTCACCGTTCGACGTGGACTGCTGCACGTTCGACGCCGGCGCGGACAGCACCGGCATCTTGTCCACCTGGATCTTCAGCAGGTCGTTCTTCATCCGGTACATGTCCGCGCGGGTCAACTCCGGGTCCGCGCCGACCGCTTCCTGCAGGAAGGTCGGGCCGATATAGCCCATCCGGCCAAGATTGATCAACTCCTCTAGACGACTGTTTGGGCGGTTGCCGCTGGGCTTCAATTTCGCCAGCATTCGCAACTCGCAAATCTCGCCGTCCAGCCGCAGCGCGATCTCTTCGGCGTACCGCCTGGCGAACCCCGAAATGGTCGACGGCCGGCCGGCCAGGAACTGCCGAGCCTTGTCCGAAACGTACACGAACGGGTTGGGGCCGAACTCGGTGGGCCACCAGCGGCGGTTCTCGAAGGTCAGCGGGTCGAAAACCTCTTGCTGAAAGACCGGCTCGATCACGTTTTCACGCCAGTGATCGAAGTCCACCGCCCGGCTGCGCTCGGTCTCTTCCTGGATGTAGTTGCCATCCGGATCGAACCGCAGCCCAGCGAACAACGCGATGCGGATCTCCGATGGCAGGGTTCGCCCGGCGATTTGCAGGAACTCCATTCCAGGCTGGAACGTGACCGGCTTGACAAAATCCCCGATGGTGTACTCGACCATCGCCATGCCCGGATTTTCCCGCCGCGCCTCCCGTGCTTCTTTCCACAACGACGCGAAACCCTTGACGGTGTTGCCCTCGGCATCGGTCGAGTCGGACATCGACAGACCTTGCGCCGCGAGTTTATCCAGGTCGATCGTCCACATCACGATCGTGCGGTCCATGCTGGTCAAACTGTGCAGTTCCCCTCGGGTGTGCATCTCCAGCATCAAGCAGCTATCCAGGGCGGCGAGGTAGGGCGGGGTTGGCCATGCGCTCATCGACCCGACCGGATGCCCCGGCTTGATCACCCCAGCGTAGATCCCTTCGTTAGGACGGTCCCACAACGGGATGCCCGTCTGCTTCACCGTAAAGTTGCGACCAAGCCGGGTTCCACCGTTGGCGAACCATCGCTCGGTCCGGCCGTCGGACAGTTTCTGGTCGTAACTGAGCTGGCGCACACCGTAGGTCAGAAACGACTTCGGCACGCGCCATGGCACGCTGTTGATCGAGCGCGTGGCCATCGCCATCCGATGCCCGACCATCCCACCCTCGAACCAATGGGTCAACAGCGATTCGGCCACGGCCACACTGCCTGCGATACTGCCGTCGGCGCGTTCCTCGTTGACACGCTTCGCGAAGTAGTTGTAGGGCGGCAGGATCCGCTTCCGCAACCGCTCGAACGTTTCGTCGTCCAGTCCCTCTGCCGCCGGGCGTTCCAGTTCGGCCTTGACCTCGGTCAGCAGGATGCGGATCTTTTCGACGAACAGTTGCCGCTCGAACTCGGGGATCCTGGCGCGATAGTCCTGAATCACCTCAACCTGCGCCGCCGGCGTGTTGTACTGCTCATAGACCGTATTGAGTTGCTGCGCTCGGTTCCGCTCGGAGTTGCGCTTCGACGCACCAGCCGAGGCTTCAACCGACTCGAACACGAAGAACAGCGATTCGTCGCTGGACGGCATGATCACCGAGTTCGCCCCGGCCGCGGCACGGATCAGCGCCGCATTGTCCGTTTCATGCTGGGCCATCGCGGCAATCCTCCTCGTCGCGGAGGTTCTTACGGGAAGGGATGGTAGGTCAGGCGAACAGGCTGGGCTGGATGACCGACAGACGGCGACTGGCGTAGTCAAACCAGTGATCGTCCTGCTCGATCCCGATGAACTGCCGGCCGAGTTCGGCGGCCACCACACCGGTAGCACCGCTGCCCATGAAGCAGTCCAGCACCACGGCGTCGGGGCGCGTGCTGACAGACAGGATATGCCGCAGGAGCGCCGCCGGCTTCTCGCAGGGGTGCTTGCCGGGGTAATGGCCGACCGTCGGGAAGGTCCAGACATCGGTGTACGGAACGTCGGCGGTGACGTGGAACGGCCGCGGCAGGTCCTCGTAGTCCGCCCGCAGGTACTCGTAGTCCGCCCGCAGGTGCTCGTAGTCCGCCCGCGCCGAACGCTCGAACCTATCCCTCGGCGCGGCGTGGAAGTCGGCGAACGGCGGGGCTGGGCGGCGGCCGAGCCGGTTGATCGTCGCCTGCAGCCAAGCGTAGTTCTCAGGCGTGGGGAGTTCCCACTGCACCTTGTCGAACCAGTGGCCGTCCATGCCCGTCACCGTCCGGCTGCCCGACTTCTTCTGATACTCCTCCGCGACCTGCCGCGTAGTCAGCCCTGCGCGATCCCGCTCGCCAGCCAGGTAGAGCCGCAACGGCTCGAACACGAAGCCTCTCAACTCGTCGCACTTGGTGTCGTAGCCAGCCTCGCCCTTGGCGATGCCGTCCGAGCCGTGGTGCTCAGCAAAAATAACGGCCTCCCACGGACTGCTGAAGGACCGCTGCGCCTCTTTATTGGCCTTCTTGTGCCAGCCTTCGTCCTTGACCCACCGCGCCGCGTTGAGCACGTTGAACCACCGCCCGATCTCGACTTCGACGCGGGACGACATCTGCGGGCTGGCGAAGCAGTAGAGCGACCCGTTCGGCTTGAGCAGGCGGTGCCACTGTTCGCAGCACCGCCCCAGCCATGCGATGAACTTGTCGGCGTCAGACCACTGCCGATCCCACGCCTCGCCCTTGACGCGGAAGTACGGCGGGTCGGTCAGGATGCAGTCGACGCTGTTGTCCGGCAGGGTCGGCATCAGGGCAAGGCAGTCGCCGTGCAGGAGTTGGCAGGCCGTCGCGGTCGAGGACATGGCACAACCTTACGGATCCAGCGAGGGGGTCAACGGCGGTTGCCGGTTGCGGACTCGCCCCGATCAGTTGTCAAGGAATGCTTGACAACTCCCCGTCCCGCTGTCATACTGCAACTAGGCCAAGCCGTTCCCCGGCTCATCCACATCAAACCCCGACAAGCGATTCTCAATTGCCGAAGTTTAACTTCGGGTCGAATCCGCTAACCATCGGCTGTTGCGACCCATCGGCAACCGAGCTAATTGAGAATGGCATCCTGTGCGGGCGCAAGGTCGACATTCATCCCCCGACTCAAGTCGGGTGCGTTATGTCGAGTCCCCCGTAAGTTCTCCTATGAAACACACCATGAAGGACCTCTCGGAGCACTATCCCGAGCGGGTGTTGGAGCAGCACGAAGTCCTGGCGCTTGAAACTTCGCAGAAGCGCGAACTGATGTGTAGGCTGTCCTGCTTCCCATCGATGACCTCCGAGGACATCGCCCAAATCTTCGGATGCACCGACAAGAACGTGGACCAACATATCGACCGCGGTGCCAAGGCCGGGCTGCCGAGCCGCAAACTGTTCGGGCTGGTCGGTATTGGGTTGACCAACGCCAAGCGCCATAACCAGCCCTGCCGCGAGGAGTGGATCTGGCGGCTACGCAACCACAACGCCAAGTACCTGATCCTTCGGTTCGGTTCCGGGCTCTGCAACCGCCTGCGCGGCATGTCGCTGCTGCACTATGCCCAGGACGACCTGCTGGAGCTCGACGAACAGCCGGAACGCGAGACCGTCAACCTGCCGGACATCCCGATGGTCGACCACCGCGGCGAAACGATCGACGTCAAGCCGATGGTCTACCCCGTCGACCCCGCCCGGCCCGACGGCAACGTCATGCTCAACGGCACCTCGATCGAGATCACCTGTCACAACCGGCACGAGCAGCACCGCGTCAACGCCATCGCCAACTGGGTCGTCTCGCGCTACGAGATGACCCCCGGCGGGTGGAACCAGGCATTGCCGCTGATCGAGATGTACCGCGACTACTACCGCCACATCGCCAACACTTCCGACGCCGAAGGCTACGACCTCAACACCATCGAGCAGCGCCAGAAGGTCTACAAGTCGTTGCTCGAAATCGCTAAGTCGCTGCCCTTCGCCATCAAAAAGGACCCCGGCGACTTCGACCGTTTCGAGCGCGCCCGTGAGAACGCCCCGGCCTACCTAGCGGAGCATGGTCACAAGTACGCCATCGCCTGCCGAGTCTGCGGCCAGATCGAGTTTCCCTACCTGCTGCTCTACCAATCGCTCAGCGAACTGCGGCTGCAGTGCCAGAAGTTCCTGGCAGCCAACCTCGACCAGCGCAGCAAAGCCGAGTTGATCCTCAAGGAGATGCACCGCAATCCGTACTTCGATATCCAGTTGCGGGACATCGGTGTGGCTTGGTCGCAGCCGCTCGTCGAGTGGGGCCAGTCGCTGATGCAGCCGAAGCCTGGCCAACTGCGTCGGGCAGGGCCGGTATGTGAGTTTCTTGAGGACCACGAACCGGGAGAAGTCTGCGAAGTCATCGAGGTCTTCGTGCCAGATGGTTTGAACGACGAGCATGTTCGGGTGGAATGGTTCGACGACAACACATCGACCATCTACCCGCTCAAGGACTTCTGCACTGCCACTGTCGGGCCGATCACCTGGGAGACCATCGCCGACGGGCTGGCCGCTCAACTCGGGCTCGGTCCTGACTGCTTCAGCACCATCGAACCTGCCTCGCCGATCTCCCGCGTCACCCGCGTCGGGATTGACGAACTGGAAGTGGCTCATGTCGAGTGACAACTCCCCCGGATGAATCCAGGGGCTTCTCAGGCTACGCAGTCCCCAACGGGATACGTTAGCGCCTGACCGCTCTGCCCGAGCGGGATCTTCCGCAGGCCAGCCTGCAGAATGTTCCGTGCAGCGTTGTGGTCGCGATCCGCGACGTACCCACAGTGCGAACAGACGTGGGTGCGGACCGAGAGCGACTTGGGTACCAGTTCCCCGCACTTGGAGCACTTCTGCGAAGTGTAGTGCGGGGGAACCTCGATCACCTGCCCGCCGGCGCTTTCAGCCTTGTCGGTCAGGATGCTGAGGAACTGTGACCACGCTGCGTCAGTGATCGATTTCGCCAGATGGTGGTTGCGTACCATCCCGCTGACGTTCAAGTCTTCGACAACGATGGTGTCGTGGCGATCGACGTACTGCTTGGCGGTCTTGAAGTGAAAGTCGCGGCGCTGGCGGTTGACCTTAATGTAAGTTTTAGCGATCTGGATGGTGGCCTTCCGCCGCCTCCGGCTGCCCTTCTTTCGACGAGAGGCGCGGCGCTGCTGCGTGCGCAACTTGCGCTCGGACTGGCGGAAGTGCTTCGGGTTGGCGACGGTGTTGCCATCGCTGTCGGTTAGGAACTCCTTCAGGCCAACGTCGATGCCCACCGGGTTCGGTTCGCGCGGTGGCACGTCCTGCGGCTCTACCTCGCAGGCAATAACCACGAACCACTTGTCGACGCGGCGAACGATGTAGGCGGTCTTCGGCGTGCCCCCCAGCGGGCGGTGCTGCTTTAACTTGATAGCAGTCCCCAGTTTGCCAGGGACGCGCAGGTGCCTGCCGTCGATCCACGCGTCCTTCGACTTCCCCCACTGTCGCAGTTGGAAGGAGTGCCAGTTGAGGTATCCCTTGAAGCGCGGGAAGCCCCCACGAAGCCCCAACTCCTTGCGGTCCAACATCGCCTTCAGCGCCTTGTGCAAACGGTCGGCGAGGGTCTGCACGGTGCTCTGCGGAACATGCTCGCCACCGCGCCCCTTGAAGCGCGCACTGAGGTCATATCTCCAGAGGAACTTCCCGCTGGCTTCGTACTCGGCCTTCACCGCTTCGAGCATCTCGTTGTAGAGCAGGCGACACCCTTCAAGGCAGGCGGCAAGTTGCGCCTACTGCTGCTTCGTCGGATAGAGCCGGTACTCGAAAGATCGCATGTCTATTGCCTAGCCAGTAGTATACCACAGAACAGATGTTTGCGCCATAGCGTTGGTCCGCTTCCCCGTAAGAACTTGGATGAGCAAGTCGAAGACGCCCGCCGCGCTGCTGGGCCTGCCGGTCGATGATCAGGACTTCCAGGAAGCCTGTCTCGGGTCGATCGTCCGCGATCCGGTGCAGTTCCAGGAGTTCTTCTACCCCGATCCTTCCGCCTCGGCCAAGATTCCGATCGCCCACTACAAGCAGTACCTGCGCTACAACCACGTCGCAATTTACCCGTCGCAGTTGCCGCTGCTGCTCTGGAATGTCGGGGTCTTCCCCTGCGGGCGTGGCGTCGGCAAAACGCTGTTCGCCAACTCGCGCTTCCACCTCCACATGGCGATCAACTATCCCGGCCACGAAATCGGCTCCTTCGCCTCCCGCGCCGACCATGTCGAGAAGCTCAAGCGCCAGGCCGTCGAACAGATTGTCGAGCACCCAATCCTCGGCTGCTTCCTGAAGTCCACGCTGCTCGACGAGATCCACGCCGAACTGGAGTTCCACAACGGCTCCAAGTGGTTCTTCAAGTTTCCTGGCAAGCAGGGCAAGCAGGAGGAACGCGCAGCGGGCTTGCAGGGTTCCCGCGCCTCCGGCTCCACCGGCGACGAAGCCCAGAACCTCAACGCAACCCATTACCAGACCGCTTCAAACTGGCACCTCAACTCGCCCAACGACCTCGCCGCCCAGGCCGAGCAGGGTCTCTTCAAGCGCCTTACCGGAGTGCCTGACGGGAAGCGCGACACGCCGCTTTACGACGCCGACATCGGCAAGGACAATCAGGAGTTCGTGCGGCATCCAGACTACTTCGCGGTGCCGCACAAGATCGTCATGCGCTGGCATCTGCCGTCCGCCGGCGTGGGCTACCACTCCCGCGAGGTTCACCGCGACTGGCTGACCCGTTCGGGATCCAACGTCGAACTCCGCCACTTCACCCAGAACAGCCTGCAGGATATGTGGGCGCTGCACGGCAAGCCTGCCCACGGTCTGTTTCCCCGCGATCTGCGCGAAGGCTGCGCGCGGCATAACAAGTCATGGCGCTCCGTGCTGGTGCTGCCCGAGGAGTTCATCGGCCCAACCGCCGCGATCGGCGGGTTCGATCCCAACGGCAACCTGCTGACGCCTTGCTACTCAGCCTTCGACGGTTCACTGCCCGAACGACTCGACGGCCCGTACGCCTTCGGGATGGACATCGGCAAGGCCGCCGACACCTGCATCGTCGCCTTCCGCTACGACCACGATGTCTGGCACTGGGAGTTTCTGCTGACCATGCGCGGCTGGCGCGAGATGGAGCACCAGTGCTTCGTCGTAGACTACCTCACCGAACGGTACGGCCCGATCTTCTGGGGCATGGACCAGTCGACCCTCGGCATGTCGATCGTTTCGCCGCTGCAGTCGTCGCCGCTCCACCCCTACGACTACCGGATGCTGATCAAAGGCTTCGACAGTTCGGGGCATTACCAGTTCGAGTCGGCCGACGAGATCGTCGACGAGTGGGCCACCAAGCAGGAGCGTATGCTCTCGGAAACCGAACGGGCGATGCAGCTCATCTCCGCCCGCAACACCGCCAAGCCGCAGCCGTATCACTACTGGACCCTGCAGCGCATCGCCCTGCTGATGCAGCGCCACGCGATCACGATCCCGACCGGCGAACAGGCCCCGGACGTTCACAAGGAGATGGACGCGATCACCATGACGCGGGTCACCAACCTGTCCGGCGGCTTCCACTACGAGATCCGCCCGCAGCATCCCCACATTGTCGACTCGTTGAAGACCTTCGTGGCTGGCCTGAAGTTGTGGGAGGCGCAGAACCGGATGTCCGTGCGGACGGTTTCGGACACGGCCAACGCGCAAGCGCACATGAGTTTGATGATGACCGGGCTGGGTCTGTGACCACCCCGTCGCCAAGCGTAGAGTCATCCTACCGCCGCGCCACGGTGGCGTCAACGCACGCCCAGGCGCACGGAAGGAGATTTGGTGGACCAACACGTTCTAGCGGACTGCGAGTCGCTCGCCAACTCCGACGTGATCCCCTTGCCGACGTCCCTGATCCTGGCCTATTGGATTTGCAACAGGCGCTGGCCTTGGGAAGTTCTGCGCCCATTCCCCGCGGTCTTCGCCACCATCGTCGAGCTTGACGATGCCGGCCTGCTGGACTGGGACGTTCCATCGGCCTGGGAGGGCATCGGCGTCGCCCTCGCTACCTACCACGCCGCAGTCGCCGTCTGTCGGGCAACCAGCGAGGTGGTCGGATGAGTTTCGCGGCCATGTCCTGGGCCATGTCAGAGCAAGCCAGGGGAGTTCGCGGGGGATCTGCTCAGGCCATTCTGCATCATATGGCATGGCTGGCTATCGACGAAGACGAGGTTCCGATCTGTCGCGCGACCGTTGAACAGATCGCGCACCTCGCCGGCGTGTCCCGAACAACGGCCTATCAGACCATCCGCGCGTTGGCCGGTCCCAACGGAGCCCTGGAGTTGGTCGCCGGTGGCTCCGGAGGTCGCCCTGCCGAGTACCGCATTCGGATCGATTCAGCCCCCGTCTGCGACCTTCAAAATGCCCGCCGCTCTCGGAGCCAGTGCAAGTTACTTGCACCAGCCAGTGCAAGTAACTTGGACCAGCCAGTGCAAGTTACTTGCACCAGCGACGGGGATAGCCAGTGCAAGTCACTTGGATTGGCCAGTGCAAGTTACTTGCACCAGCCCTATAAGGATCAAGATAGTAAAACACAAGACTCCCCCCTAACCCCCCTCGGGGAGGGGGGAACGGAGTCGCCTTCGGCTTCTGACGGCCAGCCGGAACGTCAGACCAAACCACCTGGCCATCCCGACTGGTTGATCACTCTCGCCCCTCAGACCATCGGGGTCTCGCTCCGCTCAGCCTCCTACGAGACCATCTGCGATTTGCTGACCCACGACTGGATGATCGGTGAGTTTCGCAAGCGCCTGGCCGAAGCGGTCGAGGAGGGAGCGATCACGAGGCGTCGCCCTCGCTACACCGACATCGTGGCCATCGCTCGTGAAATCTCCTGCCTTGGCCCGGTCAAACCGCTCGACCCATGGTCGGCAGCCTACGTCGAGACATGGTGGGATCGGGATTGGCTGACCGACGAGGAACGCGACTTCCGCCGACGGGCATACCGCGTCTCGCCCGAAGATTTGAAGTTTCTGTGCCGCAACGATGACCAGCGCCGCAAGTTCGAGGCCGAGGGCAACGCCGACCGCACCGAGCACTTTCAAGGCTGGTACGAACACGAGCGCCAGAAGTTGGTCGCCTTGCTCGCCGACCGTAAGGGGATTGACCGATGACCACCACCGACCGCGCTCGCAAATACCTCGCAGCCTGCCCTGGAGCCAGCGACGGCAACCGCGACAACAACACCATCGCCACCGCCTGCAAGGTTGTCGAACGCTTCGAGTTGTCCGAACCAGACCTGCGGACGCTGCTGCTGGAGTGGAACGGCGCGCAGAATCATCCGCCCTTGGCCGAACGCGATGTCGCCAAATGCCTCCGTTCCGCCATCGCCCGCACCGCCTACGACCCGTCCAAGTCTGGGCATGACAGCGACGAAGGACGCCGACGGGAACCACCCGCTCCAGAACCTCCGCTCACCCCGTTGCCGACCGATGAGCAACTGGCCAGCTTCGTCGCGATCCTGCGCGGCAAATCCAGCGTCGCGTCCGATGCTCGGGCGTACCTCGAACGCAGCGGCATCGATCCCTTCGCGGTTGACTGGGGGCTGGCTAAGTTGTCCCCGGAACAGGCCGGCGCGGCGGGTCTGCCCCGTGCCGCGGCGGGCGTACGGTACGTCATCCCGGTGCGCCACCCGCAAACCAACGCGCTTCTGGACGTGCGCCGCTACGCCGGCGGGCCGTTCTCCGAAGGCGTCACGGGGGGTCTCAAGTTGCTGCCCTGGGCCAAGGGCTACGGTACGGCCAAGCCCTACCGATTCGGCGACGTGGCTCAGCAGGAAGTGGTCTGGGCCGAGGGCGAGAAAGACTGCGAAGCCCTGCGCGGGAACCAGATTCTCGCCGTCACCAACACCTGCGGCTCCGGTTCGGCGGGCGGTGTGGCCGAGGCCCTGCCCGACGAAGCCCTGCCGTCCGAGGTGACCATCCTGTTCGATGCCGACCAGGCGGGACAGGATGGTGCGGCGAAACTGGCGAATGCTTTGGGACAACGCGGCGTGGTGGTCAAAGTTGCCTCGTGGCCCGACGACTCCCCGGCCGGCTACGACGTGGCGCAGTGGTTCACCGACGGACGCCCGATCAACGAGTTGCGGGGCATCCTCGCCGCCGCGGCAGTGGTCGAACGCCGCGAGGTTGAGCAGACGCCCGACGGGTTACCAGCAGTGCCGGAAGCCGAACGGGCGATCATCGGGGCGGTGATCTTCGGCGGTCTGGACTCCTTCGCGATGGCTGACGAAACGCTCCGCGCGGAGCATTTCTTCGATGATCGCAACCGCGCTGTCTGGGAGGCTTGCGCGGCCCTCGCGGCTGGGGGCAACCCGATCACGCAGGTCAGCGTACCCGACATGATGCGGCGTCAGAATGCCCCAGCCGCGGCCTTGAACAAAGACTACCTGACCGCCATGCTGGGGCTGGCCACCGACGTTGGCTTGCTCGCCGCAACATCCAAGCTGGCCTACCACGCGAGCATCGTCCGACAAGCCGGCGTGGTGCGCAAACTCGCTTCGTTGGCGCGGTCGATGGAGACCGATCTGCTCGCTGCCGACGCCGAGCCCGAGGCGATTCTGGACGCCTTCGTGGACCGTTCTGCCAAGGCGCTGGAGACGCGGTCAACCAGCGATCACTACCACCGCGATAACTTCTTCGAACAGTGGCTGAAGAAATCAGTGCGCCGGGATCGGCGGATCTCGACGGGGATGCCGATGATCGACGCCTCGCTCCGTGGCGGCTGGTGGTCGCCCCACATTCACGGCCTGATCGCCCGCCCAAAGCAGGGCAAGTCGGCCATGTTCGCAACGTGGATCTCCGCCGCCGCCGACGACGTGGCGAAGCATGACAAGGGCGAGAAGATCGGCGTCATGTCCCTCGAAATGCCGTTCGAGCAGGAGATGGCTAGGCTCGTCGCGTTCCGCACCAGGATCCCCTTCGGCCACCTCGAACACGGCCCTAACTACCTCCTCCAGCGCGGCCAGGACGACCTATTCCAAGCGGCGCGCGAAGAGGCCAACTTCCTCGAAAGCAAGTTGGTGATCATCGACACTCGCGGGATCTCGATGACGCAGTTCCGCGCCTCGGTGTCGCGGATGGTCGAGTACGAAGGCTGCTGCGTGGTGTTCGTCGAAAACGTCAACCACATCCGCGTGCCGGGCGACAAGGAGGTCGACCGCCTGACCCGCGCGGTTGAGGAAACCAACGACATCGCCGGCCAGCTCAACGTGCCCATCATCGGCGCGATGCAGATCAACCGGGCCGGCTCGGGAGACAGCCCGAAACTCGAAAACGTCTACGGCACCGATGCCCTCGCCCGCGACTGTTTCTGGGCCGCCGCACTGGTCCGCCCGAATCGAAAGCATCCGGACGATCCGGTCAACGGTAAACTTTCCGTGCTGGCCAACCGCGGCGGCGACGAAGTGGTGGTCCGTCTGAAGGGCAATCGCGAAACCCTGCACTGGGAGCAGCACGCGGTCCAGGACGAGCGCGAGGAAAGTACCCCGGCGGACACGCCCCGGCAGGTCTTCCCGCGCCCGGCCAACGCGCCCGATCCCGACGACTACAAACCCTGGTACCACGACCAATAACCAACTCCCCGCCGTTCTGCCTACCCGCCGTTGACCCCCCTTGCCGGCGCGTAAGGTAGCACCATGCGAACCGTCAACGTCCCATCACCCAAGCCTGACTTCTGCGCCATCAGCCTCGGCGACTGGCTCGAACTCGTTGACGGCCTCCTGCCGCATATCCCGGCCCATCGGCTTGGCAACGTGCCGCTCTCGGAGCTGTGGGGGGCGATGGACGGCCGGGACGACTGCCCGCACCTAGACGCCGTGTTCGAGCAGATCTCCGCGATCCGCCGCAACGCCGTCTATCCGGGCGAGATGGTTCGCTGGGACTGCTGCTCCTCGGTGCTGCTGAAGGCCCAGATGGATTACGGCGAACGACGCTGGGATCCCGACTCCTGCCTCGCACTGCCGCTCGACGACGCGCGGTTCCTCGACATCCTGGTGGACTACGGCCGCAAGTCCGGCCGCGACTCCTTGCCGGTCTGGCATCGGCCGTGGGTCGCGATCCTGCATGACAACGGCTACCCGGTCGAGTTTCGGGTGTTCGTAGAGTCTGGCCGGCTGCAGGGCGTCTCGTCGTACTACCCGCAGCGTCCGCTGCGAGAGCGGTACACGCCGTGGGCGATCGAGGCTGGCCGACTGGCCCTGCAGTTCGCGCAGGTCGGATCATTTTCCATGGACTTCGCCCTGCAACGCTTTCCCTCGCCGCAGTACAAGATGGGCGATCCCAAGGCTCCAACGATGCGGCTGACCTTCATCGAAGGCGGCCCGTCCCACGCCGGCGGGGCGCACCACTGCTGCTTCCAGCCCGGTGAGATCCACGGCGTCGCCCTGGCCAACCGGAATGAGGTGGTGTCGTGACGGGCTCCGTCTGGGTAGACGGGCACCCTGCCAGCAAGGGGTCATTCCGCGCCGTCGCCGCCGGCGTCGTACTCCACGACTGCAAGGGCCTGAAGCAGTGGCAGCACGAAATCGCCTCAGCCGTCCGCTGCGTTGTCACCGCCCCGTTGCCCGGCCCGGTCCAGATCGACCTCGAATTTCGGCTGCTGCGGCCCAAGTCCCACTTCGTCAACGGGGACGGATTACGACTGAAGCCACACGTGCCCCTCTACCACGCCACAAAGCCCGATGTGGACAAAGTGACGCGGGCGGTGCTGGACGGCCTTACAGGGGCACTGTACGCAGACGATGGGCAAGTTAGCGTGGTGCTCGCGGCCAAGGTCTACCTCCCGACCCGCGACGACGAAGAAGGCGTGCTGATCGCCTGGCAGTTCATGACTGATTCCGGGAAGGTAGGAGATCTGCCCGCTGCGCTTCAGGATGCACCCGTTGTCTCGCCCCAGAAGCCTTGTAAGTCTTCTCGCCATGCTCCCACGCCCGGCCTGACCGCAGATGACGAAGCCCGCGTCCAGACCATCATCGCCGGACTGCGCGAACAACTGCCCGACACCGCCCGCTGGCCCGAGGCGAAGTTGCGACTCGTCGCCCTCGACAACCTGGGATTGCTCCCGAAAGGATAGCCGCCATGCTCCGTATCGACCAGACCCGCGTTCACCACTACGGCACGACCGCCGACACCGACCTCGTACCGGGCCTGACCAGCGAAACCGCCGCTGTGCAGGAAGCCATCGCCCGCCATCGCGCCGCCCAGGCGACCGGCGCGTTGATGGTCAGCACGCTCGTCTTCGCCGGCGATGGCCAGCGACTCACCCGACTCGTCCATCGCGAGGACTCGCCGGTCAGCAACGAAACGCCGCGTTTCGAACTGCTGCCCGTGCAGGCACTCGACCGCGCTGCGGTCGCGCGTTAGGAGCCAACCATGGCACACCGCGTTCGTAATCACTGGCCATTCGGAGCGCATCAGGACTTCTGGGCGCAGATGACTGCCATTCCGATCCTGGAAGGCTCCTTGGTGATGAAGCCGGTCGATCATCACACGGTGCTGATCGTCCCCGCGATTAGTTCGCCAAAGGATCAGCCGCGATGGTTAGTCTTCATCGGCACGACTCTCATCAATGCCCGCGGCATCCTTCACGCCCCAGAGAAGCGGCTGGTGGTCACGATGCTCAACGTGTCTGGCCCCGACTTGCGCTGGGGCGGCGGGCACGGTGCCAGTTGGCCGTTCGACCACCGAGACATTCCGGACTTGCCGGCACCGCTGGTCACCCTGCTGGACCATGCGATGGCTGCTATTGACCACGCGATCGACGAGTTTGATGCCCGCAAAGACACGGCAGACATGATCGAACAGATCGCCGCCATTCTGCCAGCGCAACCCGAAATCGTTCCGATCCAGAACGAGGTTCCCGCATGACCGCCCCCATTGACTACGACGCCCCCATCGCCAACGAAGAACGCATCACCGCCGAAAGCCTTGCACGCGGCCTCAGGGTAGCTCGACGCGCCAGGATCGCATCCCGCGAACTCGGCTGGAAGATGACGATCGAACTGGCCCATCCGCTTTTCCGCCCGTTCGTCCGCCTCCGCATCGCCCTGCAGCGGCTTTGGCTCAGTCTGCGAGGAGACTAATATGCCACCCGCTGTCGATCCCCTGCAAACCATCCAGATCGAAACCACCGCGGCCTGCAACGCCGCCTGTCGCTTCTGCCCGCATCCCGACATGACCCGCAAGGGCCGTATGAGCGAGGCGCTGTTTCACTCGATCATCGAGCAGGGTCTAGCCATGGGCGTCACTCACTACTACCCGTTCCTGCTCAACGAACCCCTCGCCGAAGTTCGCCTGCCGCAGTGGATGGACTGGCTCAACTCCCAGGGTGGCTGCTTCTCCCTCTTCACCAACGCCGAACTGCTGACCCCCGAGAAGTCCCAATGGCTGCTTGCCTGCCCCAACCTTCACGCCCTCTGGATCTCGTTCTACGGGGCCACCAAGGAGACCTACGAACACGCCATGCAGGGCCTCTCGTTCGATGTCAGCGAGGCCAACGTCAGGTACGTCATCGCGGTCCATGAAGCCCGCATCCTAGCCGGTCAACGTTCGGCCCATCACCTCTACGTCCGGATGTCCGTCTACGAAGACACCGCCGGAGAAGAACAAGCCTTTCGCGACAAGTGGGGACGCTACGCGGCCATCACCGGCCACGTCAACTGGGCCGGCGCACGTCCCTCGGTCTATGCCCGGCTCGACCTCCCGCAATGGCCCTGCCTGCGGATCATGGACCAGCTCTACATCAACGTCCTTGGACAGGCCGTGCTGTGCTGCCTCGACGCCCACAGCGAGGTCATCCTCGGCGACGTCACCAAGGAGCCGCTCGCCGATGTGTGGCGACGTGCCCAGGGCTTCCGTGACGCCCACAAGCGCTACGACTTCGATCACCACCTCTGCCGCACCTGCAGCCTCAACCGCAGCCAGCACGACCCCTGGAACGGCAAGTATCCACGGCCGGTGGGCGCATGATGGAGCAGTCGCACCACCGCGCCGAGACCCCCCTTCCGACCGGCTATCGTGAGCCATGGAGCAACGAGTGAGCCAGTTCTGGACCGCCAGCGAGGTCAGGCAAGTGATCGTCGGTACCGAGGTCGTCGCGTTGGGCGAGACCAACGTCCGCGGCGTCGAGGCCGGCGCTTCCGGCCGCGTCTGCGCGATCGACTCCGACGGAGCGCCATCTGGATGCTTCCGGGTCTACATCGACTGGGGCGATGTGCAAGAAGCGTTCTCGCCCCGCGCCTTCCGCGATCAGCTCGAAATCGTCGAGGTGCCGGCGTGACCCACCTCTCCTGCTTCAGCGGTATCGGCGGAATCGACCTCGCCGCCGAGCAGGCTGGCATGGCCACCGTTGGGCAAATCGAGATCGACAAGCAGTGCCGCTCCGTCCTGCGGCGGCATTGGCCGGACGTGCCGAAACATGAGGACATCGCCGATGGCGCAGTTGAGTTTGTTCGACGAATCGGCGGATGCGACATCCTCTCAGGAGGCGTTCCTTGCACAGGATTCAGCGTGGCTGGACGCCGTGAAGGCTTGGCTGATCACCGCTCCGGGCTGTTCTCCGAGTTCCTACGCCTCGTTGCTGAGTTCACTCCCCGCTGGGTTCTCGTCGAGAACGTCCCTGGCCTGCTGTCCAGCGAGCGCGGCGAAGACCTCGCGGCTATCCTCGGTGAGTGGACTGGGTTCCGCCCCGCCGTGCCCGCCGACGGATGGCGCAACTCCGGCGTCTGTCTCGGACCCAGCTACGCCGTCGCCTGGGCTGTGCTGGACGCACAGTGGTTCGGAGTTCCGCAACGGCGCCGTCGCGTGTTCCTTGTCGGACGTGCTCGAAACGCAGGCCGACCCGAGCTACCTGCAACGGTACTGTTTGAGCCCGAAAGCCTGCGCGGGGATCCTCCGCCGCGCCGAAAAGCGGGGCAGGGCGTTGCCAGAAGCCTTACATCGAGCCCTGGCGGAGCAAGCGGCAAAGAACAGCAGCACACCTTCGTCGGAGGAGACGGAGCGCCCCTGAACGCCATGACTGTCTCTTTGCGCGGCCGGGACGGCGGTGGCACGGCCGAACTCGGCGATGAGGTGGGCAACGCGCTTCGGGCCTCCCAGGGCGGCGGGGACAAGCCCCATGTGCTGACCTTCGGGCACAACAAGTCCGCTTCGCAGACGTTGCGCGTGGACGATGAAGTCGCCGAAGCGTTGCAGGCTTCGCCGCAGTCCAACCCGGCGGTGGCCTACGTCGGCCCGCACGGCCGCCTGGACTTCGAGAGCGAAACGTTCGTCGCCGAGCCGATCGCGGTTCGCACGGCCAACTTCGGAGCCAATGGACTCGGCGTGTCGGAAGGCACTTCGTATGCGCTGGATGATGCGCCGCGCCAAGCCGTCTGCTTCAAGCCCTCGCACTACACCCGCGGCAAGGACGGCGCCCCGGCGGATGTCACCCCGCATCTCTCGGACGACGCCGACAAGGGCGACCAGGATCCCCTGTGCTTCGTCCAGAACACCCGCGACGAAGTTCGCCTGTTTGGAGGCGACGGCAATACCGCCGGTGCGCTGCCTTCCCAAAGAGGGTCGAAGCAACAGTCCTATCTCGCCACCGGCTATCAGGTCCGCAGATTAACCGCGGTCGAATGCTCGCGCTTACAGGGCCTTCCCGACGACTGGACCGCTCACGGCCTGACCGAAACCGGCGACCGCATTGACCTCGCCGACGGCCCGCGCTACCGGATGCTCGGCAACTCCGTGGCCGTCCCCTGCGTGGCCTGGATCATGCGCCGCATCGCCGCCGCCGAGGAGGGCCACCTTGGCTGATCTCGTCTGGTCCAACGACACCTGCGCCATCTACTGCGGCGACGGCCCCGCCGGGCTGGCCGCGCTTGTGAGCGCAGAGACAATCCGTGCGGATGTATCCGATGGGGGTGCGATGATGCCGGAAGTGGCAAACTTGACTGCTGGCCCGGCGAGTGGGATGGCAATATACGCCTCCGACTTCCAAGAATCCGATGAGCCTCGGTTCTGGGCTAAGGTGGACAAGTCTGGAGACTGCTGGATCTGGACTGCCGGCAAGGATCGGCTAGGATACGGAAGTTTTACAATCAAATATAGGCAGAACAAACGAGCCACTGCCTATAAGGCCCACAGAGTAGCCTATGCTCTAGCATACGGGGCTGTAGATGCTGGTGTATGCGTACTGCACACTTGCGATAACCCATCCTGCGTGAACCCCGATCATCTCAGGCTAGGCACCCATGGGGATAACATGCGCGACATGGCTAATAAGGGACGTGGTTGTACGTGTAGGCAGGATGGAGAAAACAACAAGTACGCAAAACTGACAGAAGAAGAAGTCCTCCGAATGCGCTCGCTTCACGAGCGAGGGTTGGCGCAGCATGAGTTGGCCAACATATTTAGGGTATCACCAGGCACTGTCTCTGACGTAGTGCGTCGACATACGTGGAAACACATATGAGCAGCGTCGTGTGGTCCGGACACGGATCGATACTATACTGCGGAGACGGTCCTGATGGGCTGGCTAACCATCCTATCAAACTGGGCGTTAGGGCGGTAGTGTGCGACCCTCCGTACAGTTGCATGACCAACGCAGACATACAGAAACCCAAGAATATCAAGACTGGACACGAAGGTAGGATTCGCCGGAACGTCGGGTGGGATGCAATGACCGACGTTGAGTACGAAGAGCTTATGAGTCGGTTGTTCGAGTCCTGTGCATCGCTTACGGATTGTTGGGTTCACGTCTTCTGTACGGCGGAGAGTATTGGCCTGCTCAAGGCGATTGCTCAGTCAGCAGGCTTGAAGTTTCATACCGCTCACATTTGGCACAAGTCGAATCCAGCCCCGCGTATCCGGCGTCCAATGCATCGAATAGCCCATGAGTGTGCTGTCGTGTGCAGTATCGGTAAACCTGCGTTCTACGACACGAACTCGCAGACCGTCTTCAAGTGCGGTTTTGAGCCAGGCGGTAGGCGCTGGCACGAAACTCAGAAGCCTCGCAAGTTGATGAAGCACTTGGTTGAGGTGTATACCGCACCCGGCGACACAGTAGCCGATCCGTTCGCAGGTTCTGGGCAGACGCTGCTGGCCTGTATGGACACTTCTCGCAAGGCAATTGGATGGGAACTGTCCGAAGATCAGTGCGAAATTGACCGCGTGGCCTTCACAGAAGGAATTGTCGCGGCCCGAAACCTGGCCATCGCGAAGGGCGTCCTGCTTGGCCACGACAATTTAGAGGATGAGAGCCCTCAAATATCCCTCTTCCCGGAGACCGCCCATGACTGACTGTTCGGACGATCTGGAGTTCGTGGTCGAGTTCACCCTCGATGCCGACGCGCTCGAACCGATCCAACGCGCCTACGAACGGCTCGACCCGTCCGAGCGACGCGGCGATGTCAGTGCCTTTGTCGAAGGGGTCATCGAACAGGGCATTCGCGACGGGATTGAGAAGCGCACCGACCTGCTGCTCGACGACGACCCCGAAGCCGTGCTGTTCCAGATCATCATCGCCGGTGATGCCCGCGCCGACATCGGCAAGGTGGTCGATGACCTGCGCTGCCATCCCGACGTGCTGCTCAGCGGCGGCCAGTTCGAACCCGAAGACGTTGCCTACTTCGCGTTCTGCCTCGGCCTCCGCGCCTTGCTGACCAACGAGTCGGCCCAGGCCGCCATGCTGGAGTTCATCGCCCTACCGGAGGACGAGGATGTCTGAGACCCCACGCTTCCTAGCCCTTGATTTAGACAACGTTGTTTTTGACACCCACGCATACCTCAAGCGTCGCTGGCCGAAACGCGGCCCGGCGATGGACGAGACGAAGTGGGATCTTGGCAGCCCCGCGACCATGCAGGCCGTGCTGCACGACTTCCACGTCGACGGTGTAGCCACCGTGCGGCTCTACCGCGGTGCCGACAAGGTCATCAAACGGCTGATCGCCGCGCGGGTCGACCTCGCCTTCGTCTCCGCCCGGCCGCGCTCCTGTTGGGACGCCACCGCCGATTCGCTGGCTCGCTACGGGATCGGCGTGCGGGGGCGCGAACGCGATGCGGATCTGCTGCTGCTTGACGAAGCGGACAAGGTCGGCTACCTTCTGGCCGAACTCGGCGACCGTCGCATTACCGACTGCCTGCTGCTCGACGACCGCTTCTCGACCGTCGCACGGGCCACCGAACTCGGCCTGCCGGCGATGCTCTATGACCAGCCCTGGAACCGCCAGTTCGGCCCCGTGCCCATCCCCCGCGTGACCGGCTGGATCGGCCAAGACAGCCTCGCCGAGGCTTTAGGACTCCAATGACCGCAGACCCCGAACTCTTCGAACGCCTCGTCATGGTGCATCGCCCATTCGTCATCTCGCGGTTCCCATCCTGGGCGCGGCGGCCCGAACTGTTCGACGATCTGATGAACGGCGTCTGGGTCATAGCATGGCAGTACTGGCCGAGCTACTCGTTCGCTAGGGGCACGCTGACCACATGGCTCGGCAGCATCGTCGACACCGTGCTCGATCGCCATATGCGCACCGACTACTGCCACCGCGAGGTCTTCCACCGCGAACTGCGCAGTCTCGACGCCGGCCCGGAAGACAGCGAGTTGTGGGACCACGAGTACGATCGCATCGCCGATCCTGACGCGGCCGACCCGTTGGCTGTCCTGCTGGCTAAACAGGATGCCCAGGACCTCGCCCACCTGCGCCACAAGTTGCTGGACGCCACGCGCCGGATGGCTCCGCAGCAGGCCAGTGCATGGAGACGCCTGCTCGACGGCCAGACCATGGCCGAGATTGCCCGCGCCGACGGGGTGAGCCGCCAGGCCATCGACTCGCGGCTCGACAAACGCCGTGGCAACCTCCGGAAGATCGTCCTGCGCCACCACGCTGAGACCCCCCTGCGGAGCCTGTAGAGTATGGGCAGGGACAAGCCCGGCCCGTAAGGGTATCACTCGTGGGTGCCCCAGATCGGAGAGCAGAAGCATGAAAACCAGCGATATCCGCGAGGGAGCGACCTACCGCAATCGCGGCACGGGAATACCGACGCGCAAGGTGTTAGCGATCGGCGATAGGCATCGCCCGGAAATATTCCGGTCGGCTTACCCGCCGCCCTACGAGCCCGGAGTGCTCTATGAGCACCTGACTGGTCGTTCCGCCGGGACTCGTGGGTCTCTGTACCTGTCGGCCTTCGCCCGCTGGGCTGGCTCCGAGGTGCCGGAATGAAACTCGACCCTACTACCATCGGCAACCTGTACGACCGGAGCCACATCCCCCGCCCCGACGGACTCGCCATGTTCGCCGTTCGCGGGGCGCTGGTCAACAACGGCTCGGTATTGCTCAACACCGATGCCTACGACTTCTGGAACGACACCATCGGACTGGTCGACTTCCAGACAGGCGAGATGTTCGGGTTCTGGGCCGCCACCGCCGGCCAGCCAGGCACCTACTGGACCAAGCACTCGGACTACGCCGGGGCCGATAGCGGTGCGCCGTTCACCATGCCTTGTGGGAACATCGCCCTAACCACCGGGCTGCATCGTGGCAAGTGGTGGAGCCTAATCCAGCGCGACGGCGTGGCGGGTTCCTACCCGGTGGTGCGCGATACCGATCAGGACGAGGTGCTGGAGGCCCGCGACAAGTTCACTTGGACCACGCGGGCCAACGGCATCAATGTCCACTGGGAAGAACTCAAGTCACAGCGCGTGAGATTCGCCTCGTCCGGCTGCCACGTCATGAACTACGCCTACAACTCCAAGGAGCGCAAGGCGTTCAAGGATGTCGTCGAACGCTATCAGAAGCAGGGCCAACAGACCATCCGCTACTCGGTCTTCGAAGGTTCATGGATGATCGACGGACGGGAGCGCGTGCTCTACGGATCGGTCGGAGACGGCGTCAAGTGGTTCCAGAACTTGCTGAACACCGATGGCTACCCCGTCCGCGTCGACGGCGAGTTCGGCCAACTGACCCATGAACGCGCGGTCCAGCGTAGTCGCGCACTCTTCAAGGCAGGCACGCCCAACACCCTCAAAGTTGACCAGTGGGGCGTAGGCATCGTGCCAGAACCCGCCAAGGCAAACCCGTACGAACTCGCCATCGCCTTCGGCGGCCACGGCAACATCATCCCGTTCACCATGCCAGATGGTAAGACCGCTCAGATCAAGGTTCGCGACCTCGCCCAAGCCTTCGGAGCCACCGTCGACAGCACGAAGTGGCCGAAGCTCGCCATGCAGATCGGAGCCGAAAAGTGAACAGCCAGAAGTTCCGCGATAAACTCTACAACGCCCTGGTCGAAGACGCCGACATCGCCAGCCTGATCCAGGCCATTGCCGCCGACAACGTTCCCATCGACAACGTGTTCGAAAAGGCGCAACCGTCAACCGTCCACCAGCAGTGCTGCCCCACCTGTCCCAACTGCGGCAACGGCTCAAGTTCCTTCTACCACCTCGCAGAAACCGATGGGCAGTGGCTCTGCGACAAGGACGACCTGTTCTTCGAAGGCTGCGGCTGGCGAGGCGTTCTGCCCGAGGCGCAACCCTGTACGGGAGACCCTTGTGGGTACCCCGACACTGCCGACCCCTTCCTCCCCGACGACGCCGAACTGCTCAACCAGTGCGTGCTCTGGGCCGTGCGGCAGGGCGGGCGGGTCAACGTCGTGGAGCGCAAGCCATACCACTCGGTCGCCGGCGACCTGTACGTCCTGCGGAACGAACAGATCGTCGTTCTGGGCGGGGTGTTTGAGGCAATACTGTACGACCCCCGCGCCGACCACGCCGACACACAGCTCAAGGCCGCCATGCGCGGCACGCCTACCCCGCGCCAGCAGAAAATCGCTGCCGCGCTCGTCGGCCTGCAAAGCGGGTTTGGCAAACGGCCTGACAACAGTCGCTGGGAGCGTCTGAAGATCACCGCCGATGGCGATGTACTGCAGGAAGACATGCCGTTTGCTGCCTTCTACTCATCCGTCCGCGACTTCTTCAAGGTCTACGGACACCTTGCCGCCTACGAGCCGCTGATCGGCCTGATGATCGAGCGATTCGAGAAGATCGCCGAACGCAACGGCTGGATGGTTTGGGAGCCTGGGGCCGATTGCTCGACCCCAGACAATGACGCTCATCCGTAAGGACAACACGACACACGCATCATAGCGCGCCCGAGGGGCGCAGTCAAGGAGCATACGATGGCTGACAAACCGACCCACGTGATGGCCGTGAAGATCAAGGGCGACAGAGACTGTAAGCCCTTCTACCCCTGCAAGGGCTACTGCAACGTCGGCAAGGACCAGCACGGCGACGAGTTCGACTGGGACACCCTGCGCGACATGAACGAGCGCGATGCAATTGACTACATCATTGACCACGTCTCGTTCAACTGCTACACCCGCCCGCCAGGCGAAAACGCCAAGGTCCAGACCCACCCGATCGACCAACTCGACGCGTTCATCAAGACGCTCGGCAACCGCGACGAGATCGAGTTCCGGATCATGCGGCAGAAGCCGTACGAACCCGGCGGTGGCTCGGGACGCGGACGTGGCGACTCCGGCCGCGACGAAGGCCGTGGCGGGCGCGATGAACGTTCAGGCGGTGGTAGGGGCCGTGACGCCGAGGAAGGCCGTGGAGGACGCTCAGGCGGCCGTGACGAGCAACGCGGAGGTCACGACGATGACCGAGGGGGACGCGGCCGCGACGACGAATCGCGCGGCGGTCGCCGCCAGTCCTTCGACCGCCCGGCTCCTGACGACGGGTACCAGGACGACGGAGACGACCCGTTTGGGGAAGATGGCAACTAATGCACCAGCCCTGCGGCAACACGCTCGAACAAGTCCTTGACCGCATCCGCCTTTGGACCATCGCGGGGGTCAACAGCGATTGCCAGACCGAGGCGGCCGATGAATCGCTGGAGCGGGCCACCGCCCTGGCCGCAGCAGTCCTGCTACACCCGCGACATCGCGCCGCCGCGATGTTGACCATCGTTGATCGCCTCGTCGCAGCGATGGCCATCATTGGGGGTGTCTCCGACATGATCGACCGTGGCGCGATCCAACTAGAGGAACTGGATGCGATTTTCGACGTCGAATGATCCCGACTTCGGCTGGAGCGGCTTCTTCCTCTCCGTCGCCGCGCTGGTCTGCGCGGCCTTCATCGCCGGGTACCTCGCCGGAAGGATCGTGCCCTGATGGCAGCCAACGGCCTGCAGCCCCCGCTCAGTGCCGACGAACTATGGCTCATCGATCGGCTTCGGCGCGTTTCAGCAGCCACGCCCCACTGCCGAACGTGGGGTTCCCAAACCATCGCCAACGCCCTGCCATGGGTCACCCGCAGCCAATCCAACGTCGGCTGCTACCTGACCACCGAGATCTCGCCCGCCAGATCCGTGATCGAAGTCCTCCGCGAGGCCGGACGCGACATCGTCTACCGCAACCACGAGCGCGTCGGTGATGTCAGCCAGTCCGCGATCGATGTATTGCTGCAGCACTTTCCAAACGCGGGAGAGATTGTTGACCTGCCGAACATGGACGCCAGCATCGCGATGCGGGCCGACCCAGCCGATTTGCAGCACGACAACACGTTCGCAGAGGAACCGCCCGGCGCCGACACTCGCCCGCCGGGTGCCGATGACGACGATGTGCCGCTGGCTCCGCACCAGACCGAGCGCATCGAGGATGGCGACGAACTGGCCCTGACGAGTTTCTCATGGCGCATTCGCTCCATCGACGAGTTGATGGCAGAGCACCAGATCGATCAGTCTATCTGGGAGCCTGACAAGTCGAATATCGGGTACCACGAGGGGTTCTACAAGACGCCGATCGATTCCGATGACGACTACGTTGGACCAACTCGCTACGAGGCCAAGGTAGTTGGTTTGCACCGCATTTCCTGCTCGCTCCGCCGCAAGGTCACAAAGGTCATCGAAGATGCCTTCGCCATGCTCATGGAGCGTATGCGCGCTGAAGCGCCAATCTACCCCGCGCGTTCCTACCGCGGGCTGAACTCCGAACCGCATCTGCTGGAACTCGCGCTGTACGATCACCACTACGGGAAGTTGGCCTGGCATGTCGAGACCGGGCAGGACTACGACCTTAGCATCGCTGACCAGCTCTACCGCCGCGCCGTAGACCAGATCCTCGCCCGCGCCAAACCGTACGGGATCGACCGCATCCTGTTTCCGATCGGTCACGATCTGCTCAACTACGACAACGCTCGCGGCGAGACCACCTCCGGCACGCCGCAGGACAACGACTCGCGCCCGGCCAAGGTTTTTGACGCCGCCTGCGCCGCCGTGATCTACGCGATCGAACGCCTCGTCGAAGTCGCCCCGGTCGATGTGATCTACGTGCCGGGAAACCACGACACCAACGTCGGACGCTTCGTGGCTTGTACGGTCGGCGCGTGGTTCCACCGGTGCAGCGAGGTGACGGTCGATATCGGCCCCGCGCCGATGAAGTGCTATACCTACGGCGATGTGTTCCTCGGCTTGACCCACGGCGATGGCTCAGCCAAGTACCGCGCGAGTCTCCCGATGTTGTTCACCCAACAGTTTCTCGCCGAATGGGGCCGCACCAAGCACCACGAAATCCACCTCGGCCACTTTCACACCAAGAACGAAACATCGTTCATGCCCCTGTTCGAGTCCGGCGGCGTCCTGATGCGCGTCCTACCGTCCCTCTGTGGGCGCGACTATTGGCACACTCGTATGGGGTATCTCGGGGCATCACGCGCAACAGATGCATTGTTGTGGTCATCTGGAACCGGACTTGCTGGCTATTTTACTACCTCTGTCGAGGAGTTGCTCAATTGACCCTCGACCAGATCACCACCTATGTCCGCGACGCCCAACTCCCCGGTTGGTTTGACGATGACGAGGGAGCGGCGCTCTATCACGCAGCCTTGCGGGCCTCCCGGTCCGACACACCCCACATCATCGAACTCGGAACCTATTGCGGGCGATCCACCTGTTACCTCGCTGCCGCCGCGCATCAGGCCGGGCGCGGTCAGGTCTGGACGATCGACCGGCACTCGCCGAACCGCCCGGCTGGGTGGTCGAGCCAGCCACTGGTCTCCGACCCACTGTCCGTTGCTACGGCTGCCCTGTCCGGGGCCGGGCTGCTGTCCAAGGTTCGACTGGTGGTTGCCGAGGCCAGCGAAGCCGTCTCCGAACTGCCCCCGCAAGCCGGGTTGGTCTTCATCGACGGCTATCACGAGTATCGGCACATCCTCTCTGATCTGGAGTTGCTCGGGGGCTTCGTCGCCTTGGGCGGGTGCCTGGCCTTGCACGACTGGGACCAGCCCGGTCCACCCGACCGCCCCTGGGGTGTTGCACAGGCGTACTACGATTGGCTGCTCTCTGGATCCAACGACTTTGAGGAAGGTGTCGCACCAGACCAGCGCGGTACCGCGCACTTGAAACTCATCTGGAGAACCCGGTGACCATCGAACCCGAACCCGACTCCTGCCCCGACGGCTGCACCTGCCCGCTCTGCGCCGACCCGCCGCCAGACCAGCCTGCCTACGGCCACGGCCCCGCGCTCTGCCTGACCTTGGCCCACGGCCGCCGCGTCGGGTCACGGCTTGTTGCCATCGGCTACTCTGGCCAGGCTCGCGAAATGCTAGGCTACCACATCACCAAGTATCTGCACGCCCTGGAGTTTGGATATCCCTGCGACTCCGAGACCGCGATAGAGATCCTCGACGTCCTAGACCTGAAGGAGTTGATCCCGTGACCAGCACAGACCCCCTGTGGGACGCCCCCTGGAGTATTGACGACTTCAAGGCGATACTGGCCACCTTGCCCGAGATCCTCGATCTCGAAGAACTCGATTTTGCATGGCGCGACTATCTGGGCATCAAGCGCCACTGCCACTTCGCCCCCGACCCGGAGCGTCCCAAGGACACCTATCGGATCACCGGGGACAACCCCGAGCCAATCTTTAGGGCCATTCGCAAACGGTCTCCGGGGGATTGGCAATGGTCGGACATCGATTACGGTCTCATCGCCAACTGCGGGATCGCGATGATCTACGACGGGCCGTAGTGGGCCGCTTGCTGAGCTAGATCGAGACCGATCCCTCGTAAGAAAAACTGGTCACTATTTCTTACAACGCCACGCCGTAGCGTTTCACCAATCTCCGATTCGCGGTTGGCAACGCACTGTGTCGCCCACACGTTGTAAGGAAAACCACCTGCGATTCCTTACCGCCTACCACGCGAAGCGACAAGCCAGCCACCCTTCCAACTCACCCCGGAACGGCTGTTCAATATGCAGCCTCGGATAGTTGAGGTTGCGCCACGCATCGACCGGCTGGACCGTGATCACCGTCTCGTTGGCGACGTTTACCACCATCGGGATCCACAGCCCGCCCTGCTCTTTGTGGTAGTACCGCACCCCCCAATGCTCGATCGACGTCCTCGGCTCGCACCACAACAACCATGCCTGTCGCCGTTCGCTCATCTGCCGCGACAATCGCTGCATCAACCACGGCGCCGGTTTTATCCTCCAGCGCTGCTTGAGCCGCATCTTCGCGTGGTCAGTCCAGCTAGGCGGTGCCACGGGCGACGTCTCCCGCGGTCTCTTACGGTTCTGGCGAGGGGCCGTTGTACCTACTTCCGCATGATCCGTGCCTCAAGTTCATCATCCGTCATCCAGCCCTGGTCGAACCGCCGCTTGCCATCCTTCGGCCCGTACTTGCGCGGTTCGCGAACCGGAACGTCCAGTAGTTCATCCCCCCGGATCACCGCCAACTTGCACGCCCTGCGCCGCTGGTGCGCCCAGTGCCGCTTCCACCACGCCTCGCTCTCGGCCGTGTCCACCCCGGCAATCGGGTTATGCCGCCGGCTGCGGCTCATCGCAGCGCCTCGCCAGCCTCGTCCGCCACGCGCTGCAACGGCTGCAGCGCACCATGGCCCAACACCGCCCCAGCCACGCCCATCAAGCCCGCTCCCGCGTGGTTCGCCAAGGTCTTATCGGTGTAAGCCACGCCCAGCACTCCCACCGCCGCCAGCGCGTTCATCGCCACCAGCAGCACCAGCAGCACCAGCAGCACCAGCAGCACCAGCAGCCACGGCGCTTCCGGGAGATTGCCAGCCTCCACCAGATTCCCGACCTGATAGGCGAACGCCCCGCAGAACGCGGCCACGAGCCCCATCCAGCTTTTCGCCTTCACCCGCGCCGCTTCCCGATCCGTTGCCTGTGCCATGGTCCTTGCCTCGCCGGATCTTACGGGAGCCGGCGCAGGCCGTTGTTCCTACCCTACCTACCCTCCTGGCCTATCTCCCCGCCGTGACCCCCCCCTGCCACGTGTAGCCTGCCTATGTGGCGCAAAGCCAGCCCCCGCAGGGTGGTCTTTAGCCCACCAGCAAGGAGCACGACGTGTCCCGTATGCGGCGAACGGAGCAAGCACGGTCGCATCTTCCGTTGCAGGTGTGGTGTGGTAGCGCCGAGGGACGTGATCGGCGGAACGAACATCCTGAGCATCGGAAGGGCGAAGGCTTGGCTCCAGGGCAAGGCGACCCGAACGCTGTCGTATTCAAGCCCCCAAGCAAGTATCCCGTGGCAACACGGGTAGTTCCGGCGGATACCCGGCAAGTAGCTCGGGAGTAATCCCGAGAAGCCCCCGGATTCATCCGGGGGAGTATCACTAGACGACAGGAGAACAGACATGATAACCAATGACGTAGAACTCATCCAGTCGCTGACAACCATGGTTGAGCCGGCAACTCGTGGCATCACGGACTATACCGTGGTGTCGCTGACCGGCTTTATAGACGAAGGACGCGTCCAAGTCCATCGCTCCGAGAGCGGCGACTACCGCACGACTGCTGCGGCCTGCGAAGATCTTGGCCTAGCCCACGATGAACCTCACCAGGGCGATGCGATCTTCCGGATTACCTGCGTTGGATTCCATTCCAATGGGCATCCGCAAGCATGGCTCCACAACTGCTCTAAGCCGCTGCTGTCTATCTACCGCAGCGACGTTTTGTTAGACGAATGGTTCAAGTTGACCGATCGTCCTGGGTACGGCATTCACCAGAACAAGCCGATGATCACCAGCATCTTTGACGCCATCTGGGAGGCAATCCGCTACCAGCCGGCTCGGGATTGACCAGTTCGCCGTCGTCTTCACCGCCCTGCCCGACCGCAAGTCGAAAACGCCCTTCGTGATCGAGGTGGCGGAAAGCGAGGAATCGTCATGATGAGCAACGGTCAGGAAGCCGAACGGAATGACCTGCTCCTCCGCATCGACCACTACCTCATGCAGCGCGAGCGGCAGGACGAAGACAGCGGCGACTTCTGCCCCGAGTGCGGCGCCGACGCAGGGCAAAGCCATGAGGTCGACTGCTCCACTCTCGCACCGTCATCGCAGACCCGAACCATCCCGACATGGCACCCCAACGCCAAAGAAAGCGAGACCTGACCATGCCTTCCGTCAACCGCTTCTCAGCCGCCCTGAAGTCCGCCCAGGCCAACCTCGTCCGCGTCCGCGAACAGGAAGGCCGTCTGCTCACCGAACTGCACGACGAGATTCAGCAACTCAACGGCATGACCAGTTGCTATGGCACCCCGACGATCCCGTTTTCCGTCCACCTCGACGTCGACGATCCAGACTTTCAAGCGATGCTGTCCATCACCATTGAGCCCGACAAGTCCCCCTGCTACGCCCAACTCAACGTCGTCATCGGCCAGCACCAGACCGACTGCTACGCCATCGCGACCCAGGAAATTGGCGAGGACGAACTCGACCACGAACCCCTCGACCTCCCCGGCGCCATCGACTTCATCGCCGCCTGGGCCGCCGAAAGGATGCCGCAATGATCCCCCTCGCTTTGCTTCTCGGAGCCACCCTCCTAGCCGTCGGCTACCGCCTCGGAGAACGCCGCACCGAACGCCAGTTGCCCGACATCCTGACCATACCCATCGTGCTCGACCAACAGGGCCTGCGGATCATCGGATCCCCCCCCTAATCGGTCGGGTATCCTACTTGTGTAGGGGCGCTGATTGCCACTCCAAACGCGCCAGGAGACCACCCATCGAAACCCAACGCATCACCTACCTTGAAGTCCAGAACCTGCTCGGCGTCCGAGCCTTCGCCGTCGACTGCGCCGGCCAGTCCGTCGTCACTATCACCGGCCGCAACGGGGCCGGCAAGTCCTCGATCCTCGACTCTATCTGGATGGCCATGGGCGGCAAACGCGCCATTCCTGACCGCCCGGTTCACGACGGCGCGGACGAAGGACATGCTCGCCTCGTCACCGACGACTACGAGGTCGTGCTGACCGTCCCCACCGACCGCACCAAGGCCAAACTCGTCGTCACTTATCGCGGCAACACCCTTAAGTCCCCCCAGGCCGTGCTCGACAGTTTGATCTCAGGCATCTGCTTCAACCCCCTGTCCTGGCTCGCGCTCCCTGACAAGGACCAGTTCGAGGCCCTCTGCCAGCTCGCACGGCTCGACCTCACCGCCCTCGATACCGAACGCCAGTCACTCTACGACCAGCGCACAATCCAGAACCGCGAGGTCGACCGCCTCCGAAACCACGCCGAATCTCTAGCTGGCCATTACGACGACCTGCCGGACGAGTTGGAGAGCGTCACCGCCCTGTCCGACCAGATCAACGCCGCCAGCGAAGCCTATGCCCTGCAGGAGCGTATGGAGTCCGTCTGCGGCAACCTGCTCGCGACGATCCAAGTTGAGACGCGCCAGTACGACACCGTCGAACAGCGCATCGAGGATCTGCAGGCCCAGATCGAAGCCCTGCGCGTCCAGAACGCTGCCCGAGCCGAGACCATCGACGCAAGCCAGTCCGAGTTGGCTGAGAAGCGGTCCAAGGCCGAAGCGCACCGCGCCACATTGCGCGACACCGCCCCGCTCCGCGACCGTCTCGTCGCCGCCGAGGCCACCAACGACCGGATCCGCGCCCGCAAAGCCTGGTCCAAAGCCATCGCCGACCACGCCGACGCCAAGACCGCCAGCGACGACCTCTCCGAATGCCTTGCCGAGGTCGACGCCCAAAAGACCGCGCTGCTGGCCGCCGCGGACTGGCCCATCGCGGATCTATCGGTCGACTCGGCAGGCCGCAAGGTTCTCTACCGAAACCGCCCGCTGACACAGGCGTCCCAGGCCGAACGCCTCCGCGTCGCGATCGGCATCGGCTTCGCCCTCCGCCCCGACCTGCGCGTCGTGACCGTCCACGACGCATCCCTGCTCGACGACGAGGGCATGGCCCTGATCGCCCAACTCGCCGCCGAACACGACGGTCAGGTCTGGCTCGAACGCGTCGGATCCGGCGACCTCCGCGTCGAGTTTACCACCGACGAACCCGTGGGCACGCTGCTTGCTGCGCCCGATGACGATCCGCCAACCTCCGTGCCTCTCCACCTCGACCACGACCAGATCGAGCGCGAGAAGTACGCCAACCACCAGCCATCCCTGTTCGACGCGACCTGAAAGGACCACCATGAGCTACTCCGCCGTCGTCGCTCGTATCCACACCCGCGAACTACCGGGCGCGGACAACCTGCTTATTGGCGCCTGCCTTGGCTACCAGGTGATCGTCGGTCGCGACGTCGACGACGGCACGCTCGGTGTGTTCTTCAGCGCCGAGGATGGTCAACTCAGCGAATCTTTCGCAGCCGCCAACGATCTCGTGCGTCGCAAGGACGAGCAGGGCAACCCTGCCGGCGGATTCTTCGAGCCCAACCGCCGAGTCCGAGCCATCAAACTCCGTGGCGCGCGCTCCGAAGGCTTCTTTTGCCCCTTGCGCATGTTCGCCTACACCGGCGCGGACCTGTCCAAGTTGCATGAGGGGCAGACGTTCACCGAACTCAACGGCTACCAGATCTGCAACAAGTACGTCACGCCAAAGACCGCCCAGGCGGCGCGGGACCAACTCGGGCAGGCACGGCGAGCCAACCGGATGTTCGCCAAGCATGTCGAGACTGAGCAGTTCAAGCGGGCCGGCAACCTCATTCCGGTCGGCGCCGCCTGCTACGTCTCGGCCAAACTGCACGGCACCTCCCACCGCGTCGGCTACGTGCTAGACGAGACGCCGATCCAGCGCGGATGGCTCGGCCGGCATGTCGCCCGCTGGCTCGGCTGGCCCACCACGCGGCGCGACTGGACGGTGCTCAACGGCACGCGCAACACCGTCATCTCGCAGCGCACCGTAGACGGGTTCTACGGGTCCGATGGATTCCGGCTGGCGGCCACCAAAGGACTGGCACTCCACCGCGGCGAGGTCGTCTACGGCGAACTGGTTGGCTACACCGAGACCGGCCAGCCGATCATGTCGCCGCAGGGCACCGCCAAGTTGTCCGACAAGGCGGTAACTCGGCAGTTCGGGCCGGAGATGGTCTACCGCTACGGCCAGTCCGTGGGGGAGTCGAAGTTCTACGTCTACCGCATCACGCAGGTCAACGAGGACGGCTGTGCCGTGGAGTTGAGTTGGCAGCAGATGATCGGCCGCTGCCGCGAACTCGGTCTCTCGTCAGTGCCGCTGATCGAGCAGTTCTTCTACGACGGCGATCTGGACGCGCTGACTGCCAAACTCTCGGCCTTCGTCGACGGCGAGACAGGTCAGGGATGGGTGCCGTCGCGGGTCGACCCGAGGCACATCGAAGAGGGCGTCGTGCTGCGCTACGAGAGCGAGTACGGCTGCGGCTGGCAGAAGATCAAGAGCTACTGCTTCGGCGTGCTGGAGGGCTACCTCAAGGAGAACCCGGACATCATCGATCGCGAGGAAGCCGCATGACCGACCTCGCCATGGCCCTGCTGCTCGCGAGGCGATCGTGACCAAGGAGGTCAGAGACGTGCTCAAGCAGCTCGAACAACGCGGATGGGAAGTCGTGCCGGGCAAGCACAAGCACTTCAAAGTTCGGCACCCCGACCATGGGACGTACTCATTATCGCGCAGTCCCAGCGACCGACGCTGGAGACGCAACCTGCTGCACGACATCGAACGGCTGGAACAGGAACGGCCATGACCAACACCGTCGTCCAGGAAGCCCCGCGCCTGCCCGGTTGCGGTAACTATCGCCGCGCCGAGTTCAGTTCGGACATGGCCTATCGCTATTCCCTGCTTGACGTCTGGGACGGGGTCCTACCGAGGCTGGACTTCATCATGCTTAACCCGTCCACCGCCGACGCGATGCAGGACGACCCCACCGTGCGCCGCTGTCTCGGATTCGCACGCTCGCTGGACTACGGGTCGCTGCTGGTGCTCAACATCTTCGCCCACCGCGCGACCGATCCGCAGGCTTTGAGGACCTGCATCGATCCTGTCGGGCCGCTCAACGACCAGTTCCTTTGCGAAGAGGCTGCTCACTGTTCGCTGGTCATCGGCGCATGGGGCGTTCACGGCGCGCTCAACGACCGCGCTGAAGCCGTCGAGAAGATGCTCCACGCCGACCTGCACTGTCTGGCGATCACCAAGTCAGGGTTCCCCGCCCATCCGCTCTCTATCTGTCCGCCAACCACGTCCCCGTAAGGCTCAACGAAGCCCGCGACATCGCTCAGGAGGCCCCCAATGAGTAACACCATCCCGCCCACCGCCGTCACCTGGCACGACCTCGTTCCGGTCATCAACCAGGGCATCACCCGCGACGAACAACGCTACGGAACGGCCAAACACGGCCTCCGCGGGCTCTTCTGCCACCAGGTCGGCGAACTCGTAATCGTCGGGCACATCTCCGGAGACCCCGCCCTCGCCATCGCCGCCCTGCTCGCCAAACTCTCGCTCCAGGCCACCGGCGACTCGAACGATACCGGGATCGACGACCTCGCCAGCGGGTATCTCGACCAGTTCAGCACCGCCGCCCTGCGCGGCTTCGCAGCCCTCGCGTCCTCCCGCGTCACCGCCCGAGAACTCCCCCAGCCCCGCGCGATGGCCATCCAGTTCAAGCCCGTCCTCCGCACCTTCGGCCCCCACGGCGACCAGCCCATCCTCCACCACCTGCTCGGCTACGCCATCACCGTCGCCGAACATCCTTTGTCCGCCGCCTTCCCCACCACCGTCCCCTGCGACCGCAACCTGCTGCGAGGAGCGTTCTGATGACCGAGCAGCCCGTACGGTCTGTGGCTTGTCTGCGCCCTGTCGTCGATGATCTAGAACGCACCCGCGCCGCCACTCTGCTCGCAGCCCGCTATCGGCTGACCTTTCAGAAGGCCATGAGGCGACTGGAGAACTTCACCGCCCGCGGCTGGTCACTCGACGAGGCCAGCACCCGTGCCGCCGCCGAACTGGAGGCCGCCCATGTCTGACGCTCAACCTGAAACCACCAACTGGCCACCCGAACTCGGAGCCGTCGTCCGCTGCGGCGACTGCGGCGCGATCCTCTCATGGACACTCGCCGAGTTCGTTGAAACCAAGGACCAACAACGCCAACTCAACCGCGCCGTCCGCGACGGCCACCACATCGAACAAGGCGTGCCCTACCGCGACGGCATAGTGACCGGCTGCCGCTGCCCGAAAGACAAGGTCGCCTGATGCACGAACCGCGCGACTTCCCCCAGTACTGGTACGACCGGGTCAGCCTCGAAGACATCCAGGCTTACTTCGCCAACCACGGCTGGACCGCCGGCCCACCTATCCGAGTCAACCCCCACGTAGACTGCACCAGCCGCGAATGGACCGCCCCCGACGACGGCGAATCGGTCAGCCTCCCCGACCGCTCCGGGGCATTCAGAGATGAGATCATAACCAAATGGTGGGCCGTCCGAGGAATCGCGCTCACCGAAGGACGCTCCCGCGCCGAAGTCCTGCTCGACATCGCTGGGCTGGACGCGGTCGAGAAGCACCCGTGACAACTTCCCCGACTCAAGCCGCAGGCGTTCTGTCGAGTGTCCCGTAAGCACCTCCAACGCCCCAAACCTCCCCCCGTCGTTAAGGGGGGACTGATGTGGGCCGGGGCCGAAAGTGAGGGCCACCATGAACGCCAAACGCCACAAGTCCGATCCCGCCAACCAGCCCGTCATCATTGACTTTCTCACCCGCCTGCGCCCCGACAGCATCGTCGAAGTCGGGATCGGCTACGGCGAGTACGGCGACCTCATCCGCGCTGCCATCCCACAGGTCACGCTCCTCGGCATCGAGGTCTTCTGCCCGTACCTCGACCAGGTCACCCCCGGCGTCTACGACCTGATCGAGACCTCCGACCTGCGCCACATCCCCGACAGTTTCTGGCAAGGCTGCGACATCACGATCTGGATCGACGGGCCGGAACACCTCGCGCCTGACGAATCCCTGCAACAGATCCAGCGCCTCCGCAGCCTCTCCCGGCTCGGATTGCTCTGCGCCTGCCCGATCGTCGATTACCCCCAAGGCGCGGTCAACGGCAACGAGTACGAGCGTCATCTTTCACAATGGAGCGTCGCCGGCATGAAATCAGTCGGCGCCGAAGTCGTCTCTGCCAACGAGCAGACCGGCGTGTTCTGGATGCCGAACATCTAGCCTGATACCCCCCCTGATCCCCTGCTACCGTTCCACCATGAGAGACCCGATCTACGACGCGAACGGGGTCGTGCTACTGCACGGCAATGTGCTGGACTGCCTCAAGGAGATGCAGGCGGGGAGCGTCCACACTGTGGTCACCTCGCCACCTTACTGGGGCTTGCGTCGGTACGAGGGCGTTGAGCCGAGCGTATGGGGCGGGGATCCTGATTGTTGTCACGCATGGGGTGACGAGCAGGTAGTTACACATGGGTCGGGACCTCAAGGTACTACCGGGCAACGATCTGGCCGGTCAAATACGAAAGATCAATCAAGCCGGGGGCGCTCGCAAGGCTGCTGGTGCCAGTTGTGCGGAGGATGGAAAGGGACGCTCGGGAATGAGCCATCGCTGGATCTGTATGTTCAGAACATCGTGGCGGTGTTCCGTGAAGTCTGGCGCGTGCTGCATGATTCAGGATCGGTCTTCGCGAATCTCGGCGATTCGTATTCGTCATCATCGACCCACGGCGGGGAAAACAAAATTGGTCCGATGGACAGCAAGGCGACGATGAAGGGCGCCAAGGGCGATGGGGAGCGTGGTTACGACGGCCTCAAACCAAAAGACCTTTGCATGATTCCCGCCCGCTGCGCCCTCGCTCTCCAGGCCGACGGCTGGTTTTTGAGGTCAGAAATTGTCTGGACAAAAGGCTTGTCCTACTGCCCGAGTTGGGCCGGGTCGGTGATGCCCGGCTCGCAGCAGGACCGCCCGACCTCCGCACACGAGATGATCTACCTGCTCAGCAAGCGACCCCACTACTTCTACGACCAGACCGCCGTGCGCGATGGAGCCGTCGAGCCCGACCGCCAGCGCAACGACCGCATCGCAGGGGCCAACGGGCACGAAGTTCGTCACTCCCCCGGTGGCATGATCACAGCCAGCGGAACCCGCACCCTACGCGACGTCTGGGCAGTGAGTCCGTCGCCGATGCCAGCGGCCCATTTTGCCTCCTTCCCTCCGAAGATCGTCGAACCCTGCGTGCTCGCTGGAAGCAGCGCCTACGGCTGCTGCCCCGATTGTGGAGCGCCGTGGCAGCGGGTCGTTCTCAACTCGCCAATGGAAGTCGCCGCCGGACCGTCTCGCGAAGATCGCGAAGAGGCTGGCGAGAAGTGCAGCTGCAATGGAACCATGACCAAGCCGCCGGAAACCACCACCCTCGGCTGGCAGCCAACCTGTAAGTGTTACTTACAAGTCGAGCTGGAGCCCAAGCCCCCGAAGTTCACCGGCACGGCCGACGAGAAGCGCGAGGCGCGCAAGCAGTGGCAGGAGACCATCTGGCTTCCCTGGTGGCACCGCGTCTGGCCGATCCTACAGACCTATGCGAAGCAGCCCTGCACCGTACTCGACCCGTTCATTGGCTCCGGGACTACCGCGCTAGTCGCCCGCGACCTAGGCCGCCACGCCGTCGGGATCGACGCCAGCGCCGACTACCTGACCACCATCGCCATCCCACGCCTCCAGCAACTCGACCCGCAGGCACCCCTCCCCGCAACCAGACCAACCGCCCGCCCCAAAAAGCAAGACCCGCGCCAAGGAACGCTGTTCGATTGACCCCCCCTGTCTAGGTGTAGCCTTCCCGTACGGGACACCTCCGTGGCTGCCCCGATTGGAGAGTACGCCATGCCGCAGTTCCGTACCAAACCAGTCCAGTTCGAAGCTACGCTACGCGGCGGGTTCTGGTATCTCGCCGTTCCGGACAGCGACTACTTGGTGCTCGCGAAGAGCGAGTTCCACGCCCTCTTCGAGCCCGCCCCCTACCCGGAGTTCAACCCGACCCCGCAGATGGACGACGAGTTGATCATGTTTCCCGCCGAATCCGAGCCCGACGGCCCGCCCGCCGAGGAAACCGCGATCGAGTACTGCATCGAGGACTACGAAGCCGACCAACGCCACAACCAGCATGACGGGGTACCCATCACCGCAGAACTGGTCTGCGCACCCGACCTCACCGAACCCTCTCCTCCGCGAGATCCGCGACCTGCTACGGCAACTCGTCGACCGCTCGGGGGTGATCTGATGATTCCACTACCCCTGACCGACGAAGAGATCGAGCAGTTGGCGGTTGAGTGCCAGGTCGAGACTTGGGAGGTGCATGACCACTTGGAAGCCATGCTTACGATCTGGCCTGGATTGGGCAACTACCCGTCTTCGTGCATTTCCGCCGCGACCAGGGCCGCAGTATTCCTACAGATTGCGGTCAACGTCGGGCCTGGAGACGCTGCCCTGCTGATTACCTCGGCCTGCCGCAAGAACGGGCTGCGGCCGTGAACGTCGGGGACCAAGCCGGTAACCACCTCTGCCTATCGAAAGGACAGCCGCATGAACTACCCGCCCAACACCATCGACTGGCAGCCCGGTGACTTGGTCATCACCGACGCCAACCAGAAGGTTCCCGACAGCCTCTGCATCGTCACCGACGAATCGCCGGGGCGCTGGTCCGATCCAGCCTTTCTGCGGGTCCGCTGCATCCGCCACGGAACCTACGCGGATCTGCCCCCCGCAGAACTTCACTCTCCCCTCGCCTTCCCCGAGACCCGCGAGTGGTTCACACGACAGTACAACCTCCGCTGCGGCGAGATTGGATGGGATACGATCCCCCCTGACCAGCTCGGCGTGAACAAGCCGCCCATCCCACGTAGCCCGCTCGGCGAGACGAACATCGTCCTGATCAGCGCGAAGTACGCCATTTCGAACGATGAAGTCCGCGCCTACCACCGCGCCATCGACCAACACCTCGCGGGAGTCATTCCGGAGATCGTCGTCTACCACCTCGTCTGCACCGCGATCCATCTGCGCCGGGCAACCGATATGTCCCTCGACCAGGTCGCCGAGATCGCTGCGCAGGCCGTCAACACCGGCGGATTCCGCCAGTGCCGGGAGTCCTGACATGCTGATCGCCATCGCCGGCCCCAAAGGCTCCGGTAAGGACACCGCCGCCCAGCCCCTGCTCGACGTTGGCTTCCGCCGCATTAACTTCAGCGACGAACTCAAGTGGCTGGCCTGCGAAATCTTCAACTTCACGCGGGGGCAGTGCGAGTCGCAGGAGGCTAAGGAGCGCCCATTCGACCAGCCGCTGGCGATCGACGACGAACACATCATCCGGCTCGTCACGCACGAATACCGCCACCCCGACCTCGACGCATCGATCACGCGCATGATCGCCGCCTATGCCGGCCTCGAACTCCCCTCCCTCCGCGCCCTGCTCCAATGGATCGGAACGGCCTTCCGCAACCAGGTCAGCAAAGATTTCTGGATCGACGCCTGGCGCAACAAGGTCAACAGACACCGCGCCACCGGCGCAAGGGTCGTCTGCACCGACGTCCGCTACGCCAACGAACGCCAGGCCGTCCGCGACATCGGCGGGGTGCTGTTCTACGTCGACCGCCCCGGCCTCGCGGCGAACGACCAGCACGCCTCCGAGAATGACTTCGGCGACGAGACTGAATACGACTTCGTGTTCACCAACGACCAAGGCATCGAACAACTACAAGATCGGGTCGCCGCCCGCGCCATCTGCGGCAATCGGCACCTGTTGACCGCCATCTCGCCGCTCGACGCCCTCCACCTCTACTTCACCGGCCGCCCGAAAGAAGGTGCCTAATGAGCCAGATCCCACCGCAGGTCGGCCGCATCGAGTTCGAACCCAACTCACCCTCGCCGCTTGCGGAGAGGGGGCTGGGGGGTGATATGCCCTGCATCCTCATCCTCGAAGCCCAACTCGCAGCCCTGAAGGCCGAGGCCGCCGCCCTGCGTGACCTCGCCCTGACCCTCGCCGAACTCGCCCAGAGTTACCTCCGCATTGACTCCGACGCTTACCGCCGGATCACCGAACTCTGCGATGACCTGCGGAAGGATACTGACGATGTCTGACGAACTAGCCCTGCATGAACCGCACGATCAACCGAGTCCTGACCAACCTGATCGTCCTGGCGATGGCGATCCTGGCGGCGCTGTCGGTGCGGGGGGCCATCCTCTCGCGCTGACCGACCTGCTCGCCGCCCACCACGCCCGACGCGCCCTCTCCGCGCCGGCTCCATCCCCGCTGTACACCCGCGAGCAATGCTGGCCCGACACCGCCGCCATCTCGCTCGATAGGGTCAGCATCGCCAGTTTCGAGCTGGACGACGGGCAACGCGGACATTTCGCGACATGGGTACACCCGCTCGAAGGAACCAAAACGGTGACCTCCGCGCAGGTCGCGTTCCTCCGCACCTTCATCTCCCCCGGCGACCTCGTGATTGGCATCGGCGCGCACTCGGGCGATACCGTCGTCCCCATGGCTGTCGTCCCCATGGCTGTCGCCGCCGGGCCGGGCGGGCTGTGCCTCGCCTTCGAACCCAACCCGGCGGCCTTCCGCGTTCTGTGTGTGAACGCCTGGCTCAACCAGCATCTCGGCACCATCGTCCCCCTGCGTGGCGCGATCATGCCTGCCCCCGGCGAGTACACCTTCCACTACAGCGACCCGCAACTCTGCAACGGCGGCTACGCCGAAGGGCTCACCGCCGGGGTCGGCGTCTGCGGCCATGCCCACCCGCTCCGGGTCAACGGCATCCGCCTCGACACCGTGCTTGGCAACTGCGTGACAAGGGCCAGTCTGGCGCGGTGGAGTTTCTGTAAGGTCGACGTTGAGGGTGCGGACATGCTGATCTTGGAGTCCCACGCGGAACTGTTCCGCGAGTGGCTCCCTGCCCTGCAGGTCGAGCTGTTTCCCGGCCTCACCGCCGACGAGCGCCGCCACTGGTACGCCGTGATCGTCGACGAGCTGCACTACCAGCCCTTCAGGCCCCCGCGCGGCGTGATGAAGCCCATGGCCCCGCTGCTGACCTACGACGACTACGTGCCGCTGACCATCGACGAAACCCTCGCGGCCACCAGCGTCATTGATGCGATTTGTCTTCCGAAGGAGTAGCCATGTTCGCCAACCACATCGAATATCTCAGCCAACTTTTCGCAGACGGAGCCAGCCCGACTGAGGTCATCGCTGGCGCGACGCTATCCTGTGGCGTGTTAGGCGGCGTGTTCGCGCTACTCGTAATCTCTTCCGAATCTCACGCCATGCGACCGCGAACGCTGGTGCAGACCTGGGGCGGCTGGCTGGCCTGCATGGCGGCCGTGTTCTTCATTCCGATGGCGGTCGGGCTGGCCGTGACAGCCTGTTTGCTGGGCATGGGCATCGTCTCCCTGGCGCTTTGCCTTCGTTGCCTGCCCGGCTGGATCGCCCGCGCCACCTACGCCGTGGTAGCCAACCTGGACGAGATCCCATCGCCCGAGTCGTTCCAGACACTTCTCGTCACCCGCCGAGAAGAGAAGGCGTCCAACCGCAGCCTCTCTCGTACGGGCTCCCCTGGTGGGTGCCCCGACACAGCCCTGTCCCGAAGCGAGGAGTAGCCGGTGAACCTCAACCCCGGCTGGCACGAAATCCTCTGGGAAAACAGCGGCGGGATCTATCACATTCACTCCGTCCGCGAGGCGCAAAACTACGAGGACATCGATCTGCCAAGGATCCTGTGTGACAAATGGCAGCATCCCGACGGTTCGGTGGTTCTAGCCAACGTTCGGTCTTTCTACTGGATGTTGGCCGACCGCGTGAAGGAAATCCGCTCCATCCCGCCCGAAGAGTGCCAACGGCGGGGCCTGCGATGCTGACCCGCAAGGCTCGCCACCGCGCTAGGCTACGCCGCGAGATCGCCCGAACGGCCAGCACGAGCGAGCCGATGGGCCTGCCAATCGAACAGGACACGTCCACCATCTTCGCCGCGCAGGACTTCGACGACGACAGCGTGCTGCCCGAGACCCTGACGTTCCACGGGCACACCTTTCGCTTCACCAGCGTGACCACTTGCTTCAAGTACGCCGACCACCGCTACGAAACTGTGGGCGGATACCGCCTGATTCTGCGTCGCCACCGCGACGGCCACTGCGTCTGGTTTGCAGAACGACTGGATCCAAGCGATCCGTTGTGGCTATTGCCCATGACCGCCGCCGAACTCAACGCGCTCGAACCGCCCAAGCCCGAAGGGGGCAACCCGCCTAGCGGCGGCAGCGACGTCAAGCCGCCTCGACAACTTCCAGGCACCTGCACCGTCGCCGACTACAACGACGCCCTCGTGCGATTGAACGCGACCTTGTTATGACCCCCCAAGGCAGCCTGTAGACTCCTCGTAGGGTGCATCCAACGACGCACCCGATTTGAGCAGATAGGAGGTGAGAAGTAATGGATCATGCGACGGCGGGTGAGTGTCGGCGACTGGCGGACGGGTTGGCCAGGGCTAACGGCGACATCGCTGACGCGGTGGAGATGTTGCGTTGCTCCGCCGCAACCATCGATGATCTGCAAGCCGACCATCGCAGCCACCAGATCGCCGTGCTGCGCGAGTTGCTGGATGGGTATGAAATATCCCTGCAAGTTCGCGATCTCGGCGACCGCGAGCCGGTTGTCGAGTTGGCCATGCGGTACATCGATCTACTGAGACACGCCGAGGGCATCGAGGTTGATCTGCTAGACGCCCGCGCCGAGGGCGCGCGGCTGCGGGGCTTGCTGCGTTCCCTCGCGGTGCTGAGGAATGAGGAGGGCTTCATGCGGTGCAGACTCTGTCTCCGGTTCGCAGGTCAGGGGGACAACCGGGTGGTCCACGCACGCGGTTGTCCGTGTCGGGAGGAGGCCACCGATGACCGCTGAGCAACTGCAAGCTTACATGGACGCGGCGCGGGCCGCGAAGAAGGTGGCGGACAAGGCGACGGCGGGGCCGTGGGAACTCTGGGAAAGCGAGGGCGTGTGCGACATTCGCCTCAATCCCGAGAAGGTCGCGTCCGGATGCTACCCGCCTCAGCATCGTATCGAGTGGGGCCACGGCTTGTATGCCGAGCAGTATGACGATGAGCCGAACCCCGAGACGCGGCAGGCGATGGAGGCGAGTGCTACCGCCCGGTTCATCGCCCACGCCCGGCAGGACGTGCCGGATCTAGCCGAAGCGGTGGAGGAGTTGGTCGCCGAGGTCCAGCAGTTGCAGGCCGAACGCACCGCTTGGCTTCAGCAGGTCGCGGCCGAACACGATACCGAGCCTTATCACGTCGCTAAGCATCATCAGCTACAGACAGCCATTGAGGAGTTAGAAACAGAGGTCCAGCGGCTGCGCCGGGCGTTGGAGAAGCGCGGCGAGGAGACAACCGATTATCAGCGACTCTGCACCGACTGCGGAGGGCCGATGGTATGGGAGCATCCCGACGGCACCGGCTCGATGATGTGCCCGCAGTGTGTTATGCGGCGCGTCCGGGATGCGGAGTTCCGGGAGCAGTTTCAAGGCCGTGGCCGCGAGGAGGCCACCGATGACCGATGAGCAGAGGCCGTGCCTGAATACGGATCGGATGCGGCACGTCGCCGAGATCCTTCGTCGCAAATGCAAGATCGTGATCGGCAGCACCGACACACACATGGTTGCGCGCGGGATCGAAGCGATGGCCGACGCCCTGGACGAGGCACAGCGGCTGCATGACGACGCGCAGGCATTCGACCTGCGCCGACCCGCGGTCCAGGCGTTCATCGTACGCGGGCTGGCCCGGCGCGCGTACCTCACCGAGGGCGAGGCGTGGGACGATTTGTCGACGGTGTTCGCGGCCGTTGCCGAACTGCCGGGGCGGGACCGTGACGAGGTGGTGGAAGAAATGGCCGCCGAGGTCCAGCGGCTTCGGCCAGCTGGCAAACCCACGGCGGCCGCCGACCCGGACGACCTGATCCCGGAGCAGCAGGCGGTGCTTGACGTCCTGTGTGGCAGTTCGCTGACGGTGGCAACCGCGCTGCACGAGCACGGGCCGCAGACACGGCAGGATCTGGTGGCTCGGCTCGAACTGCAGGTTGGGGATGTCGGCGACACCCTGCGGCTGCTCATCGGCCAGGGCTACGTGTCGCGGTGGGACACCCATCCGGTGACGTACGCGCTGACTGACGACGTGGTACGCGAGGAGGCGATAGACGATGAGTGAGACACCAATGGCGGGCGAACTGCGGCGGGTGTCGGATCGGTGCCACGTCGCACTGGCCTGCCCGTGTAGCGATGACTGGGGCGCGCTGGCGGCGGCTGAAAAGGCGCTGGCGCAAGCCGCCGACCACATCGAGGCGCTGCAGGCGCTGGTCACTGCTGAGGTTGTCTGGCACCCGGCGAGCGAGGGGACCCCAGTGGGAACCTGCTGGCTGGCTGGGATATGGCCAAGCGGTTTGCGGCAAGTTATCAAAGGGGTGTGGTACCTCGGCGGTGAGGGTGGAGGCTTTACCCTCGTTGCCTGGGCCGAGTGTACTCCTGATCCGCAATTCCCGGTGAATCTGTTGCCGAAGGATGAGATCCATGCGTGAGCACCCTACGGCGCCTGCCAGTCTGGACACCGACGCGGCGCGTCAGAGGTTCGCTTGCGCCCGGCTCGGCCTGTCAGGCGATGTGTCCTTCCAGGACCTGACATCCGCCGCTGCGTTGGATTCTACGTGCGAGTTGGGCGCGCAGCTATGCGACGCCCTCGACGCGGCGCAGGCCGAGGCCCAGCGGCTGCGGAGGGCGTTGGAGAAGCGCGGCAAGGAGTTGCTCGTTTCGATGAACGCAAGCCGCGATGCGAGGGCGGCGCTTGAGAGTCAGATCGCCGCCCGTGTGGCGGCGGCCTCCGCGATCGAACAGGGCGCGGAGCGGCTACGGGGCGCTGGCAACCACATGGCGGCGGATGACCTTGAGGAGCTGCTATGACAGGACAGGACCGGCCAGATACGGTGCAACGGGTGTCCGACGCCGAATGCCGAGCATGGATCGCGTTGTGCGAGGACGTAGCTGAGTTCCGAACCCCAGAGGAGGCCCACCTATATGCCCCGGATAACCGCATCATCAATAACTTATGTCTGGATCTGCTAGGCGCCCGCGCCGAGGTCGAGCAGTTGCGGGCGGAGCTTTCCAAAGCCACCGCCGCGGCCGAGGCCGACCGGGCCGGCCAGTGCCCGGCGTATGGCGAGACTACGCGGCAGGCGCTGGCGGCCGCGGACAAGGCCGAGGCCGCATGGCAGGCCGACCGGCGACGGCGGCATGAGCCGGAGGGAGGTGTGACGTGAGCGATTCGAACCCCGAGACGATTTGCGACCTGTGTGCGACCGTGATCGACCTGGACGAATCGATGATCTGCTCGAAGTGTGGTCGGACATGCTGCTGTTTCTGCCGTGAGATGGTCGCCGGCGAGGATCTGCCGGGCGGTCGGACTGCTTGGTTGTGCCATGACTGCTTCGACGAGCGGGATGCGGCGGCACGAGCCGGAGGGGGTGTGACATGACTACCGACACCGCCAGACGGCGCGTCGCGACCATCCTCGCCCGGCTACACGACGCGGCGCAGGAGGCGGAATGGCGCCGGGCATGGACCTCGCGGACTGACACCCGGCGCGCTGAGGAGTGCCGACACCACGCCGAGGGGCATCTGCTGTTGGCGACCTTTGAGGCTGAGGATCTGCTGGCCGACCTGCGGGCGATGCTCGCCGATGTGACGTCGTGACCGATGATCAGCTACAATACTTCGGGGGCTATTCAGGTCAACGAAGCCTACTCGTCGCAGACGTGTCCCGTATGCGGCGAACGGAGCAAGCACGGTCGTATCTTCCGTTGCAGGTGTGGTGTGGTAGCGCCGAGGGACGTGATCGGCGGAACGAACATCCTGAGCATCGGAAGGGGCGATGGCCTGTCTCCAGGGCGAAGCGTCGCGAACGCTGTCGTATTCAAGCACCCAAGCAAGTATCCCGTGGCAACACGGGTAGTTCCGGCGGATACCCGGCAAGTAGCTCGGGAGTAATCCCGAGAAGCCCCCGGATTCATCCGGGGGAGTATCACAAGTCTATGCCTTGGACGCGCCGCTGGCCGGGCGGGACGTGGCCGCCTCGTGCGGGCTCGTGGTGATGCTACTGGCTGTGGCGCTGTTCGGATCGGAGTGATGGAGATTATGAACGGAAAACTTTACCTGTCGTATGAGGGGCCGGGCGGCACGGCTATCAATGGGCCGCGGTCCTGCGAGGGGTTCACCTTTGACGCCGTGCCAGACATGGCGGTCTGCGAGGCGCGGTTCACCCTGCCGGGGTGTCGGTGCGACGATGACCTCGGAGTGGATTTCGAGACGTTCGTCTGCTTCGCGGGAGGGTCCAAGGTACGGCTTCCGAGGTGGCTCGTTGGAGCCGAGTTCGCGATGTACTGCCGGGCGTTTCTCGCCGTCCCCGAGTGCGAGGGATGCACCGGCGACGAAGGCGCCGCCCATATCAACCTGCTGCGATGGCGGGTGGTTGATGCCACAACCGGTGTGGGCATCGGATCGAACATCGCCGAAACGCCCGATCTAGCCTGCGAATACGCGCAGGCGCTACTGATGCACCTCGGCGATAGCGGGCTTGCGCAACTGCTGGCCGTGGCGCTGTTCGGATCGGAGTGAGTGAAATGCCTATATTCGAGATTGTGAACCCGGCGGACCACTACACGATCATCGGGGAGCCGCTGATCTGCTCGGCCGCGGTGCTGCTGATCGGCAGCGGAGCGTATGCCCTGCGCGGTGTGACGCCGGAAGAGGATCCGTTCGGTGGGGTTGCCTTCCGCGGTGAGGACGCCCTGAAGATCGCCATCGACAAGCACTGCAACGGGGACGGTCCGGCATGGATCGACGCCCACGAGGCAGAAATCTGCGCGGCCCTGGACACGGTACTCATCGGGGACCGGGCGGAGCATGATGTCGCACGCAGCGAGCTGCCGGAGGGCACTGACCTCGCCGCATGGGAAGCCGAGTGGCACGACAAGCATCGTAGCTCGATGAACGATATCGGCGCGGAAGCGAGGGGAGTGGCCCACCGCCTGCGAACCACTCCGGCGGGGGACGAGGAAGGCGAGTTCGGTGGCAACATGTACCCGCCCGCCGACGATGAAGATGAGTACTGACGTGCAGCCAAGGTCGGGGGCACGTAGAGAGAGACATTCGCCAGCGGCGACGTTCGCCGCTCCCGTCCAGCCGGGGAGGCGCTGGCTCAAGCAGGGTCCGTGTAATGTGCGGTATGAGAACGCCGGGAACCAGTAGCCCTGCAGACAGGCGTGACAAGCCGGGAGAGACCGGCAGCCCCGGCCGGGGTCATAGCCGGCTGGGGCAGTGCGGCGGGCCTGACAGCCACGCCGCGGCGGCTGGAATAGGCCAGCCGCGGAGATAGCCGCTACGAGTGAACTTCCCTAGGCGGGCCGGCTCGGACAGCGGCCCGCCACCCCGGACAGGACGCTCCGGGGCAGGCCAGCCTGCCGGGAACCGAGGCAGACCATGAATGACACCGGACTACACATGTTTGCGATCTGCCCGGTCTGCGGGGCGGTGCCGATTGCCATGTGTCACGTCGACCGCACCGACAAGGAGCAGATGAAGCGGGTGCGGCAGGCCGCCGGGTACGGCTACCAAATCGAGTATGTCGGCGATGACCGATTCGCCGAGTTCCGCGACCGGATTGGCAAGTGTACCTGCGGCAAGCCGGCCGACAAAGCCAAGCAGCTCGCGCTTCCCGAGGTTGACGATGACCAGTAGCACCGTCGGGCAGGTGACGCTCTACACCGGCGACGTCGCGGAGTGGGCAGCCGAGTATGACGGCCCACCTTTCCATTCTCTTCTCGCGGATCCGCCGTACCACCTGACGAACATTCGCATCGACGTCATGGGCTGCGAAGCCTGCGGCCGGCAACTCGGCGGGGCCGATGGGAAACCAAAGGTCTGCCCGCGGTGTGGTGGTCGTCTAGGTCGCCAGCGCAAGGCGGGATCCGCCGGCTTCATGGGCAAGGAGTGGGACGGAGGGGATGTCGCCTTCCGGCCCGAGACCTGGGCCGCCCTAGCGAAGCACCTCCTCCCCGGCGGCTACCTCATGGCCTTCGGCGGCGCATCCACCTTCCACCGCCTCGCCTGCGCCATCGAAGACGCCGGCTTCGAGCTGGCCGAATCCATCGGATGGGTCCACCTCCAGGGCTTTCCGAAAAACCAGGACATCAGTAAGAAGATCGACGAGGCCGCCGGGGCAACGCGCGAGGTGACGGGGACGACTGGACGATGTATCGGCCCCTCGCAAAATCAGGGCTTCCAAAACTCGTCAACGTTCAAAGAGGAGAACTGGGAGACGAGCAACCAAGCTACCGCCCCCGCCACCCCCGAAGCCGCAACGTGGTCAGGTTTCGGGACATCCACAAAGCCCGCGATCGAAGCCATTGTCTGCGCCCGCAAGCCCCACGCCGCCGTCACCAGCGAAGCCCTCCACGCCCGCACCGGGTGGGACCACTGGTGCCACATCTCGCCCGCCCGCGAATACGGCAAGGGCGCGACCCGCCAGACCTGCCGCGCCCTGCACCCCCATGCCGCCTCCTACGCTGTCGTCCGCGACAAGGCCGGGAACGAACTGGCTCGCGAGGACCTCGGCCCCTACGCCCCCTTCAAGGTTGACACCATCGCCGCCAACGCCCTGCTCCACGGCTCGGGGGCGCTCAACATCGACGCCGGGCGAGTGCCGGTCAAGGCCGGAGATCTGGAGGAGTACGGACTGGACGGCGACGAAGGCAGCCCAACCGATCTAGTCTACGGTGAACGCGAGCGAGTCCCGTATCAACGTTCCGACCTCGGCCGCTGGCCGGCGAATCTGTACCTCAGCCAGGAGGCGGCGGAGTTGCTCGACCGCCAGAGCGGGGAGACGGTTAGCACTGGTGGGCAATCATCCCAGATGAGTGGCTTCGGAGAGTTTGGTGGCGGGTCCCGAACAATCACAAAAGAGGATCCGGGCTTCGGCGACACCGGCGGCGCGTCCCGCATGTTCCACGTCATCGACACCCGCCTTGACGAGTGCGACCCGCTGATCTACTGCCCGAAGGCGGGAACTTTTGAAAAAGAGGCTGGCCTGGACGACTTCGATCCCCAGCCTGCCGGGGGGCACCTCGCCCAGGCCGACGGGCAACGCATGGGCCGCGACGCCGCAGAAGGAGCAAACACCCGCCAACGCCCGAAGCGCCGCAACGGGCATCCATGCGCAAAACCCATCGCCCTGACCACCAAACTCGCCGCCCTGATTCTACCCCCCGCAGAGTACGCACCGCGCCGCTGCCTGATTCCATTTGGGGGCGTCGCGAGTGAAGCGATCGGTGCGATTATTGCTGGTTTTGAAGAGGTGGTCACCATCGAGCAGGACCCCGAGTACGTCGCTGTAGCCGCCGCCCGCCTCGCCTGGTGGCAGGAACAGACGAAGTGGCTCGAACCCAACACCCAGCCCGACCCCGCCGCGATCCTAGCAGCCGCTCGCACCAAGCCCGCCAACAGCGCCCAGCCCAGCCTCTTCGACGAGGACGACCAATGACTACAAACGCCGCAGAAAACCATGATCCGACAGCCACAGGCGACGGTCAGTTTCATGCCGACCAATCCCCCGAACTCGGCCTTCCCGAAGGCTGGTACGAGGTCGTGTGGATCGACGGGAATCAGCCTCCACGGGTTTCCAAGTGCGAGATCATCTACGTCATTCGTGTTGGTCCTGACGGTATTGCACACTTCAGCACTCGCCGTGACGGGGAGCGCAAAGGAACAGCGCCTGTGGCAGTCGATCCGGGCGTTGTCCGAAGATGAGGTTATCGCTCGGAAACTGCGACTGAGCCGCGATAGTCCATTTCGTGCCCCTGGCGGATCGCTCTACGTGATCCTCGGGAACCCCCCTGCTGCGGACGAACAGCCCGAGATGGGTGGCTGCTGCCCCTGGCCGTTCTCGCGATGGATCAGGCCAAGATGCACCGCGCTGCGCAAAGGAGAGTACGATGAGTGACCGCATCACACCAGAGCAAATGGACGCCACAGACCGTTGGCTCTCTGACCCTGCGCACGGCATCCACCCGTTGCACTTCCCGACCGCCTTTGTCCTCGCGGACTCGCTGGCCGCAGAAGTTCGTGCTTGCTGGTCTGACTTGGCTGCTGCCAACGCAAGGATCGAGTTTTTGATGGGCTGCTTGGCTCCGTATGGTCTGCCAGTTGACGCTCAACCTGCTCCGAATAGTGAGTCGACCAGCCGCAGTAGCGAAGACGCCTGACCCACCACAGCACAAGGAGACCACATGATCTACCTGCTCCTAGTCTGCTCGCTCACCGAGCCCGTGGCTGCCCCCGAACACAACGCCAGCACGTTCAGCGGGGGGGGCCAGCTTCTACGACGAACCGCAGGCGACGGCTTGGTGGCGGCCTCCGGCCGGGTATGAGCGGTTCCGGATGTACCGCCCACACGCCGAACCAGTCGCCACAGCAGCCCACAGGACGCTTCCGCTAGGCTCGCTCGTCCGCGTCTACCGCGTCAACACCAACTACGTAGATCAGGTCCTCGTCAGCGACAGGGGACCATATGTGAACGGGAGAATGATCGACCTCTGCTTGAAGTCAGCCCGCCGCCTCCGCATGACCACCGCAGGGGTCGTAGGCGTCCGCTGCAGGGTCGTCAGATTCGGACCGCAGAAGCCGAAATGAGGAATCCCACAACCATGCGATCCGGTCTCGGGAATCACGGGGAAACACCTTTCCGCCAGACCATCACGAAGTCGCCCTCAACTTGTACGGATTTCCGCGATAGGATACCCGAACGAAGGTCGCAAGCCCCCCCTGACAGGGTGTAGTGTGTCCGTAGGAGACCCGCTGCCGATGCTGACTGACCTACGCAAAACACCCTTCCCATTGTCATGGTAATGGAAACGTGCTATGATCTGCGTCAATTGACGGAGGCCATGCAAGTGACGACTGAGGAGAGGTTCTGGGCCAAGGTTCAGAAGACAGAAGGGTGTTGGTTGTGGACTGCATCGAAACGACACAAGGGCTACGGAGCCTTCTGTTGGACCGATGCTGACGGTAAGGTGGTTCAGGGAAGGGCGCACCGCTACTCATACGAGCTTCACGTTGGTCCGATACCGCACGGCATGTTTGTGCTTCACCGCTGCGATAACCCCGCCTGCGTCAACCCCGAACACCTGTTCCTGGGCACCAATCATGACAACGTTCGCGATATGATCCAGAAGGGGCGAAACACCAGACCTGGGACGTATTGTCCGGGTTTTGAAAACGCCAAGCGAGGCACTGAGCACCACGGCGCGAAGATCAACGATGAACAGGTCATGGAGATTCGTCGGCAATATGCGGCGGGCGAGGGCTCCTATCGTGTGATCGGATTGCGGTTTGGCATCAACCAATCTGCGGTGTTCAAAATTGTCAAGCGCAAGCATTGGAAGCACGTCAAATGACAGTACTTGGTTGTGGAGGTAAGCCGTGCTATCCGATCTAAGGAAAACACCATTCGTGTACGCCGGAGGCAAGTCCGCCGCCGCCGGGGCCGTCTGGGAAGCCCTCGGCGATCCCGTACATTTTGTGGAACCCTTCGCGGGCTCCCTCGCCGTGCTGCTACGCCGCCCGCACGAGTGCA